>Ga0307374_10001069_pt1 | contig 51384 bp, 56 predicted proteins | sample OX3MG_FD_202532 | JGI IMG/M metagenome (GOLD analysis project Ga0307374, IMG submission 202532) | Soil microbial communities from Risofladan, Vaasa, Finland - OX-3 | ecosystem: Environmental > Terrestrial > Soil > Coastal area > Acid sulfate soil | place: Finland: Risofladan, Vaasa | collected...
ATTAAATTAGCAGGCTAACCATTCCGCCCAATGTGGCGCCCCCCTCCCCCGGGGGGGGGGCGCCGGCCCTGGGCGGTGCCCGCGACGATTCCCCGATGGCCGACCAACCCGCTGCCGCGCAGTCCTTGCCCCCGCTCACCGGCGGCATGCTGGTGGTGGGCACCATCACACTGTCGCTGGCAACTTTCATGAACGTGCTCGACACGTCGATCGCCAACGTGTCGCTGCCGGCCATCGCCGGCGACCTCGGCGTATCGCCCGAGCAGGGCACCTGGGTAATCACCTCGTTCGCGGTCGCCAATGCAATCTCGGTGCCGCTCACCGGCTGGCTCACGCAGCGCTACGGCCAGGTGCGGCTGTTCGTGTCCACGATCCTGTTGTTCGTGCTCGCATCCCTGCTGTGCGGCTTCGCGTCTTCGATCAAGATGCTGATCCTGTTTCGCGTCATTCAGGGCGCCGTGGCCGGGCCGATGATTCCGCTGTCGCAGACCCTGCTGCTCTCGAGCTACCCGAAAAACCGCGCCGGCATGGCGCTCGCGATGTGGTCCATGACCGTCATGCTCGCGCCGGTCGTGGGGCCGCTGCTCGGCGGCTGGATCACCGACAACATTGCGTGGCCCTGGATTTTCTTCATCAACGTGCCGGTGGGGCTCGTCGCCGCGGCGATGACTTGGGCGATCTACAAGAAGCGCGAATCCCCGCGCGTGCGCCGCCCGATCGACGGGGTCGGCCTGGGTTTGCTGGTGATGTGGGTCGGTTCGATGCAGATCATGCTCGACAAGGGCAAGGACGCCGACTGGTTCAACTCGGGCTTCATCGTCGCGCTCGCGATCAGCGCCGCGCTGGGCTTCGCGCTGTTCCTGGTCTGGGAGCTGACCGACGCGCATCCGGTCGTCGACCTGCGGCTGTTCAAGCGCCGCAACTTCTCGGCCGGCACGCTTTCGATCATGCTCGCCTACGGGGCGTACTTCGGCAGCATCGTGCTGCTGCCGCTGTGGCTGCAGGAGTACATGGGCTACACCGCGACCCAGGCCGGCATGGCGCTCGCGCCGGTCGGCATCCTGGGGATCATCCTGACCCCGCTGGTGGGGCGCAGCACCGACCGGGTCGACGCGCGCATCTTCGCCACCCTGGCGCTGGCGATTTTCGCGGTCACGTTCGCGATGCGCGGCAACTTCAACACCCAGGTGGACCTCGGCACGGTGATCCTGCCGACGATCATCCAGGGGGCCGCGGTGTCGTGCTTCTTCATCCCGCTCATCAGCCTGTCGTTCTCCGGCCTGCGCCCGGACCAGATCCCCGCGGCCGCCGGCCTGAGCAACTTCGCGCGCATTTCCGCGGGCGCCTTCGGTACCTCCATCTCGACGACGTTTTGGGACCACCGCGCGAGCCTGCACCACGCGCAGCTGGTGGAGCACATCACCCGCTTCGACCCAAGCGCTACGCACGCTATCGCGGCGCTCCAGTCGGCCGGCCTGAGCCTCGGGCAGGTGCACGTCCTGCTCAACCGGATGATCGACCAGCAGGCCTACACCATGGGCGCCACCGACGTGTTCAACGCCGCTGCGGTGCTGCTGGTCGTGCTGATTCCTGTCGTCTGGCTGGCGAGCAGCCAGCACCACGGATCCGGGGCGGAAATCGCAAGCGGCGCCCACTGAGCGTCTGGCCCGCAAAGGAGTGGTCGTCAATCCGACCTCTCGACCAGGAAGGGGTGTGGATACGATAATGAGAATCATTATCGCTAAGTTCCCCGAACGCCGATGCCGCCCACCTCCTCCCAGACCCTCGATGCCCTCGAGCCTGGCGATTGCGCAACGATTCTCGCCCTCGACGCCGGGCAGCAAGGCCTCTATCACCGCTTGGCGGCGCTCGGCCTGCGCGCGGGCAAGACCGTCCATCTCATCCGCCGCGCGCGCTTCGGCGGACCGTTTCACATCCGGGTCGGGACCACCGACCTGATGCTGCGCGTGCCCGACGCGCGCCGCATCCGCGTCCGCAAGACCTCCGCATGGTTGCACGACCCGCGACGACACGAAGCGCATCGCACTCGTCGGCATGCCCAATACGGGCAAGTCCACCCTGTTCAACCGGCTGACCGGCGCGCAGGCGAAGGTGGGCAACTGGCCGGGAATCACGGTCGACCAGCTGAGCGCAAGGCTGCTGCTCGGTGACCAGATGGTGCAGCTCGTGGATCTTCCAGGAATCTACGATCTGCGCGGGTTTTCCGAGGACGAGCACGTCGTCACGACCTTCTTCCGCCAGAACAGCGTCGATGCTGCGCTGGTCGTGCTCAACGCCTCGCAGATCGAGCGCCAGCTAGCGCTGCTGGCGCAGCTCAGCCGGCTCGACGTGCCGACCATCCTCGTCCTGAACATGGCCGACGAGGCCGCGGCGCTGGGCATCACCATCGACCGGGATGCGCTCGGCGGCAAGCTGGGAGTGCCGGTGTGCCTCATCTCGGCCAAGCATGGGCAGCGCCTGGAACAGCTGCGCGGCCTGCTCCGCAGTCCACGTTCCGGCCCAGGCCTCTCACGTTCTGACTGAGAGAATCGACCGCGTTCTGCTCCATCCGTGGTTGGGCCTGCCGCTGTTCTTCGGCATCATGTTCCTGCTGTTTGAGGCGGTCTTCTGGCTCGGCACACCGCTGCAGACCGCGCTCGCCGCCGGATTCTCCGCCTTGCGCACGGCGGCGCTCGAGCCGAGCCTCGCCGGTCTGCCGCGGGTGCTCTCCGGGGTGCTGCTCGACGGCCTCTACAACGGGTTCGGCACGGTCGCGAGCTTCGTGCCGCTCATCATCCTGTTCTTTCTGTGCATGGCGATCGTGGAGGACACCGGGTACCTGTCGCGCGCCGCGTTCCTCATGGACGCCCTGATGGCGCGCTTCGGGCTCGACGGACGCAGCTTCGTCATGATCCTGATGGGCTTCGGCTGCAATGTGCCCGCGCTCATGGGCACCCGCGTCATGCGCTCGCGCGGCCTGCGGCTGCTCACCATGATGGTGATCCCGTTTTCGCTGTGCTCGGCGCGCCTGCAGGTGTTCCTGTTCTTCATCGCCGCCGTGTTTCCTCCGCGCATCGCGCCGCTGGTGCTGTTTTCGCTGTACGTGATCAGCATCGCGGCGGCGATGCTCTCCTCGCTGCTGTTCAAGCGCCGCTTCGTGAACAGCGATCCGCTCGTCCTCGAGATGCCTCCCTACCGGTTCCCGACGCTGCGCCAGATCGCGTTGCGCGGCTGGCACGAAGTCGGGCATTTCCTGCGGCGCGCGACCCGCTTCATCGCCGTCGGCGTAGTGCTGATCTGGCTGTTGACGCACTTTCCGGCCTCGGCCGCGCCGGGCGGCACGCACACCTGGGCCGGACATCTCGGGGACTGGATGAGCCCGGTGCTGGGCCCACTTGGCATCGACCCGAAGCTCACGCTCGCGCTGATCTTCGGCTTCGTGGCGAAGGAGATCGTCATCGGCTCGCTGGCGGTGATCTACGCGCAGGAGGGCAGCGCGCTCTTCGGCACGGTCGCCCACCAGATCACCTGGATCCAAGCGTACAGCTTCATGCTGTTCACCCTGATCTACACGCCATGCCTGTCGACGATCGCCACCATTCGCGGCGAGGCGAAGAATCGCGCCTTCAGCGTGCTCGCGGTCGCCTGGCCGCTGGCGCTCGCGTGGGTGGTGAGCTTCGCGTTCTATCAGGCGGCGCATCGCCTCTGGGCGTAGTCCTCCGGCTGGAACCACCGCGGCGCGGCGGGCGAGACGGTTCGATGTTCATTCGGCCATGCTGCGGTCAGGCTCCTTTCCGCATTCGGCTGGTAGCATCAGACGCTGCATCGCTGCATCGCTGCGCCCCGGCGCTCGCGGCACGCACGCTGGACAACCCGCGCCTGCAGCGGTTCATTGCGATCGCTGTCTCGCGCAGCAAGCGCATCGCGCGCAGCCCGTTGCGGTAGCGGCCCCCGATCCAGTAGCTCACGCCGTCGCCGACGACCGCGCTCGCGCCGATCATCAGCGTCGCGCCGGGCACGACCAGCCCGACGAAGGCGAGCGCCTCCGCGCAGGCGATCGAGAACACGATCACCCCGGCGACGTGCTGGTGTTCTGCGATCCACAACACAAGCTGCCGCACGAGCGCGAGCACGCGGCATCCTCTTGCGGCGACGGGCCGCAAAGCGTAGCGCGATCGCGCATAAAGGTGAACGCCGGGGGCTTCGCGCAGCGTGCGCCCGGCTGTGCCTCTTGCCCTGCGTCAATCGGCGTTCGGGCCCTCGCGGTCGTTCTCCAGGACCTTGCCGGTCTTCGCGTCGACGCCCACTTCCTGCCGGACCCTCCCGGAGACGATGTCGAAGGAGTAGCGCAGACCGCTGCCACCCTTCTCGCGCTCGAGCTCCTCGTCCGCGATCTTGCCCGGGAACGCCTTGAGCGCGATGGCACGCGCCTCGGCCATGGTGATCTTCGCTTCCTTGGCGTATTTCTGGCCGGTAAAGGCATGCGCCCCCGTGGCGGCTCCGAGCAACGCAATTCCGAGCGCAGCGCAGCCAAAGCTCGTGGCGATGAAATTCGTCTTGATTACAGTCATGCAGTGTTCTCCTAGTCGGATGAATGATGGCTTGGCACTTGCGGCGAGGGTGCGCCGCGCCATGCATGACTGTACGCAGCAAGAATTAGCTCGGCATTAACGGCTGAGCTGCGGACTCAACCGCCGGCCTGCGCGCTCGGCCGCCGGATGAGAACGGAGAGCAGCGCCGGCATCGCCAGCAGCACCAGCGGCAGCTGCACGAGGGCGCCGGCGATAATCGCGATGGCCAGCGGCTGCAGCATCTGGTCGCCCGAGCCGCTGATCGCCGCTCCGAGCGGAACCAGCGCCAGGATCATGGCGAGCGTGCTCATGGTGATGGGCCGCAGCCGGTTGAGGGCCGCTTCGTAGAGCGCCTGGTGGGGCGGTATCGTGCGGGCCAGCGCCTGGTACTCGGAGATTAGGAAGATCGCCATCTCGGTGGCGATGCCGACAATCATCACCATGCCCATCATCGCGGTGATGTTGAGCTCCACGCCGGTTAGCCACAGACCGACGAACACCGCGCCAACCGACACGAGCGAGCTCAGGATGATGACGATCGTGATCGAAACCCGCTGATAGAGAAACAGCAGCAGGATGATCTCCGCGACCGCCGCCGCCGCGAACACCTTGATCATGCCGCGCACCGCCATCTGCTGCTGCTTGTAGGCGCCGCCGAAGCTGTAGTAGACGCCCGGCGGGATCATCCCGGGCGCGCGCAGCACCCGTTTGACCGCGGCGATGGTCGAGCCCAGGTCGTGGCCGCCGCCGATCTGCGCGGTCACTGCGACGATTTGCGCGAGATTGTCGCGCGTGAGCTGCGGCTGGCCGGAGACGAACTTGACCGTGGCGACGGTGCCGAGCGCGAGCACATGACCGTCGGGCGCCCGGATGGGCAGATCGCCGAGCTGGTTGCGGTAGATCCTGCGCTGCGGCGCCTCGAGCCGCAGCCGCACGCCGACGTCCTGCACCGATCCGAGATAGCGCGTCACCACCGCCCCGTGGAGGTAGTGATAGACCTGGTCCTTGACCTCCGCGGGGGTGACGTCTTCCATGGCTGCGACGGCGGGATCGACGTGGATCTCGAGCGCGTCGCCCGCCGGCACCACGCCGTTGTTCACCGAGGCCGGCTCGATGCCCGGCACCCTGGCGATCGCATCGGCCACCTTGGTCGCGACGCCGCCCAGCACGTCCGGGTGCTTCGCGCTGAGCTGGATGACCACCGGCTGCCGGCGCCCCACCATGTCGCCGATCATGTCGCTCATGAGCTGATGGGTGTCGAAGTTGATCCCCGGCACCCGGTCTGTGACCTTGTTCGTGATCTCGTCCATCACCTTCCAGATCGAGGGACGCCGCGAGGGCGCGATCAGATGGACGAAGAAGTCGCCCTGATAGGTCTCGGTGAGGTCGCCGCCCAGGCCGGCGCCGGTGCGCCGCGAGTAGGTGTCGACATAGGGATCGTGCTTGAGGATCGCCTCGACCTGCTGCAGCTCCCGGTTGGTCTCGCCGAGCGAGGTCCCCGGCGCGGTCTGGTAGTCAAGCACAAAGCCGCCCTCGTCCATGCGCGGCAGGAAGCCCGTCCCGACGTGCCGGTAGGCGACGTAACCCGCACCGATCAACAGCAGCAGTCCGGGGAGAATCAGAAGCGGCCTCGCGAACAGCGCGCGCAACAGCCAGCCGTGGCTGCGCCGCAGCCACGTCTCCTTGCCGTGGCCGGGGTCCTGCCACTTCGCGAAGTCGATCATGCCGCGCGCCAGCAGCGGCACGGTGAATACGGTCAGGACGAAGGAGATGATCAGGGCCGAGGCCATGGTCAGCGACAGGAACTTGAAGAATGCTCCCGTCAGCCCCGAGAGAAAAGCCAGGGGAATGAAGATGATGGTGGTGGCCAGACTCGAGCCGAGCAGCGGGGACAGGAATTCCCTGGCCGCGTGCAGGACGCCGCCGCGCGGATCCTCGAGACCCGGCTGCCCGGCGCGGCGCGCGATCTGCTCGATCATGACGATCACGTCGTCGATCAGCAGGCCGATCGCCGCGGCGATGCCCCCGAGGGTCATGATGTTGAAGGTCATGCCCAGCCACGACAGGACTAGCACGCTGATCAGCACCGACATCGGCACCACCATCATCGCAACGGCGGTGACGCGCCAGTTGCGCAGGAACCCGAACAGAACGAACGCCGCGAACACCAGGCCGATCAGGATCGCCTCCTCGAGCGCGGAGATGGACGACCGGACCAGCTGGGTCTGGTCGTACCACTTGTACAGCCGGATCGACTTCGGCTGCGTATTCATGAACGCATCCAGCCGCTGCTTGACCTCCCGGGCCAGATTCAGCGAGTCGGCGCTGTCCTGCTGGTAGACGTCGAAGGTGACCGCGGGCTGGCCGTTGTCGTCCACCAACAGCCACTGCGGCACCGACCCCATGCGCACCCGCGCGATCTGGGATAGGCGCACCAGGCCGTCCTTGCCGGTGCGCAGCGCGACAGCGCGCACCGACTGGACCGACGTGAACGCGTTGTTGCTGACGGCGAGGTAGAGCAGATCGTTGTCCTCGAGGCGGCCGACCGCGGTCACGGCGTTGCTTTTCGAGATCGCCTGGGCCACGTCCGACAGCGTGAGCCCGTATGCCTGGAGCTTCTGCGGGTTGACCGAGACCTCGACTTCCGGCGTCTGGCCGCCCAGGACGCCCACCCGGCGCACGCCCGGGATCCCGGTGAGCAACGGCGTAATCTGATACTTCGCAAGCTGCCGGAGCTCGGCGGCAGGAACCTGCTTCGAGACGAGCGCGTACGAGACGAACGGCATGATCACGTTCGGGCTCATCTGGATGACATCGTACGTCGTGCCCGGCGGCAGGTCCGGCCGCTGCTGCGCGAAGGCGGCGTCAACGCTCAGCAGCGCCCGCCTCATGTCCGAGCCCCAGGGAAAATCGATGAAGATTTCAGCCGAGCCGCGCGAGGTCGTCGAGGTGACCTCGACCGCGCCGGGAACCGCGCGCGCCGCCGCCTCGAGCGGTTCGGTCACGTCGATCAGCATCTGGTTGGCCGGCATGCTGCCGACGCTGACCTCGACGCGGATGCGCGGGAAGCTGGTAACCGGAAACAGCCCCACCGGCAAATGGAGCGCGGCGAACGCGCCCGCGAGCGTGAGTGCGAAGGCGACGAACAGAACCGGAAGCCGCTGGTGCTTCAGCCACCCGACGAAGCTCATCGGCCGCCCTGCTCGGCCCGCCGGGGGACCCTCAGATTCATGCCGTCATCGAGCTGATAGTTGCCCGACAGGACCAGCGCCTGGCTCGCGTCCAGCCCACTGCCCGCGATCACGTCGCGGTCCCCCTGCGCGGCCAAGATCTTCACGGGGACCTTGCGGGCCTTGAGACCCGCGGCCTGGACGACGTAGGGTTCGCCGCGGCCGTCAACCAGGATGGCTGCATGGGGCACGATGTAGCCGCGCACCTCCCCGGTCTCGATGCGGACCTCGGCGGCCTCTCCGGGAAGAAAGCGCCCGCCCGGCAGGCCGATCTCGACCGGGACCAGGCCGCTCGCCGCATCGACGACCGCGGCGCGCAGTGTCACCCTTCCGCTCAGCGTGCGCCGTACGCCGATGAAAGTGATGCGGGCCGGATCGCCACGATGCACGGCGGCCGCCTGATCCGGCTGCAGGCCGACCTCGAGAACGAGCCGCGACGGGCGGACGAGCTCGAGCAGGGTCGCACCCTCCGCGACGATCGCCCCTGGGGTCGTCGAAAGTCCGGTCACGATGGCATCGAACGGCGCGCGCACAACGTTCGGGCCGCCCGCGCCCAGCGCCCGAAGCGCGCTTAGATTGGCGTGCGCATCCACGGCCGACTTCCGTGCGTCCGCCAGCTGCTGCGCCGTCCCCAGGTGCTGGGCGAGCAATTTCTGCGTGCGCGCGACGAGCTCCTCGGCGAGCGCGAGCGCGGAACGGGCCCGCGCGTACGCGGCGGCGGTGCGCGGGCTCGGCAACAGCTCGATCAGGCGCGCGCCCTTCGCGACCTCTTCGCCGCGCCGCACGTAGACCGCGGCGACGTCGACCGACGCGGGCGCCATCACGGTGCGACGGCCGGACGCGGCGGCCCGCACCCTGCCGTATGCCACGATGCTGCGTGCGAGGCTGCCCGCGGTGAGACGGGTGAGCTGCACCGCGACGCTCGGCGGTTCGGCGTGCGCCCGGGTGCCTTGGGTGATTGCGGCGGCCAGACACATCACGCACGCGATCAGGCGGCTGTTCATGGGCTCCTCGTCGGATCGAGCGGGGCAATGCGCGTCTTCGGCAGCCCCAGGCCGAGCTCGATGGCCAGCGCGATCCGGTCTTCGCCGAGGCGGCGCCGCAGGGCGACGAGCTCGACGCGACGCTGCAGCGCGGTCCTGTCGTAGTCGGTCAGCGCGCGCAGATCGAGATTGCCCTGTCCGTACGCGGCCTTTGCCGTGGCCGCGAGCGATGCTGCCGATGCCGCCGCGCGGCTGGCCGTGGCGAGGTCCGCCGACAGGCGCTTGGTCTGGGCGACAAGGCCGTCGATGCTGGCGACGGCGCTGTCGAGGCGTGCCTGATACTGCTCGTGGAGCAGCAGCCGCGTCGCGCGGGCCTGCGCGATGCGGCCCTGGTTGCGCTCGAAGATCGGAAGGTCGAAGGTGACATTCGGGCCTGCCGACCTGACCTTCGAGGTATCCGAGGTCCACGACACGCCGAGCACCAGCGCCGGGAACTGGCCCAGGATCGCGGCGCGCACGTCCTGCTCCGAGGAACGGTATCCGAGCCGCAGCGCAATCAGGTCCGGCCGGTGGCTGGGAAGATCCGCGATCAGCGTAGCGACGTTCGCGGGCAGCGGACCCAGGGCGGGCCTGGCGATGCGGAAGCGCGCGCTCGGCACCATGCCGAGCAACACGTCGAGCGCCTGCCAGGTCTTCAGCTGGCCGAGACGCAGCGCGGCCAGCTGCTGCTGCGCCGATGCCTCGGCGGCGAGCAGCGGCGCGAGCGCCGGCAGACCGAGGTCGCCGTCCGCGGTCGCAGCGCGCACCCGGGCGATGGTGCCCGAAACCGCGGCCAGATCGCGCTCGGTGAGCCCGATCGCGCGGCCGCCCCAGTACAGCTGGAGCGCCAGCAGGCGGGCCTTCTGCGCGACCTGCCACTCGCGCCACAGCAGCTCGGCATTCACCTGAGAAACCTTCGCCCGCGCCGATTGGGCGCGGGCGCGATAGGTCACGAGCGAGGCGACGTCCTCCGACAGCGATGCGGTGTACGACGGGGAGGTGCCTGGCCCGCCGAGCAGCGCCGCATACCCCAGCCCGACCGACGGGTCGGGCAGCAGCGAAGCCTGCAGCAACCCGGCACGCGCCGCGCTCATCGCGCCGCGCTCCGAGAGCAGCTCTGGGTCGTTGAGAATCGCGAGCATGCCGATCTCATCGATGTCGAGCGACTTGCTGAGGTCGATGTCGCGGCTCGGTTCACCGGCCCGCGGTCCCGGAACCACGTGCCTGAGGTCGGTCACCTCGCGCACCAGAGCGGCCCGCTGCGGCAGCGCGACTGGGCGGTAGGTCGCGCAGCCGGCGAGTGACAGCGCTGCGAGCGGCACGAGGAGCCTGCGGGCGCGGCGCGCGCCTCGGGATGCGGATTTATTGTTCATAGCATGCAATCGCCAATCGGACCGCGCACATCCGTTATCCCGGAGGACGAAAGCGGCTCCGACGGCAGGCGCATTGTAGGGTTCCACAATTAGAGGACCATTACGTGCGCGGCACAGCACGTCCCTGCGCCGCCTGACGCCTGTGCAAGTAAAGCGCCGGGATCAGGTTGGTGCTGAGCGGCGTGCTCCACGCGATTCCCCCCAGGATCCCGAGCGCGAGCCCCTGCTCCGGCGCCGCGCCCGGGCCCCAGCCAAGCGCGGTCGGCAGCATGCCGAGCACCGCGGTGAGCGTCGTCAGGAGGATCGGCCTGAAGCGCACGTGCACCGCCTCGCGTACTGCGGCTTCGGGCGCCATGCCCGCGCCCTCGTTGCGCCGTACCCGATGCATCAGCACGATGCCGTGGTTGAGGCCGATCCCCACCAGCGTGAGAAACGCGACCAAGCCCGTCGCGTTCAACCCCACGCCGCTCAACTCTAGCGCGAGCGCGCCTCCGGTGAACGCAAGCGGAATCTGCGGCATCAGCAAGCCCGGCACCAGCCAGCCCTCGAACTGCAGCGCCAGGATGGCGAGCATGAGGACGAAGGCTGCAATCGCCGCAACGCCGAGCCCGAGCGCTTCGCCCGCCTCGACACACGGTCGCCCGGCACCGCGCGCAGGCCCGCGACGATCCCCGCGAACGCCGCGTTGAGCCGCGCCAGCTCGACGGGCTCGACCCGCGCAAAGGCCGACAGCGCCGGCGCAGCGCTCCTCGCGCGCGCCGCCACGACGCCGCGGTCCGCCCGGGCGGCGCCGCGCGAAAACGCGAGCGCGAACGCCGCGAGCCACGGATGGCCCGCGCGCCGTGCGCCGCTCATGAACGCTCTTCCGGAATGGATACGTCCTCCCGCGGACGACGGCGCGTGTGGCCGCAATGCTCGTACGCGCCGGTCCGCATCCACACAACAACCTGGAGACAGCTGATCTTCGGTCACCGCGCAGCGTTGAGCGTCGAGGATAGGCGGAATAAATTAGCCGAGACTTAAGCCGCGAATTCGACGCTCGCGCACAGCCCCGGCCCGTCGCGCCGGTTCTCCAGGCTCAGCTGCGCATGGTGCTGCTCCGCGGCCGCCCTCGCGATCGCGAGGCCGAGGCCGTGGCCGGAGACCTCGCTCTCCCCGATGCGGTAGAAGCGTTCGAAGACGCGCTCCAGGTGTTCGGGCGCGATCCCCGGACCCGTGTCGGCCACGGTGACAAGCGCACCGCGCGGGCCGCGCCGCACCGACACGTCCACCTGCCCGCCCCCGGGTGTATAGCGCAGCGCATTGTCAATCAGGTTCGCGAACAGCGCGCGCAATCCCGGCAGGTAGCCGCGGATCGGAAGCCTCTCGCCCTCGGTCAGGCCGAGATTGATCGAGCGCGATTCGGCCAGCGGATACAGATCGGCGAGCACCGACTTGACCACCTCGAGCAGATCCAGCTCGACCAGCGCCGAGGGCGCGGCGGCGTCGAGGCGCGCCATCGCGAGCAGCTGCGACACCAGGCCCGCGAGCCGCGCGATCCCGCCGCGCAGCGCCTGCGCGCGGCGGCGGCGCTCGCCGTCCTGCGCCGCGCCCTCGAGCATCTCCGCCTGGATCTGCAGTGCGGCAAGAGGCGTGCGCAGCTCGTGCGCGGCGTCCGCCACGAAGCGCTTCTGGCGCGTCAGCGCCTCGTCGAGCCGCGCAAGCAGCCCGTTCATCGCATGCACCAGCGGGCGCACCTCGTCCGGCAGGTCATGCTCAGGCAGCGCTCGCAAGTCGGTCGCCGCGCGTCGAGCGACGTCAGCCGAGAGCGCGCGCAGCGGCTTGAGCGAGCGCAGCACGATCCAGCCAATCGTCAGCCCCAGCAGCGGGATGAGCGCGAGCACGGGGAGCAGCGCCTGCAGCGCCCCGGCGCCCGCCAGCTCCGTCCTCAGGTCCAAGCGCTGCGCCACCGCGTATCGGCGGTCCCCGACCTGCTGGCTGAAGACGCGCCAGCGCGCCGCACCCGCGGCGACGCTGCTGAAGCCGGAGCGCGGCTGATCGATCGCAGGGGATCCCAGAGTGCTGTGCACAAGGCGCCCTTCTTCGTCCCAGACGTATACGACGAAGTCGTCCTCGGCGTCGGCGTCGCGCTCATTCGGCGGCAGCACGGTCCCGGGCCGCGTGATACCGTCGGCCGCCACCACGCGGCAGAGCTGCTCGAGCTGGTAGTCGAGCAGCTCGTTCGCCTCGCCCTTCGCGAGATAGAAGGACACCGCCGACGAAGCGGCGCCGGTGATGAGCAGCAGGACCGCCGCCGGCAGCAGGATGCGCCGCCTGAGCGAGACGCCCTGCGACGGCATCAAACGCCCGCCTTCGGCACCATCCAGCCGGCGCCGCGCACGTTCTTGATTGCCGCAACACCGAGCTTGCGCCGCAGGTAGTGGATCAGCACGTCCACCACGTTGCTCTCGATCTCCTCGTTCCAGCCGTAGATGCGTTCCTCGATCTGGCGGCGCGACAGGATCGCCCCGGGCCGCTCGAGCAGCGCGCAGAGCACCGCGTACTCCTTCGCCGACAAGGCGACCTCGCGGCCCTCGACCCAGACCTCGCGCGTGGCCGGATCGATCGTGACCGTGCCGTTGGACAGGCGCGGCTGCGCACGCCCGGCGTGCCGGCGCACGACCGCGCGCATGCGCGCCTTCAGCTCGGCGAGCTCGAAGGGCTTGACGAGATAGTCGTCCGCGCCCAGATCCAGGCCCTCGACCCGGTCCTCGAGCGCGTCGCGCGCGGTGATGACGATGACCGGGGTCGGGTCGTCGCGCTGGCGTAGCGCGCGCAGCACCTCGATCCCGCCCTTGCGCGGCAGCCCGAGATCGAGCAGCGCCAGATCGAAGCGCGTGGTCTGCAGGGCAAGCTCCGCGGCCTGCCCGTCCGCGACCCAGTCCACGCTGTGGCCGTCCTTGCGCAGGGCATCCGACAGATCGCTGCCGATCATGCGGTCGTCCTCGACCAGCAGTATGCGCATGGCTCGGCTTCCGCCTTGAATTGGAGGGATCGCGGCGCTGCGGCGCGCCGCGCGAGGCCGTAAGTCTACCTCCGCAGCCTCAAAACGAAAGCGGCGAGCCGCCCGGGTTCGCCGCTATAGGTCCGACTGCGTGATCGAGGCTCTCGGTCCCCGATGCGCCAGTCTCAGATGCCGAGATTCTTCTTCCAGTAAAGCTCGATCGCATGCACCGTGGGCTCGGGAAGCGGGCCGAAGGATATCTCCCTTGCCTGAGCCTGGCCATGATCGAAGCCCCACCGGAAGAACTTCACCACCTGCTCGTTGGCCGCCTTCGGGGCGTCGACGCGCAGGATCTGCCAGGTGCAGCCGGAGATGGGCCAGGTGTCGTCGCCGGGCTGATCGGTCAGGATCACGTAGAAGTCCTTCGCCTTGAGGAAGTCCACGTGAGACGCGGCCGCCTGGAACCCCTTGAGGTTGGGGCTGACCAGCTTGCCGGCCTCGTTGAACATGCGCGCATAGGTCAGGTGATTCTCGACGATGTAGGCATATTCCACGTAGCCGATCGAGCCGACGATGCGCTGCACGTAGGCGGATACGCCCTCATTGCCCTTGCCGCCCACGCCGGTAGGCCAGGACACCGCGGTGTTGGAGCCCACCTTCTGCGCCCATGCCGGGCTGACTTTGGACAAATAATTGGTGAAGGTGAAGGTCGTGCCGGAGCCGTCCGCGCGATGCACGCAGGTGATGGCCGTGTCGGGGAGCTTCAGATCCTTGTTCATGGCCTGGATCTCGGGGTCGTTCCACTTCGTGATTTCCCCGAGGTAGATCTTGGCGATCACCGGGCCGCTGAGCACCAGCTCGCCGGGTTTGATCCCGGGCAGGTTCGCCACCATGGCGGCACCCGCAATGGCAGTCGGAAACTGGATCAAATGGCTCGCGGCCAGCTCCTCGGGCTTGAGCGGCATGTCGCTCGCGCCGAAGTTCACCGTGCCCGCCTTGATCTGCTGAATGCCGCCGCCGGAACCGATCGACTGGTAGTTGACCTCGATACCGGTTTGCTTCTGATAGGTGGCCGCCCATTTGGCCACCAGGGGGTACACCCACGTGCTGCCGGCCCCGGTGATCGCGGTGCCGGCCTGCGCCAAGCCGCTCAAGCCGAGGGCCAGCACGGCAAAGCCCATGATCTTCATCTTACGATACGTGTGCATGCAGTGTTCTCCTGAGAAAGTTTGCGCTTTGTTGCTCTTCGCCCGGTGTTCCCTGGCAACGCCGGAATTATCGATCCGGCTGTGCAGACCGATCGTGACGCCCCGAGTCGATGAAATGTCAACGGGTCGATTGAATCTGCACGGCGTGTGCGATTATCGGATCGGAAGGTTACGGATTCGTGACAGTAGCGACGGCTGACCGCATGCGGGGGCGACACCGGATCCTGACGTTCAGCCAGCCGTGCTTTCCAGCTCCGCTGTCGAGCTGGGCGCCACCGGGCCGTCCTCGCCCACCTGGCGCACCAGCTCCATGCGCCCGTCGAGGTGTTCGATGATCGCCGAGCAGCTGTCCACCCAATCACCGCAGTTGAGGTAGGCGATGCCCTCCACGACCTTGACGACCGGCGTGTGGATGTGGCCGCAGATCACGCCCTGGTGGCCGAGGCGACGGGCGTCGCGCGCCACCGCGCGCTCGAACTCGCCGATGAACGCCACCGCCTTGAGCACATTGCGCTTCGCGTAATCGGCGAGCGACCAGTGACCGGGGACGCCGAGCCGGCGGCGCACCCAGGACAGCAGCCGGTTGCCCTCGATCAGCGCCCGATAGCTCAAGTCGCCGAGCACCGAGATCCAGCGCGCGTAATGGGTGACCTGGTCGTAGCGATCCCCGTGCACCACCAGGTAGCGGCGCCCATCGGCGGCGCTGTGCACGCATGCGTCGGTGAAGGCAATTTCCCCGAGTGAGAGGTTGAGGTACTCGCGCAGCGCCTCGTCGTGGTTGCCCACCACGTACACCACGCGCGTGCCGTGGCGCGCGCGGCGCAGGATCTTCTGGATCACCGTGTTGTGACTGCGCGGCCAGTGCACGCCGCGCCTGAGCGCCCAGAAATCGATGATGTCACCGACCAGATACAGCCATTCGAACTCGTAGCGCTTGAGAAACGCCAGCAGATGCTCGGCGCGGCAGGCGCGCGTACCCAGATGCACGTCGGACAGGAACAGCGTGCGCACCCGGAAGGGTCCCAGATCGGCGACGTTCATGGCATGCTCGGCGAGCGGCGCGCCTTGCGGATCACAGGCCGGGCGCAAGGTCGATCGAACAGCACCGAGGCAGTCATGGCAGCAGGCTGCTCTCTCACGGCACGGCAAACCCCAGTAGTGCGGGTAGCGTGATGGTATGGGTCGCATGTGTCAGCAGCGTGACGCCTGCGACGCTGCATTCGACAGGGCCGACCGCCACCTCGCGGTCCCGCTGCGCCTGCGCCGCTGCTACCATGCGGATCGAGGAGGGCGAACGCGATGCGGCCCGTCAAGAAGCCGAAGCCCCTGGGTGCGTGCGGCGTCTGCCACACACCGACCGACCACCACGAAGCGCTGAATCAGCGCTGCCAGCGGATCGTCTACGGCCGGCGCTGTCCGGGGACGTTCAAGAGCGACCTCTCGTACGTCTGGGACGAGTGCGAGTCCTGCAAAGGGGTCGGCAAGGTCGGCACGCAGGTGTGCGCGGAGTGCTTCGGATTCGGCTGGCGTCTGTACGTTTGAGGTGCCGGCGCAGACGCGGCAGCAGCGAGGATTCTGCGGCCCGGAGCGGCGCTTTAAACTCCCCGCTTCGACCCCGACCACTGCGGAGAGCGCCTGCATGCCCGATTTTCCCGACGACATCTATACCGAACCGGCCAAGCTGGATTTCGATACTCTCAACAACCTCGGGCCGCTGCGCGGGATGGCCGGAATCTGGGAAGGGCAACGCGGACTGGACGTCAAGCCGAAGGCGGAGGGTGCGAAGAAGCAGGTCTACGTCGAGCACATGGAGCTGCAGCCGATCGATCCGCAGACCAACGGCCCGCAGCTCTACTACGGGCTGCGCTACCACACCCACGTGGTGAAGCCCGGCCAGGTCAATACCTACCACGACCAGGTCGGATACTAGCTCTGGGAGCCGGCCACCGAGACCGTGGTCCATACCCTGACCATTCCGCGCGCCCAGGTGGTCATGGCCGGCGGCTGGGTCGCGGCCGACGCCAAGGCGTTCGAGCTGAGCGCAGCCTTGGGCTCGCAGACCTACGGCATCTGCTCGGCGCCGTTCCTCGAATATGCCTTCAAAACCGTCGAATTTTGCATCCGGATCGCGTTCAACGCGGACGGCACCTGGAGCTACGGGGAGGACACGGTGCTTAGGATCCGCGGCCAGTCCGAGCCCTTCCACCACACCGACCGCAATACCCTGACCAGGATTGGCGAGCCCACGCCCAATCCGATGGCCCGGCAGCGCGCCTGATCCGGAGGCCCGCAGGCGGGCCGATGCCGGCTCAGCCTTCCGCCCCCTTGCCGATCAGGGAACGCATGTGGCGATCGAGCTCGAGCAGCTCGGCGCCGTACGCGTCGCGCGGGCGCGGCAGCGTGACCTCGATCGACTCGACGATGCGCGCCGGCCGGGGCGAGAACACCAGCACCCGGTCGGCGAGCCGGATCGCCTCGCGCACGTCGTGGGTGACGAACAGGAAAGTCGTGTTCTGCTCGCTGGCGATGGCCGCCAGATCGGCGATCAGGCGATCGCGGGTCTGGGCATCGAGCGCCGCGAACGGCTCGTCCATCAGCATGAATTCGGGCTGGGTCGCCAGGGTACGCGCGATCGCGACGCGCTGCTTCATGCCCCCCGACAGGGTGCTCGGATAGGCGTTGGCGAACCCGCCGAGCCCCAGATGCTCCACGTAGTGATGCGCGCGCTCCGCAATCTCGGCGCGCGTATAGCGCTTCATCATCTCCAGCCCGAAGGCGATGTTCGCGAGCACCGTTCGCCAGGGGAACAGCACGAAGTCCTGGAACACGATGCCGCGATCCGGGCCTGGCCCGCGGATCGGCTGGCCGTGCACCAGCAGGCTGCCCTCGCTCTGCCGCTCGAAGCCGCCGATCATGTGCAGGGTGGTCGATTTGCCGCAGCCGCTCGGGCCGAGAAAGACCGTGAATTCGCGCCGCCGGACTTCGAACGAGACGTCGTCGATGGCGACCACCGGCGGCTGGCCATGGGCCTCGGGATAGACCTTGCGCAGGTGCCGGGCCTCGACCACCTTGGGCGCCGCGGCGCCGGGGCGCTGCACCTCGTGCTCCATCGTCCCCGCGCTCATGTGGCCAGCCCCCAGCGCTTGATGGTGACACGCTCGAGCGCCGGGAACACCAGGTGGTCGAGCGCCAGCCCGAGCAATGCGATCATCAGCACCCCCGCATACATCGTCGCGACGTCGAAGAACTGCCGCGCAGCGAAAATGGTGATGCCGATGCCGCGCCCGTGCTCGACGATGATCTCGGCGGCGATCACCGCACGCCACGCATAGCCCATGCCGACGCGCAGCGACGGGATCATGTGCACGAACGCGCCGGGCACGATCACCTTGCGCAGCTCGCTCCAGCGCGATGCGCCGTAGGCGCGCATGACCCAGAGCTGCTGCACGCTGATCGAGCGCGTGCCCTGCAGCGCACCCAGATAGATCGGGATCCACGCCGAGAAGATGACGGTCAGGACGGTCACCGCTTCGCCGGAGCCGAGCCACAGCGACAGCACCGGGATGGTGACGATGGCGGGCAGCGGGATCCACAGCGCGACGATCGGGTTGAGCGCGGAGGCGAAGTCGGGATGGCGCCCGGCGAGGATGCCCAGCGTCGCGCCGCCGAGCACGGCCACGGCATAGCCCAGCGTCAGGCGGCCCAGGGTGTCGAGCGTGGCGAAGAACAGCACGTGCTGGCCCTCGAGCAGTCCGCGGTACAGGCCCGCGAGCACCGCACTGGGCGCCGGAACCGCCGGGTTGTGCAGCAGGCCCGCGCCAACGACGAGCTGCCAGAGGCCGACGAACGCGAGCGTGACCAGCAGGCTCGAATAGCGAGTGAGAGTATCCCGCAGCCGGTCGCGCCACTGCGGCGCGGCGATGGTCGGCGTCATTCAATGCTTCCCGGAAGCCAGTACACCCCAGCGCACCGCGGTCCGGTTCTCGGCGGCACGGAACACGGATTCGATCGCGAAGCCGAGCACCGCCGTGACCACCATGTAGAGATAGATCGTGCGCGTGTCGAAGAACTGCGAGGCCTGGAAGATGGTGTAGCCGAGTCCGCCGGTGAGCGCGGTCAGGCTTTCGGTGGCGATCAGGGAGCGCCAGGCATAGCCCATCCCCATGCGCAAGCCCGCGAGCAGTGGCACCACCGCAGCGGGCAGGATCACATGGCGGAACACGTCGGCGCGGCCGGCGGCGAAGGACCTGGCGGTCCAGAAGTACTTGCGGTCGATGGCGCGCACGCCGTCATGGACGTAGACCACGATCGGCACGCAGGCGGTAATTACCACGACCGTGAAATCGGTGGCGTTGCCGATTCCGGTCAGCAGCATCAGGATCGGAACGATGGCGAGCGCCGGGATCGCCATGAAGATGCCGACGAACGGCATCAGCAGCAGCTCAAGCGGCCGCGACAGCGCCGCGGCGATGCCGATCGGCACGGCGAGCAGCACGGCGAGCGAAAATCCGCCGAGCAGGCGCGCGAGGGTGGCCAGGATGTCGCCCTCGAGCTGGAACGGCGGATTGCTGGCGGGCCCGGCCAGATAGATCGCGCGCCCCACCAGGTCGAGCGGCCCGGGCAGCACGACCGCCGAGATCACGCCGCTGCTCGCCAGCCCCTGCCAGAGCAGCACGCACAGGCAGACCGAGGCGGTCCCGATCCCGGCGCCGCGGGACGGAAGCCAGCGCGACCGGGAGCCGATCGCGCCGGCAGCCGCGCTATTTTCCACCACGGCTCGCGAGCTTCTCAGCCTCGTCGAGGTAGCGCATATCGACCAGCTTGGAGAAATCGGGCACCGCGGAGATGCGGTGCGCCTTCAGCATGAAGTCGCCGACCGATTGCAGCGCCGCGATGGAGGCGGGCGTGACGCGCATGTCGAAGCTCATGTGCTGGAAGGCGCGCGTGAAGGCCGCGGGAGCGACCGTGGCGCCGCTCTGCGCCTCGCTGTCCGCGGCGAGCTTGCCGGCCGCCTGCGGCTGCGTGGTGATGACCTTGTACATGTCGATCATCGAGGCGAGCACCCGGACGAGCGCCTGCGGATGCGCCTCGGCGAAGGCGCGCGTGGTGACCAGCAGCGCCGGGTCGGTGCTCACCTCGCCGAAGCTCTGGATCACCTTGACGATGCCCTTGGTGACCAGGATCGACGGCGTCGGCTCCCAGGTGAGCGCGGCGTCGATCTGGCCGGAGGCGAGGGCGGCGCCCATGTCGCCGGGCTTCATGTTGACGATCTGGAAGTCGTCGTTGGTCCAGCCGTGCTGTGCGATGTACTTCTCGAAGATGATGTAGGCGCCGGATCCGACGGCGATGGCGATTCGCTTGCCCTTGAGATCGGCCACCGACTTGAAGGACACGTCGGGCCGCACCATCAGCTCGTGGCGCTGGCCGCCCGAATGGGTGGCGGCGATGATGATCAGCTTGCCGGGCGCGCGGCTCATCGCGCTCAGCACCGGACCCGAGCCGCTGTCGGCGATGTCGGCCTGGCCGGCGAGCAGCGCCTCCATCGAGCGAACGGCAGAGGGCGACACCGTCTCCTGCGCCTTGAGGTCAAACTTCGCGCCCCAGTCCTTGGCCCGATACACGAAGTCCTCCGGAACCTTCTGCATGGCATAGCGCACGGTGTATTTCGCCGCCAGCGCCGAAGGCGCCAGCAGCACCGCGCCGACGAGCGCGGCGGCCGCGAGACCAACCGTGGTGCCTGTTCTGGAAAGCTGTTGCAGGTTCATTGCCGTCCTCCTCCTTATGCGTGTGCGGTAGCTACCGCGTGATGACAAAAGCCCTCCTGGCCTGTGCCGCGTGCCTCAACGGTGTTGCGCTTGCGAATCCGCGGCGCCGATCGCGTCCGTCCGACGCAGGGCATACGCGGCCGCACTCTCCCCCGCCAGTTTGCCGAATACCGCCCCGGAGGTCAGCCCGGTTCCGCCCGGGTAATTGTGAAAGAACAGGCCGCCCACCAGTTCGCCCGCGGCCATCAGCCCGGGAATGCTGCGGCCGGCGATGTCCTGCACCTCGGCCCGCGCGCTGACCTTCAGCCCGCCGAAAGTGAAGGTGATGCCGGTGGTCACCGCGTAGGCCTCGAACGGCGGCGCGTCCAGCGGATTGGCCCAGTTGGACTTCGGCACCGCGAGGCCCTCGGCGGACCGGCCGTCCTTGATCGCCGGGTTGAACGGCCGGTCGCGGCGCACCGCGGCGTTGAATTCGGTCACCGTCGCGAGAAAGCGCTTGACGTCCATGCCTTCCATGCCGCGTGCGAGCTCCTCGAGGCTGTCAGCCTTCACCTTGGTGACCTGCCGGATGCGGTATTCGTCGCGCAGCATGGGGATCACCTTGGCGTCAAACACCTGCCAGGCGCACATCCCCGGCTGCTGCAGGATCTCGCGCCCGTACCGCGCGTAAGTGTAATTGCGGAAGTCCGCGCCCTCGTCGAGGAAGCGTTGCCCGCGGTTGTTGACGACGATTCCGAACGGGTAGCTGTGCTTCTGGTAGTTGTCCCCTACCGTCAGGTCGCCGAACGGCGGCGCGTTCTGATCCCACGCCACCGCGTGCGCTCCGGACCAGTGACCGTAGGGCATCGCGCCGGCGGCGAGCGCCATGCGGATGCCCAGGCCGGTGTTGAAGCGCGTGCCGCGCACTTTGGCCAGGTCCCAGTTGGCGCCCAGGTAGCGGGCGCGCATCTCGGCGTTGGACTCGAAGCCGCCGCAGGCGAGCACCACGGCGCCGGCGCGCACATCGAGCGTCCTGCCGCCGTGCCTCATCCGCACTCCGTGCACGCCCGCATCGTCCTGCAGCAGCGAGACGGCCAGCGCCTCGTGCAGGATCCTCACGCCCTTGCTCTCGCAGGAGCGGTGCAAGGCCTCGATCAGCCCCGGTCCCCCGCCCCACACCTCGCACGCCAGCCCGCCCCAGAACTTGAACTTCCCGTCGACGCGATACGCCTGGCGGCCGAGGCTCATCTGGAAACGCACGCCCTGACTGCGCATCCACACCAGCGTCTCGAAGCTGCGCCGCACCAGCGCTTCGGTCAGGTCCGGGTCCGTGCGCTGCTCGGTCACGCGGAACATGTCATCGAAGTACTGGTCCTCGGTGTAGCTGCCGAAATCGATCTCGCGTGCCTCCTCGTCGGTGATGTCGGGTACGATCCGGCGCAGTTGTTCGACGCCTGTGTACGCGACGCGCATGGCGCCCGCGGTATAGGCGCTGTTGCCGCCGCGCTCCTCGAACGGGGCGCTCTCCAGCATCAGCACGCGCGCGCCGCCGTTGTGCGCCGCCAGGGCCGCGCACGCAGCCGCGTTGCCGGCGCCGACGACGATCACCTCGGGCTCCTCGATCACCTGTCGCGTCACGATCCGCCGCCTCCGTTCGCGCGCCGGCGCCGCGCCGGCGCGGCGCCGCGCCGGAGGCCGGCGGCCTGCGCCAGCGCTGCCCGAAGATCCTCGACCTGTCCCCCCGGCAGATAGCGCCGGCGCAGCTCGAACAGCGCCGGCCCGTATGCCTTCTGGATCTGCGCGCCGAAGCGCACGAAAATTTCCGCCATGTAGATCTCGTGCCGGATCAGCGTGTCGGCCATGGTCACCACCGGTTGATTGCGCGTGTAGGCGCCGTGCGCCGGCGCGCGCAGATTGGCCACCAGCGCCGCGTCGAAATCGGTGGTCAGGGTCACCTGGTCGAGCGCCAGCCCGACCGGAATGCCGTTGCCCTCGTGCAGGTACACGCGCGAGCGCCGCCCGAAGCGAAAGCGCGCCGGCTGCTGCCCGAACAGGATGATCAGCACCTGCACGCCGCGCTTGGCCGCGCGCGCCAGATCGTCGCGATGGCGCTCGAGCACACGATCCATGGCCTTGACCCAGACGTGACTGCCGGAGGCGTCGATCATCTCGGAGATCTTGGCGTCGATCTCCGCCTCGCCCGCGAGCGACCAGACGTACTGGCGGCTGTCGGCCTGGCGCTCGCGCACCGCCGCCAGCCGCCCGAGGATGCGCGTGCAGCGCTCGCGCGCGCTCTCGGCGATGCGCTCAAACAGGGTCTCCGGTTCCACCGGCGCGTAGCGCGCCGGGTTCTCCGACACTGGCTGCACCGCGTGCTTGTGCTGCAGGCTCTGCAGCACCGCGTAGACGTTCGCGCGCGGCAGACCGGCGAGCTTGCTCACCTCGTAGGCGGTCGCCGGGTGGCGTTCGAGGAGCGTCATGTACGCACGCGCCTCGTAGTCGCTGAATCCCAGGCCCTGCAGCTCGCGCGAGAACTCGGTCAGCGCGACTTCCTCCGAGCGTGCGTCGCGCGCCAGCATTTCGCTATTCGAGCAGGGCGTAGTCGACCGAACGCCCGACGCCCCGGCGCATGCCTTCCAGGCGAAGCACCTGCCCGGGCGCCACGTTGGCCAGGTTCACGTCGCTGCCGTACTCGGCGAGCATTTTCGCGTGCTGCTGCGGGAACCGGTAGGGATCGGCTTCGATCAGGACGCTGGCGAACCAGGGCTCGCCGCGCACCCGCGGCAAGGCCCCCGGATCGGCCGCGGCGAGGGCGTCGATCTCGGACTGCTCGACGATGACGTGCTCGACGCCGCAGGCGGCAACGCCGTCCACCACCGAGTGCAGCTCTGAGGGGCTCATCGGCCGCTCCGGGTTCTTGCGCCCGAACTCGTAGATCACCGTGAAGCCGGCCTTCTGGAAGCGCTCGATCTCGCGCGCGCGCTGGTCCTCGCGCAGCGTGACGTAGTTCTCGGAGATCTCGAGCGCCGCAAGGCCCAGGCGCTGCAACAGGCGCGCCAGTCCGTCGAGCTCGTTGCGACGCCACGCGTACTCGAACAGAATGCCACCGCTATACGGGACGATGTGCGCCTCGCGATACAGCCGCACGATGCGCGTGACCACCTCCTGCGGCAGCAGCAGGGCGTTGAGCGCGTAGATCTTGGCGAAGTCGATGTACGCGGCAGTACATTCCAGCAGATCCTCGACGCCGCGCGGCCCGGTCCAGCCGAAGCCGTCAGGGCCGAAATCGATCATCGCGGTCAGCCCAGACTTGCGCGGCTTGGGCGTGCGCTGCGGCATTTCAAGCATGACGATGAAGGCTCCGGAGAGGGCGGGGTCGCGCGGCCGCCGTTTGACGACTCGTAGCAGTCGATGCTACTACTCAAATTCTACACAGGTCAAACCGGGCGGTGAACCATGCATCGAGTCGTGCTGATTCCGGGCGACGGAATCGGGCCTGAGGTCACGCGCGCCGCGCGCGAAGTGGTGGACGCCTCCGGCGCGCCGGTGTCCTGGCAGGTCGCAGTCGCTGGGCTGCAGGCGCAACGCGACCGCGGTACCCCGCTGCCCGAGGACGTGGTGCGCGCCGTCGCCGAGGCCGGTACTGCCCTGAAGGGGCCGACCGCGACGCCATTCGGCGGCGATTACCGCATCGCGTTCGAGCGCCGCGCCGCGGACGGGAGCATCGAGCGGCGCTCGTATCCGAGCATCACGGTCGCCTTGCGCAATGAGCTGGGACTGTTCGTCAACCTGCGCCCGGTCAAGCTCTACCCCGGGATCGAGGCGCGCTTCGGCAGCGTCGACCTGCTGATCTTCCGCGAAAACACCGAGGACCTCTATCTCGGCATCGAGCGCATGCGCGACCCGGATACCGCCGAAGCGACCAAGGTGATCACGCGCGGCGCGAGCCGCCGGGTCGCCGCCTTCGCGCTCGACACGATGCGCCGCCTGGGCCGCAAGCGCCTCACCGTCGTGCACAAGGCCAACATCCTCAAGCTCACCGACGGGTTGTTTCTCGACAGCGCGCTCGCGGTCGCCGCCGGCTACCCGGACGTGGTCACCGAGCACAAGGTCGTCGACGCCCTTTGCGCCGACCTGGTGAGCAGGCCCGAGGCCTACGACGGCCTGCTGCTGCCCAACCTGTACGGCGACATCGTGTCCGACCTGGCGGCGGGCTTGGCCGGCGGGCTGGGCATCGCCCCCGGCGCCAACTTCGGCCCCGCCTGCGCCGAATTCGAGGCCGTGCACGGCACCGCGCCGGACATCGCGGGCAAGGACGCGGCCAATCCGACCGCGATGATCCTGTCCGCGATGCTGATGCTGCGTCACCTCGGCGAGCATCGCGCCGCGGCAGCGATCGAGGTCGCCCTCTCGCGGGTGCTCGCCCAGAAGCGCTTCGTGACCCGCGACCTGGGCGGCTCCTGCGGCACGCGCCGCATGACCGAGGCGATCCTCGAGGCGCTCGCCGCCGGCTGAGCCGACGCGGCGGCGGGCGGGACGAACGCCGCGGCTCAGAACGAGCGGTCGTCCCCCGGCTTCATGACGATCAGCTTGCCCGCCAGACCGCGCTTGGCAAGGGCCGTGCGGAACTCCGCGGGCGTGCGGTCGATCAGCGCGAAGGTGCCGAAGTGCATCGGGATGACGTGCGTCGGATTGACCCACTGCACCGCCAGCGCGGCGCGCCGCGGGCCCATGGTGAAGTGACCGCCGATGCACGCCAGCATCACGTCGATGTGGTGGAACATCGGGATCAGCTTCATGTTCTCGATCACGTCGGTGTCGCCGGTGTGATAGATCGTCGGGCCGCCCTTGATCATCAGCACGTAGCCGACCGGGTTGCCGCTGGTGATCGCCGCGGGATGGCCGGGCGCCGGTTCCGGGATGGTCGGCGGCGTGAGCGACGAGTCGTGGACCGCATCGACGAACAGCACCTTGGCGCCGGCCTTGGGCAGGTCGATGGTTCCGCCGACGTTGCCGCCGGTCGCCGCGGTGGCCTGCTTCGCGGGGTAGCCGAGCATCGACACCATGTTGAACTGCAGTGCGTAGGGCGCGACCAGGATCGCGCCGGTCTTCTTGGCGATCTCGACCGCGTCGCCGACGTGGTCGCGGTGGCCGTGGGTGATGAGGATGTAATCCACCCTGGTCAGCTCGGCGATCGAGTTCTTGTCCGGATTGGTCGGCACCGTGAGCCAGGGATCGATCAGGATCACCCCGCCGGAGGGCGTCACGATCTTCCAGGCCGCCTGCCCGTACCAGTGAAGCTTGGTCTGGCCCTTGGCTGCCAGTGCAGCCGGGCTCGCCAGCACCGCCCCCAACAGCAGCGCCCATAAGGCGCGTCGCATCATCCGCAGCATCGTCCCCTCCTCCAAGGTAAACACACGTCCGCAGCGGGAAGAATACACAGCGCGCCACGGCTTGAATAGCGGACTCTGCCTGACAACAGCCGCAAGGCGCAGCGGCGCCTGGGACCTAGGTTCGCTCGAACGCCGGCTGGCCTGCCCCTCGGCCTTCCCGGCTCGGGTCGAGCTTGCGCCGGTAGACGATCCAGTAGCCGATCAACGCCAGGACCGGCAGGCAGGCGAGCGCCGCGACGGTGTCGTGCGGATCGAACAGCACCAGCAGGGCGAATGCGGCAAGCACCAGGCGCATGCCGGCGTCCGCCGGCCGTTTGTCCGCGAACCTGGCCTGCAGGCTGAAGCTGATGCCGACGGTGGAGATCAGGACCAGAAGCGCCGCACCCAGCTGCTCGAAACCCGGCTTGACCACGAGCTCGGGATGGACGAACACGCCCGCCATCAGGGTGAACAGCGAGACGCAGATCTGCACCGAGCGCCACAGCGTCACGTAGAACGACGCTTTGGCGATCTTCGAGGTGATCGCCGCGGTCACCGAGGTCGGTGGGGTCAGCTCGCCGAACACCGCGAGGAAGAAGGCGAAGAAGTGCACCACCCAGGGGTTGACGCCGATCTGGATAAACGGCGGGGCAATCACGAGCGCGACCAGGATGTAGGTCGGCGCCGGCGGCAGGCCCATGCCCAGGATGGCGCCGAAAATGAACGCCATCACCACCATGGTGAACATGTTCACGCCGGCGGCGTCCATCAGCAGCGTGCCGAGCATGGTCGGTACGCCGGTGATTACCAGCGCACCGGTCATGATCGAGAGCGTCGCCAGAAGCAACGCGATGTCCGTGATCATGTCGACATAGGCGTCCAGAAACGACTTCAGCGGGGCGAGGAATTCGCGCAACGACCAGTGGCCGCGCCGCAGCAGCGGCACGAGGTTGATGAGGAACAGCGCCGCGCCAGCGGCGTAGAACATGTAGAGCGCCGCGAACATCGGAGCCAGGAAGATCGTCGCCATCAGCGTGACAAGGCCTCCGACCACGAAGACGAACGCGCCGAGATTGACCTTATCGCGCCAGCTCAGCCGCACGACGTCGCGATCGACCACCATGCGTGCACGGTGCTTGACCGACAGCAGATACACCGAGACGGCAACCGTGATGTAGTAGATGAGCGCCGGAACCCAGCCGCGGGCGACGACGTCGAAGTAGTCGACGCCGAGGAACTCGGCCATCAGGAAGGCCGCAATGCCCATCACCGGCGGCATGAGCTGCCCGCCCATCGACGAGGCGTTCTCGATCGCCGCCGCGGTCGCCGGAGGCAGGCCGGCGTTGATCATCGCCGGGATGGTGGCTGACCCGACGGTGATCGAGTTGGCAGCGCCGCTGCCGCTCACGGTGCCGATGCACATCGAGCCGATCACCGCCGACTGCGGAATGGCGTGCGGGGAGCGAACGGCGAGGCGCTTGGTCGCGCGCAGGAGCGAATCGATGCAACCGTACCCGCGCAGCAGGCTCAGCACCAGCAGGAACGAGCCGATCACCGTGAGTGCGATCTGCGGCAGGCGCGAGAAGATGCCGGTGGCCATTTCCACGCTGCTGGCTGTGATGATGCGGTGCCACGGAAGGCCGGCGTGGTGGAACATGCCCGGCACCATGTAGCCGTAGACGGCGTAGAGGATGACCACGATGTTGAGGATGAACAGCGGCATGTGGCGCTTGCGCGCATACTCGATGATCAGGAGAGTCATCCCGCCGCCCATGACCATGTCGGCGGTGTCCCACATGCCGGCGCGCTCCTCGCCAAGCGCAATGTAGTTCGTGTGCATGTAATAGGCGCAGTAAAGCGAGAACAGGCAAAAGACGCCTGCGATCACCCAGTTCGCAAGCCGTGGCAGCTTCGGATAGAGCTCGTTCTGGCGCAGCGCCTGCAGCGTGAACAGCGCGTAGGTGACCGGGATCATGGTCATCGCGAGTAGCGTGGGCCCGCCCAGCCCGGTCCAGTAGTAGTAGAGCAAGTAGGCGAGATAGGCGACCGACGACCCGTAGAAGAGCCAGTCGAGCGCGAGCTTCGACCGTCGCCCCGGCGCGCTTGCCGTCATCGGGGAATCTCGCGCTCTACCCGAAGCCGATGAACTCGGGCGCGTGCCCTCGCCCGCCCGTCCTCACTTGGCGACGTTGGAATCCCACTTGCTGTCCCACACGCCGCGCGCCTTCATGTACTTGGCGAGGCCGGGATGGATGGGAACGAGATTCCAGGTCGACTCGAGCGCCTTCTTCTCGAACGCCGCCATCCGGCCGCCGCTGATCTGGCGGAAGCCCGGGTCGAGCTTGGCCAGCTCGTCGGCGTGCTTTTCGATCACCAGCAGCATCTTGTACATCTCGTCGGCAGACAGGATGTGCCCCAGGTCGAAGCCCCAGTAGAAGGGCAGCAACGTCACTCGCTTGACGTACGGATGCTTGAGGTGGAAGTACGCAGGGTCGGCCTCCTCGATGGTGAAGCCTGCCGCCCTGAGCTTCGCCACCTCGTCCGCGCTCGGATTGAGCGGCGCCCAGTCGACCGAGAGCGAGGCCTCCGCCAGCCATGGCGGCGGGGTCTCGCCGCCGGCCGCATAGATGCCCATCGCCTTGATGGCGCCGGAACTGAGCTGTGAGCCGACGGTCGACAGGTCCACCTGCTGGTAGACGTGATGCACGTTGAGCACGGCAAGCGCGTTCTCCAGCTGCCTGCGCGTATCGAACGGCAGCGGACCGGTGTATACCGTCTGGCCCGTGAGATCCCCCCACTTCTTGTAGCGGCCCCGTTCGCTCGCCTTGATTCCCAGCCCGACGTCGAGCGTGTAGCACCAGAACGACTGGATCGGCTGCTGCTTGATGTGCGACTTGAATCCCTGGAAGCGGCCGTTGTCGGCCTTGAGCTCCTTCAGCGCCACGTCGGAGCCGTAGTAGCCGTCGAAGTCGCCGATGGCAAAGCCCTTCACCGTGGTCACCGCGCCCGGCGTCGGCAGCACGGTGATGCGGTACTCGGGCAGTGCCTTGTTCAGCACGCCGGCCAGCACCACGAGCGCCTTGTCTCCCGCCGAGCCGACCGGGCCGGTGGCCCAGCGGATGTCCTTCGGCTGGGTCGCCGAGGCCGGGCTGGCGGCGCCGAGCAACGCAGCGACCGCGAACGTCGTAAAGATACGCGTTGCCATGTCCATCTCCTCCGTAGGTCCCCGCGCAGGCCGCACAGGGCACGCACGCCTGCGATCTCTTGCCGCTTATTCGTTATGGTCGTGCGTGGGGTATTCTCGCGTGCGAGCGCCCGATTGGCAACGTCGGTCCGGACGGGCCGGCGTCCAAGCTGTACGAATTTTGACATCCTCCCCGGCTAAAGGCCGGAGATTCCTACGGTGTCTGACACGATGATGCACATCCCAGATCGCTTCGGTGGGTTCCTGCTTCACGGAGCGGCCCGAGTGCACCGGTTCTCCACAGGCTGCAACGCGGTGTCCCCGCGCCAGAATGTTGATCGCGCCAACCACATCGGCGTATTCCTCGAAGCCGCAATCCACGCAGATGAACTTCGCCTGCGTAGGCCGGTTGTGCGCCGACACACAGCCACAGGCCGGACATGTCCGGCTCGTGTTCTGCGGCGCCACGGCGATGAGCCATCCACTGCTCCAGGCCAGCTTGTACTCCAACTGGCGGCGAAACTCGAACGAATCGTTATACTAGAATTCGAAGCCGAGTCGGGCGCACAAGGCCCGCGTCGGTTCACCGGTCAGCAGCGCGACCAGGCGCCGCGCGTTGTCCGTCGAAGCCGCCGTCGCGCACACCGCGGCGGAATACACCGTTGCCAGCTCGAACTCCGCGGGCAGCGGGCCGACCAGCGTCACGCCCGGCGTGATCATGATCTCGGTGATTTGCGTGCATCCCAACAGGCAGCTGCCGGTCGCACGCGACATCGCACCCATTGCCGCGGCGCCGCTGGCGTGCGGGCGCAGGCGCGGCGCGAGCGCCTCGCGCACTCCCAGCCGATCGAGCACCTTGGCGAAGTGAATCCCGGCGGTGGCACGCAGAGGATCGGGAAAGTATATTTCGCTCGCCGCGAGCAGCGCCGCGCGCAATGCCGGCGCGCTGGACACATCCGGAACCGAGTCGCCTTGCTTCACGGCCACGCCGGTGCGCACGCGCCCAAGGTCGGCACAGGTGTCCGGCAGCACACGCCCCGCCGCCGCGAGCTCGGCGATCAGAGCCCTGGTGAGGATCAAGAGATCGGCGGGCTCACCCGCGAGCAGCTTGTCCTTCATCGCGCCGACCGGGCCGAAGGTGCCGACGATTTCCGCGCCGGTCTCGGTCCTGAACTTTGCGGCGAGCGCGTCGACCACGCCGTGGGCCGCCCCCCCGCTCAATAGCCTGAGTTGTTGTCCCGCCATGCGCTCACACTCTCGGCCGCGCGCCGGCGACGCGTCGCTGGCGGGCAGAACGATCGCAAAGTTGCAGCTTCAGATTGGCCATCCGTTCCCCTCTCGGTCAGGAAAGTCGAATTCGTGGCCCCGCGCCCCGGCGGGTCGTGCGGCTTTTAACACGTCACGCGCTTGCCGGTCCATGTCAGCAGTCATGCGCGCAGCGCCCCGATTCCGCTCCTCTGCCGGAACGATATCGATCGACCGCAGGCGCCCGCCGGAACGCGGCAGGAGCCGACGCCCCTTGCTCTTCGTCAAGTCAGCATCCGGCCGATCTCGGCGCCGAAGCGATAGGCGTCGCCCGGCCAGCGCGCCGTGATCAGGTGATCGCCGCCTCGAAGGGATTGAAATCGTTCTGGGCGAGCGGCATCAGAATCATCGCAGCATCCCTCGGCGCGAGCTAGTGTGGTGTCCCCGAAAAAACTTTACAGTTAAGCCGCCTTCTTTTCCCCCTGGGCAGAGGTAAATCCGGGTTTGATCTGGTCAACATCTGTAAACCACTTATTTAAGGGACACTACACTGGGAAGCCAGAGTCGCCGCTGCCTGCGGATCCTTCAGAATGACCGCCTGCCCGGTAGGCAGCTCCACGAACGGAATGCCGTCTCGCAGGCACACTTCGTCCCAGGCGCGCTCCGCACCGGGGAACAGCGCCGAGCCGTAATCGTCGCAGACGATCACCCCGCCCGGGGCGAGCCGGGGCAGAAAGTACTCCAGGCAGTCTCGCGTCGGCTGATACAGATCGACATCGACGTGCACGAACGACCACGTCGTCTCCGGCAGGGTGCGCAGCACATCGGGAATCCAGCCTTTGTGGAATTGCACGCCCGGGAACTCGCCGAAGGCCGCCTTCACTCCTTCGAAGTCGACCCGGAAGTGACCGGCGCCGATGACTGGCGGCACGCGCACGCCGGCGCCGGCGTCCGAGGCGACGGAGTGCTGATCCTGCGCAACCGGGGGACTGAGACCCTCGAAGCTGTCGACGAAGTGGAAGCCCGTGCCGTCGAATGCCGCGTCCGCCGAGCGTGCGGCGAGGCACAGCGTGAGCCCGCTGAAGCCCGTGAACACGCCGCACTCGACCCAGCTTCCCGCGATGCGTCGGGCGTGAAGAAAGTACGCGATCAGGTTCAGTACCGAATGACGCCGGTTGAAGGCGGTAAACGGCGCGAAGCTGGTCCCGGTGCGCCGGGCGGCCTCGGCGGTCAACTCGAGCAGCGGCGAGCCTCCGGCGAGCACATCGCCGTAAAGGATGCCCAGATGCCGGTCGAGCGGCGCGCGCCGGTGCATCGACTCGAGCTTGTGAACGCGCAGCACCGACGGCGCAAGCGGTAGGGCGGGCGCCGCTTCCTCGACATCGCGATCCCGGCCCACTGGGACCAGTCCGGTACCGAAGATATTCTTGAGCAGTCGTACCAGCACTCTTCCTGCCTAGCTGGGATCTGCGAAGCGGCCAACACGTCCACGCGAGGCGTCGGTCGCCGTTGCGCGCTCAAGATGGGCTCTGCCCGGCCACGCTCCGCCGCGCTCCGGGCCCGCGTGTGCCAACCGCTGCCCTAACCGCGGGCGCGTCCTCTCGAGCGCCCCGAAATCGCGATCGCCCCGTCGCCGAGCAGCGCGAGCACGATCAGCGCCACCGCCCATAGAGCGGGGTATTCCCATCCGCCGCCCTTGGCCGTGAAGATCCAGCCGTGCGGAAAGTGAAACGCAATGACTCCGAGCATTTCCACGAACAGAATGAGCGCAATCCAGCGCGTCCACAGGCCGAGGATAAGGGCCGCCCCGCCTCCGAGCTCCGCGAGAATCACCAGATAGGCGACGAACCCGGGATAGCCGATCGAAGCAAAGAACTTGACGGTGCCCGGGACCGTGAATACGAGCACCTTCAGCAGCCCGTGGGCGACAAACAGCAGCCCGAGCGCCACGCGAAGCAAAAGCGCCCCGTAAGGCGCCGTGCGACTGTCGATCATGTGATGACTCCCTTCAAGGTTGCCGTCAAGCCACAGGATATCGCGCGGGCACGCCAATGCCTACGGCAAGATTGCGGCGCAAGGCGTCAGAATAACGTCAGGCAGGGTGCCGCGCGTTCCTCTTCGCGGCGATGCGCGCCCCGGGCCGTGCCAAGTCCGGGCCCTAGCGTGCTTTCGCCGGCGTGTCCACTTTCGGCGTGGCGCCGAACAGGTCCTCGCGCTCTAAGCCTCGCGTCACGGCTTGCGAAAGATAGCCGTTGCGCACCATGGTTGCCAGCACGTGCCGATAGCGCCGCAGGGCGGCAGGCCCCGCGGGATCACGCCCGAAGAAGCTCGGTGCCTGCGGCAATCCGGTCAGGTACAGGCATTGTCCGAGGCTGAGGTGATCGAGGCCGGCGTGAAAATAAGCGCGCGCCGCTTGCGCGATACCCTGGGCGTGCCTGCCGAAGTAAACGCCGTTGAAGTACAGCTCCATGATCTCGGGCTTCGTGAACTCGTGATTCACGATCAGCGTGTAACGCAGGATGTTCAGCAGGCCCAGCACCTCCGCGAGCATGCTTGGTTCATTGCGGGGTTCTTGAATGATGATGCGCGCAAGCTGCTGCGTGAGGGTGCTTCCGCCGTGGTCGGTATGGTCGTTCACGAACGCCATGCCGATGACGCGGAAGATCGCGACGATGTCGATCCCGCTGTTCGAGAAGAACCTCTTGTCCTCCACCGATACGATCCCCTGCCGGGCGCAGGAAGGAATGGCGGCGTACGGCACATAGCGGAACCGCTTCGCTTCGAGCTCCCGGCGCAGTTGCGCGGGGTAGTCCAGCACGACGCGCTCGGCCTGCCCGTGGGAGAGCAGGACTCCCAAGGCTGACGTGAGCGGATCGAACAAGAGGAAGCACAGCAGCCCTGTGCCGAGCACCAGGAACAGGACCCGTCCCGGCCGGGAAAGCGCCCTGCCGGGAGGCTTGGGTACGCTCGTTTGCAACGCTCAGATTCCCTGGTCCACGGGCAGACCCGCAATCTTGCCGCACTTAGCGCGCCGCGAACGACGCACCGTCCCGTTGGGTCGAAACAACGGCTGCCCGGGCGGGTCGAGGGCGCCGCGACCATGAAACCCGGGCACATGCTGACTCGCAGCCAGACGTGACTTTTGCACTTCCCTTCGGCCGCAGGTCCGGCATCCTTGCACTGTCTCCGGTTTCTCCTCCTCCTTCTGGGGACGCGCAAATTGGCCCGGATGCGGCAAAACGCTCCGGGCCGTTTCTTTTCCGCCATCCGCCACGGTGCGGCTCCGGCACCGAGACCTGATCGCCGCCCCGTGCACCCTGCTCTCGAGGAGATTGCACGGGCTCGAATACATCGAGGCCTGCGCGCACGAAACGTTGCGCTTGACGCCGGTGGCCCCCCTTCGGAGTAAGCATGCGTCCGCGCGCCCGCCGCTGAACGCGACGCGGGCTGCAAGCCTGGCACGCGCCAGGGCGGCCAGAAACCCGCTCAAGCGCTTGAGTGGAGTGTCAGCCCTTGCCTGCAGGGCCGCGTTGCTTGGACCTGTTCGTAGAGAAGTGCCTGGGCCTCGCGTCGGGGCCACGCTGCTGCGATGACTCCGGGCGTCGCGCCGACTGCTGATGCCTGCCCGGCTCGGGGCGTCGAGCTGCGCCGCCCTGCGGCGACACGGCACGGTTCCCGGGTGCGAGCTGGATTTCGAGCCCGATGATCTCGTCCCAAACGGCGTCGGAGCGGTCGCGCTCGGCAATCGCGAGCAGTTCGCGCAGCCGACGATGGGGATCCTGGGGTTGAGGCCTCGCGGGAGGAATTTCGCTCGGCTGCGCGTCGCTGCGCGGGGCTTCGATCGGCTGTTCTGGGGTGGGCTGTTCTTCGGTCATGGCGACATTATCGCCCATCCCGCCCGCCTGCGCCTGCCATCGCGAGATCAACCTGGCCATCGTCGCGAAGTTGCGCGCCGCGGGCGTCGAGTGCCCGATTTACCCATCCGGCATCCGCGTGGTCGCTGGCGCGCAGTCCTGACGGGTTTGTTGCCGTGCCTCTGCCCGAGTGATACGGTTCGGCGCACTGGAGTCCGCGTCCCGCGCAACGTCCCCTGCCGTTGCCCCCGTAGAGACCACTCATGCAGCTCAGTGCCACCGAGAAAACCCCGACCGTCGTGCCACGAGCCCCGCGCCGCTACGACGAGCTGCCAGGGCCCCGAGGACTGCCGCTGTTCGGCGTCGCGTTCCGGATCGAGGGTTCACGCTTTCACCTCCAGCTGGAGGCGTGGTGCCGCGAGTTCGGTCCCTACTACCGCTTCAAGGTCGGCAATCGCCGCATTCTGGTCGTCGGAGAACACGAGGCCGTCGCCGCCGTCTTGCGCGACCGGCCCGACGGTTTCGCGCGCACCTCGCGCCTGGAGGAGATCTGGCGCGAGATGGGCCTGCCGCCGGGCGTGTTCGGCGCCAACGGCGAGAGCTGGCGGCACCAGCGCCGCATGGTGATGGCAGGCTTCGATCCGGCGCACGTGAAGGGTTATTTCCCGTCGCTGCGCGCGGTGGCGCAGAACCTCGCCGCGCGCTGGCGGGCGAGCGCCGCCGCGGGCCGAGCCATCGACCTGCAGTCCGACCTGATGCGCTATACGGTCGACACGATCGCCGGGCTCGCCTTCGGCACCGAGGTCAATACGCTCGGCGCCGAAGGCGACGTCATCCAGCAGCACCTGGACAAGATCTTTCCGGCGATCTCGCGCCGCATCAGCGCACCGGTTCCGATCTGGCGCCTGGTGCGCTCGCGCGCCGACCGCGAGCTCGAGCGAGGGATCGTGGCCGTGAAAGCTGCGATCGACGGATTCATCGCGCAGGCGCGCGCGCGCCTGCGGCGCGACCCTGGCCGGGCGGAGCACCCGCAGAACCTGCTCGAAGCCATGCTCGTCGCGGCCGATCGGCCCGACAGCGGCATGGACGACCGACTGGTCGCGGGCAACGTGCTGACCATGTTGCTGGCCGGCGAGGACACCACGGCCAACACGGTCGCCTGGATGATTCACCTGCTGTGGCGCCACCCGGAGAGGCTCGCGCTCGCCACCGAGGAAGTGCGCCGTCTGATCCCCGAGCCTGCACACGCCAGGTTCGAGGACCTCGCGCGGCTCGACTACATCGAGGCCTGCGCGCACGAAACGATGCGCCTCAAGCCGGTGGCACCACTGCTGCCGGTGCAGACGCTGCGCGCGACGACGATCGGCGACGTGCAGGTCCCCGCGGGCATCGTCGTGTTCAACCTGATGCGCCGCGACAGCGTGAGCAACACCTATGTGCCGCGAGCGCACGCTTTCGAACCGGAACGCTGGCTTACCGAGGGCGGACCGGGCCGGGCGGGGAGCACCGCCAAGCGCGTCTCGATGCCCTTTGGCGCCGGGCCGCGGGTCTGCCCAGGGCGCTACCTGGCGCTGCTGGAGATGAAGATGGCGATGGCCGCCTTGCTGGGCGGATTCGACATCGAGAGCATCGATGCTCCCGAGGGCGGCGAAGCGCGCGAGCGCCTGTCGTTCACCATGGCGCCCGTCGGACTGAGCATGAGGCTGCGTCCGCGCGCCTGACCCGGACCGGCACGTCGGCGCCGCTACGACAGGAGCGAATGCCAGAGAATGGACATCCCGCTCATGATCAGCAGCAGGTGCACGCCGAGCCGAACGTGGTGCACCGCCAGGGCATGATGCAGCCGGTTACCGAGGAAGATACCGAGCAGCACGCACGGATAGAGCGCCAGCACCCACAGCACGATGTGGGGCTGGCGGAAAAGGCCGCCGACGGCGTAGCTGCCGATGCGCGTCGCCCCGCTCAGGATGAAAAGCGTCGCGATCGTGGCGCGCAGCTCCGACTTTCCCGGAATCCGGCGCGACAAGTACATCACATAGATGGGACCCTCCGTGCCGAACAAGCCGCCCATCACGCCGCCTATCACTCCCGCCGGAAGCGCCAGCTTCGGGCTCACGGGGCGGCTCGGAAAATCGCGTCGCAGTCCGTTCAACCCGAATCCGAGAATGACGACGCCCAGCGCAACGAGCAGCCAGTGAGAGGGCAGGTGCACGAGGAAGTAGGTGCCGACAATGACCCCTACCGCCATCCCCGGAACCATCCACAGCAGCTCCCGCTTGACGGCGAAGCGCCGCACTTTGACGCTGAGCGTGACCGAAGCGAGAAATCCGAGCATCACGACCAGCGGGATGACCAGCTTGATCGGCATCAGGAAGGACAGCGTCGGAATCAGGATGATGGCCGCCCCGAATCCGGTCAGCCCGAAGATCGTGTAGGAGAAAATGACCGCCGACGCGACGGCGAACCAGAGCACCATCTCGGAGCGCCTTGCCTAGGCGAACTCGCGGAAGACCGTGGTGAACAGCCTGGCGAGCTCCATGCCCGGATCGCCGCTCAGGCGCCGCAGCGCCCGCGCGCTCTCCTTGCCGCTGCTGCACGAAGGCATCACGCACCGCGTCATACGCTTTGGGTCTCTGTTCGCGCCGAGTGATGCCGCCCCGTGCCCGTGAGACGCAAGCGACACTCCCTCGACATGTCCCGATGGATCGTATTCTCCCATGCACGCGTCGCCGCCGATCCACGCGGGTTCGAAATAGCCCTGGCAGCCCTGGGACGGCGCTTGCAAAAGCGCGAGCCCTGGCGCCACCCCCATGCTGCGCGGTCACGCGCAGTGCTGGGCGATAATTGCGGGATGTCCTATGTCCATGCTCCGCCGTCGCGCGGCGCGCCTTGGCGCCCGAATGCATTCCTGCGGGGCTCGATCGCACTGCACGCCGCCGCGATCGCCGGCGCGGCGCTCGGCCCCGAGCTGTGGCCGTGGGCGCTGGGCGCAGTCGCCGCCAACCAGGCGGCGCTGGCGGCCGGCGGCTTGCTGCCGCGTGCGCGCTTGCTCGGCCCGAACCTGACGCGCCTGCCCGCCGCTGCGGCCGCGCGCCGCGAGGTCGCGCTGACGCTGGATGACGGCCCGGACCCGGAGGTAACGCCGCGCGCGCTGGAGCTTCTCGCGCACGCCGGGGCGCATGCCAGCTTCTTCTGCATCGGCCAGCGCGCGGCGCAGCACCCATCGCTCGTGCGGGAAATCGTCGCGCAGGGGCACGCGGTCGAGAACCACTCGCTGCGGCATCGTCACCACTTCTCGCTGCTCGGTCCGCGCGGCTACTTGAAGGAGATCGGCGCGGCGCAGGAAACGCTCGCCGCGCTCGGCGGCAGCGCGCCGCGCTTCTTCCGCGCGCCGGCGGGGCTGCGCAATCCGTTCCTCAGCTACGCGCTCGCGCGCCTGGACCTCTCGCTGGTGAGCTGGACCCGCCGCGGCTTCGATACGGTCAGCGCGCATCCTCCGGCCGTCCATGCACGGCTCGCGCACCGCCTCGCCGCGGGCGACATCCTTCTCCTGCACGACGGCAATGCCGCGCGCACGCGCTCGGGCTTGCCGGTGCTACTGGAGGTCCTTCCGCGTCTCCTGGACGATCTTTCGGAAGCGGGCCTGCGCCCGGTGACCCTGCGCGCGGCGCTGCGTTGAGCATCGCTACCGAATCACAGGCCGGAATGAACAGGGCCCGCACGTGCGCATGCCCTCGAATGACTGGCACACCCGGCAGGAATTGAACCCGCACCCTCTGGTTCGTAGGTCGCATCGGCAAAGCTAACTGCTTGTATTGACGCAATTGATCGCGGGCGCCAGTCGCCCGACCCTGCAGAGCGAGGCAGCACTGTGCAGAGCCGAATCCCGCCAGACTGCGGCACGCAAATTCACCTCGCGGCGACTATGATTTCGGGGAGCCGACGCTATCGGCCTTCGCCGCAACCGCCTTCATGAACGCTTCGGCCTGCGCATAGGTGTCCAGGGCTTCATCTGCCAGTTGCTGCGCGTTCATGTTCTGATATCCGGTCAACGCTCGACCCGCCATGACGCGGGCGAAAATCTCGGCCGCGAGCTTTTGAGTGTCGTTCACGCTACCCCCGTAATAGGAACGCGGCCAAGTCGGACGCCGAAATATGCTACGCCCGCCGCCGGGCGCCGGAACGGTATCACCTGAGATGCGCTTCCTCCCCGGTCCTTCTCACCGGAGTCGAAACCGGCCCGGTCGCGCTCGGGGCAGTTCGTAGCGACGGACTATGACCGACCCTCATGCTGCTCGTCGCGCCGCGCACGAGCGCGACGCCGGACGGCCTCGCGCAGCAAGAGCTTCGTTCCGGGATAGGCCTCGCGCTGAATGCTGCTCTTCTTTCCCGCGTCACCCCAGGGCTCGAGCGCGGCGGCCCGGCCCATGAAGAGGCTGGGATCCAGCACCCAGTAGCCCCCCATCGTCGTGACTCCGCGAGCGAATAGGGGGTCTGGAAAGCAGCTCGCCGAGGGACCGATGAGCGCGAACGCCTGCGCATGGCGGCACTCGGCCAGAATCGCCTCGAGGGTGTCGTTGAGCAGGACAGTGCTGGTGGAAACGATCTTGGTGCAGCTCGCAAGCCGCTTGGGATCGAGAGTGACGGACAACCCTGAAGCCTCTTGCACGAGCTCGGCGCGAAGCTCGACCACGGTGAGTGGCACGCCTAGTGCCCGCACGCTCGCCACGAGCGGCGGAAAAAAGCCGATCATGCCCACGTGGTCCCGGGGCCGGATGCGCAGCGAGCCGAGCGAGTCGGTGGCAAGCTCAGGCTCGTACCCGGCCTGACGAAACACGTGCTGCGTAACCGCATTCACTGCCGCCAGACCCAGAGCGCGCTCCACTGGGTCGTCCTCAGCGAAGCGGCGCGCCGCATCCAACGCGGGTTGCCCAACCAGCTCGCCCGGAAGTCGCTCCTGCATGCGGGCGAGCGTGTCGCCGAGAAGCACGAAAGCGGTACCCACGCTGCCGTCGGCCAGCTGCAGCGCGCAGAACTCCCCCACTTTGCCGAGGCTCTTGCGGTCCGGTGGGAACAGCGCCCGTGCCACCGGTGGCAACGGCAGCGCTGCGGCGGCTTGTTCGACGAGTTCAAGAAGTTCTGTGACGGGCGGCACGGTTTCGACTGTACACCGGACGGGGATAGCGGCCGATGTGATACGGGAAAAAAGAGGTGATCCGCGTGAGACCAAGCCCTCTATGTTGAGATGGCGTGCGCGATCACTGTGCTTGTTTCAGCGACGAGGAATTGTCGTTGCCGCGCATTCCGCAGTGCCTGCGTGCGCCTTCGGTGCTAGCCAGCAGCGCTAGCTATGTGCGGCGCCCGGGCCGCGCTACTTATCGGCGCTGGCGGCGCTTTCCTGCATCTGGTGCACGGCGCCGTCAATCTTCTGTTGCGCCTGCCGCATGGTCTGCTGGCCTTCCTGCAGCTCCTGTTTCTTGAGCGAAGCGGCGGTGGCCGCCGTGCTCGCGGTATCCAAGCCGCAGCCGGCAAGAACGGCCGCGACGGAGATTGTGACTAGCATTCTCATGGGTGCGCTCACCAAGGGCTACCTGCGCAGACAATACGCTTCCGAGCGGCGTCGCGCCGCTAATTTGTTCACACTGCAGGGTGTCAGTCGAGTCGCCTGAAGGCGAGAACTGCGTTTGTGCCGCCGAAAGCGAATGAATTGCTAATTGCGGCGCGCAAATTCGCCGCCCGGGTCTGGGGTTCCCGTACGAGCGAAACCCTACAGGCCGAGTCCTGGGCCCCGCAATGCATACTGGGCGGCAGGGACCGACGCCAAAGCGCGAGGATGGTGACCACGGCTTCCAGGGCGCCGGCCGCGCCCAGCAGATGTCCGTGCATCGACTTCGTCGAGCTCACCGCCAGTCCATCGATCGCGTCGCCCCATACCTTCCTCAGCGCCTCGCATTCCACGACGTCGCCGACCAGTGTAGCCGTGCCATGCGCGTTGCAGTATCCGATGTCCGCAGGCGACAAGCCGCTGGCCCGCAATGCCGCGCTCAGCGCACGCACCTGGCCGGTGACGTCCGGTTTGGTGAGGTGGGTTGCATCGCAGGAAAACCCGCTACCGGCCAACTCTGCGTAAATCCGTGCTCCGCGCTTGAGCGCCGCTTCAAGCGGCTCAAGCACGAGGAAGGCCGCGCCCTCGCCGAGTACCAGGCCGGTCCTGTCCGCACTGAACGGCCGGCACGCGCACGACGGGTCTTCGCCCTCGGCAGATGCAAGCGTTTGGAGGGCCTGCCAGGCACGCACCACGCTCGGCACGAGCGGGGCTTCGCTGCCGCCGGCGAGTGCGTACTCGATGTCGCCCGCGGCGACCGCCTTGGCGGCTTCGGCAATCGCTACCGCCGAGGACGCGCAGGCGATGGAATACGTCAAGACCGGTCCGTGCACTCCGGTGCGCATCGCTACGTGCGCCGCCGGGGCGTTGGGCATGAACGCTGGCACGGTCAAGGGAGGAACGCGGTTGGATGCGCGATGACTGCTGAAAGCCTGATCGATTGCCGCCGCGCCTCCCATCCCGCTGCCAACGTACACGCCGCTGTTCTCGCCGAGCGCCCCAAGGCCGGCGTCGGACCGCGCCATTTCCGCCGCGGCCACGGCGATCTGGCTAACCCGGTCCACTCCGGCCAACTGCAGGCGCGTAAACCAGCGCGCGGCGTCGAAGGGTGCACGCGCGACTACCGCGGGCGGCGCCTCACTGTCCGTGGAGCGTGCAATCGCGGACCGCCCAGAGAGCAAAGCATCGAACACCACCTCGTGCGAATCGCCGTGCGGCGAGACCAAACCGATCCCGGTGACGACGACCCTGCGCTTCACGCGGGCTGCGCGGCGCGCAGTTCATCAATGAGCGCCGCCAGACTAGCAAGCGTGTTCACTTCCGTGCGGGAATCTGGAATGTCGATGTTGAAGCGTTCATCGATCGTGAATACCAGCTCAGCCAAGGACAGGGAGTCCAGCCCGTATTCGCCAAGTGGCGCATCGGGTTTCAGCGTTGCAGGATCGATGCCGAACGTCGTGTGTATCAATTGCTTCAACTCGTCAAGAGTGCTCATCGCGGCCTCATTTGATAATTGAGCCTAGTTCCAAACGGCGCGGCAGTTGATCCTGCGGCCATGCCGGGACGCTAGACAAAGATTCGCCGCGGCGGCCCGCTCCGCGTGACTCCAGCCGCTTCACGAAGCGCTCGAGCAACGCCGTCACTTCGTGCCGGTCGTTGTCGACGGTGATCATGTGATAACAGTTTTCGAGAACCGCCAACTCCTTGTCGCGCATCGGCAGCGATGAGAACAGTCGCTGCACGCTCTCGAGGCTCGTAATCTCGTCCTCTCGCGCGTGGATCACCAGAAGCGGGCAATCCAGCCCGCGCAGGCGCGCGCGCACCGCCGCCATCATTCGCTCCCCTTCGCGCACGGCGCGCAGCGGCAGGCGCGAAGGACCGATCGTGGAGGTCGACCGCTCTTCCCATGCGCGGATCACCCATTTGCGGATCTTCGCGTTCTTGATGCCGTAGGGCTCGCGCTCGGCGACCGAAAAGAAGCGGTCGAGCCGCGTCCAGTAGGCGAGGCGACGCAGGCGTCGAAACGGCGACAACCCCCACCCGTCGTAGGTGAAAGTCGGCGACATGAGCACCAGGCCGGCGACCCGGTGGCGCGTCTGGAGTGCCGCCGCGGCAGCCAGGACCCCCCCGATGCACAGGCCGCCCAGTACCACCGGCGCGGTACGAGGGACATGGGAATCGATGGCATCGAGCGCGGCCTCGCGCCATCGGCGCCAGTCCGGCGCAACGGGGTCCGTTGACAAGCTATAGCCCGGCACAGTGACTGCACTGTGTACGATCCCGCGATTGCGCAGCGTTTGCGCGATGAGACCAAACTCCTGGGGGGTCGAGAGCAGCCCGTGGAACAGCAACAGTGGAAGGGGAGGCGTCTGGCCGTGTTTCATATCCACCCTGCTGGCAGAGAGGGTCGGAATACTATTCTCTTTTTCGCGGGCAACCTGACGACATCCTTAGCGCAACGGGACGCGCAGGTTCAATTCGATACCGCATCTGCAGTCTCGATCCCTTCTGCGGCCATTGCGCAGCAGTGCCGGTAAGTCCCGTTGGCCACGCCGGGCGGGTACTCACGGGAACAACCTCAGGCTCCTGAACTGCAAGCACTGGCGCGTGCTATCGGCGTTGCTTCGGACCCACCTCGGCGCCGTGCGGCAGCAGGTGGAGGAAAAAGGGCGAGTCCCTCTTGTGTGCGACGTATCCGGAAGCCGTGCCGAGCGCAAGGCCCGCGGGCACGTCGGTTTGCCAGTGCGCCTGAAACTTCATGCGCGCAACCGCGCCGTACAGCGGCAGAGCCTCGAGTGCGTAGACGCCCGGATGTACGGATCCGTACTCGCGGACCCGGAGGGCGCTCTCGTGCTCGCGTGTACGGGGTCGGTCGAGCATCAAGCGCTGAGCTCGACGGCAGAACCGTTGCGTGTCGCTTCGACGATGATGCCCGGGTCCGCTGCCGCATTTTGCATTTTCAGGATGACGAGTACCCCGTACCCAGGCACCGTCTGAGCTTGTCCCGCAGCACTTTGCCTCCGCGGGTTTGACATCGTCTGACCCCTTTCGACACTTCATCAGTGGTTTCCTTGCGGTCGTCTTCCTGTCAGTCATCTGACCCGGTCGTTTGCCAGGCCTTTTCCTCTGGTGCTCACCACCTCGCCTTTTGACCTCAGCAGCTGGAGGTGATTTGAGATCCGCTCCTGAAAGCCGATCCCGAGGGGCCTACCCTCATCAGTTATGTAGTTACCCACTCAGCAACCCTTTCGGGCTACTTCGCGCTCGTGGCGCACGCAAAGCCGGGGGCTTACCTCACTGAGTTACGATTGGATCCAAGAACCTGGTAGGTCAATATCCCGTGGTGCCGCCCCGGAGCTACTGCGACACGGGCGATTCATGTCAGAGGCGCACCACGCCAACTACTCGGCTTACGCGACCAGCCGTTGCATCTCGACCGACGACCCGAGATTGCGTCAACCACGATAGCTCAACGCCGACCGTCGTACCACGAGAAGCATTCTTTGGGGCTGCGCAGCGTTCGGCCGCCGGTCGCGACGGTCTTCAGCATGAACATTAGCAGCTCCCGCGCCGTATAGAGCGTTGCCTTACGGCCGCTGGTCTCCAACGGATGGCGATGAAGAATCGCAATGGCCCGCCCCTCGCGACGCGCAAGACGCTTGAGTCTGCGAAACAGATCGATTTCCTCCGCTGCATACAGCTCCTGGCTGAAGCCACCAAGCCGCCTGAAGGTTGCCGCTTCACAAAAGATGAACGCACCGGCCCCCCACTTGTTGATCCTGCTGAGCGCGTTCCAGAGAAAACCCAGTGACCGGATGACAGGACGACTCGACTCCATTCGCACGGTGCTGCCGCCGGCGAGGCAACGGCCCGATTGAATTTCCCTCGCGACGTCCTCGCACAGGGCTGGGCTAGGATAGGAGTCGGCGTCGACGAAGATCAGCCAGTCGCCTTGCGCATGTGCTGCGCCGCTGTTGCGGGCCCGGCTGATCTGATTGACCGGTTCGAACACGACCCGGGCACCCGCCGCGCGCGCAATTGCCGCCGTGCGATCGGTCGAGTTGTTGTCGCAAACAATCAGCTCCGGAGCCCAACCGCGCCGCACAAACACCGACATGGCCTCGTGCAGGCGCTGCAACGAGGCGGCGAGAAGCTGCTCTTCATTGAACGCCGGTACGACGATCGAGATCTTCATGAACTTCTCGAATTTAGCGTTGCCCAGCGACACGGGGCCGCGCTCGCCCCCGGCCGCCGAAGGCGGCCAGTTCGTTCAGCAGCAGCGCCGCGATCACAAGCGCACCTCCCCCCGCCAGGGTCGCCAACGCGGGCGCTTCCCCCGCGCCCAGCCAGACCCACAGCGGGCCGAGCACCACTTCGAGCATTCCCAGCAGCGACATCTCGGGCGCCGACAGATGCGCGCAGCACGCGCACGCTGAGCATGCACGGCAAGCCAAGCTGCAGGCAACCCAGTACCGCGACCAGGACAAGATCGTGCGCGCCGGCATGGAACGGCAACGCGAATGGCAGGCTAACGGCGGCGGAGAGCGCGGCACCGATGAACACCGCCGGGACGAGATCGACCGAGCGCCCGGCGTGCTTGAGCGTCACCAGACTCACCGCCGCGGCCAGCGGCACGGCGAGGGCGATCGCCATCCCGTCAAGGTCGCGCGGTTCGCCCGCGGCAAAAAGCGTGAGCCGAACATCCACAGCATACCCGCGATTGCGAGCCCGAACGCAGCCCAGGTGCGTGCGGCGATTGGATCGCGCAGCACCGCGCGCGCGAGCAGCGCCGTGACCAGCGGCGTAATGCTGTTGACGATCAGGATGTTGGCGGTAGTTGTGGTCATCAGCGCCAGCATGAACGCGATCATCATGACGGCCCACATCGCACCGGACAAGAGGCCGTAGCGGCCGCCGGCGCGCAGCGCATTCCAGGCGCCGCCGCCACGTGTTGCGAGCAGCGCAGCGAGCACGAACAGGGCGGCGAATAGGCTGCGCCAGAAAGCCACTTCCTGCGCCCGGCGAATTCGAGATGGGAACCCGACCTGCCGTTAGCGGGAATGACCGCTTTCGACGGTGGTATCAACGGGTCGATGCAACACCTGTTCGCTTTGGGCGACGCATTACCAAGACCCTGTCTAATCAATACTAATTGCTAGAAGGGCCGTTCCGTGGCCACCGTCGCTCGTGCTTTTAAAACATCGGATTGTTGTTAAAGTAAATCGGACTGAGGCTCTGGGTTTCAAACCGTTGTCTGCAAGAAATGTGGGTGTTGCTTCGACCGGTTGACCCCGCCACCCAAAAGCGGTCATTGGCCCTTACAGGCTGTCGGTCCTAAAAGGCGAAACGTTCCTTGGCTCGAGCTCGACGCGCGCCACGCGTTTCTGCCGCGTCGCCCAAAGTTGCTGAAGTACAGCAGATAAATGCTGCATGCCGTATCGCACGATAAATGCGCGCACGAGACCTGCGATGAACGCAATCGCGGCGGCGGCCACGCCAATGGATGAGGATGTGGTCCGCAGCTGCGGCCGGCGTGCAATCAAGAAGCCAAATAAACCCGCTGCCCCCGCCCGCCAGGGCCAACGTAACAAGCCGCGCGAGGGTCGCTCGGGATGCAGCCCGCACGCGGCGCAAGCTGTTGCAGGTGTCTCCCGCTTGGATTGAGCGAACCTCAGTTCGGCCGCATAGATCGCAGCTAGGGTAGGCGCTTGCATCATGGCGCGGGTGGCTTGAGGGGGACTTACCCGCCACTTGCCGCCGGGTTGCGGACAAAAAAGCAGGTCGCGGCTCATGCCAATGCACACGTAAATCAGCACGGCGCAGGCTACGAAATTGATCACTGCGACTGCGATCACTGCGGCTATAGGAGAAAAGCCCAGTGACACAGCCCACATCGCCAACGCGGCCATCGACCCCAGCCGCGCCCCAACTATACAAACAGCCGCTACCAACCCCCACGCAATCAACCACATGAGCGCCAGACCTGCGCGACGTGCCTCAATCGATATCAAATCGAGAAACTTCGAACGCATGGCGCCTGCCGACGAGAGTGCGCTCGACAATTCCTCAAGCACCCCGCCCGTCGGCAGACGCGACTCGGTGCGGGCGCCGTCACTTTGCGCCGGAATATCCGTCGGCGGCGCCGCGTTCCCCACTCCGAATTACATCATTTAAAAATAATGCGGCTAAGCAGAAGACCCGCAACTAACCCAATCCCGACGGCTTTCAGCGGGTGGGCCGAAATATAACTGCGCGTATCCGCAACGAGTTTCCTTTGCGTGGCATTTAGACTGTTGCCTTGTTCGGCCAGCCAGTCGGCCGTCGGCGCGGCAGCTCCCGCCGCCTTCTCCACCGCTTGGTGGGCCATTGCCGCGACTTTGTCGATCGCAGGCTTGGCTTTACCTGCCGCCTCGTCTGCTGCCCCGGCAATTGAATCAACAGCGGCGTGGGCGCTCGACGATGCCTTGTTCAAGGTGCGTCCGAAGTTGTTCGACATTCCAGAACTCGGAGGGGTGTTGCCGCGTACGGTAGTTACCATGTGACCCTCTCAAAGCAAAAGTAAATAGACCAGAACGACGACTGGACCACCATAATCCAGCCCAGAACATATTTCCGTATGACTTAACGTTCCGATTAAGTTAACGCAGTTGTTATCGACGCTGTCTCCTTAGCAGCTTCCGTGTGCGGAGCGGAAGGACAATCGCTATGCTGATCGTCCCATTTGAATGCGGTGTTCTCTGTGCGGTGTCACGCATAAGGGACAAAAGAATGCCAATGCCACGCAGTTCTTGAAGGTACCCGCCCGCCCGGCAAGATGTAATGCAGATGTGCGTGGAGTGCACTCCGCGAGAAATGTCGCCGCAATGTGCGTCTGCGCACAGATCGCCGCCGGATTCGGCCATATGCTGCGACAACTCCGGCGAGCCGCCCGGGAAGAGGAAGCCATGCAACGTACGGCGTTTCACCGCCGGAAATTACCCGAACATCCAATCGCCTGGCGTGAGGCCGAATGCGTTGCGCTGCGCGCAATTGCAGCAGACACATGTGACGATCGCGTCAGCGAGGATATTTTCGACGTCGAGGACGAGCATGCGGAAGTCGACATCATTGTTCACGGGATGATTCACGACACGAACTGAGCACTGCGATGCGCGTGCGTTCGCCCGGTAGGCGGCGTTCGTTGTGGGCCATGCCGACGGTATCTAACAGAGGAGAACGATATCGGTATAGGAACGATGCTTCTGGCCATCCTAGTGCTGGCGTTGGCCGGCGTGACTCCAACCTGACCTTACCGCAGGGAGTGGGGTTACGGTCCCGGCGGCGGCGTTGGCTTGGCACTGGCACTCGTGTTGATTTTCTTCGTGCTGGACAAAAGATAGCCGCTATTTTCCATCGCGCTGAGTGTAGCGCTTACATCAGGAGCAATCCAACATGAACAAAGACCAAGTGAAGGGCGTGGCGAAGGACGTTTCCGGCAAAGTCCAGGGAGAAGCGGGCAAACTGGTTGGAAGCAAGGAACAACAGGTCAAGGGGCTTTCAAAGCAGATTTCCGGAAAGGTGCAAAAGGGCGTCGGCGACGTTGAGCAGTCCGTTAAGGAGTTCAATAAGCGCTAGTCCGGACATACATCCGCAATCGGCGAAGCGATCGAACGCGCCGCGGCTGACTTTAGGTCGCTTGGCACGTTGCAGCGGCGTGCCAATGCCATGAAATCGTCTGGGACAGGTACGACGACAGCGCGCAGGCAGGTCACGCAATTCGCTTAACGCGGCCTTCCGCACCAGCGTGGCCGCTAGAGTGCCCGTAAAAAGCACGGGGCTGGATTGCCATTCCGAGCCGGGTACTTCGGGTGTGCGTCACGGGACCGCCAGCGAGAAAGCAGTCGCTCAACGAGTGAGGAAGATGCAATGGCACGCGCACCCATGAAACTGCACATGAAGAAAAATCAACTTCATAAGGACGTCGGTAAGGCACCTGGAGCCAAGATCACCGAGGCCGACATCGCGAAGGAGAAATCGAAGGGCGGCGTCTACGCCAAGCGCGCGCAGTTCGCCGAGAACGCCAAGCAGTGGAATCACCCCGGAAAGGGGAAACGGTAGCCACCTACTTCGGTTGATCGGGCTACCCGCCCCCTAATCCCGGCACTTACGCTGTTGCGTGACGAAGCTGAGGGGGATCCAATGAACAGGGGTGCCCTGTGGCATCGGCACATTGTCCAGGGGACGGGTGGAGGACGCCGGGCCACCGCCTTTGGGCTTCCCCTCGAGAGAAGAAAAGATGAACGTCCGGCAAATCGGTTACCTGATCAAAAACTCGGTGTTGGCGTGGGTAGACGATTACGCACCCAGCATGGGCGCCGCGATTGCGTACTACACCCTTTTCTCGATTGCGCCGCTGCTCATCATCGTCATCGCAGTAGCTGGCCTGGTCTTTGGCCCGGAAGCAGCCCAAGGAGCGATCGTCGCGCAGCTACAAGGCCTCCTCGGAAAGGAAGGCGCGAGCGCGGTGCAGGCTCTTTTGAAAAGCGTCAATAAGCCCACGCAAAGTGTCATTGCCACTGTTATCGGCAGCGTCACACTGCTGATTGGGGCAACGACCGTGGTCGCGGAGCTGCAGAGCGCGCTGGACCGCATATGGCGCGTCCCTGCCCCCCCGGGGGAAAGCGGCATCTGGGCCCTGCTGCGCACGCGATTGCTGTCTTTTGGATTGGTATTGGGCCTGGGGTTTCTGCTGCTGGTCTCACTGGTAGTGAGTGCTGCCCTCGCGGCGTTCGGCAAGTGGTGGAGCGGATTGTCCGGGGGCGAGGAAGCACTTCTGCACGTGCTCAATTTCATTGTTTCTTTCGCCATTACGACCAGCCTATTCGCAATGATTTACAAATTCATGCCGCGGGCCAGAATCCACTGGCAAGACGTCTGGATCGGCGCGACAGTCTCCGCGCTACTTTTCGAAATCGGAAAGTTCCTCATCGGCCTGTATCTGGGCAACAGCAGCGTGGCCTCCGGGTTCGGCGCTGCCGGTTCCCTGATCGTTCTGCTGATCTGGGTCTATTTCTCCGCGCAGATATTTCTGCTCGGCGCCGAATTCACCTGGGTGTACTCGTACCGCCAGGGTTCGAAAACCGTTCATCCCGAGCAAGGCTCAGCACTGGCGGTGCCAAGCCGTTCCAGCAATGGGGCTGGCGCTGTGAATGCGGGGAGTGGCGTGCCTCCCCCAAAGTCCTAGCCCGGGGGATCGGCAGCCACGCCAACCTTTCGGAGAGGTCACGCGAATTTCGCTCTCCATATCCGAAGAGTCTCCTTGCCGGATATTCAACCTGTATCCGTCCTCACTTAGCGCCTTTATCGCACTTTCCACGCATCTCGGATGCGATTTCGCGGCAATTTTCTGGGGGTTAGTTAGCGGGATCAGGCGGCCTGGGCGCCGTCCTCCGCAGCCGGGAGGTACTGTTGGGGAGAGATCTTGAACAGCCTCAACACGGTGCGCTGGGGCTCGGTGAGTTTGTCGTAGAAGCGCTGGTGTGCGCGACCGGCTGGATCGACGAGGCGATGGCGCCGCAGATCCTCGAATAGCTCGAAGGGCCGCTCGGTGGTCGGGGCGGCACACGGACGCTCTTCCGGGTAGAGCGGCAGTTTCTTGATACCGAGCCGGTGCATGCGTTGCCGGACATCGCGCTCGATCAACGCCTCGGTAAGCAGTGCGAGGAAGTAGAGGAACAGGAACGCTTCGATGCGCAGGTGATACTTCAGCATCATGAGACGGACCGCGAGGACGGACTTGAACTGCTCGTGCCGTTTCTCGAGCGCCGGTTGGTGCTTGTAGGCCAGGAGCACCTCCTTGATCGAGAGCCTCTCATCGTTGGTAATGAGCGGGAAGATGCGGCTCGGTTGGGTGCCGAAGAAGTACAACAAGGCGGCTGATCGCTTGAGCCGCCAGGCGATCCGCCAGGCGCCGGGGCGAAGGCGCCCGTGCGAAAGCGAAGGCGAAAGCCCAAGCGCCGCAGTCTGGCCGCTACCGGCCCGGCGGCCGGCGAGCCGCGGGATCGCGGGAGCGGCCCGCGTCTCGCCCCCGCTCGACTCGCGAGGTCACGGCTTCCGGAGCAAGCAAGCGGCTCAACGCTTGGGCCGGGTGCGCGCGAGCTCGCATGAACTGGAGCGTCGTCCTCGCCGCCCTCACCCTCGGGGCGCTGCGGCTTATCGCCAATAACGAGGACGAGGGGGGCGCCGAAACCTGGCGCGCCTTCAAGCTTCCTCGCATCCGATATGCGCGGGCTGCCGACATCGCTCGGACTCAGGCGCCGGCGATGAAGGGCATGACGCCAATCATGGAAGCGCTTGCGAGGCCGTCAGGGCGCATCGACCGCTCGCACGTTCCACAGACGCTTGCCGCTCTCCGCCGGCCACCACGCCTTATCCGGCTCCCCGAACACGCCCCCGACGGTTTGCGCGAGGAACGCTCCAAATGCGCTTCCACCGTCCCACCCGTGGTGGTTCAGGACGCTTACCAACACTCCCTGACGGTCAATCCGCCTGTTGCGCGGCAACTCGTCGTTCCAGTCGGCGCTCACCTTGCACTCGCAGCAGTAATCGATGAATGCGTCCTTAAGCGCAATGGCCACGCCATGGCCTCTGAACTGCGGCTCCACCCAGCAGTAATCCAGGTCCAGATTCATCCGCGTCACTGTCCGTCGACCCCGACTGGACGGCGTCAAGTAGCATGGCCTGGCCGAAGGATGCACTCAACCAGGCGCAACAACCGTAGGAGGAAGCGGCTCCTGCCGCCCAGCCTCGCTCCGCTCGACCGGTGGCTGACCCACCACGTTATGCTCCGCCCACACTGGGGCCCAGGATGATGATCGACCGCTTGCAATACATATTATCGTATGTATAATAAATCCATTAACTTCACGTGGAAGGCCGCCAAGCGCATCACCAACCTGAAGAAACACGGCTTTGATTTCGCGAACGCCGAACAGGTATTCAACGGGCCTACCTTCACGGTGGAAGACGCCCGCGATTACGACGGCGGACGGCGCTTTAATTCCACCGGCTTTCTTGGCACGGCCATCGTGACGATCTGCCACACGGAAACCGAAGACGAAATTCACATCATCTCCATGCGAAAGGCGGAACTCCATGAAATCGAAACCCTCTCCCGCTACCTCTAAATCGCCACGCTTGCGCGTTGGCTTAAAGGATGTCAGCCGCGAAGAATTCGCCGCCGCGGTCAATGAGCGGTTGGGCAAGCAGCGCGTTTCAATCATGCTGGATGGCTCAATCATTGCGTTCTTCAAGGCCAAGGCCGGGGAACGCGGCTACCAGACCCTCATCAATCAGGCGCTCCACCAGGCCATGACGGGCGAGCAGATCGAATCCACGCTTCGCCGGGTGATCCGTGAGGAACTGCATACGGCGTGATGTATCACCAACGGTGCTTTGAATAATGGCGGTTGGTGATAAATTCATGTCATTTCTTCCATATCGTCTTGCGTTGATTTTCGCTGTGGGCAAGAAGCTATCGGACTACGCCGGGGCGCGTGGCGTCACTTACCGCAGGGCGTGGAACCGCTACCGGGCCGGCAAGATCGACGGCGCCTACATGGACGCCTCGGGACATGTCGTGATTCCGGATGCAGTGCGGGCAGTGGCGTCGCGGGCCGCGATCTACTCCCGTGTGTCCTCCGCCAAGAGCAAGTCCAATCTCGATGCCCAGGCCAAACGCGTGGCGCAATATGCCATCGCCCGAGACTGAAAGGTGGTGCGCGTCGTGATGGTGAACGAGATTGGCTCGGGGGGGGGTCAATGACCATCGCAAGCGGCTCCAGCGCCTGCTGCCCGATGGCTCTCTTGGGACATCCTCGTCGTCCGAGCACAAGGATCGATTGATCCGGTTCGGATTCCACTACCCAGATACGGTGCTCACCGCTCACGGATAAGCACATCGAGGTCGTCAATAGCGCCGAGGATGAAAAGGCCGATCTGATGCAGGGTCTCGT
>Ga0307374_10001070_pt1 | contig 51375 bp, 62 predicted proteins | sample OX3MG_FD_202532 | JGI IMG/M metagenome (GOLD analysis project Ga0307374, IMG submission 202532) | Soil microbial communities from Risofladan, Vaasa, Finland - OX-3 | ecosystem: Environmental > Terrestrial > Soil > Coastal area > Acid sulfate soil | place: Finland: Risofladan, Vaasa | collected...
GGTCTGTACCTCGGCACAGTGCAGGTCAACTCCGACGCGTCGCCCGCCTTCACCGACACCCCCAGCAGCGACGCAGGGACCGCGCCGGATACATCGGGCTTCACCTCGCCCTCGTCTGGCTTCAGCCCCTCGACCTCGACCGGCTCGTTCAACTCAGGGCCGTCGTTCGGCGGCGGTAGCGGCGCGAGCCCCACGACCTCGTCGACGCCCACGGGCAGCTCGACCGGTGGGGGCAGTCCGGTGGTCGCGCCGACCTCGGCGGTGACGCCTGTCTTCAAGGGGATCGGCACGGGCTTGGTGCTCCTCGGCCTCCTGGCGGCCGCCGCCCTTGCCTATGCCTACAAGCGGGTGGACGACACCAGCGAACTCGTGGGTCCGGCCTGCGCCGACGGTGATCCGTTGAGCGATCGCTTCAGCCATGCTGGTGGACCAATACCCGAGGCGGGAGGTTTCAGCTGATGAGACTGCTGGGTAGATCCGGCACCGATGCACCGGAGTCCAGCGGGGAGGTGCGCAAGGTGTCGGGATCATCCGGCGGAGCAGCGCCCCACGAGCCGTTCAGGCCTAGCGCCGGCAGCGATGGAGCCATTCCGGTGCCCCGCCGGCTCGACCGGCTCGCGTCGGTTGTCGACCGCAACCGCCGCTCCGATCGGGACATGCGCAAGATCATGCAGGTACTGGGGATGCTTGCTATCGGCTTCGGTTTCGTCTGCATCATCCTGGGCTGGTACGGAGCAGCGCACAGCCCTTATCAGTACGAAGAGATCCCCTATGTCATTTCGGGTGGACTGCTCGGCGTCGCTCTCGTCATCGGCGGGGGCATCCTCGTGCTGTGTGCCTGGAGCCTGCGCCAGGTGGAAGAAGCGCGCCGCAACGCCGTGGCGATCGTCCGATCGATCGACCGGTTGGAGCACGTGCTGCGGAACCCCGACGCGCCGTCGAATGAGGAACGGCACGGACACGAAGGGGTGGGGGCGTGAGGGCACCGACCCCGGGGTCTCGCCGCCTCCTCACCGTCGTCGCGGCCTTGGCGGCACTCGCCCTGACGGCGTCGGCATGCGGGTCGCGGCTGACGGGCTCGCAGCAGTCGCTGGCCATCGGCGCACAAGTGGGTCATGGCTCGTCGTCATCGAGCTCGTCCAACCAGAACAGCGGTGCGGCCAGCAGTGGCACCACCACGACCGTGGCCTCGGGCACGACCGGCACGACCACGCCGGGAAGTTCCTCCACCGGCGGAGGGTCGTCAAGCTCCGGCGGTCCGGTGACAGCGGGTGGGTCCGCGACGCCGGCCGGTGGCGCGGCCACCTCCTCCGCGCCGTGCGGCACGAACGGGAACCAGACGCCGGCCGGCGGGAACGGCGGCGCCACGGACAAGGGCGTCACCGCCACGTCCATCAACCTCGCCAACATCACCAGTATCACGGGCGTTGCTCCGGGCCTGACGCAAAGTGCGCAGCAAGCCACCGAGGCGTGGGCGGCATACGTGAACAGCCAGGGGGGGATCTGCGGGCGCCAGATCAAGGTGACCCCTTTTGACGACCAGAACGACTCGGGCCAGAACTACGCCGACGCGCAACAGGCCTGCTCGACCGATTTCGCAATGGTGGGCAATGCGTCGGGCTTCGACGACGGGACAGCGTCGGCCGTCGGCTCGTGCGGGATCCCCACCATGGACGCCGAAGTTTCGACGGTGGCCGCCGGCACCACGGCGGATGTCTTCGGAGCGAGCCCGGGGTTGGCGCACCACACGCAGCTCGGCCCGGCCAACTGGCTGAAGGCCACCTATCCTGCCGCCGTGAAGAAGGCCGCCATGATCTACCTCAACGTGCCCGCCACGGCCGACAATGCAAACCGCGAGGTGCAGGCCTACTCGAGTGTCGGGTTCAACTACGTCTACAACCAGCCGGCGACGCCGACGCAGGCCAACTACGCCAACAACGTCCAGGCCATGCAGAACGCCGGTGTCCTGTACGTCACGGAGTACTCCGATCAGGCGTCGGCCGAGCGGCTCCTGCAGTCCATGCAGCAGTACAACTTCACGCCCCAGGTGGTGGACTGGTTCTCCGAGGAGTACTCGCCGCAGTTCGTGCAGCAGACCCAGCCTGAGTCGAACGGTGACCTGGTGCTCATGTCCGCCACTGACGCCTACAGCGAGGCGTCGGGCAATCCCGAAATGCAGCTGTTCCTGAGCTGGATGAACCGGGTCGCTCCCGGCTTCCACCAGGACATCTTCGCCATCCTGGCCTGGTCGGCCGGACTGGCCTTTGAGCAGGCGGCCAAGGCGGTCGGGCCCAACCTGACCAGGGCGGCCATCCTCAACCAGTTCAAGACGATCACGAACTGGACCGGAGGTGGCATCACCCCGCCGGTGAATATCGGGGGCAAGGTGCCTTCGGACTGCTTCGCGTACTTCAAGATCGGCGGCGGCGGCTTCCAGCGCGTGTACCCGACCGCCCCGAACACCTTCGACTGCAACAGCGGTCTCTTCAACTACTAGAGCGGACCTCGCATGCACGAGTTCATCGCCTACACGATCATCGGCATAGTGGCGGGTGCCACCTATGCGGTGGCCGCCTCAGGCCTCGTGGTGACCTACTCGACTTCGGGCATCTTCAACATCGCACACGGCGCGATCGGCATGTTCATGGCGTTCGTGTACTGGCAGCTGTCGGTGCCCTGGCACATCGCGCCGGGATTGGCCTTCGTCATCGTCGTCTTCGTCCTCGCCCCGGTCTTCGGCGCCCTGATCGAATTCACCATGATCCGCCGGGTGGTCACCGCGCCGGTGTCGGTCACCCTGGTGGTCACCGTCGGCCTGACCCTCCTCCTCATCGGCCTGGCGCAGAAGATCTGGGCCGGCCAGTCCCCGGTGGTCGCCAACTTCTTCGGGTACGACGGGTTCAACCTGTTCGGGGTCAAGGTCGTGTACGAGGACGTCATCACCATCGGTATTGCCGCCGCCATCGCGGTCGGTCTGCGGCTCCTGCTCTTCCGGACGCGGGTCGGCATCGCCATGCGTGGGGTCGTCGACAACCGCGAATTGGTCGGGCTCTTCGGGGGCAAGCCGAAGCTCCTGTCGACCTTCAGCTGGGCGATCGGGGCGTCCCTCGCCTCCATGGCGGGCATCCTGGCGGCGCCGATCATTCAGCTGAACCCGCTCATCCTCACCCTGCTTGTGGTGGACGCCTACGCCGCGGCCATGCTGGGGCGGTTGCGCAACCTCCCCCTGACGTTCGTCGGCGCGCTGGGGATCGGTCTGGCCACGTCCTACGCGACCGGGTACTTCCCCCACGGCGGTTTCTGGTCGTCGACGCCTGTCCTGGGCCTGGTGCTCTCGGTGCCGTCACTGCTCCTCTTCATCGTCCTGCTGGTGCTCCCACAGGATCGGATCCGCAGCGGCGGTCTGCGCCGTCAGGTCAGCCTCCCCCCCGCCGGTCTCGTCCGGAGCATTCAGGGGGGCGTGCTTCTGGTGGCCGGAGTGGCCGCCGCCGTGTCGTTCCTCAGCGTCAGCGGCGTCATCACCCTCGGCATCGGTCTCGCGTTCGCGCTCGTCTGCCTGTCGCTCGTGCCGTTGACGGGTTGGGGAGGCCAGGTTTCCATCTGCCAAATGACGTTCGCGGGTCTCGGGGCCTTCGCCGACTACAAGGTGGGCAACGGCTCGCTGCTCGGGCTGCTGGCAGCGGCCGGCCTGGCCGGAGCAGTGGGGGCCCTCATTTCGCTCCCCGCCCTGCGCCTCCGAGGCCTCTACCTGGCGCTCGCGACGATGGCGTTTGCCACTTTGATGGACAACAGCTTCTTCCCCTGGTCGGCCGCCTTCGGGTTCGACGGCTCGCTGCACATCGCCCACCCCTCACTCTTTGGCTTGCACGTGGCCAGCGGCAAGTCGTTCGACATCTTCCTGGCCGCGGCATTCGCGCTCCTTTCCATCAGCCTGTTGGCCCTCCGGCGCGGCCCGTTCGGGCGGATCCTGATCGCCATGAAGGACTCGGAGGCGGCCTGTGCCACGCTCGGCCTCAGCCTGACCATGACCAAGCTGGCCGTCTTCGCCCTCTCCGCGGCCATGGCGGGGGTGGCCGGCGCCCTGTTCGGGGCGGCCAGCTCGGTGGCCGACTCGACCAACTTCATGATGTTCTTCAGCCTGCTGGTGCTCGCCGCCGTCGCCGTGGGTGGGGCCTCGTCCCCGTCGGGCGCCCTGCTGGGCGGCCTGGTGCTCGGCTACTTCTCCCAGCAGGTCGAGTACATCCTGATCGGCGCCTCCGGGGTCATCCTCGGCGCCAGCCCCGACGGCGTCATGCCGCTCATCTACCTGCAAGTGCGCCAGCGCTTCGGCCCGGCCGCGCTCGGCGGCCGCTCGGCCGGGGGAGGTGGCGAGACGCGGCGATGGCGGCTGCCCGGCCGCGCGCCGGCCCTGGCCGAATAGCGCGCGGCGTCCGGACCGCGATTGTCGACACCCTGGGCGCGGGCTATCATCTTCGGTCTGCCATGTGAGGCTTCGGCCAGCGCGGTTACCGCGTCGCACACGGCATCACACTTCAGTATCGAGAGGTAGCGCGTGCCCACAATCGCCCAGCTCGTCCGCAAGGGACGGCAGGCCAAGGTGACGAAGACCAAGACGCCCGCCCTGAAGGGCGCGCCCCAGCGACGGGGCGTGTGCACCCGCGTCTACACAACGACGCCCAAGAAGCCGAACTCGGCCCTGCGCAAGGTGGCCCGTGTGCGCCTCTCCAGCGGCGTGGAGATCACGGCGTACATCCCCGGTGTCGGCCACAACCTGCAGGAGCACTCCATCGTCCTCGTGCGTGGCGGCCGTGTGAAGGACCTGCCAGGTGTCCGCTACAAGGTGGTCCGTGGGGCGCTGGACACCTCGGGTGTGCGCGAGCGCAGCCAGGCCCGCAGCCGCTACGGCGCCAAAAAGGAGTCCTGATGCCCCGGAACGGACCCGCCACCCGACGTGAAATGGCACCGGACCCGGTCTACCGATCGGTCCTGGTGACCCAGGTCGTCAACAAAGTGCTCTCACGCGGCAAGCGGACTCTGGCCGAGCGCATCGTCTACGGCGCGCTGGACCTTGTCCAGGAACGCTCGGGGGGCGACCCCGTCACTGCGCTCAAGCGCGCGGTGGAGAACACCCGCCCCGAGTTGGAAGTGAAGAGCCGCCGTGTCGGTGGTGCCACCTACCAGGTGCCGGTCGAGGTACGCCCCCGCCGCGCCACCACCCTCGCCATCCGCTGGTTGACCACGTACTCCAGGCAGCGCCGGGAGAAGACGATGGCCGAGCGCCTCGCCGGCGAGATCCTCGACGCCTCCAACAACATTGGCGCGGCCGTCAAGCGCCGTGAGGACATGCACAAGATGGCAGAGTCCAACAAAGCCTTCGCCCACTACCGCTGGTAGTGAAGAGCACCTCGTTCACAAGGAACACTCCGCACCATGGCTGACCCCGTGCCCACTCGCGAATACCCGCTGGCCAGGACCCGCAACATCGGGATCATGGCGCACATTGACGCGGGCAAGACGACCACAACCGAGCGCATCCTCTACTACACCGGCCGCAACTACAAGATCGGTGAGGTGCACGAGGGTGCGGCCACCATGGACTGGATGGTCCAGGAGCAGGAGCGCGGCATCACCATCACCTCCGCGGCCACCACATGCCTGTGGCGGGACAACTGGATCAACATCATCGACACGCCCGGCCACGTCGACTTCACCGTCGAGGTGGAGCGGTCGTTGCGCGTGCTCGACGGTGCCGTGGCGGTGTTCGACGCGGTCGCCGGTGTGGAGCCCCAGACCGAGACCGTATGGCGCCAGGCCAACAAGTACCACGTGCCCCGCATCTGCTTCGTCAACAAGATGGACCGCATCGGCGCCGACTTCGAACGCACCGTGGCCATGATCAAGGACCGGCTCGACGCCGTGCCGGCGGTCACCCAACTCCCTATCGGCGCCGAGTCCGAGTTCCGCGGCGTGATCGATCTCCTGGAGGAGAAGGCGCTGATCTGGGAGGAGGGGATGGGTGAGCAGTGGCTGACCACCGACGTCCCCGAGGCCATGGCGAGCGACGTGGAGGACGCCCGTCACCAGCTGATCGACGTGGTCTCCAACCACGACGACGTCATCATGGAGAAGTACCTCGCTGAGGAGGCCATCACCGCGGTCGACCTCCGCCGCGCCTTGCGCACGGCGACCCTGGCCGCGGCCGTGGTCCCCGTGCTGTGTGGTTCGGCCTTCAAGAACAAGGGTGTCCAGCCCATGCTCGACGCCGTGATCGACTACCTACCCAGCCCGCTGGACCTGCCGCCGACCCAGGGGATCCGGCCCAATCACCCCGAAGACATAGAGGAGCGCAAGGCCGACGACAGCGACGCGTTCTCGGCGCTCGCCTTCAAGATCATGACCGACCCCTTCGTCGGGAAGCTCTGCTACCTGCGGGTCTACTCGGGCACCCTGACCAAGGGCTCCTCAGTCTCCAACTCCACGAAGGACAAGAAGGAGCGGGTCGGGCGGATCCTCCAGATGCACGCCAACCACCGCGAAGACAAGGACGCCGTTTTCGCCGGCGACATCGTGGCCGTCGTCGGCCTCAAGCAGACGACCACCGGTGACACGCTCTGCGACGCCGGCCACCCCATCGTGCTTGAGGCGCTGGAATTCCCCGAGCCGGTCATTCACGTGGCCGTGGAGCCCAAGACCAAGGCCGACCAGGACAAGCTCTCCCGCGCCCTGTACTCGCTGAGTGAGGAGGACCCGACGTTCCGGGTGCGCTCCGACGAGGAGACCGGGCAGACGGTCATCTCGGGTATGGGCGAGCTCCACCTGGAGGTCCTGGTCGACCGCATGATGCGGGAGTTCGGCGTCGACGCCAACGTGGGCAAGCCACAGGTGGCCTACCGCGAGACCATCAGGCACGGCATAGAGAAGATTGAGGAGAAGTACGTCCGGCAGACCGGTGGACGCGGCCAGTACGGCCACGTGGTCATCAGCGCCGAGCCCACCGGTCCTGGAGGTGGTTATGAGTTCGTCGACAAGATCAGCGGCGGGGTGATCCCCAAGGAGTACATCCCTTCGGTGGACGCTGGCATCCAGGAAGCACTGACCTCCGGAGTGCTGGCCGGCTACCCGACGGTCGATGTGCGGGTCCTCCTGACCTATGGCTCCTACCACGACGTCGACTCCTCGGAAATGGCCTTCAAGATCGCCGGTTCGATGGCCATCAAAAAGGCCCTCCGTGCGGCCAGCCCGGTGCTCCTGGAGCCCGTGATGGAGGTCACCGTGACCACGCCCGAGGACTACATGGGTGACGTCATCGGCGACCTGTCCTCCCGCCGAGGCAAGGTCGAGGGGATGGACCAGCAGGGGACCAGCCACGTGATCAGAGCGCAGGTACCGCTGGCCGATATGTTCGGCTACGCTACCGACCTGCGTTCGCGCACCCAGGGTCGCGCCACGTACACGATGCAGTTCAACTCGTACAACGAGGTTCCCGAGTCGATCTCCAAGGAGATCATCGCCCGGGCCCACGGGGAGTAGCGAAGCCAAGGAGCTTCGCAGAGGTCGTACGAAACAAAAGACAGCGGCGTTTGGTCGCCGCGACGGGGCCGAGGGAGCCCCGTCCGATATCAGGGAGTAGCAATCGGCATGGCCAAGAAGAAGTTCGAGCGCACGAAGCCCCACGTCAACGTCGGGACCATGGGTCACATCGACCACGGCAAGACGACGCTGACCGCCGCCATCACCAAGGTCCTGTCGGAGAGGAACCCCAACACCTCGTTCACCTCCTTCGACCAGATTGACGCGGCCCCCGAGGAGAAGCAGCGCGGCATCACCATCACCATCGCCCACGTGGAGTACGAGACGGACAACCGTCACTACGCGCACGTCGACATGCCGGGCCACGCCGACTACATCAAGAACATGATCACCGGAGCGGCGCAGATTGACGGCGCCATCCTGGTGGTCTCCGCGGCCGACGGTCCGATGCCGCAGACGCGTGAACACGTGCTGTTGGCCCGCCAGGTCGGCGTGCCCTACATCGTGGTGGCCTTGAACAAGGCCGACATGGTGGACGACCCCGAGTTGCTCGAGCTGGTCGAGATGGAAGTCCGCGAGCTCCTCAACACCTACGAGTTCCCCGGCGACGACACCCCGGTGATCCAGGTCAGCGCCCTCAAAGCTCTTGAAGGCGACGCCGAGTGGAGCGAGAAGATCGTCGAGCTCATGGACGCCGTCGACTCGTACATCCCCGAGCCCGAGCGTGACGTCGACAAGCCGTTCCTCATGCCTATTGAGGACGTCATGTCCATCACCGGCCGGGGCACCGTGGTGACCGGCAAGGTCGAGCAGGGCATCGTCAAGGTGGGCGAGGAAGTCGAGATCGTCGGCCTGCGCGACACCCAGAAGACGGTCGTGACCGGTGTTGAGATGTTCCGCAAGCTGCTGGACGAAGGGCGTGCGGGAGACAACATCGGCGCGTTGCTGCGAGGCACGAAGAAGGAGGAGGTCGAGCGCGGCCAGGTGCTGTGCAAGCCGGGCTCCATCACCACGCACACGAACTTCGAGGCCAACGTCTACGTGCTGAACAAGGAGGAGGGCGGCCGACACAAGCCGTTCTTCACCAACTACCGCCCGCAGTTCTACTTCCGCACGACCGACGTGACCGGGACGATCACCCTGCCGGAAGGCACCGAGATGGTCATGCCCGGCGACAACACGGAGATGACGGTCGAGCTGGGCAAGCCCATCGCCATGGTGGAAGGCCTGCGCTTCGCCATCCGTGAGGGTGGCCGCACCGTAGCTTCCGGCCGGGTCACGAAGATCCTCAAGTAGCGACCGGAACGAGAGCAGCCACCATGGCCGACGGCCCCAAGCAGAAGATCCGCATCAGGCTCAAGGCCTACGACCACGAGATCCTCGACCAGTCGACGGAGAAGATCGTCCAGACGGTGCTTCGCACCCAGGCCAAGGTCCTGGGCCCGGTCCCGCTGCCGACCGACAAGCACCGGTACACGGTCATCCGGTCGCCGCACAAGTACAAGGACTCCCGGGAACACTTCGAGATGCGGGTGCACAAGCGCCTGGTGGACATCGTCGAGCACACGCCCAAGACAGTCGATTCGCTTCAGCGGCTCGACCTGCCGGCCGGTGTGGACATTGAGATAAAGATCCAGACCGCCTGACCCCAGGTGGCGCCTGGCACAGGCGTGCCCAGGTGGTGTAACGTCGCAAGGCCGATTTCGGCACCTCAGCGGCACCGTCAAGTGCTGCTCCATGACAACAGAAGTGCGTGAAGGCCGGTCTGCCCGGTACCTCACGCCAAACCATTCGAGCGCTCCGCTCGGGATTCCCGGGCGGAGCGTTGGCGTGCGCACAAGAAACCGCGGCGCAGGGAGAAACGACACGTGGCAAGCAAGGCGATCGTCGGCGAGAAGGTCGGCATGACCCAGGTCTGGGACGACCAGCACCGCGCCATCCCGGTGACGGTGCTCAAAGTCGCGCCCGTGCGCGTCGTCCAGGTCAAGACCCCCGAGACGGACGGCTACTCCGCCCTGCAGGTGACCTGGGGCTTCCGGCGCCGGTCGACCCTGACCAAGCCGGAGATCGGGCACTTCGCCAAGGCCGACGTCGAGCCCGGCCGCGGCCTGGTGGAGCTGCGGCTGGACGACGTCGCCGATTTCACGGTGGGCCAGGAGCTCGCGGCGGACGTGTGGTCGGCCGGCGACCGCGTCGACGCCATCGCGGTCAGCAAGGGCAAGGGCTTTGCCGGTGGAATGAAGCGGCACAACTTCAAGGGGCAGGGCGCGTCGCACGGTAACCACCGGAGCCACCGCGTGCCCGGGTCGATCGGCGCCTGCGCCACCCCGTCCCGCGTCTTCAAGGGAACCCGGATGGCCGGCCAGATGGGCGGCAAACAGGTCACCGCGCTGAACCTGCAGGTGGTCTCCGCCGATCCTGAGCGCCAGCTCGTCCTGGTCAAGGGCGCGGTACCCGGCGGCCGGGGCACCGTCGTCGTCCTGCGCGACTCGGTCAAGGCACCGTCGGCACCCGGAGGTGCGCGATGACGCTGACCGACACCGTTCTCCGGGGCCCGGTCAAGAAGGACCGACCCGCACTGACGACCCGCACGGTCAAGCGCCGCAACATGGCGGGGCACGACCTCGGTCAGGTGGAGCTGGAACCGACGATCTTCGGGCTCGAGCCCAACCGCGCGGTGCTGCATCAGGTGATCACCGCACAACTGGCCGCTGTCCGTTCGGGCACCCAGTCCACCAAGACCCGCTCAGAGGTGCGAGGCGGCGGGGCCAAGCCGTTCAATCAGAAGGGCACCGGCCGCGCCCGTCAAGGAAGTAGCCGGTCCCCCTCCCAGAGCGGCGGCGGTGTGGCGCTCGGCCCCAAGCCGCGCAGCTACCGCCAGCACACCCCCAAGAAGATGGTGCATCTCGCCCTCCTCTCGGCGCTGAGTGATCGGGCCATCGTCAACCGGATCGCCCTGGTGGACCAGTGGGAGTTCGAGGAGCCGAAGACCAAGGCCGCCGCGCTTGCCCTGCGCAAGCTCAAGCTCAACGGATCCGTCCTGGTCGTGCTGGCCGACGACGAGACGGTCGCGGCCCGCTCGTTCGCCAACCTGCCCGACGTCTCGTTGACTTCGTACGGCCAGCTGTCGGCACACGACGTGCTCCGGGCCGACTGGATCCTCTTTTCCGACCGCACGCTGCCGGGCTTGCCGGCCGAGCCCGCCGCCGAGTCGATGGCCGATGCAGCGGCCGATGCCGCACCAGCCAAGGCACCGGCGGCCAAGAAGGCACGGGCCACCAAGAAGGCGGCGGTCGCCGTAGCACCGGCGGCAGAGGAGCCGGCGTCCGACGAAGCCACCGAGGAGGTCGACCCCGATGCGTGATGCCATGTCGGTGCTGATCCGTCCGGTCGTGTCCGAGAAGAGCTACGGGCTCATGGACAAGAACGTCTACATCTTCATTGTCGACCCGGGCGCCACCAAGATCGACGTCCGCCACGCCGTCGAGCAGGCCTTCAGCGTGCGCGTGCAAAGCGTCAACACCCTTAACCGCAAGGGGAAGGCGACGCGCAACCGGCGCACCAACGTGAAGGGCAGGCGCCCCGACACCAAGCGCGCCATCGTGACCATCCATCCCGACGACTCCATCGATCTCTTCGATCGCTGATCACAGGATCGCTCCCATGCCACTTCGCTCACGCAAACCAACCAGCCCCGGACGGCGCTTCCAGACTGTCTCCGACTTCTCGGAGATCACCCGCGATCGCCCGGAGAAGTCGCTGCTCGGGCCCAAGCCAGGGACGGGTGGCCGGAACAATCACGGCCGCAAGACGGCGCGACACCGCGGCGGCGGTCACAAGCAGCAGTACCGGATCATCGACTTCCGGCGGAACAAGGACGGCGTGCCGGCCCGTGTCGCCGCCATTGAGTACGACCCGAACCGCAACGCGCGCATTGCGCTGCTGCACTATGCCGACGGCGAGAAGCGCTACATCCTGGCTCCGGCCGGGTTGAAGGTCGACGACAAGGTGCAGAGCGGCCAGGGAGCCGACATCCGGCCGGGCAACGCGCTGCCGCTGCGCTACATCCCGGTCGGCTCCACCATCCACAACGTTGAGCTGCGTCCGGGCGGTGGCGGCAAAATGGCCCGCGGCGCCGGCATGAGCATTCAGCTGGTCGCCAAGGAGGGGGCGTTCGCGACCCTCCGGCTGCCCTCGACCGAAATGCGGCGTGTCTCCATCGACTGCCGGGGCACCCTCGGGGTCGTCAGCAACGCCGAGGCGGAATTGATCAAAGTGGGCAAGGCGGGACGTAACCGTTGGAAGGGCAAGCGCCCCCAGACGCGCGGTGTCGCCATGAACCCGGTCGACCACCCGCTCGGTGGTGGAGAGGGCAAGTCCTCCGGTGGGCGCCACCCGGTCTCGCCCTGGGGCAAGCCGGAAGGCCGCACCCGTTCCCGTAACAAGAAGTCCAATTCGATGATCGTCCGCCGGCGCCGCACCCGCGGCGCGCGGCGATAGGCGAAGGGTTGAGCAGCGATGCCGCGTAGTTTGAAGAAGGGCCCGTTCGTGGACGATCACCTGTTGAAGAAGGTGGACGTCCTCAACTCCAGCGGGGAGAAGAAGGTCATCAAGACCTGGTCCCGCCGCTCCACCATCATCCCCGACATGGTCGGCCACACGATCGCCGTCCACGACGGCCGCCGGCACGTTCCGGTGTACGTCACCGAGTCGATGGTGGGCCACAAGCTCGGGGAATTCGCTCCGACCCGTACCTTCCGTTACCACGCCGGCCAGGAACGGGGAGCGAGGCGCTGACATGACGGCGACCAAGACGAACGAGCGCCCCGGCACGCGCGCCGTGCTGCGGCACTCCGGCATGTCCGCGTCGAAGGCCAGGCAGGTGCTCGACCTGATCCGCGGTCAGGACGTCGACTCGGCAGCCGAGATCCTCAACGGCACCGAGCGGGAAGCCGCCGAGATCATCGGCAAGGTGCTGAACTCGGCGGTGGCCAACGCCACGCACAACGACTCGCAGAACCGCGACGAGCTCTATGTCTCGGCCTGCTATGCCGACGAGGGCACGACCATGAAGCGCTGGCGCCCTCGTGCCCGCGGCCGGGCCACCAGGATCCGCAAGCGGACGTGCCACATCACCATCATTGTGAGCCGCCTCCCCGCCGAGCAGCTGGAGCTACGCCGCAAGCGGATGGAAGCGGTCAGCGCGCACCGGTCCCGCCGGGTCGACGCCTCGCGCCGCCGGGCCGACCTGTCGGGTCGCCTCTCGCGCCGCCGGGCCGCGCACGCCGTGGCCGAGGCTGAAGCCGCCGCGGCGGAAGCGGCCGAAGAGGAAGACGACACGGTCACCGACGAGACGGCCCCGGTCGTTGACGGCGTGGAGACTACGGAGGCCGAGCACGAGGCCGAGCACGAGGTGGACGTGAGCGACGCGGCCGCCGACGCGGCCGAAGAGGAAGACGACACGGTGTCGGCTGAGGCCGAGACCGGGGAGAAGGACACCTAAATGGGCCAGAAGGTCAACCCCTACGGCTTCCGCCTCGGCATCACGACCGACTGGAAGTCCCGCTGGTTCGAGGAGCGGCACTACCGCGAGTTCGTGGTCGAGGACTGGAAGATCCGCGACTACCTGATGACGCAGCTGGAGGCAGCCGCGGTCAGCCGGATTGAAGTGGAGCGCACCCGTGACCGCCTGCGCGTGGACATCCACACGGCGCGCCCCGGCATCGTCATCGGCCGACGCGGGTCGGAGGCCGACCGGCTGAAGAAGCGGTTGGAAGAGATCACCGGGCTGCAGAACCGGATCCAACTCAACATTCAGGAGATCAAGCAACCAGAGCTCGACGCCGCCCTGATCGCTCAGGGGATCTGCGACCAGCTGGTGCGCCGGGTCGCCTTCCGCCGTGCCATGAAGCGGGCCATCCAGACCGTGCAGAAGGCCGGTGCCCAGGGCATCAAGGTGCAGTGCTCCGGCCGCCTTGGTGGTTCGGAAATGTCGCGCAAGGAGTCCTACCGCGAGGGCAGGGTCCCGCTGCACACGCTGCGGGCCGACATCGACTACGGGTTCCGGGAGGCCCGGACCACCTCGGGTCGGGTCGGGGTCAAGGTGTGGATCTACAAGGGCGACATCCTCCCGTACAAGGTCTCCATTGAGGACAAGATCACCCGCGAGGCCGCCATGGCCGTCGGCGAGACCTCGGGGCAGAGCGGCCCGCGTCGCCTGATCACCGCCGGTGGTGGCCGCCGCAAGGCCGCTGACTTCGAGACGCCCGATGAGGAAGCTCTCACGGCCGACAACGGCGCAGTCGAGGACGACCTCCTTGAGGATGTTCTGGTCGACGGTGAAGAGGCGGCCGGGATCACTCCCGAGGTCACCGATGACGAGGTGACCGATGACGAGGACGAGACCCCGGTGGCCGATCTCCTCCCGGTCGCGCCGGCCGAGCCCGACGACCTGGAGCGCCAGCTGGCCAAGGACGAGGAGATGGAGCGCCAGAACCGTCAACACCACGAGGCGCCGCACTTCCGCAAGGAGTCCGACTAGCCATGTTGATGCCGAAGAAGGTCAAGCACCGCAAGCAGCAGCGCGGCAGGTTGAACGGGCAAGCCAAGGGAGGCGCGTCCGTCACCTTCGGCGACTTCGGGATCCAGGCGATGGAGCCTGGTTGGCTGACCGCGCGCCAGATTGAGGCAGCCCGTATCGCCATGACCCGTCACGTCAAGCGTGGCGGCAAGGTGTGGATTCGCGTCTTTCCCGACAAGCCGGTCACCCAGAAGCCGGCTGAGACGAGGATGGGCTCGGGCAAGGGCAACCCCGAGCTGTGGGTCGCCGTTGTGCACCCCGGCCGCGTCCTGTTCGAGCTGGCCGGCGTCGATGAGGAGTTGGCGCGTGCTGCTATGGAGCGGGCCATTCAGAAGCTGCCGTTCAAGGCCCGCTTCGTCGTGCGCCCCGGCACCCACGGACACGCGGAAGTGGCGATCTGATGGCCAACGCGACCGACTTGGCACTGCTCGATGCCGACGAGCTGGCCACCCGTTTGGGTGATGCCCGCCGCGAGCTGTTCAACCTGCGCTTCCAGTTGGCCACCGGCCAGCTGGACAACCCGGCGCGCGTCCCGGCCGTCCGCCACGACGTTGCCCGCATCCTGACCGTGCTGCGGGCGAGAGAGATCCTCGAGGCCGAGGGGTCGTACGTCGCACCGACCGCGGCGCAGCACGAAGAAGCACTGGCCAACCTGGCCGCCGAGGATGCCGCCGTCGCCGATCGGGCGGCTGCCCGCGCCGCGGCGGCTGAAGCTGACGAAGCGGCGGGTGACGCCGAGGGCCTCACCGAGGCCGACGACATGGAAGAGGACGAGGCCTGATGGCCGACGACACGAACGACACCACAGAAGAGACCGAGGTCGAGTTGACCGAGACCGAGGTGATCGAGACCGTGGCCGAGGACACCCCGGTGGCGGAGTCCAAGCCCACTCCGACCGCCGAGAAGGCCGCCCCCGTGGCCGAGGCCGCCGACGACGCGACGCGTCCCAACCGCCGCAAGGTGCGAGAGGGCGTGGTCGTCTCTGACGCCATGCAGTCCACCGTGGTCGTTGCGGTCGTTGAGCGCGTACGCCACCCGCGCTACGGCAAGACGGTGCAGCGCACCAAGAAGCTCTACGTGCATGATGCCGAGGACACCGCCAAGGTGGGGGACCGGGTCCGGGTCCAGGAGACGCGGCCCCTGTCCAAGCTCAAGCGGTGGCGGCTGACCGAAGTGGTGGAGCGGGCCCGATGATTCAGCAGGAGTCCCGCCTCCGGGTGGCCGACAACTCCGGGGCACGTGAAGTGCTCTGCATCAGGGTGCTCGGTGGTTCGCGCCGCCGCTACGCCAGCATCGGCGACGTCTTCGTGGCCACGGTCAAGGACGCCATCCCGGGCGCGGCCGTCAAGAAGGGCGACGTCGTCAAGTGCGTCGTCGTGCGCACCAAGAAGGAGAAGCGCCGCGCCGATGGCAGCTACATCCGTTTCGACGAGAACGCCGCCGTGCTGATCAACGATCAGCAGCAGCCGCGCGGCACCCGCATCTTCGGCCCGGTCGGGCGTGAGCTGCGGGACAAGAGGTTCATGCGCATTGTGTCATTGGCTCCGGAGGTGTTGTGATGCGGATCCACAAGGGTGATCAGGTGATCGTGCGGTCCGGCAAGGACAAGGGCAAGAAGGCCGAAGTCGTGCGCGCGTTCCCCGCCACGGACAAGGTGATCCTTGAAGGTGTCAACGTGGCCCGTCGCCACGCCAAGCCCACCCGCGCCACCCGTCAGGGCGGCGTGATCGACAAGTTCATGCCCGTGCACGTCTCGACCGTGTCCCTCATCTGCAAGAGCTGCGACGGTCCGACGCGCGTCGGCATGCAGATCGATGAGGACGGCAAGAAGATCCGGGTCTGCAAGAAGTGCGGGTCCGAGCTGTGAGCACCGTGAGCGCGCCGGAACGGCCCCGGCTCAAGGACAGGTACCTCACCGAGGTCCGGTCGAACCTCCAGAAGGAGCTCGGCCTGGGCAACATCATGGAGGTGCCCCGGCTGGAGAAGATCGTCATCAACATGGGAGTCGGCCGCGCCACGCAGCAGGCTTCGCTGATTGAGGGCGCCCAGCGGGATCTGGAGATCATCACGGGCCAGAAGCCCATCGTCACCCGGGCCCGCCAGTCCATCGCCGGCTTCAAGCTGCGTGAGGGTCAGGCCATCGGGGCCAAGGTGACGCTGCGCGGGGACCGGGCCTGGGAATTCTTCGACCGCCTGCTCAGCCTCGCCATCCCGCGCATCCGTGACTTCCGTGGTCTGTCGCCCCGGTCGTTCGACGGGAAGGGCAACTACACCTTCGGTGTCACCGAGCAGCTGATCTTCCCCGAGATCGACTACGACAAGATCGACACGACCCGTGGCATGGACATCACGATCGTCACCACCGCACGCACCAACGAGGAAGGACGGGCGTTCCTCGCAGCGTTCGGCTTCCCCTTCCGACAGGAGACTCGATAAGCATCATGGCAAAAAAGGCGTTGATTGAGAAGCAGCAGCGCACACCGAAGTTCAAGGTGCGCGGGTACACCCGGTGCCAGCGATGTGGCCGGCCCAAGGCCGTCTACCGCAAGTTCGGCCTGTGCCGTATCTGCCTGCGCGTGATGGTGCACGCAGGTGAGATACCTGGTGTCACGAAGGCGAGCTGGTAGGTCCCCATGACGATGACCGACCCCATCGCGGACATGCTCACCCGTATCCGCAACGCGAACTCGGCCCAGTTCGAGACGGTGAAGATGCCGGGCTCAAAGCTCAAGGCCTCGCTCGCCGACATCCTGGAGCGTGAGGGCTTCATTGCCGGGTACAAGGTGGAACCCAACGGCGAGAAGCCTGGCACGACGCTCGAGATCACTATGAAGTACTCGGCGGACCGCACGCGCACGATCGCGGGCATTAAGCGGATCTCCAAGCCGGGACTGCGGATTTACGCGCGCGCCGACGGCATCCCGCGGGTTCTCGGCGGTATGGGTGTGGCCGTGCTCTCAACGAGCCAGGGGCTGGTGACCGACCGCGAGGCCCGCAAGCGGCACCTGGGCGGCGAGGTGCTCTGCCATGTCTGGTAGCCCCACGCGTCGGGCAGGTGAGCGCTGATGTCGCGCATCGGGCGCTCGCCCATTCCCGTCCCGTCCAACGTCACGGTCACCCTCGACGGGGAGTCGGTGACGGTCAAGGGTCCCCAGGGGACGCTGGAACGCCAGCTCCCCCCGGGCATCTCCATCGCGCAGGAAGGTGACCAGCTTCTCATCAGCCGTCCCGATGACGAGCGCCGCCACCGCGCCCTGCACGGCCTGTCGCGCTCGCTCGTCGCCAACATGGTGGCCGGGGTGACCGACGGCTTCTCGAAGGAGCTCGAGATCGTCGGCGTGGGGTATCGCGCCATCGCCAAAGGGCCCGGATCACTGGAGCTGGCCCTCGGGTTCTCGCATCCGGTGAACGTGAACGCCCCCGAGGGCATCACCTTCGAAGTGCCCATCCCGACTCGGATCACCGTCAAGGGGATCGACAAGGAGAAGGTCGGCCAGGTGGCCGCCGACATCCGCAAGCTCCGCAAGCCCGAGCCCTACAAGGGCAAGGGTGTGCGCTACGCCGGCGAGCGGGTGCTCCGCAAGGCAGGAAAGGCAGCGAAGTAATGGCTCGCACAGACGATCGCTCGAGGCTGCGCTTCCGGCGCCACGCCCGCGTCCGGACCAAGGTGTCCGGGACGCCCGAGTGCCCGCGCCTGGCTGTGCACCGGTCGAACCGGCACATTTCGGCGCAGGTCATTGACGACACCACGGGCCGCACCTTGGCGGCTGCCTCGTCGGTCGAGCCAGAGCTCCGGGCGTCGTTGGGGAGCAGCGGTGGCGGTAACGTGACGGGCGCCGCTTCGGTGGGCCGCCTGCTCGGGAGCAGGGCCAAGGCCGCCGGTATCAACAAAGTGGTCTTTGACCGGGGTGGCTTCGTCTACCACGGGCGTGTCGCCGTCCTGGCCGACGCGGCACGAGCCGAGGGACTGGAGTTCTGATCATGGTCGACACGCAATACGAAGAGCGCACCATCAAGGTGAACCGGGTGGCCAAGGTCGTCAAGGGTGGCCGGCGGTTCTCGTTCGCCGCGCTCATGGTTGTCGGCGACGGCAACGGCAAGGTCGGCCTCGGCTACGGCAAGGCCAAGGAAGCCGGTCTGGCGGTGCAGAAGGGCATTGAAGAGGCGCGCAAGAACCTCTTCGAGGTCCCGCTGGCCGGCTCCACCATTGTGCACCCGGTGATCGGGGAGAGCGGGGCCGGTAGGGTCATGCTCAAGCCGGCCGCGCCGGGCACCGGTGTCATTGCCGGCGGCGCTGCCCGTCACATCCTAGAGATGGCGGGCATCCGCGACATCCTGGCCAAGTCACTCGGCTCGTCCAACGGGATAAACGTGGCCCACGCCACCATCGCCGGCCTCAAGGCCCTGCGGAAGCCCGACGACGTGGCGGCACTGCGCGGCAAGCAGGCCGACGAGGTGACACCGGCGGGCGTGCTGCGCGCCTACCGCGAGCGCAAGCGCGAGACCGACCTGTTCGCGACGGAGACGCGCTGACCATGCCCGCCCGGACACCAAAGAAGGCCGCGGCCGGCGAGGCGCGCCTCGTCGTCACGCAGACGCGCTCGGCTATCGGGACCAAGCCGAAGCACCGAGGCACCCTGCGGGCGCTCGGGCTGCGCGGCGTCGGCCAGACCAACGACCTGCCGGACCGCCCGGAAATTCGGGGCATGCTGGCGCGCGTGCCGCATCTGATCAACGTCGAGGAGGTGTCGGCATGAAGCTCCACGACCTCGCACCCCCCAAGGGTGCGACCAAGGCCAAGCAGCGGGTGGGCCGCGGTACCGGCGGCAAGGGCCACAAGACGGCGGGCCGCGGGACGAAGGGGCAGAAGGCCCGCACCAGCGTGCCCGCGGGCTTTGAAGGTGGCCAGCTGCCCCTGATGCAGCGCATCCCCAAGCTCAAGGGGTTCAAAAACCCGTTCCGCGTCGCCTACACCCCCGTGAACATCGGGGCGCTCGCCGCGGTGGCCGGGAACGACATCACCCTTGACGCGATGGTCGCGGCCGGCCTGTGCCGGCGTGGTGCCCTGGTCAAGGTGCTCGGGCACGGGACGCTGGGCCGGCCGGTCAAGGTCTCGGCGCACGCCTTCTCCTCGTCGGCCGAGGCCGCGATCACGACCGCAGGCGGTAGCGTCGAGCGGGTGCCACTTCCCTTCGGTCACGGGCGTCCCCCGGCATCGGGTAACGCCCTCATGAACCGGTAGCGACAGCTCCCGGTCTCGACGACAACCAGCCCGGCCATGCTCTCACGGCTCGCCAACATCTTCAGGGTCCCCGACCTCCGCAACAAGGTCATCTTCACCCTGTCGGTCATCGCCCTGTACCAGATCGGGGCCAACGTCCCGGTGCCCGGGGTGAACTGGAGCAGGCTGCAGTCGCTGGAGAACACCGCCTCGTCCTCGGGTGTGCTCGGCTTCCTCAACCTCTTCAGCGGCGGCGCGCTGGTCCGGCTGGCCGTCTTCGGGCTCGGCGTCATGCCGTACATCACCAGCTCCATCATCATTCAGCTGCTCTCGACGGTGATCCCCAAGCTGACGGAGTGGCGGGACCAGGGGGCGGTCGGGCAGAAGAAGATCACCCAGACGACCAGGTACCTCACCGTCGCGCTGGCCCTCATGCAGTCGTCGGGCCTCGTCTATGCCTTCCACGGGCACGACTCGGCGCTGCTCGGCACCAACATCGACCTCATCCCCAAGTTCACCCTCGCCCTGGCCGCCTTCATGGTCATGTGCCTGACGGCGGGGACGGCCTTCGTGATGTGGTTGGCCGAGCTGATCACCCAGCGCGGCATCGGCCAGGGGATGTCGATCCTGATCTTCGCCAACGTCGTGGCCGCCATCCCCACCGGATTCCGTTCCATCCTGGCCGAGGGGGGGAAGTTCAAGTTCTCCATCATCATCGCGGTGTCCATCCTGTTGCTGGTGGTCATCGTCTTCTTCGACCAGGGCCAACGACGAATACCCGTGACCTTCGCCCGGCGGGTGGTCGGGCGAAGGATGTACGGGGGGAGCAGCACGTACATCCCGCTGAAGGTGAACCAGTCGGGCGTCATCCCGATCATCTTCGCCAGCTCGGTGCTCTACATCCCGGTCCTGCTGTCCAACGTGGTCCAGTGGACCTGGTTCCAGAACTTCGTACGGACGAGCCTCACCCCGACCAGCCTGTTCTACATCGGCGCTTACTTCCTGCTCATCTTCATGTTCACGTTCTTCTACGTGTATGTGGCCTTCGATCCACACCAGCAGGCCGATCTCATCCGTAAGCAGGGTGGGTTCGTCCCCGGCATCCGCCCCGGCCCGCCCACCGAGCGGTACTTCGCGCACATCCTCAGCCGCATCACCGTGGTTGGGGCCTTCTTCCTCGGTTCCGTCGCAGTGGTGCCGTCGGTCCTCATGCACTTCTGGAACCTCAACCGGTTCCCCTTCTACGGGACCACGCTCCTGATTTCGGTGGGGGTCGGCCTCGAGACCATGCGCCAGATCGACAGCCAGTTGATGATGCGCAACTACGAGGGCTTCCTCAAGTAGGGGATCTGTGATCCCCGGGGTCAGGCTCGTGGTCCTCGGCAAGCAGGGGGCCGGTAAGGGAACGCAGTGCGTTCGCCTGTCGCACCACTACGTGGTCCCGCACGTCTCCACCGGCGACATGCTCCGCGGCGAGGTCAAGGCCAGAACGCCCCTCGGCGTCCGCGCCCAGACGCTGATGGACCAGGGGGAGCTCATTCCCGATGACATGGTGATGGAGATGGTGAAGGGCCGGCTGTCCGAGCGGGACACGCGTGGTCGTGGCTTCGTGCTCGACGGCTGCCCGCGCACCACGACCCAGGCCGAAATCCTCCACGACATCCTGCATCCCTTCGGGCTGGACCTGGTGGTGGACCTCCAGGTGCCGACCGGGCTCGTCATGAAGCGGCTGGCCTCCCGCCGGGTGTGCGTCGACTGCGGGGCGAACTACTCGACGGCGGCCCCCCCGATGGTCAACTGGACCTGTGACGTCTGCGGCGGTGAGGTCATTCAGCGCGAGGACGACACCGAAGAGGCCATTCAGCGCCGCCTCGACCTCTACGAGAAGCAGACGGCCCCGCTCATTGAGTGGTACTCCGGGCGCGACCTCCTTGTCAGCCTCAACGGGACGGGCTCGCCCGACGCCGTCACCCGGCGCGTCGTGGCGTCCATTGACATCCGCCGCCAGCGATTGCGGCCCGAGCTGTGAGGCGCAACGCCGAGGAGCTGGCCAAAATGCGAAAGGCCGGCAAGGTGGTGGCCGAAATGCACGAGGCCACGCGGGCGGCGGCCACGCCGGGGGTGACCACCCTTCACCTCGATACGGTGGCCCGGGAGGTCCTGGAACGCCGGGGCGCCGCCTCGAACTTCCTCGGCTACCACGGCTTCCCGGCCGTCATCTGCACCTCGCCCAACAACATGATCGTCCACGGGATCCCCGGCTCGTACCGGCTGGAGGAGGGGGACATCCTCTCCATCGACTGCGGGGCCATCGTCGAGGGGTACCACGGCGACGCCGCCTTCACCATGGCCATCGGGAGGGTCTCGGCCGAGGCTGAGAAGCTGCTGGAGGTCACCGAGCGCAGCCTGTGGGCGGGGATCGCCCAGCTGAAGAGGGGCAACGCCCTCCACGAGGTGGGGCGGGCCGTCCAGGATGTGGCCGAGCAGGCCGGCTTCAGCGTGGTCAAGGAGTACGTGGGGCACGCCATCGGGACGGCCATGCACGAGCAGCCCCAGGTGCCCAATTACTGGCCGGGCAACCGGGGGCCCACCCTCAAGGTGGGCAACGTCTTCGCCATAGAGCCCATGGTCAACGCCGGGACGGCCGAGACCGAGCTGCTCAGCGACGGCTGGAGCGTGGTGACGGCCGACGGGCGCCTGTCGGCCCATTTCGAGCACACCATCGCCGTCACCGACGACGGCCCGGAGGTCTTCACGGCCACCTAGGGGCCCGAAACCCCACGTCGGCTGGAAATGGCCGCTGATTCGGGTAAACTCTTTCGCTGGCTCTGGGCCAGGCTCCCTCGGGGGCCGCCTGCCGCCGGGCCGCATCCGATCACGCCCCCTAGGCCTCGCGCCGCTGGTGCGTCCGGAGGAGCACCAGAACGAGACCATAGAGGAGAGTCACCTGCCCAAGCCCAAGGAAGACGCCATCGTGCTCGAAGGCACGGTGGTCGAGCCACTGCCCAATGCGATGTTCCGCGTCGAACTGGAGAACGGACACAAAGTACTGGCGCACAGCTCGGGCAAAATGCGTATGCACCGCATCCGCATCCTTCCGGGGGACAAGGTCCAGGTGGAGATCACTCCGTACGACCTCAACCGAGGCCGTATCACTTACCGGTACAAGTAGCGAAGGACAGAGGACGCGACGTGAAGGTTCGGCCAAGCGTGAAGCCGATCTGTGAGAAGTGCAAGGTGATCCGGCGCCACGGTGTGGTGCGGGTGATTTGTGACAACCCGCGCCATAAGCAGCGCCAGGGCTGAGGAGAGGACCGACTGATGGCACGCATTGCGGGTGTGGACATCCCGCGGGAGAAGAGGCTCGAGATCTCCCTGACCTATATCTATGGGATCGGGCCGACGTTGTCGAAGCAGATCTGCGAGGCGGCCGACATCAACCTGTCGACCCGCGTCCGTGACCTGACCGACGAAGAGGTAGCCCGACTGAGGACCTACATAGACGCCAACTTCCGCGTCGAGGGTGACCTGCGCCGTGACGTGTCCCAGGACATCAAGCGCAAAATGGAGATCAACTGCTACCAGGGAGTGCGGCACCGCAAGGGCCTGCCGGTCCACGGGCAGCGCACGCACACCAACGCTCGCACGCGCAAGGGCCCGAAGAAGACCGTGGCCGGGAAGAAGAAGGTGAAGAAGTAGATGGCCAAGCCCACCAAGCAGGCCCGCCGCCCCCGCAAGAAGGAGCGCAAGAACATCAGCTACGGCGTGGCTCACATTAAGAGCTCGTTCAACAACACCATCGTCTCTATTGCCGACCCCGAGGGCAATGTCCTCGCCTGGGCCTCGGCCGGCAACGTCGGGTTCAAGGGCTCTCGCAAGTCCACCCCGTTCGCCGCGCAGCTCGCCGCGGAAGCGTGCGCTAAGCGCGCGATGGAGCACGGTGTCCGCAAGGTCGACGTCCTCGTGCGTGGCCCGGGCTCGGGTCGCGAGACCGCCATCCGTTCACTCGCCGCGGTGGGCATTGAAGTGGTGGGCATCAAAGACGTCACCCCCATCCCCCACAACGGCTGCCGCCCCAAGAAGCGGCGCCGGGTTTAGAAGGAAGAGAAATGGCCAGATACACCGGGCCCGTGTGCCGGCTGTGCCGGCGCGAGCGGACGAAGCTGTTCTTGAAGGGCGAGCGCTGCTACTCGCTCAAGTGCCCCGTCTCCGAGGCGGTGACCGACCGCCACAGCCGCGCCTACCCGCCCGGCGAGCACGGTCGCGACCGCATGCGGCAGGGTTCGGAATACCTCAACCAGCTTCGTGAGAAGCAGAAGGCGCGCCGTATTTACGGGCTCCTGGAGAAGCAGTTCCGCAACCTGTATGAGGAGTCCAGCCGCCAGCCGGGCATCACCGGTGAGAACCTGCTGCGCAACCTGGAGATGCGCCTCGACAACGTCGTGTTCCGGGCCGGATGGGGCGCCAGCCGCCGCCAGGCGCGCCAGTTCGTCCGCCACGGCCACGTGACGGTGAACGGCTCCCGCGTGACCATCCCGAGCTACCGCGTCCGCAAGGGCGATCAGGTGGCGCTCAAGGACGCCACGCGGACCAACTTCTCGGTCCGCCGCAACATGGACACGCTCGAGCGTCAGACCCCGGCCTGGCTGGAGACCGGAGACGGCGGCTTCAGCGTCGCCGTGTTGAACCCGCCGCTGCGCGAGCACATTGACGAGCCGGTCCAGGAGCAGCTCATCGTCGAGCTGTACTCGAAGTAGGACCGCCGGCGCTCAGGCGCTGCCCCATCGACCGACCAACCGCAGAGCAACAGGAGTCATGACCATGCTGATCATCCAACGACCGACCGTCGAAGCGATAGACGAGGAACAGCACAACCGGCAGCGCTTCGCCATCGGCCCGCTCGACCCCGGCTTCGGCACCACCCTGGGCAACTCGCTGCGGCGCACGTTGCTGTCATCCATCCCCGGCGGTGCGGTGACACAGCTGCGTTTCGACGAGGCCCTGCACGAGTTCACCACGCTCCCGGGCGTCAAGGAGGACGTCACCGACATCATCCTCAACCTCAAGGACCTCCTGGTGCGGGTGCAGTCCGACGAGCCCATCACACTGCGACTCGACGTGCGCGGGCCTGCCGACGCCACCGCGGCCGATCTGCAGGTCACCTCGGACGTGGAGATCCTCAACCCCGGCCTGCACATCGCCTCCATCAACGCCAAGGGTCGTCTCGCCGTCGACGTCACGGTGGAGCGGGGTCGTGGGTACGTGTCGGCCGACCGGAACAAGCGGTCGTCGACCATCGGCGTGATCCCCATCGACTCCATCTTCTCGCCGGTGCACCGGGTCACCTTCGACATTGAGCCCGTCCGCGTCGAGCAGTCCACCAACTACGACCGCCTGGTGCTCGACATAGAGACGGACGGCACCATCAGCCCCCGCGAGGCACTGGCGTCCGCCGGTGACACCCTGCGCAACCTGGTGAGCCTGGTGGCCGACCTGGAGGACGCGCCGCAGGGCCTGGAGCTCGGCGACACGGGCACGACCTCCAGCGGGTCGCCCGACCTCGACCTGCGCATTGAGGAGCTCGACCTGTCGGAGCGCCCGCGCAACTGCCTCAAGCGGGCCCAGATCAACACGATTGGCGAGCTGGTCGAGCGCACCATGGAAGACCTGCTGGCGATCACCAACTTCGGCCAGAAGTCGGCCGACGAGGTGGTCCAGCGGCTGGACGAGCGCGGGCTTTCGCTCCGCACCCGGGACTGATCGCCATGCTGGGCACCCCCAAGCGGGGACGACGTATGGGTGGCGACTCCGCGCACCAGAAGGCGATGCTGGGCAACCTGGTCGCCTCGCTGATCGCGGCGGAGTCCCTCGTGACCACCGAGGCCAAGGCCAAGGCTCTGCGCCCGGTAGCCGAGAAGTGCGTCACGGCGGCGTGCAAGGGTGGCATCCACCAACAGCGCCGTGTCGTGGCGCTGATCCGCGACAAGGACATGGCCCACAAGCTCTTCGAGGAGATCGGGCCGAGGTATGTCGACCGGCCAGGTGGCTACACGCGCATTCTCAAGCTGGGACCCCGTCCCGGCGACAACGCGCCGATGGCGCGGATTGAGTTCGTCTGATCGTGGAAGGCGGGAGCCGGCCCGACGCTGCCCTGCAGCGTTGGAGGCTCCTCGTGGCGTACGACGGTGGGGCCTTCCGGGGTTTCGCCGTCCAACCCAGCGTCCCGACGGTCGCCGGAACCCTCCGTGAGGCGTTGGGCCGCACGGCTCGCTTGCCCGAGCCCCCGACGCTCACCTGCGCCGGCCGGACGGATGCCGGGGTCCACGCCCGCGGGCAGGTCGTCCATGTCGACCTGCCGACGATCCCCTTCGACGGCAGGGGCCTCGCCCGCGCGCTGAACCGCCAGGTGTCACCCGCCATCGTGGTGGTGGCGGCCATCCCGGTGAGCGACTTGTTCGACGCCCGGCGCTCCGCCACGGGGCGCGCCTACCGCTACCTGGTGTGGAACGCCCCGGCGCCCGATCCATTGCTCGCCCCCGTGGCCTGGCACGTGCGCGACCCTCTGGACCTGCGGGCCATGATGACGGCCTCCGACGTGCTCCTCGGCACCCACGACTTCCGCTCGTTCTGCCGCCGCCCGCCCGGAACCAGCGCGGAGAACCCCATGATGCGGCGGGTCACCCGCGCCGCCTGGAGCGTCGACAGGGGGCCAGAGGCGCTCGACGCGGCAGCCTCCCGGGACAGGCACGATCCCGGGGGCGAGAGCGGGGCCGATGAGCCCGAGGCGGCTCGCCTCCTCCGCTTCGATATTGCCGCCTCGGCTTTCTGCCACCAGATGGTGCGCTCCCTCGTCGGCAGCCTCGTGGAGGTCGGCCGCGGGAAGGGGAATGCGGCCACCCTGATGGAGCGCCTGCGGGCGCTCAGCCGTCACCAGGCGCCGGATCCGGCGCCGGCCCACGGCTTGTGCCTGCTGTCGGTGTCTTATGGGTCCGCGGCGCCTGATGGGTCCGCGGCGCCTGATGGGTCTGCTGCGCCGGACCGGGCGTGATCCCGGGCCGGAACCGGCCTGACAGCCCAGGGGCCGTCACGGCGGGGCCCAGGTGGCGGCTTGCCCGGCCCGTTCAGGGGCCCTATCCTGGTGCGCCGGCCCTCGGGACCCCCGAGAGCCTGAGCCCACCCCGTAGGGTGCGCGCTTCCCGAACCACCCAGCAGTGAAAGATCGTCCCCTTGCGCACATTTTCACCCAAAGTCAGTGAGATCCAGCGTTCCTGGTACGTCGTCAATGGCGACGGGCTGGTCCTCGGCCGCCTGGCCTCCGAGGTGGCCCGAATCCTGCGCGGCAAGCACCGCCCCTACTTTGCGCCCCACGTCGATACCGGCGATCACGTCGTCATCGTGAACGCCGACAAGGTGGTCCTGACCTCGGACAAGGCAGCCGACAAGATGGCCTACCGCCACAGCGGCTACCCGGGCGGGTTGCGCTCCACCTCCTACGCCGAGCTGATGGAGACCGCGCCCGCCGAGGTCGTCCGGCGCTCAATCCGCGGCATGCTCCCCAAGAACACCCTCGGCCGCGCCATGCTGAGCAAGCTCAACGTCTACGCCGGCCCCGACCACCCGCACGCCGCCCAGAAGCCCGAACCGCTGGACCTCCCCGCAGCCCGCCGGGCCGGCTGAAACCACCGCGCCAGAGCCACACAGACAGAAGGAACCGATGCCCGCACCACTCTCACAGACGACCGGCCGCCGCAAGCAGGCGGTGGCCCGCGTCCGCTTCCGTCCCGGCCAGGGGGCGATCACGGTGAACAAGCAGCCGATTGAGGCCTACTTCACCTCGGCGACCCACCGGATGCTGTTGACCGAGCCGTTGCGGGTCACCAACACCGCCGAGTCGTACGACATTGACGCGACCATCGACGGCGGCGGGATCTCGGGCCAGGCCGGCGCCATGCGGCTCGGCATCGCCCGCAGCCTGTGCGAAATGGACCCCGAGCACCGCGCCGCGCTCAAGCGCTCCGGCCTGCTCACCCGCGACGCTCGCGAGAAGGAGTCCAAGAAATACGGGCTCAAGAAAGCCCGCAAGGCACCGCAGTACTCCAAGCGGTAAGACGGTGGCGCCGGCACGCTTCGGCACCGACGGCGTGCGAGGTGTCGCGAACGAGGAGCTGACCGCCGAGCTGGCGCTGGCCATCGGTCGGGCCGCCGCACGCATCCTGCCCGCGCCGACCTTCGTCGTCGGCCGCGACACCCGACGTTCGGGCCCGCTGTTGCAGGCGGCGCTGTCGGCCGGACTGGCCACCGAGGGCGCCGACGTGGTCGACCTCGGGGTCATCCCGACGCCGGGCGTTGCCGTCGTGGCAGAGCGCCGCAAGGTGCCCGGCGCCATGGTCTCGGCGTCGCACAACCCCTTCGGCGACAACGGGATCAAGCTCTTCAGCCTGCTCGGCACCAAGCTGCCGGTCGAGATCGAGCGCGACATTCAGCTCGAGCTCGACTCCATCGTGGAGGACGCGGAGCGACCACCCCGCCGGCCCACCGGACACGGCGTCGGGCGGATCACCTCGGAACCAGCGACGGCCGACCTCTACCGCGAGCATCTCCTCTCGGCCATCGATGGGCGCACGCTCGGCGGTCTGCGCGTCGTCGTGGACTGCGCCAATGGCGCGGCCAGTGCATTCGCGCCCGTGGTGCTGTCCGAGTTGGGTGCCACGGTGACCGCGCTGCACCACGTCCCCGACGGCGCCAACATCAACGAACGATGCGGGTCGACCGATCCCGCCGACCTGGCCCGCACCGTGGTGGAGACCGGCGCCGACCTCGGTCTCGCCCTCGACGGCGACGCCGACCGCGTCATCGCCGTCGATCACAGGGGCTCCATCGTCGACGGCGACGTCCTCCTCGCGCTGTTCGCGCTGGACCTGGCCGAGCGCGGGCAGCTGGCGGGCAACACGGTCGTCGTCACCGTCATGACCAACCTCGGGTTCCGCCTGGCTATGGAGTCCCGTGGTATCGCCGTCCGCGAGACCGACGTGGGCGACCGCCACGTGCTGGCTGCGCTCGACGCTGACGGCCTCGCGCTCGGGGGTGAACAGTCGGGGCACATCATCTTCCGGGCCCGCTCGACGACGGGTGACGGCATCCTCACCGGCCTGGCCCTGGCCGACCTCGTGGGTCGTATGGGCCGCTCATTGGGCGACCTGTCCGACGGGCTGGTCGAGCGGGTACCCCAGGTGCTGGTGAACGTGCCGATACCCAGGCCCGAGCGTCTGGCCGACAGCGCCGAGGTCTGGGACGCCGTGGCCAAGGCCGAAGCCGAACTCGGGCACGAGGGACGGATCCTGCTCCGCCCGAGCGGGACGGAGCCACTGGTGCGGGTCATGGTGGAGGCCCGGGCCGAGGCCCAGGCCAACGCGGTGGCGGCGTCACTGGCCGGCGTCGTGGAAGCGGTGCTCGGCCAAGTCGGAGGCTAGGAGCTCACGGACATCCGTGCTGTACCGGCTGGCGGCCGCGCCGCAGCGGAGTGGGCCGGTGCGGGCCGCAGCGGGCCGGAAGTGGTTGTCGGCGAATACCCACTAGAGTGGGTATCTCCCGGAGGGCACTCGCACGTGGGTCGGGCCCCGCACCGAGAAGATCCTGTTGGGTGCATGCCTCGGACCCCCCGGTAGCCTTGTCACCACCATGTGCGGCATCATCGGCGTCACCGGCGAGCCTGACGCGTTACCCCTGCTCCTGGGCGCACTGCACCAGCTCGAGTACCGGGGCTACGACTCCGCCGGCGTGGCGCTGGTCGTCGACGGTCAGATCTGGCGGGCCCGGGCCGCCGACGGCACCCGATCGGTCGCCGAGCTGGCCGGCCTCACCGCAGGGGCCCCGGCCGGCCATGCCGCCGCCATCGGCCACACCCGCTGGGCCACCCACGGCCACCCCACCCCCGAGAACGCCCACCCCCATCTGGACTGCACCGGGCGGCTCGCCCTGATCCACAACGGGATCATTGAGAACCACGCCGAGTTGCGAGCCGAACTTGAGGCCGAGGGGCACATCATGACGTCGGACACCGACACCGAGGTCATGGCGCACCTCATTGAGCGCTACATCGCGGCTGGCCAGACGCTGACTGAGGCCACCCGGCGCATGCTCCGCGGGGTACGTGGCGCGTTCTCCATTGCGGTCATTCACGCTGATGAACCCGACACCATCGTGGCGGCCCGCCGAGCCACGCCGCTCGTGCTCGGGTTGGACGACGGGGCGGCCCTTCTGGCGTCCGACATCCCGGCCCTGCTGGGCCACACCCGGCAACTCTTCGCCCTCGGCGACGACGAGCTCGCGGTCCTCACCCCCGGCGCCATCACGGTGACCACCCTGGATGGCGATCCGGTGACCCCAGAGGCGCTCCACATCACCTGGGATCTCGAGGCGGCCCAGAAGGGCGGCTTCGAGGACTTCATGTCGAAAGAGATGCACGAGCAGCCGCAGGCGGTGGCCAACACGCTGCTGGACCGGCGCGACGCCGCAGGGCAGCTGGTGCTGGACGAAGCTCGCCTCACCGCCGAAGACCTCCGCGCCGTCGACAGGGTGTTCATCGTCGCGTGCGGCAGCAGCTACCACTCGGCGCTGGTGGCGAAGTACGCCATTGAGCACTGGGTGAAGTTGCCGACAGAGGTCGACATCGCCAGCGAGTTCCGCTACCGCGACCCGGTGCTGACGGAGCGCACGCTCTGCGTCGGCGTCTCCCAGTCCGGCGAGACGCTCGACACCTACAAGGCCATGCAGGAGGCCTCGCGTCTCGGGGCAAAGGTCCTCGTCGTCTCCAACGTCGTGGACTCGTCCATGGCCCGGGCGGCCGACGGTGTGCTCTACACGAGGGCCGGTCCCGAAATCGGCGTGGCGTCGACGAAGTGCCACCTGGCCCAGATCATCGCCCTGGAGATCCTCGGTCTGACCCTGGCCCAGATCAACGGCACGCTCACCGCCGACGAGATCAGCGCGGTGCTCAACGAGATGGATCGACTGCCCGATCTCATTGAGGTGGCGCTGGCGCGCGCCTCCGACGTCGACGACATCGCGGGGAAGTTGACCGAGGCGCGTGACTTCTTCTTCCTGGGGCGTCACGTCGGCTACCCGATGGCGCTCGAGGGCGCCCTCAAGCTCAAGGAGCTGGCCTACCTGCGCGCCGAAGGGTACCCGGCCGGCGAATTGAAACACGGGCCCATCGCCCTGATTGAGCCGGGCACCGTCGTTGTTGGCATCGCCACGCGCAACCGCTTGTGGGAGAAGCTGCTCTCGAACATTGCCGAGGTGCGCAGCCGCGGCGCCACCGTGGTCCTGGTGGCCGACGACGGTGACACGGTCGCGCCCACCGTGGCGGATCATGTGCTCTGGGTGCCACCAACCGACCCGTTGCTCTCACCGGTGGTCGGGGTGGTGCCCCTGCAGCAGCTGGCTTACCGCCTGGCCCGACTGCACGGACACGACGTCGACCGTCCGCGCAACCTGGCCAAGACGGTCACCGTCGAGTGAGCGCCTCGCCTACCGGCGTCGAGGTCGACGCGGCCTCGGCAATCCTCACCGCTCTGCGCGCGCTGCACGCCCCCATTGTCGGCGTGGGGGTCGACGCGGTCGACGTCGAGCGGTTCCGCCGGATCCTGGCCCGGCGGCCCGGGTTTGCCGCCCGGTATTTCAGCGCGGCCGAGCGGGCCGACGCGGCGAGGGGAGCCGACCCGGCCGAGAGCCTGGCGGCGCGTTTCGCTGCCAAGGAGGCCGTGATGAAGGCGCTCGGTACCGGGATCGGCGGCTTCGCGTTGCGGGACGTGGAGGTGCGGGTGCGTCGTCGCGCTGACGATGCCGGCGCAACGGGCAAGGCCGAAACGGGCGCGCCCTCGCTCGTGTTGCACGCGGCTGCCGCGGCCGTCGCTGCCCGTCGTCAGGCGACCACGCTGCATCTCTCGCTCACACATACCAGCCAGGTGGCGATCGCCTTCGTCGTGGCGGAAGGCTCGCAGCCGTGCAGCCCGTCCTGACCCGAGCCGAAATGGGCGCGGCCGACGCCGCCGCGCTCGTCGCGGCGTCCCACGACACGCTGGTTGGCCGCGCCGGGACTGCGGTCGCCCATGCCGCCCTCCGCATGCTCGAGGGTGCCTACGGCAGGCACGTGGTCGTCGTCGCGGGCAAGGGGAGCAACGGCGCGGATGCGAGGGTGGCGGCCGCCTTCCTCGCCCGGCGGGGCGTGCGCGTGCAGCTGTTTGCCGCCGCCGAGACGCCACCGTCGCTGCCGGCGTGCGATCTGGTGATCGACGGCGCCTACGGCACCGGCTTCCGCGGTACGTATGAGGCGCCGGAGGTCGAGCCGGGAACACCGGTCCTGGCCATTGACATCCCCTCGGGCGTGGACGCCGACAGCGGCAGCGCTCTCGGGTCGCCCGTCCGGGCCACCCGCACCGTCACGTTCGCCGCCTACAAGCCGGGCCTGCTCCAAGGCGACGGTCCCGACTACAGCGGCGAGGTGGAGGTGGCCGACATCGGCATCGCCGTCGGCACCCCCCGAACCGCGCTGATGGAAGACGCTGACATCGCCCGCCTACTGCCCGTGCGGGTGCGGCAGGGCCACAAGTGGTCCGCCGCGGTGGGTGTGGCCGCGGGCTCTCCGGGCATGGAGGGATCGGCGGTCCTGTGCGCGCGCGGCGCGCTCGCGGCGGGTGCGGGCATGGTCCGGCTGGGCTCGCCGGGCGACCCGACTGCGGCCTGGCCCACCGAGGCGGTACGTCTGCACCTGCCGGCCACCGGATGGGCGCCCGTGTTCCTTGGTGCCATCGCCAAGTGCCGCGCCGCGGTGATCGGCCCTGGCCTCGGCACCGACGACGCGACCCAAAAGGAGATCCGGGCGGTCATTGCCGCGGCCGATGTTCCCTTGGTGGTCGACGCCGACGGACTGACCGCACTCGGTGAGAGCAAGGCGGCCCGCCGCGTCCTGGCGGATCGGCGTGCGCCCACCATCCTGACGCCGCACGACGGGGAGTACCGCCGGCTGGTCGGCGCGCCACCCGGGGGGGACCGCATTGCCGCCGCCCGCGACCTGGCCGGCCAACTCGGGGTGATCGTCCTCGTCAAGGGGGCACTCACCGCGGTGGCCGCCCCCGACGACCTGGACCCGGACGTGCTGTTGTCCGCCGCCGGGGTGCCGGCGCTCGCCACGGCCGGAACGGGTGACGTCCTCGCCGGCGTGATCGGTGCCTTCCTGGCCCGGGGCGTGCCCGCCCACGCCGCGGCGGCCCTGGCCGCGCACGTGCACGGCCGGGCGGCGGCCCGCGGCCCGCGGGAAGGCCTGGTGGCGGGAGATCTGCCGGCGCACCTGTCCGACGTGTTGAGCGGTGCCCGGCCCGATGGCTGAGCGCTCCTTCCGCCGCCTGCTGGCCGGGATCCGGGGACCGCTGCCCGACGAACCCGGCGACGAAGCCGCAGCGGGCGAGACCGACGGGCTGGTCGCCATGGCCCAGGGCCTCTCGCGACCGGCCTGGGCCGAAATCGACCTGGCGGCCATCACCCACAACGCACGCCTGGTGTCCGAGTTGGTCAAGCCGGCCCAGCTGTGCGCCGTCGTGAAGGCGCACGGCTACGGCCACGGGGGTCCGGCGGTGGCGCGAGCCGCGGCGGCCGGTGGGGCCATCGGGATGGCGGTCGCGCTCGTCGATGAAGGCATGGAGCTGCGCCGCCACAACGTGCGGGGTCCCATCCTCCTGCTCAGCGAGTGCGACGCCGGCGCGGTGGACGAGGCGATGGCCAACCGGCTGACGCCCACCCTCTACACGCGCGACGGGGTGGAGCGGTTCTCCCGCGCGGCGCATGCCCTCGGGAAGGTGAAGGAGGTGCACGTCAAGGTCGACACGGGAATGCACCGCGTCGGGATCGATCCGGCACACGCGCTCGACCTGATACGGAGCGTCGAAGACGATCCGATGCTGCGCCTCGAGGGCGTCTGGACGCACTTCCCCGTGGCGGACGGCGAGCGCGACGAGGACCGGTCCTTCACCTTGGCCCAGCTGGACAGGTTCGAACGACTGGTCGCTGACATGAAGCAGGCGGGGGTCCGGGCCGACGTACTGCACGCGGCCAATACGGCCGGCGCCATTGCGTTCCCGCAGGCCCGCTACGACATGGTGCGCTGCGGCATCGGGATCTACGGCTACCTGCCGGGGAACGCCGTCACGGCGGCGTTTTCGACCGCCGGCGGGAGCGCGCTCAAGCCCGCCATGTCGCTCAAGGCGCGGGTCGTGTCGGTACGCACGCTGCCCGCCGGCGAGCGACCGTCCTACGGGCGGCTGCGCCCGCTGCCCGAACGCTCCGTCGTGGCCACGGTTCCCATCGGCTACGCCGACGGCCTTCCCCGCGCGCTCTTCACCAACGGTGCCTGCGCGCTCATCGGCGGGCGGCGGCGGCCGCTGGCCGGGATGGTCACGATGGATCAGATCGTGATCGACTGCGGGAATGACGCCAGCGTGCACACCGGGGACGAGGTGGTGCTGCTGGGCCGGCAGGGCGACGAGGAGATCACCGCCGACGAGTGGGCCCGCCTGCTGGGCACCATCAGCTACGAGGTGCTCTGTGGCATCGGCCCGCGGGTACCGCGGGTCTACGTCAACTCGCCAGGTCCGGGTCCGGGTCCAGGTCCGGGTCGGGCGCCGCAATCGGACGATGACACGGGCGTCTGAGCGATGACCGCGGGAACCCGCACCCTGGAGCAGCTGCGTGACGTGGCGAGCACCTGCACGAAGTGCCCGCTCGCTGCCGGCCGGACTCAGGTCGTCTTCGGGGTGGGGGATCCCCGGGCGCCGCTGCTCTTCGTCGGCGAGGGCCCGGGCCGCGAGGAGGACCTCGCCGGGGAGCCCTTCGTCGGGCGCTCGGGGAAGCTGCTCGACCGCCTCATGTGGGAGGAGATGGGCCTCACCCGCGACAGGTGCTACATCGCCAACGTGGTCAAGTGTCGCCCGCCGAACAACCGGAACCCGGCGACGGAGGAGATTGCGGCGTGCCGCCCGTACCTTGAAGAGCAGATCACCCTCATCGCACCCAAAGTGGTGGTGACGCTCGGCAACTTCGCCACGCGCCTCCTGCTCGACAGCGCCGAGGGCATCCGCCAGCTCCGCGGCAAGGCCTTCACGTTCGGCCGCGGCCACCTGGTGCCCACCTACCACCCGGCGTACGCGCTGCGATCGGGCGGTGAGGCCGTGGCCGAAATGCGCGCCGACTTCGTGCGGGCCAAGCGTCTCATCGGCACGGTGGCGTGATGGAGTGGCCGCTGACCGTGCACACCGAGTCGCCCGACGGAACGAAGGCGGTGGCGGCCGCCATCGCCCCGCGGTGCCGCTCGGGGGACGTGGTGCTCCTCATCGGTGACCTGGGAGCCGGCAAGACGGTGTTCGCGCAGGGCTTCGCCGCCGCGTTGGGTGTTGAGGGGCCGGTCACCAGTCCCACGTTCACCCTGATGCGCCAGTACGAGTGCGCGGCGTGGGCCCCGGTCGAGACCCTCATGCACGCCGATGTCTACCGCACGGGATCGCTGCCCGAGGTGCTCGACCTGGCTCTGGCCGAGCTGGTCGAGGAACAGGCCGTGGCGGTGGTCGAGTGGGGCGACATGGCGGCGGCGGTCCTCGGTCCGGACACCCTGAGCGTGACCCTGCGCGTGCCCGAGTCGTCAGCGAGCGACGCCGCCACCGCACGTGACATCACGATCACCGGGCACGGCAACTGGGCCGGTCGGTGCGACGAGCTGGCCAGCGCACTGTCACTGCTGCAGCCGACGGCGGCACCGTGAACGTCCTCGCCATCGAAACGGCGACCGAGACGGTCGGCGTGGCGGTGCGCACCACCGAAGGCGTCGAGGCCGAGTTCAGCCTGACGGGCCGGCGCCGGCACGTGGAGTCACTCACCCCCGCCATGGAGCACCTCCTCGGGCAGGTCGGCCTGCGCCCCGGTGATCTCGACGCGGTGGCCGTGGACCTCGGGCCCGGGCTCTTCACCGGCCTGCGGGTCGGCATCGCGTCGGCCAAGGGCCTGGCGCAGGCCCTCGGGATCGGCGTCGTCGGTCTGTCGAGTGTGGAGATCCTCGTGCGGGCGGCAACGCAGCGCGGCCACCGCGGGCTCGTCCTGGCCGCCGTCGACGCCCGGCGGGGCGAGGTGTTCGCCGCCGTGCACGACGTGGGTGGCGCGCCGGGCGGTGCTGCGCAGCAGATCTCGACGGCACTCTTCACGCCGGCCGATCTGGCGCGGGCGCTGGCCGCGTTCGGCGGTGCCCCGATCACCGCGTGCGGCGACGGCGTGCAGCGCTACGCCGCGGTGCTCGGTGCGGTCGATGGCGTCTCGTGCCTGCTGGACGCGCTGGCCTTCCCGCCCCCGCTCACGTTGCTCACCCTGGCCGAGGAACTGGTGCGCGCCGGCCAGGAGCCACTCGAACCGGGGCTCGTCGTGCCGCTGTACCTGCGCGAGGCGGACGCCACGAGCAACTTCGCGCAGATCGGACAGGGTTGAGCATGGCCACGGTGCTGCGCATGGAGAAGCTCAAGCGGCGCGACCTGCGCTACGTCCTGCCCATTGAGGCGATCGTGTTCCCCGAGCCGTGGAGCTCGGCCGTCTTCAACTCCGAGCTCGCGCTGCGGCACGGGCGGCTCTACCGGGCGGCGTGGGACGGGGAGACGCTGGCCGGCTACGTCGGCTTCATGCTCGTCGACGACGAGGCGCACATCACGACGCTGGCCACGGCTCCGGCGTATCAACGAACCGGGGTGGCCACGGCACTCCTGCTCGACGGCATCCGCGCCCTCCTGGAGTCGGGGGTCAAGCACCTCTCCCTCGAGGTGGCGTCGAAGAACGAGGCGGCGCAGGCGCTGTATCGCAGCTTCGGTTTCGCCCCGATCGGCGTCCGCAAGAACTACTACCCGGTGACCGGTGAGGATGCACTCGTCATGTGGGTCTACGACATCGACACGCCCGAGTACGCGGCACGCCTGCGCGAACTCGAGTCCGGCGCCGACGCGCAACCGGAACCCGAGACAGGAGGATGATCACATGATCGATCACCTTGGCCTGCAGTGCGCCGACATGGCGGCGAGCGCCGCCTTCTATGACGCCGTGCTCGAGCCGCTCGGCGGCGCGCGGGCCATGGACTTCGGCGAGGCCATCGGCTACGGGATCGCTGGGAAGCCCGAGTTCTGGATCAGCCAGTGGGCGACGGGCGAGGGATTCCGTGAGTCACACGTGGCCTTCGTCGCGGCGGACCGACTGGCGGTGGACGCCTTCTTCGGCGCCGCGCTCGCCGCAGGTGCCGAGGTGCTCCACGAGCCGCGGGTCTGGACCGAGTACCACCCCAACTACTACGGGGCGTTCGTGCGCGATCCCGATGGCAACAACATAGAAGCGGTGTGCCACGCATCGGCCTCCTGAGCGACCGTCTGCGATCGGCCCGCTGCCCTAGCCGCCGGGCGATGCCTCATTCTCCACTCCCGTGAGTCGCCACCACGCCGCTGCAGGTTCGAGGCGCGACGGGCCCGGTGGCTACGTGCCGGCGTCTGGGCCGAGCGCGGCCACCAGGCGGTCGAGGAGGTCGGCCTGGGCGCGCACCATCCGTTGCCTGGCGGCGGGGAGCGGCATCCACCGTGCCGCGTCGACCTCGGGAAACGACTGCTGCCGGCCCGAGCGCGGCGGCCATTCCATGTCGAAGGTGTTGCTCACGAAGTTCTCGACGTCAACGGCGTCGCCCCGGACGGCCCAGGCCCTCACCTCCTTGCCCCCGGTCTGGGTGACGACACCGAGATCATGGCGAGCGCCTCCGGGCACCGGCAGGCCCAACTCCTCGGCCCACTCGCGTTCGGCGGCCGACTCGGCGCTCTCGTCGGGTCCGTACTCACCCTTGGGGATGGACCACGCGTGGCGATCCTTCTTCTGCCAGAACGGTCCGCCCGGGTGCACCAGCAGCACCTCGAGGGACCCGTCGTCGGCCTCGCGGTAGGCCAGGAGCCCGGCGCTCCGCTTCGTCACGGACCGACGACGACCCCGCTCCAAGGGGGAAGCTGCAGCCCTCCGGCGACCGCGGTGCCTTCCAGCTCGCGCCCCGTTGACAGCCGCACGGTGCCGGTCAGGCCTTCGACCGCGCTGGTGTCGTCCGACATGTTGACGGCGACGACCGTGACATCGCCCCGGGCGAAGACCCAGACGCCATCGGGAGAGGGCAGCGAGCGGTAGGCGCCGACCGACAGGTCGTCGCTGGCGGTGCGCGCCGCAATGGCCCGCCGGACGAACGACAGCACCGAGTCGGGGTCGCCCAGCTGGTCCGCCACGTTGCAGGCGGCGGGGTCGGTCAGCGGCAGCCACGGCGTGACGCCCGGCGCAGTGAAGCCACCGCCCGGCGCGTTCGCCCACGGCATCGGCGTCCGCTCGGCGTCGCGTCCCTGGTAGTAGGGCCAGAACCTGATGCCCACCGCGTCGTGGAGATCAGACTGCTCCAGCATCCCGTCCGTGAGACCGATCTCGTCGCCCTGGTAGAGGAAGGGCGTGCCGCGCAGGGTGAGCAGGATCAGCAGGGCACAGCGCACCTTGCGCGGGTCACCACCCGCCCAGCGCGTGGCCAAGCGGGAGACGTCGTGGTTGGAACCGGTCCACACCGGCCACGAGCCATCGGGGAGACTCGCTTCGACGTTCTCGACGACCTTCCGCATGGCGGCGGCCTCCAGCGGTGCATTAATGAAGATGAAGTTGAACGCGCCGTGCAACTCGTCACGGCCCGCGCCGTAGAACTGCATGAGCGTCGGCATCTTCTCGACGTTGGTCTCGCCGATGAGGAGGCGGCTCGGCTCGTAGGAGTCGGCCAGGATGCGCCAGCGCTTCAGGATGTCGTGCGCCTCGGGTCGGTCGGTGTTGTACACCGATCGGATCCCCCAGAACTGTTGGTCGAGCGGGTCGTCCTCGGTGGAGGGCGGGTTGTCGCGCAACTCGGCGTCCTTGATCATCATGTTGCAGACATCAATGCGGAAACCCGCCACCCCGCGGTCCCACCAGAACCGCGCTATGTCGTCGAACGCGTTGCGCACCTCCTCGTTCCACCAGTTGAGGTCCGGCTGCTCCTTCTCGAAGTTGTGCAGGTAGTACTGCCCGCTCGCCTCGTCCATCTCCCAGGCCGGACCCCCGAAGATGCTCACCCAGTTGTTGGGCGGTTCGCCGTCGGGGCCGGGGTCGGCCCAGACGTACCAATCGCGGTGGGCCGCGTCACGACCGGTGAGCGCGTCCACGAACCACGCGTGCTGGTCACTGGTGTGGTTGGGCACCAGGTCCATGAGGATCCGGATGCCCCGCGCCGCGCCTTCCTTGACGAGCGTCTCGAGGTCGGCCAGCGTGCCGAAGTCGGGGTCGATGTCGCAGTAGTCGGCCACGTCGTAGCCCCAGTCGCGGTCGGGCGAGACCGTCACCGGCGACAGCCAGATACCGGAGATCCCGAGGTCGGCCAGGTAGTCGAGCTTCCCGATGATGCCGGGGAGATCCCCGGCCCCGTCGCCGTTCGAGTCGGCGAAGGACCGTGGGTAGATCTGGTAGAAGACGCCGGAGTGCCACCAGCGGTCCGCCTCGGCTCCCATCAGGCTCTCCGTGGCGGGGACCACGATGCGGCCCCCCCTGCTGTCGGTGCCACCATGATCGGTCCCCTCCCGGGCTGTCGGGCCCAGGTCGGAGCCGGGCATGCGTCCTGAGCGTACCGACGGAGGGCCGGTGGGTGAAAAGTCCCGGGGCGCGGTTGCCGAGTCTCGGGAGTCCCGCTATCGTTAGCACTCTCACTACGAGAGTGCTAACAACCGCCAAGGAGACCGTTCAGATGAAGCTGCACCCGCTCGAAGACCGGATCGTCGTCCGGCCCGGCGAGTCCGAAGAGACCACCGCGTCCGGCCTGGTCATTCCCGACACCGCCAAGGAAAAGCCCCAGCAGGGCGAGGTTCTGGCCGTGGGTCCGGGGCGCCGAGGCGAGGACACCGGAGAACTGATCCCGATTGACGTCGCCGTGGGCGACACCGTCGTCTACTCCAAGTACGGGGGCACCGAGATCACGGTTGAGGGCGAGGATCTCCTCATCCTCTCCAGCCGGGACGTGCTGGCCAAGCTCAAGTAGCAAATTCGACGTCGCCGCCGGCCCCGAGGACCTCGGGGCGGCGGGGCGTTCCCCCCTTCCGCACCATTCCTGAAGCACAAGGACTCGAGAGGAGTTCCCCCAGTCATGCCCAAGATCCTGAAGTTTGACGAGCCGGCGCGTCGTGGCCTGGAGGCCGGCGTGAACAAGCTGGCCGATACCGTCAAGGTCACGTTGGGGCCCAAAGGCCGCAACGTCGTCATTGAGAAGAAGTTCGGTGCCCCGACGATCACCAACGACGGTGTGTCGATCGCCCGTGAGGTGGAGCTGGACGACCCGTTCGAGAACATGGGCGCCCAGCTCGTGAAGGAAGTCGCGACAAAGACCAACGACGTGGCCGGAGACGGCACGACGACCGCAACGGTGCTCGCGCAGGCGCTCATCAGCGAAGGGCTGCGCAACGTGGCCGCCGGAGCGAGCCCGACGGGTCTGAAGAAGGGCATTGAGAAGGCCGTCAACGCGGCGGTGGCCTCCCTGGCCAAGCAGGCCAAGGAGATTGAGGGCAAGACGGAGATCGCCCAGGTCGCGTCCATTTCCGCGGCCGACCCTGCCATCGGCGACGTGCTGGCCGACGCCATCGACAAGGTGGGCAAGGACGGCACGGTCACCGTCGAGGAGTCCAACACCTTCGGGATTGAGCTGGAGCTCACCGAGGGCATGCAGTTCGACAAGGGCTACCTGTCGCCGTACTTCGTCACCGACGCCGAGCGCCAGGAAGCGGTGCTGGACGACCCGCTCATCCTCTTCTACAACGGCAAGGTCAGCGCGGTACACGACCTGGTGCCCGTGCTCGAGAAGGTGATGCAGACCGGGAAACCCCTGCTGATCATTGCCGAGGACGTCGACGGTGAGGCGCTGGCCACCCTGGTGGTCAACAAGATCCGTGGCACCTTCACGTCGGTCGCCGTCAAGGCCCCCGGCTTCGGCGAGCGCCGTAAGGCCATGCTGCAGGACATGGCGGTGCTCACGGGCGCCGAGGTCATCAGCGAGGAGATCGGCCTCAAGCTGGAGAACGCCACCATCGACCTGCTCGGCTCCGCCCGTCGGATCATCGTCAACAAGGACGACACCACCATTGTGGAAGGTGGTGGCAAGACCGAAGACGTCAAGGGTCGCGTGGCGCAGATCAAGCGCGAGATTGAGGACACCGACTCGGATTGGGACCGCGAGAAGCTCCAGGAGCGGTTGGCCAAGCTCGCCGGCGGTGTTGCCGTCGTCAAGGTCGGTGCCGCCACCGAGGTCGAGCTCAAGGAGAAGAAGCACCGCATTGAGGACGCACTCTCCGCCACGCGTGCCGCGGTGGAGGAAGGCATCGTCGCCGGCGGTGGGACGGCGCTGCTGCGGGCCCGCAAGTCGGTCAACGAGCTGGCGGCGACCCTCGAAGGTGACGAGGCCACCGGTGCGCGCATCGTGGCCCGTGCCCTGGAGGAGCCGCTCCGCTGGATCGCCTTCAACGCCGGGCTCGAGGGCGCCGTCCTCGTGAGCCAGGTGGAGGCCGCCAAGGGCAACATCGGCCTCAACGCCGCTACCGGTGACCTGGAGGACCTCGTCAAGGCGGGGATCATCGACCCGGCCAAGGTGACGCGCTCCGCACTCCAGAACGCCGCCTCTATTGCTGCGCTGCTCCTCACGACCGAGGCGCTCGTCGCGGACAAGCCGGAGAAGGTCGATGGCGCCGCCGCCGCCGCTGCCATGGGTGGCATGGGAGGAATGGGTGGCATGGGCGGCATGATGTAGCTGGTCCGAGCGACCAGAGACTGTTGGAGAGGCCGGACCTTCGGGGTCCGGCCTCTTCGCGTTGCGTCGCGAGGCGCAATCGGGTCAGCGGTGCACGGCCCCTAACGTGTGCGCCATGCCCCGTCCTGTGCCGCCGCAGGTGATCCCCCGCCCGCCCAACTGGCGACCGGGGGATGCGCCGCCGTGGGCCGCGCTGGAACCCGAACAGCGGCGCTCCATCACGGTGGCCCGGGTGCTCGAGGCGTTGCACGCCCAGGGACAGCGCGGCGACGTGCCTCAGGACATCGGCTCCGACCGGGTGTTGGGGCCATCCATCCTCGTCAACGAGTCCCATGCGCCCCTGGTTCGCCACGTCAACTCGGCCGTCCTGGCGGTCCTCTTCGAGGAGGCGGGCGAGGCACGCGTGATCTTCACCCGCCGCTCCTCGTCTCTCCGTTCGCACCGCGGTGAGGTGAGCTTCCCCGGTGGCCGCCTGGACGCCGGTGAGGATCCGGCAAGCGCCGCGTTGCGGGAGGCTCACGAGGAGGTCAGCCTCAATCCGGCGCTCGTCACGACGGCCGGTTGGATCCACCCCGTCCTCACCATGGCTTCGGGGTCCTTGATCATGCCCGTGGTGGCGACGGTGCCGTCGCGGCCCCATCTGGTCCCCAGCCCCCACGAGGTCGAGCGCGTGTTCGACGTGTCGCTCAGTCACTTGGCCGACCCTTCGGTCTTTCACGAGGAACGCTGGGGCATCTCGGGCCGTGTCATCGCGGGGAGTCCCGACAACACGTTCGCCGTCTGGTTCTTTGAAGTCGAGGGCGAAATGATCTGGGGTGCCACGGCCCGCATGATCCACGAGCTGCTCAGCATTGTGCTGCAGGGGTCGACCGGAATCTGAGGCAGTTCGCCACGAGCGGCGCCCTGCCGGCGCCGGTCACACGAGACGGGCTCCGCGCGGGACATCAATTCGCGTCGTGAGTGTTGCAGCGTCCTCAGAGCTTGAACGGATAGTTGCAGCTCCCTGGACGAGTGCGATCTCGGTCGATTGCCCCGTGCCCCGGCCGAGCCATGCATGTTCTCAAAAAAGGTTCGGTGTTCGGTCCCGATCCCTGTGACCAGCTTGCCGGCGGACCGAACACCGAACCTTTTTTTGAAATGAAGACCGGCCGATGGATGCCGGAGCCACAAACACGGTGCCTGCGAGCGGGTCCTGTCCGCGCAAGCCCTCACTAACCAATTCGAACTCTCCGGACCAACCCCGGAGCAGATCCAAGTCCCGGAGCGGACGCTCAGGCGAACTGCACGTCGAGATCGCCCAGGCGGCCGAACCCCACTGACAGTCGCTCACCTGGTGCGACGGCCAGCGCGGGGATCATGGAGCCCGCGATGATGCGGTCCCCCGCCATGAGCTGCGCACCATGCGCGTTCAGGAAGGAGCGAACCGCCTCGACGGTGACGGCCGGCGGCTCCTCCAGCATCCCGGTGGCGACGACCGCACCGTCCCGGCGGACCTCGACCTCCAGGCCATCGACATCGACCCCGGGGACCTCGGGCCCGAAGACGACGCCCCGATGGAAGACGTTCCCCGCGAGGATGGGCTCAAGGTCGTCGAAGCCGAGATTGAGGTCGACCAGCTCGAGCGCCGGCCCCAGGCCCGCAACACCGCCGTCGTCGCCGACGCGGACCGCCACCTCCACTTCCAGGGCAGCGTGGGACCAGCCCCCGATCGGCACGGCGGTACCCGGCGCGAAGAGGGTGGCATCGGTCAGGTAGCCGACGACAGGACCGGAAAGCGCGAAATGTTGCTGGATCGGCACCGAATTGAAGCCGATCTTCCAGCCGAGCGGGCGGGCGCCCCCGTCCATTTCGGCTGTTCGGCGAGCGAGCAGCGCCCGCATCCCCTCGGTGAGCCCGGCCGTCACGCCCGGAGTCTCGCGCGCCGCCCGGACGTACGCTGGGTCCGGGAAACCGGGGAAAGGAGTGCCGCCACCGTGGCTCGGGGTGCGGTTCCCAGCGAGTAAAGTGAGGGATCGTCGGAGTGTCGGCCCGGCGTTCGCTGTTGTCATGCCGGTGTGGACCGTGAGCCGTACCGGCCCCACGAATGCCGGAGGGCGACCAAGTGGCTGAGATCGAAATCGGCATTTTCAAGTCCGGACGACAGGCCTACGGGTTTGACGACATTGCGATCGTCCCCAGCCGCCGGACCCGCGACCCCGAGGACGTCGACATCTCCTGGGAGATAGACGCCTATCGCTTCGAGCTGCCGCTACTGGGCGCCGCCATGGACGGTGTCGTGAGCCCGGCGACCGCCATCGAACTGGGCAAGCTGGGCGGTCTCGGTGTGTTGAACCTCGAAGGGCTGTGGACCCGCTACGAGGACCCCACCAACCTCCTCGACGAGATCCGCGAGCTGGACGACGACAAGGCCACCTCGCGCATGCAGCAGATGTACAGCGAGCCGATCATTCCCGATCTCGTCACCGAGCGCATCCGTCAGATGAAGGAGGCCGGCATCACGACGGCGGCCTCCGTGACGCCGCAGCGTACCGAATCCCTCGCGCCGGCCTGCCTCGCGGCCGAGCTCGACATGCTGGTGATCCAGGGGACGGTCGTGTCGGCCGAGCACGTCTCCAAGACCTCCGAGCCGCTCAACCTCAAGCGCTTCATCCGTGAGTTCGACATCCCGGTCATTGTCGGCGGGTGCGCGTCGTATCAAGCGGGACTGCACCTCATGCGGACCGGCGCGGTCGGTGTGCTGGTCGGCGTCGGCCCGGGCAACGCGTGCACGACGCGCGGGGTGTTGGGACTCGGGGTCCCGCAAGCCACCGCCATTGCCGACGTCGCCGGCGCTCGCATGCGTCACCTGGACGAGACCGGCGTGTACGTCCACGTCATTGCCGACGGCGGGATGTCCAGGGGCGGAGACATCGCCAAGGCGATCGCCTGCGGGGCGGATGCTGTCATGCTCGGCTCGCCGCTCTCGTCCGCCTTCGAAGCACCGGCGCGCGGCTTCCATTGGGGCATGGCCACGTTCCACCCGACGCTGCCCCGGGGTGCCCGCGTGCGCACGTCCGTCCGTGGCAGCCTGCGCGAAATCCTCCTCGGCCCGGCCCACGAGAACGACGGGCGTATGAACCTCTTCGGGGCACTGCGCACCGCCATGGCCACGTGCGGCTACGAGACGGTCAAGGAGTTCCAGAAGGCCGAGGTGATGGTCGCCCCCTCCCTGCAGACCGAGGGGAAGTTCTTCCAGCGCTCGCAGGGTGTGGGGATGGGCCATTGAGCCGGGCTCGGTGACCGACACCGTCCTCGTCGTTGATTTCGGGGCCCAGTACGCCCGGCTCATCGCCCGCCGGGTGCGTGAAGCGCACGTCTACTCGGAAATCGTTCCTTCGACCATCAGTGTTGAGGAGATCCAGTCCCGCCGCCCCAAGGGCATCATCCTCTCGGGCGGCCCCAAGTCCGTCTACGAGACTCCCGCGCCCAGCATCGACCCGGCGATCTACGGCCTGGGCATCCCCATCCTCGGCCTCTGTTACGGCGCGCAGCTCATTGCCCTGCAGCTCGGCGGGACGGTGTCGCGTACCGGTCGGGGGGAGTACGGCCGCACCGAGCTGACGCTGACCGGTCGCTCACCGCTCTCGGTGGACTGGCCCACGTGTGGATGAGCCACGGCGACGCCATCACCGAGCCGCCCGCCGGCTTCGTTTCGACGGCGACCAGCCCCGACGCGCCGGTCGCTGCCATGCACGACCCCGAGCGCAAGATCTTCGGGCTGCAATTCCACCCAGAGGTCGTGCACACCGAGCGCGGCAGCGAGGTGTTCGAGCGGTTCTTGATCGACGTCTGCGGGTGCCTGCCCGGATGGACGAACGTCTCCATCATTGAGCAGCAGGTGGCCGCCGTGCGAGCCCAGGTCGGGACCGACCATGTGCTGTGTGCGCTGAGCGGTGGCGTGGACTCCGCGGTTGCGGCGGCGCTGGTGCACAAGGCCATCGGGGACCAACTCACCTGCGTCTTCGTCGATACGGGGCTCATGCGGGCCGGCGAAGCGGACCAGGTGGAGGACACGTTCCGTCGCCAGTTCAAGATCGACCTGGTCCATGTGAAGGCGGCCGACCGTTACTTCGCCGCGCTGGCCGGGGAGACCGATCCCGAACGCAAGCGCAAGATCATCGGCGAGCTGTTCATCCGCATTTTCGAGGAGGTGGCGCGCGACCTCGGCTCGGGCGACGGTGACGAGGGCCCCAAGTTCCTGGTGCAGGGCACCCTGTACCCCGACGTGATTGAGTCGGGCAGCGACACCGCCGCCAATATCAAGTCGCATCACAACGTGGGCGGTCTGCCTGACGACCTGGCCTTCGACCTCGTGGAGCCCCTCCGGCTCCTCTTCAAGGACGAGGTGCGCGCGGTCGGCGAGGAGCTCGGTCTGCCGCATGAAATCGTGTGGCGCCAGCCGTTCCCCGGCCCCGGCCTCGGTGTCCGCATCATCGGCGAGGTGACGCCCGAGCGGGCCGAGATCCTGCGCAACGCCGACGCGGTCGTGGTGGAGGAGATCCGCCGAGCCGGTCTCTATAGAGAGCTGTGGCAGAGCTTCGCCGTCATGCCGGCCGTGCGGACGGTCGGGGTGATGGGCGACGGACGCACCTACGCGTACCCCATCGTCATCCGTGCCGTCACGAGCGACGACGCCATGACGGCGGACTGGGCCCGACTTCCCTACGACCTCGTGGAGCGGATCGCTTCGCGCATCATTAACGAGGTCGAGGGGGTCAACCGGGTGGCCCTCGACGTCACGTCGAAGCCGCCCGGCACCATTGAATGGGAATGAGCACCACCTTCGAGGGTGACCCGCACCAGCTGGCACACGAGCTGCCGCACCTGGACCCACACCCGCATGCCGACCACATCACCGATCCCTACGCCGGTCGTGACCCCGACGCGCCCGACTACCGCGACGACCTTGAGGCCGCGTCGGGATCCGCCGCCGCGGCCCCGAGTCCGCGCCGCGGCCCCTCGCCCGCCTCCCTGCTGGAGGACCTGACGCTGCCCCAGCGCGAGGCGGTCGTCCACCGCGGTGGCCCGCTCCTAGTGATTGCCGGCGCGGGATCGGGCAAGACGAGAGTCCTCACCCGCCGCATTGCACACCTGCTGGCGACCGGAGACGCGCCGTCCTGGGGCGTGCTCGCCATCACCTTCACCAACAAGGCGGCCGAGGAGATGCGCAAGCGCGTGGCGGAGCTGGTCGGCCCGCGCGCCGAGCGCATGTGGGTCTCGACCTTCCACTCGTCGTGCCTCCGCATGCTGCGCACCCATGCCGACCGGCTGGGCTACCGGCCGGCCTTCACCGTCTACGACGACACCGACTCGCGGCGCCTCATTGAAATGATCGTGGCCGAGCTCGGCCTCGATGCGAAGCGCCTCCCACCGCGCTCGGTGGCCGCCGTCATCGGCCAGGCCAAGGCGGAGCTGATCGACTTCGAGACGTTCCGCGACAAGGCACGGGCCGAGCCGGACCCCTTCCAGCGTCGCATTGCCGACGTCTACACCGAGTACCAGCAACGCCTGCTCGCTGCCAACGCGATGGACTTCGACGACCTCTTGATGGTGACGGCGAACCTCCTGCAGGCCTGCGACGACGTGCGGGCGGCCTACCAGGAGCGCTTCGGGCACATCCTGGTCGACGAATTCCAGGACACCAACCGCGCACAGAACGAGATCGTCCACCTGCTCGGCCAGGCCCGCGGCAACGTCTGCGTGGTGGGTGACTCGGACCAGTCCGTCTACAAATGGCGCGGCGCGGACATCCGCAACATCCTCGAATTCGAGCGCGCCTTCCCCAACGCCACCACCATTCTGCTGGAACAGAACTTCCGCTCGACGGGGACCATCCTGGCTGCGGCGAACGCGGTGATCGCCAACAATCTCGGCCGCCCGCCCAAGCAACTCTTCACCGTGGGTGACGAGGGCGATCCCGTTCTGCGCTACCGGGCCGAGGACGAGCGCGACGAGGCGGCCTGGATTAGCAGCGAAATCCTCCGGTTGCGCGCCACCGAAGGAATGCAGTGGGGTGACGCCGCCATCTTCTACCGGACCAACGCACAGAGCCGCGCGCTGGAGGACTCCCTCATCTTCACCGGCATCCCCTACAAGGTGGTGGGCGGGGCCAAGTTCTACGACCGCCGTGAGGTCAAGGACGTCCTCGCCTACGTGCGGGTGTTGGCCAACCCCGACGACGAGGTCTCGGCGCGCCGCATCGTCAACGTGCCAAAGCGCGGCATCGGCGACACGTCGGTCGCCCGTCTCGCGGCCTGGGCCCAGGTCAACCGGGTGCCCTTCAGCGAGGCGATCGACCGGGCCGAAGAGGCCGGGCTCAGCAGCAAGGCGTTGCACGGTGCCCAGAAGCTGGCCAAGACACTGGCCGAGCTCCGCCCGCTGGTCTCGACGGTCAACCCGGCCGACTTCGTGCAGCTGGTGGCCGACCGCACCGGGTACCTGGCCGAGCTGGTGGCCGAGCACACCCACGAGGCGGACGGCCGCATTGAGAACATTGCCGAGCTGGGCAGCGTGGCGGGCGAGTTCGATGACGTCGTCGGCTTCCTGGAGACGGTCGCCCTCGTGGCCGACTCCGACGAGCTCGACAGCGATGGCACCCGGGTGTCGCTCATGACGCTGCACACGGCCAAGGGTCTGGAGTTCCCCGCCGTCTTCATCGTCGGTCTGGAGGACGGGATCTTCCCGCACATGCGCTCCATCGGCGAGCCCCTCGAGCTGGAGGAGGAACGACGGCTCTTCTACGTCGGCATCACGCGGGCCCAGCGCCAGCTGGCGCTCACCCACGCCTGGACCCGGACGATCTTCGGCCGGACCCAGCACAACATCCCGAGCCGCTTCCTCTCCGAGGTCCCCACCGACCTGGTCAAGGACGTGGGCCTCGTCCGAACCCGGGAGGAGCGGAACCTGTCGACCGAGCCCCGCTCGGGGTACGCCTACCAGGCGGCTGATGCCTCGTTCACCCGGGGCGCTCCGACGGGGCCCCGGGCCAGCACGGGCGCCGAGGACCTGGCGCTGGTGGCCGGGGACAAGGTGGTGCACGACCACTGGGGCCCCGGCATGGTGCTCAGCGCCAAGGGAGAGGGGTCCCGGGCCCAGGCGACGGTCGACTTCGAGTCGGTGGGGAAGAAGAACCTGCTGCTCTCGGCGACCCCGCTGCGCCGGGCCTAGGCGTCGGGCCGGCGCGGTCTGGCGCCTTACGCAGGGCGTCCGTATCATTCGGGCTTCATGAAGCGTCCCTACCGGGTCGTCGTGGCCAAGCCTGGGCTCGACGGCCACGACCGCGGTGCCAAGGTCATCGCCCGGGCGCTCCGGGACAGTGGCTTCGAGGTCGTCTACACGGGGTTGCACCAGACCCCCGAGCAGGTGGTCCAGGCGGTCGTCCAGGAGGACGCCGACGCCGTGGGCCTGTCGCTGCTTTCGGGGGCCCACCTGACGCTGGTACCCAAGGTGATAAAGCTCCTGGCCGACCAGGGTCGCCAGGACGTGCTGGTCATCGTGGGCGGCATCATTCCCGAAGCGGACATCCCCGCACTCAAGGACCAGGGCGTGGCGGCCGTCTTCACGCCGGGCGCCCCGCTCGACTCCATCGGCTCCTGGTTGGGCGAGGCCCTCGATGCGCGTGAGGACGCCCTGGAGGCGTGATTTCGCCGACGGCACCCCGCACCACCTAGGTTTCACCCGCAACTTCTCACCCCAGCCCCACCGCCAGCACCTCAGAAGGAGACGTCACCGCAGTGGATCTCTACGAGTACCAGGGCAAGCAGTACTTCGCCCGTTACGGCATCCCCACCTCGCCCGGCGGGGTGGCCGACACCGTTGACGAGGCGGTCAAGCAGGCCGACGCCGCCGGGTACCCGGTCGTCGTCAAGGCACAGGTCAAGGTCGGCGGTCGCGGCAAGGCCGGCGGTGTGAAGCTGGCCGCCAACGCCGAGGAGGCCCGCCTCCATGCCGGGAACATCCTCGGGCTCGACATCAAGGGCCACGTCGTCAAGCGCCTCTGGGTGGAGCACGCGTCCGACATCGCCAAGGAGTACTACGCCAGCTTCACGCTGGACCGTCCGGCCAAGCTGCACCTCGGCATGCTGTCGGCCGAAGGTGGAGTGGAGATTGAGGAAGTGGCCGTCACCAACCCCGACGCGCTGGCCATGTTGCACATCGATCCGATCGTCGGGCTGGACGAGGCGACCGCATTGGACTGGGTCAATCGGGCCAACCTCGATCCCGAGGCGCGCGAGCAGGCGGCCGCGCTCCTGGTGAACCTCTACCGCTGCTACGTCGACGGTGACTGCGACCTGGCCGAGATCAACCCCCTCATCCTCACCCCCGAGGGCAAGGTCCACGCGCTCGACGCCAAGGTGACCCTGGACGAGAACGCATCGTTCCGCCATCCCGAGTGGGAGGAGTTCGCGGCCGACGATTCCGATGTCGACGCGCGGGAGAAGATGGCCAAGGCGAAGGGTCTGAACTACATCGGGCTGTCGGGCTCGGTCGGCATCATCGCCAACGGTGCCGGGCTGGCCATGAGCACGCTGGACGTGGTGACCCAGGTCGGCGGGCAGGCGGCCAACTTCCTCGACATCGGGGGCGGGGCCAACGCCGACGTGATGGCTGCCGCGCTCGAGGTGATCAACGCCGACCCGGCCGTCCGCAGCATCTTCGTCAATATCTTCGGCGGCATCACGCGGGTCGACGAGGTGGCCAAGGGGATCATTGAGGCCGTGGGCCGGGTCAAGCTGGCCTCGCCCGTCGTGATGCGGCTCGACGGCACCAACGCCGCCGAGGGCCGTGCCCTGCTGGCGGAGCACCTGTCCGACCGGTTGATTGCCGAACCGACCATGCTCGAAGCCGCCCGGCACGCTGTCGCGCTGGCCCAGGCGTAGGCGCCGACCGAAAGCCGAAGGGGAAGAGGAACGTGAGCATCTTCGTGGACGAGACGACCACCGTCGTCATTCAAGGCATCAGCCCGACAAGCCAGGGCCTCTATCACGGCCTGCGCAACCGGGCCTACGGGACCAAGGTGGTGGCGGGCACCAACCCCAAGCGCGGTGGTGAGGAGATAGAAGGCATTCCGGTGTACGCGTCGGTGGCCGAGGCGGTCAAGGAGACCGGAGCGACGGCGTCGTTCATTTCCGTGCCGCCACCGGGCGCGGCCGCCGCGATCCTGGAGGCGGCCGAGGCCGGCATCAGCTTCATCGTCTGCATTACCGAAGGGATTCCGGCGCAGGACGAGGCCGTGGCCTACAACCGGTTGGTGCAGGAGTTCCCGGCCACCCGCCTGCTCGGGCCGAACTGCCCGGGCATCATTTCGCCGGGGAAGTGCAACATCGGGATCACGTCGGGCGACATAGCGCTGGCCGGCGGCCCCGTGGGCATTGTGAGCAGATCGGGCACGCTCACCTACCAGGCCCTGCACGAGCTCTCGCAGCAGGGCATCGGGCAGACGACGTGTGTGGGCATCGGTGGCGACCCCGTGCCGGGGACCAACTTCATCGACTGCCTGGCGGCCTTCGAGGCCGACCCCGAGACCAAGGCGGTCATGATGATCGGCGAGATCGGCGGCTCCGAGGAGGAGCGCGCGGCCGAGTTCATTGCCACCAACGTGACCAAGCCGGTCGCGGCCTACATCGCCGGCGTGACGGCACCTCCGGGGCGCAAGATGGGTCACGCGGGCGCCATCATTTCGGGATCCCAGGGCACGGCACAGGCGAAGATGGACGCCTTGTCGGCGGCGGGGGTCTTCGTTACAGCCAACCCGACGGAGTGTGGCGAGAAGATGGTGTCCCTTGTGCGTGGGCTCGGATAGGCACCTCCTCCGTTTCACCAGGTGAGCGGGGCTGGGGGCGCCCTCCTGGTCGTTGTTTTCGGGAATGAGTGCCCGAGCGGATAAGGCGTGCAGACAACCACGGTTTCTGTGGATCCGCCTCTATCCGCAGGCCCCTCTGTGAAAAAGGTTCGGTGTTCGGTCCCGTCGACAAGCCGGCCAAGCTGGTCAAGACCGGGACCGAACGCCGGCGGTCTCAAGGGATCACTGCACCAGCGCAGAGCCCCAGCCATCCTGGCTGGGACCGAGCGAGGGAGGTTGCAGTGGTCAAGAGGTTGTCGTTGGAAGAT
>Ga0307374_10001072_pt1 | contig 51329 bp, 44 predicted proteins | sample OX3MG_FD_202532 | JGI IMG/M metagenome (GOLD analysis project Ga0307374, IMG submission 202532) | Soil microbial communities from Risofladan, Vaasa, Finland - OX-3 | ecosystem: Environmental > Terrestrial > Soil > Coastal area > Acid sulfate soil | place: Finland: Risofladan, Vaasa | collected...
AGCTACGAATCGGGAACGGGGGGCGAACCGACAGGTGAAGACAAGGTGTGGCTCGACCAGCGTTCGCCGCGCAGGGTGCGGTCGTCGGTGGACGGGGAACCTACGAAGCTGCGGGACATTGGGGCGACACCAACCCGTGGGGGATTCCCTTCTTTGTCGTCACCCACCGGCCCGAGGAGCAGCCACCAGGTGACGACTTCATTTTCGTCGGCGCGATAAGCGACGCGATCGCGCGAGCCCAAGGAGGCGGCTGGCCACAAGGACGTGCACGTAATGGGGGGTGCCGACATCATCCGCCAAGCGCTCTCGGCCGGCTTCGTGGACGAACTCACCATCATTGTCGCTCCATTGGTACTTGGGAGCGGCAAGCGTCTCTTCGAGGGATTCACCGACTCCATGGAGCTGCAACACCTCGGTGTGCGCCAGTCGCCGTTCGCGACGTTCATCGACTACAAGGTGTCGCCCTAGCTCTTCCTGCAATGACGGTCCGAGGGTTGGTCCGAGCAGCGGGTTGTTAGGGGACGCCCGCCGACGCGTCATCGACAGCGGGCACGGGTCCGGGGTCGGTCCCCTCCCGGCCGGCCAGGTGGAGTGACACGAGGTCGCCGAAGAGGGCGAAGTCGAAGAACCGGCCCAGGTCGTCGTCGCCCTCGGCCCGGACCGTGATCACGTCAGCCATGACCTCGTCCGTTGCGGCCAGCACCATGTCGAAGCGGCGCGCTACCTCGGGTCGCTCCCCGTTTTGGCGCAACGCGACGAGGGAGAACACCTGGCGGGTCACGTCGCCGTGTTGTCCCCACCCGGCGACCTCGTTGTGGGAGAGCTCGGGTGCCACGGCGAAGAACGCCGGCGTCTTCGCGTTCTCGTTGATCTGGGTCTTCCAGCGTCGGGCGGCCACGGCGCAGATGCCGCGCGAGCCGTAGACGAGTGGAATGGTCCGGCCGATCCGTCGGGCCACCACCTCAGCCATTCCTTCGGGGGCCATAAGGACGTCACGGCGCCGACCGAGTCCTTCGCATGCCGCCGCCAGCGACGGCATGACGTCGGGCGTGAGGCCAGCGCGGCTCATGGTGAGCAGGATCGGCACGGTCAGGGCGCCGAGAGCAGTCCTGGAGACCGGCAGGCTGTCCGGGATAGCGAAGCTCGTGATGCCGTCGGACACGGCCCAGTCCCGCAGCGCTCCATCGCCGCCCACGACGACCGCCTGGGCGCCGCGTGCGCGTGCGTCCATGATGGCTATGGTCGTCTCCTCGCTCTCGCCCGGGAACGAGGCGGCGACGGCCAGCGTGTGGGGACCGACGAACCCCGGGACAACGCCGTCGTCGACCGCGTGGACCGGAACCGTCGCGTGGTCGTCGCCGTACGCCGCTGCCAGGCGGGCTGCGGTTCCGCTTCCGCCCGATCCGAAGACGACGACCGAGTCGAACGTCCCGCCGTCGAGAGGTGCCGACACGTCGAGCCGCTCGCACGCCGAGTCGACTGCACCACGGATCTGCTCGGGCAGGCCGATGGTGGCAGTCCAGATGCCGAGGGTGTCGAGGTACGGCGGGAGGTTCACCCCGAAGCGGGGCCGGTGGCGCGCACGCCGTCCTTCTCCGCCTTGGCTGTCAGGCGCTCGTGTTCGGAGTCCCCGACGTCGACGCCCTCTTCGACGAGCATTACCGGCACGCCGTCGACCACCTTGTAGGCCTTGTGCAGACGCGGGTTGTACAGGATGTCCTCGTCCGCGAACCAGAGCAGCGGGCCCTTGTCCACCGGGCAAGCCAGGACATCAAGCAGGAGCGGGTCCAGCGGCATCGGGGTCTCCTTCGTCACTTCGTTCACGAGCTGGGGTTGGCGTAGGTGGCAATGAGGTCTTGCACGTCCCGGACGTGCATGGCGCACAGCTCCGGTGTCCGGGCCTCCACATTGAGGCGCAGCAGTGGCTCGGTGTTGGACGGCCGCACGTTGTACCACCAGTCGCGGTGGTCGACCGTCAGGCCGTCGAGCATGTCGGTGGTCGCGCCACTGGTCCGTTCATGAGCCGCTATGGCCTCGACCGTGGCAGCTGGATCGCTCACCTCGGTGTTGATCTCTCCGGAATCGCTGTAGCGCTTGAACGGGCTGAGCAGTTCTGAGAGGGGCTGGCCGGTCACGCTCAGCATCTCCAGGACGAGCAGGGCGGTGATGATCCCCGAATCGGCCCGGAAATTGTCGCGGAAGTAATAGTGGCCGGAATGCTCGCCGCCGAAGATGGCGCCGGTCTCGGCCATCACCTGCTTAATGATGGAGTGCCCCACCCTGGTGCGCACCGCCGTACCACCCAGCTCGGTGACCACCTCGGGGACGACGTGGGAGCAAATGAGGTTGTAGAGGACGGTCTCCCCGGGGTGCTTCTTGAGCAGCGACGAAGCCACCAGCGCTGTGGTCAGTGAGCCCGAGACCGGCTGGGCCTGCTCGTCCACGAGGAAGACCCGGTCGGCGTCACCGTCGAAGGCCAAGCCGATGTCCGCCCCACTCGACAACACCGCAGCCTTCAGGTCGACGAGGTTCTCGGGTTGTATGGGATCGGCCGGATGATTCGGGAACGTGCCGTCGAGTTCGGGAAAAAGAATCTCGACGGAGAAGGGCAGGCGTGAGAACACCGTGGGCACGACGAGTCCGCCCATCCCGTTGGCGGTGTCCGCCACGACCTTCAGTGGCCGCAGGGCGTCGCGGTCGACGAAGGAGATCACGTGCTCTGCCCACTGGGGCAGCAGGTCCAGCTTGTGCAGGGGGGCTTTCGCCTCGCCGATCGGCTCGTCCACCAGCTTCTCGGCCAGGCTCTGAATGTCCGACAGCCCGGTGTCGCGACCGATCGGCCGGGCGCCCGAGAGACAGAGCTTTATGCCGTTGTACTGCGCCGGGTTGTGCGAGGCCGTGAACATGGCACCCGGCGCGTCCAGATGGCCGGCTGCGAAGTAGAGGAAATCGGTCGAAGCCATTCCGAGGTCGGTGACGGTGACCCCCTCGGCGCGGGCCCCGTCGGAGAAGGCCTGCGACAGCTCAATGCCCGACTCGCGCATGTCGCGCGCGACGAGGATCTGCGCCGACCCGGTAAAGCGGGCCATGGCGCGGCCGATGGCGCGGCACATGGTGGCGTTCAGCTGATCGGGCACGGTGCCGCGCACGTCGTAGGCCTTGAAGACCTGGTCCATGGTGGTCATGATCGGCCCAACCTTAGGGTGCCGGGGCAGGCCCGTCCGTCGCCTTCCGCTTCCGGCGCCGAGACAGTCGTGACCACGAAAAACCCGCGATCAGCCCGATGACGCCGAGGCCCGTCAGGAGCTGGCCCAACCTGTCGGCGGCCGACGCGCCGTAGTGCAGCACCACGTCGTGCGACGTCGGCACCACCACCATGAGGTTCGGGGTCACCCGGTACGGACCCGTTCCCCCCGACACGTGCCAGTTCGGGAAATAGGAGACCTTCACCAGGACCGGCGTGCCCACCCTCGAGACGTGGAAGCTCACGGAGTTGTCGGTCTCTTGCACACGGCTCACCGTCGTCGGTCGCTCCGGTTGCACCGGCGGGCTGGGGTCACCGATCGGCACCCGCGGCCAGGAGAGCGGGCCGCTCTGCGCGAGCTCGACAGACCAGCGGCTGGGGTCGTTGTACCAGCTCTGCGAAGGACCGAGCCATGACGATTGGCCGGCGCCGATACCGGCCTCCACGGCTGGGTCGTTGGCCAGCGGCGTGACGACCGTCGAATGCAGCACCTCGTAAATCTTCCAGGTCGTCGTAGTGGCCGTCCCCTGGAGGGTGGAGGTCCACGGACCGGTGGACGCAACCTGGCGCAGGTCCGGGTCCGCGTCCGCAGCCGCGACCACCTGTGGGCTGAAGGCCATGAAGTACCGCACGCCGAGCAGTTGAAGATGCTGCACCCCTCGCGGCACGTCGAGCGTCGAGTAGCTGAGCCCGACCATCGGATCCGACGGTGAGACCGAGAGCTCGCTTTGGTTGATGAAGTGGTACGGGGTTGTTGTGGAGGATTCGAACAGCAGCCCCTCCATCGAACCAATGCACCCGTTGGACCAGTAGGGCAGCAACATCAGGGCCATGGTCGTGCCGAACCGTCCGAGGCTGGGGTCGTACTGCCACATGGCCTGCCCGCACCCGTGCGTGGCACCGACGTGCTCCATGGTCTGCACGACGGCGCGATATTCGGAATAGGCCGGCTGCGCCTCGTAGCCCGCATAGTTCAACCCCGACCAGTTGGTGACGAGGTTCGCTCCGGGTGTGATGCCGATGCGTTGCACGGCCGAAGCCGGGAGGATGAACGGCGTCACGACGACACCAAGGGCTACGAGCAGGGCGACGAGGGGGGCGAGCACCGCGGCGACCGGCCACGACGAGGTGGCTCCCTGCAGGACGGCTGCAGGCACGTCGTCGGGTGCCAGGGAGATCGGCGCGGCGTGCGGGTGCCGAGCCGTCCAGTTGCGCCAGAACTCCACGGCAGCATTCACCGCTGCGGCAATACCCCATCCGACCAAGAGATAGATCGACAGGAACCACAGCGGGAGGAATCTCGTGTTGTAGAGGCTCGCCTGCGGATCGAAGATCACGGCCAAGGCGCTCGCTCCTGCGAGCACCCCCATCAGGATGCCGAACCGGCTCCGCACGACGACGGCCACAATGGCGGCGAGACCGGCCAGGACGAGGGCCCACCAGTCCGCCTCGGGCAGCAGGAGTGTCCTGAAGGTGTCTACGTTCACGTACCCCATGGAGTTGGCGTAGGACTGATCAAGGCCGAACGGCACCCACCAGAAGGCGGCCAGCATGGCGCCGAGGCCGACCGTCGACGCGCTCCACCACAGGATCCGCCAATTGGAGCGGCTCGTGGTTCCGTCACGGGCGAGCGGTTGCGAATCCCAGTTGCGCGGGCCCAGCCGAGGCGGGAGCATTTCGAACAGCATGAGCACGAGCGCGCCCGCCACCGCATACAGCGCAGGAATCACGTGCGACATGATGCAGACAGCCAGCGTGACGGCGGCCCACCCGCGGTAGCGGCCGGTCCGGATGCCCTTGGCCATGAGACCGAGGAAGAGGAGCGCCAAGGCGATGCTCAGCGAGTACGAGTACTCGCCGGCGAGGGTGGAGAAGAGGTTTCCCCCGTAAATGGTGTACGTGTAGTCGAACAGGAAGCACAGTGAGAGCGCGGCCAGCGCGCCCGGGAAGGCCCGGCGCAAGCCGAAGAGGCGCCCCATGGCCCACGCTGTCACGGGGAGGAGCACCGAGCCGAGGATGGTGCCCCCCTTGAACGCCGCCGTGTAGGGGATGACGTGGCTGACGAGCGCCACCAGAAGGTCGGGGAACAGGAAGTAGAAGGTGTAGAGGGGGAAGCCGTCGTACCACCCCGGGTCCCAACCGGTTACCTGCCAATGCGGCAGCAGGCCCGATCTGAGATACGCCGGGAGCGCGTAGTGGCCCCCGTTGTCGCCCCCGGTCGTGGTGCTGCCCGAGAGGAGGAGACCCGGGTGCAGCTGCGAGAGCGTGACCGCGATCACCGCGACGATGCACAACACGGTTGCCGCGGTCGGGGCCCACTGCCGGAACGGCGGCAGCGGTCGGGAAAAGCGCCCTTGCGACGCTTGGACCGTGACCCGATCCGTGCCCTGCCCCACCTTCTCAACGGTGGTGCTCAGTGGATCACACCCCCCCGCTGGCTCAGGATCGCGATGACGGCAACGAGGTTGAAGGACGCATGCGAAATCACGTTCATGCCGAGCCGGCCGGTGCGGTACGAGATGGCGGCCAGTACCACCCCGAACACCGCCAGCCCGGCCAGCTGTACCAGCTCTCCGTGCGCCAGGCCGAAGAGGAGGCCGTCGAGCACAATGGCAACGACGACGCCGATGGTCCGGGCGACGCCAGCGGTGGCGACCCTGGGCATGCACAGCCGAACCAGGGCCCTCAGGAGAAGGCCCCTGAAGAAGATCTCCTCAATGAAGGGCACGACCAGGACGGTGGCCAGCGCTATGACGATGAACCCTCCGCCGTGAGAGCTGCCCGTCAACTTCTGCGCGGGGCCGTCGAAGTTGTGGATGTGGTTGCGGAACGGTGCGTACATCACCGCGACGACGATCTGTCCGCCCACACCGATGAAGATCCCCACCGCATCAATGGCGAGGAACCGGATGCCCAGATCCGCCAGGAAGCGCCTGGTGCCGGCCGTGCGGCTCGCCAGCCATGGGGCGCCGACGAAGCCGATCCAGATCCCCATGAGCGTGGACACGACGTACCACTCAGGCGGTACCTGCGCCGCGGTGATGGCCTTCATCTGCGCGGCGGTCTTCCCGGCGATCCCCCCGGCGACGATCCCGAAGATGGCGGCGGCGAGCTGTCCGACGACGAATCCGATCAGCGCGTACAGGAACCAGCGCCAGGCCTCTCGCCGGTCGACGGGATGAACCCCCGATGCAGTCAGGGGCGGGCCCCCGAAGGGTTGGCGGTGTTGCGTCTGCTCCAGCGCCACATCACGCCCGGCCGTCCAGGGCGAACCGCCAGGGTGGCCGATGGCCTGGTGACCCGGGACGTACCCCGCCGGAACCGGTCCCGGCGGGAGCGGCGGCGCCCCTCCCGCCGGGGTATGCGGCGCCCCAGGAACGATTTCGGTCATTGTCGCGACGATACTGGCCCCCCTACCGCCCAGAACCTGCAGGGTCGGGGCGGTCACCAATCGTTCAAGTGGCCGAATAGCATGGCGTAGTGAGCCCACAGCGCCCTGACAGGCCCGCCTCCGGACCGAGCACGCCCTCGGGCGACGGGGGCTCCTCGCCCGGCTCGACCCCCGAGGGCCAGAACTGGCGTTGGCTGTGGGGCGTCGTCGCCGTGGGGATCGTGGCCATCCTGCTGGCGGTCACCGCCATTAAGCCGAACAACGCCCGGCCGATCAGTTACACGAAGTACATGCAGGATGTGAAGGCCAAGCTGGTCAACACCGCTCAGATCAGCAACGCCACGGGCGTGATCACCGGGAAGCTGAAGGACGGGTCTTCCTACGAGGCCCAGGGGCCGAGCCCGTCACTGCAGAACGACGTGATCGAAATGCGCAACGACGGCGTGCAGGTGAGCTTCCCCACCCCGTCGACGAACATCATCAGCGCCCTGCTCCCCTACCTGTTCATCATCGGGATCGGTGCCGCCTTCATCTTCTTTATCGGGCGCCAGACCCGCGGGCAGATGTCGGGGATCATGTCGATCGGCCGCTCCAAGGCGAAGACCTTCAGCAGCGATCGCCCGTCCACGACATTCGAGGACGTTGCCGGCTACGCCGGGGTGAAGCAGGAGATCAGTGAGGTCGTCGACTTCCTCAAGACCCCGGCGCGCTTCAAGGAGATCGGGGCGAAAATCCCCAAGGGCGTCCTCCTGGTGGGTCCGCCCGGGACCGGCAAGACGCTGCTGGCCCGCGCGGTGGCCGGCGAGGCCGGCGTGCCGTTCATGTCGGTGAGCGGCTCGGACTTCATGGAGATGTTCGTCGGGGTGGGCGCCAGCCGGGTGCGTGACCTCTTCCAGACCGCGCGCAAGCAGGCGCCGGCCATCGTGTTCGTCGACGAGATCGACTCCATTGGCCGCAAGCGCGGGGCCGGCCTCGGGGGTGGCCACGACGAGCGCGAGCAGACGCTCAACCAGATGCTCTCGGAAATGGACGGGTTCGACACCTCGGAGGGTGTCGTCATGATCGCGGCGACCAACCGGCCCGACATCCTCGACCCGGCGCTGCTCCGCCCTGGGCGTTTCGACCGGCAGATCGTGGTACCCCTGCCCGACCTGGAGGAGCGCTTGCCGATCCTGCAGGTGCACTGCAAGGGCAAGCGGATGGCTCCCGACGTCGACCTCACCGTCGTGGCGCGGGGTACCCCTGGCATGAGCGGTGCCGATCTGGCCAACCTCGTCAACGAAGCCGCCCTTCACGCGGTGCGCCGCGGCAGCCTCGACATCGCGATGGAGGACTTCGAGTCCGCCCGCGACCGGGTGCTGCTCGGGCAGCGGCGCGAGTCGATGGTGCTCTCCGAGGCCGAGAAGGAGCGCATCGCCTACCACGAGGGGGGCCATGCGGTGCTGGCCTACGTGCTGGAGCACGCCGACCCGGTCCACAAAGTGACGATCCTGCCGACCGGGATGGCGCTGGGTGTCACCCACCAGCTCCCCATGGAGGAGCGGCACATCCACCCGCGCCAGTACATAGAGGACATGCTCTGCGTCCGCATGGGGGGTCGGGTAGCGGAGTTGCTCGTCTACGGGGATCTCTCCACGGGGGCGGCCAACGACCTGGTGGGCAACACCGAACTCGCTCGCAAGATGGTCCGTGAGTGGGGCATGAGCGAAGCCATCGGACCGATGGCTTGGGGCTCCCAGGGCCAGGTCTTCCTCGGTGAGGACCTCATGCACACCCGCGACTACTCCGAGGACACCTCAAAGGTCATTGACGAGGAGGTCGAGCGGATCCTCCGCGCCGAGGAGGAGCGCGCCCATGAGGTGCTGAGCAAACACCGTGGTGGCCTCAACGCCATCGCCCGCGCGCTGCTCGACAACGAGATCATCGACGGCGGTGTGGTCGGCCGTCTGGTCGACGAGGCCCACGGCTCGCCCGTGCACGCCGAGGGAGCCAAAGCGGTGCCGCACTTCAACGGCGCCGCGCTCGAGGGGAACGGTCACGGGTTGCCTCCAGCCACCGGCGAGCCCGCCGTGGTGCCCGCGGCCCCGGCGGTCCGTCAGGAGGACCCAGCCGGGTCGTGGCCTCCCCCGCCCTGGCCCCCCTCCGGTGGCACGCCTCCACCGCCCTCCCGGGAGGACCCGGCTACGCCCTCACCCTGAGCACCCGGCGCGCCGCGAACCGAATTGCGGTCCGCGGCGTCATAAGGGGGGATGGTGGAACAACAGCTCGAAGAATGGTTGGCCGAGGGCTACGGGGCATCGTTCCGTACGGCCTGCCTCATCCTCGGCAACCGCGCCGACGCAGAGGAGGCCGTACAGGACGCGTACCTGCGGGCCTGGCGCTTCCGTGACTCCCTGACATCGGTCCCGAGCATCCGTCCCTGGCTCTACCGGGTGGTCGTGAACTCCTGCTACTCCAAGCTCCGGCAGGAAGTGCCCCATCGCGACCACCGCGCCGGCGACGGGCCGCTGGCCCAGCTGAGCTCGTTCGACGGTGACCCCGACACAGAGGCACAGCGCACCGAGGTGGCCGAGACGGTGCTGGCCGCACTGCAGCGGCTCCCGGTCTCGTTGCGCATTCCGATCGTGCTCCGCTACTACGCGGACCTGAGCGAACGTGACATCGCCTTGGCCATCGGCCGGCGCCCGGGGACGGTCAAGTCCCGTCTGCACGAGGCGCGCCGCCGTCTGGCCGAGGACCCCGACATTCAGACCCTGGCCGGCGCGAGCGACGCCGACGGGAGCGAGCCCGGTGACGCCAAGGAGGCAGGGCAATGGCAGTGATTGACGACGAGTTCCTCTCCAGGGCGCTCCACGAGGCCGGAGATGCCTTCGCCGTCCCCGCGTCGGGAGCCGATGACATTCTGCAGCGGGTCCGGAACGCCGATGCGAGCGCCAGCAACGGCCCAACCCAGACGTCGTTCGCGCTCGGCGACGTGTCGGAGACCCAGACGGCACGCCACCGCCTGCGCACTTCTGTGCGCGCGCACCGCCTCCTGTCCGCCGCGGCGGCCGTGCTGATTGTGGTCGCCGTCATCGGAGGGAGCGCCCTGTTGACCGGGCACCCGACGCCCAAACCCTCTGGATTCCAGGCCGGGTCGGCGACCGGCACGACCGTGCCCGTCCAGCACCAGGCGCTGGCCCCTGCCACCGGCAGCCTGAACCAGAACCAGGACAAGACGGCGAACGGGGCCGTTCCGGCACCGACGTTCTCGGCAGGCCCCACTCCCTCGGCGGGCGTTCCCGCCAGCGTCGGCAGCACAGGCGCTGCCAGCTCGGGTGGCAGCAGCACGGGGACCGGATCGGCCCCGGCGATCACGCCCACCACGATCCCCACGGGGAACGGGACCGTCGGCCAACCGGCACGGATTCAGCAGACCGGCTCGCTGGACCTGCAGGTGGCCAAGGGCGGCCTGCAGAGGGCCATCGGCAAACTCACGTTCCTGGCCGCCGAGTACAACGGTTTCGTGGTCAACTCCCAGAGCGAGTTGGGTGCGGGGCCGGGCAGCGTCACCGGGAGCGTGACCCTGCAGGTCCCCGTGGACAGCTTCTCCGCCGTGCTGAAGAGTGCCCAGTCCTTCGGGAAGACGGTGCTCGTCTCGACGAAGGCCACCGACGTCACGGCGCAGTATGTCGATCTGCAGGCGCAGATCTCCGCCCTGGAGGCGGCCCGGCAGCAGTACCTGACGATCATGTCCCGGGCGAGCACCATCGGTGACGTCCTGGCGGTGCAGTCGCAACTCGACAACCTGCAGACGCAGATTCAGCAGCTGCAGGGCCAGCTGAACGTGCTTTCCAGCGAGACGACGTACTCGACCCTGAACGTGCTCCTCAGCGAATCGACGACGTTCCACCGCCACCCCGCGCCCCAACCTGAGTCCGGATGGTCCAAGGCCTGGCACGACAGCGTGCACGGGTTCGCCCAGGGCGTCGAAGGGCTCATCCGGGTGGCCGGGCCGATCCTCTTCGCCCTCCTCCTGGCCGGAATCGTCGTCGTGGCCGGACGCCTGTTGTGGCGGCGCTACCAGCGTCACCGTCTGTAGCGGCGTGGACGTCGGTCTCGGCGGCGGGAGATCAATTCGAGAGCGCGTCCGCTGCCGTACTCACTCCCCGAGAAACACCGTGGTCCCGACGGCAACCCGACCCGGCGTTCAGCTCCCGAGGGCGACGCGCAGCGGAATACCGGGCATGGTGATCACGCCGATGGTCGCCGACGGCCCGACGTCCTCGCTCACGGCCAGGGGCCCGCTGGCCTGCACGAGGAGCGGGCGCAGCCCGGCGCCGAAGAGGATGGAGACACCCAGCGATATGAAGTGCGACGGGTCGAGCGTGCCGGACGCGATCTCCCGGGGTCCCCGCGCCGTCAGGACGTTCACCACATAGCGCTCGGTGGTCGTTCCGACGTTGGACAGCGCGACATGGGCGGGCAGCACCCCGGCCAAGATCGGCGATCCCGGCGAGCCCGGGCCCGGTAGCACCCATTGCTCGCTCGGCCAAGCCGCGCTCAGACCGTCGACCGCGTTGGCAATGCCCGCTTGTGGGGACTGGGCCGAACCCGCTGCGGAGACCGACCGTCCCACGACGACGCCGGGTCCTCCCGTTGCGTCAATCACCGCCGAGTAGGCGTCGCCCTGGGGGATGCGGCTCTGCGAGTTGGTCGCCAGGGCCCAGGTGGAGTTGGGCAGCAGGCGTTGGGTGAACGGGGCCAGGGGGCCCGTGTTCAACCTGGCGCGCACGGTCACGTCCTCGGTGGCCGGACCCGGGTTGAAGATGTCGATGGATGAGGCGCCACCGTTGATCTCAAGGCTCTCGGGCACGGTCCACTGGGATTCGGTCCGCGGCAGTCCCGGCACAATGGCCACCCCCGAGCCCGGTGTCGACAACAGCTCCAATTCGCTGGCCACAATGCGCCCGGCGCGTGCCGTGACCGCGGTCGACACGCGGCTCTGCTCCTGCACGTAGGAGCTGACGTTCTGCACCTCGGTCTGGCCGGGCTGCAGGACCAGACCCTGGAAGTTGATGGGGTGCACCAGGCCTCCCGGCGTCACGAAGCTCATGTCGACGACGACCGGGGTCGCGGTGGGATTGAACAGCGCGACAAAGAGCACGTTGGTGCCGGCGGTCGTACCGCTCGGGAAATACCAGTTCGCCGACGTGCCGCTCTGGCACGGTGTTTCGGACCAACCGCCCGATCCCTGCACCGCCTGGGTCACGGCGACGCCACCCCCGGCCAGGGTGACGGTGTAGGAGACCCAGGTCCCCGCGCTCGGTGCGGGGACACTGGCGACGATCTGGCGCATGGCGGGCACCGTGACCGACGACGACGCGGTCGCGCCCGAATCTGTGACAGCCGAAATGACGCCGGACACAGCGCGCGCCGTCGTGTCCGTGAGGATGAGGGTTCCCGCAGCGATCTTGCCCGAGGCCGTCGACTGCCCTGTGCAGTACCACGCCGACGACTCGGCATCGGGGGCGCTGACGATGGCGCCCGGGCTCACCGGTGGCCCACCCGGTGACGCGCGGCCCGGCGACCGCGTCAGCGCGGCGCCTCCCGCCAGCACCGCGACCACCACGGCCAGGATGGCCCATCGCCGCAGCGCGGCATGGTGCGCCGGCGTCATGACGGTCCGACCTCGCTGGTGACGAGGCCCCGTAGCGGCCAGCGCCTCCAGCCGAGCAGCGCGAGCACCAGCAGGGTCCACGCGAGGAACTCGGCCACCACGGTCAGTGGGACGAAGGGGAACCGGTGCAACGAGAGCGCCGCGACGCCGCCGGTGCTGGCATACTGCCCGGCCCACCCGAGCGCCGGGTGGCGTGGCGCCGGCACCCCGTTGAGCGTCAGGGCGAAACTGCCGGCCGGTGCATACCCGGCGTAGACGGTGCCCGCCCCGACAGCACCGCCCGCCGCGGCATGTCCGTCCAGCGGGCCGAGCACGGGTCGCCAACCGGTGACATCGGCCACACCGGGCCACGAGGCCGTGGCGGGAAGACCGTTGGCGCGCTGCGCCGTCACCGGGATGACGTCGGAATTCCGGTAGACCTGCACCCCGATTTCGCCGGGCACACTCTGCAAATCGTCCTGGTCCATCAACGCCCGTCCCAGGCCGGCGGGTGGCGGCGCATCAACCGCGGCCACCGACGAGGACGGGGCCGGGGACACCCCGTCGACCACGACGATGTAGAGAACGCCCTCTGCCGCCAGCAGGCGACCGACATGCACGGTGCCGCCCGCGATGGCCAGGTGGATGGCATCGGCAGCTACACGCGCCGGGCCAGGGCCGGCCGGGGTCCAGACCTCGGTCGAGTCGGGAAGGCCGACGCCGGTGAACCCGTACGAGAGCCCGGGTTCGACCGACCAGCCGCCGATCGGCAGGGCACGGGGATCGCCCAGCCACAGGACCCGGTACACGCCCGGTCCGACCGGCTTGTTCAAGAAGCCCAGGGGCTGCTCCACCCCGGTCGACGGCAACCCCCATCGGCCGCCTGCGGCGCCGCCCACCACTGGCAAGAGGCCGACGAGGACCGCCACCAGTGCGCCGACACCCACCACCTGTCGCCACCCGAACGCCCGCCCGGCAAGATCGTTCTCGAAGGACGAGATGCCCAAGCCGATGCCGGCCGCCACCGCCACTGCCGCCGGCACCAGCACCACTGTCTCCGCGGGCGTGAAGCTGCCGGTCCACCCGTGGGTCGCCGCGTAGGCGAGCACCCACGAGGCGCAGGCCATGATCCACATGCGGGTAGCCCAGGCCAGACGCTCACCGGCGCCGAGCAGGAGGGGCAGGGCAGAACCTGCGATCAGGAGCCAGACGATGGGCGAGCGCGCGGCAGGGCCGACGGCAAAGCGGATCGTCTCACCCCAACTCGGGGCGGCCGAGGCGGCGATCGGCAATCCGAAGATGTCCAGCGAGCGCTGTCCCGCCAGCAGCGTGCCAACCACCCATGGCGCGCACAGCACCACCGCGACCACCACGGCCTTGACGGCCACCGTGACGGGGAGGACGACACCGTGTCGCACTCCTCGGGCCCCGACCAGCGCGGTGCCGATCGTCATGGCCAGGGCGCAGGCCAGCGTCATCGGCAGGACCGCCGGAGCGAAGGAGGTGGCGGCGGCGACAATCGCCCCGAGCGTGACGATCTGACCGGTGGGGCTCGACCGCCATCCTCGTCCGGTGATCTCGTCAAAGGGCGCGATGCGTGCGGCGCGGGCCAGCCTCGCCACAATGAAAGGCATGGCGGCATAGGCCACCAAACCGTCCCACCGACCCGACCCGAGAGAGCCGTAGGGCAGGGGCAGCCCCAGGTAGCAGATGGTCGCCACCACCCTGGCCCGCGGCGAGACGAGCGGGCGCATCAGCCGCGAAAGGCCGAACGCGCCGAGCGGGATGCAGCCGAGGAGCAACACGCGCTGGGTGAGGCCCATCGCACCGAACAACACCGTCCCGACGGCACCGGCGACGCCGAAGGCCGGGGACGACGGCGCCGTCGTGCCCACGCCGGCCGGCTGCCACCCGGCGAAGAAGTGGTGCCATGTCGACGTCCAGCTGGGGAGGGGAGCCAGCTGACCGATCAGCGGCAGCGACCCGAACAGCAGCTCCCGTGTGCCGATGACGATGACGAGTGCCGTCACGACCATGGCCAGGACACGCTGGCGCCCGCTCGAAAGGGGTGGACGCCGCACGCGCCGGCCGAAGCGATCCCGTCCCGACCGATGGCCCAGATCGTCCAGATCGTCGAAATCCGAGTCCTCGCTGAAGGCCAGCCCGACGCTCCCCGTCAACACCGGGACATCGGAGGCATCATGCTCGGCGGGCTGGTGCCCCCGCTGTGTGACGACGGCGTTTGCCGCTTCGAAGCCCTGATGGGTGAGGCGCGACAAGTACCGAGAGAGCCGTGCGCTCCCGCGCAGTTGGAGGCGTCGGACCTCGGAGTCGGGGAACAGGCGCGTGCTGCTCAACTGCTGCCGGAGTGCGTGCAGCTCGCCAAAGTGCCGAGCGTTCCACAGCCACGCCCCCGCCACGGCCCTCGCCCGCTGGCGGTCCCGGGCCAGCAGCGCCACGATCACCTCGCCCGCCGCCAGGAGTGCCGCCTGCGGCAGGACACGCACGAGGTGGAACCAGCCGTAGCACTTGAGCACGGTCCGCAGTTCGTGGCGCCGCTGCAGTGACTGCATGGTTGCCGGGCGCTGTTCGTCGGCGGCCATGACCGAGAGCGGCAGGACGCCACTGGCGACGACCTCTCGGTGACGAACACGGGCCTCGGGCGCCACCACCACGCGGGAACCGGCCACCTGGCTGCGCCAGGAGAGGTCCAGGTCCTCTCCCATAGCCACGATGTCGGGGTCGAACCCGCCGAGCTCCCTCCACAGGTCGGCCCGGATGAGGATGCAGCCGCCTGGCGCGACGAACACGTCGCGCACGGCGTCGTGCTGCCCATGATCGACCTCGCCGTCCTGAATCCGGTCGACCACCGCTCCCGTCTTGTCGCAGGACATGCCGACGTGCAACAGGATGGTGGGGTCGTCCCAGTTGACGAATTTGGGCGACGTGACACCGGCGTTCGAACGGAAGGATTCCTCCACCAGCTTGTGGACGGCGTCGGCATCGAGCGCGACGTCGTCGTGGCACAGGAGGAAGAAGGCCGCGCCCTCCACCATGGCGAGCGCTTCGTTGGCCGCAGCCGCATATCCCGGCTTCCCGGGCAGTTGCCGCACGAACGCATCGGGGAGGATCCGGCCCACCCGCTCGGTGGGGTCCGGCCCGTCTCCGGTGGCCAGCACGAGCACCGAGAGCTCCTCGTAGTCCTGGGCGGCCAGCGAGGCCAGGGCCTCCTCGAACCAGGGCCCGGGGCCAGTGGTCACGACGACCGCAACAACTGCCGGCACCTGGGCGTCCATCAGGTGCATGAGGCTATCCCTCCCGGTGGCGACCCCGGAGGTGGGTCTGAGCACGAAAACGCTTGCAACTGTTTAACAAATGTGATACCTTTGTAGACGAACGCACGGAGAGTCCCGACACAGGGAACCTGCCGGGAGCACCCTCCGCCGCGTGCCCACCGCTACCAAAATCGAACAGAACAGGAGACAACATGCCTGAAGTACCCGCCATCAGCACCCTTTCGAGAGGTGTCACCGACCTGGCCCGTGACGCGGCCTACGTCGCTGTCGGCCTCGGCGTGCTCAGCTTCCAGCGTGCCCAGGTGCAAAGGGTCGAGCTGCAGAACAAGCTGTCGGATCTCTCGCTCGACCAGCACCTCACCGGCGTCCGCACCGAGGTCTCCAAGGGTGTCAAGCACATTGACGACCTCGTGGAGTCGGCGGCCCAGTTCGTGGAGACCTCGCTGCACCCGCTGGAGGAGCAACTCCCCCCGCAGGTCAGCCAGCTGACCACCAAGGCCTTCGAGCAGGCGCGTGAGGTGCGGAGCCAAATCCGCGCCAAGGTCGTTCCCGCCTGATCACAGCGGCACTGCAGTACCCCGCACGTTGACAACGCTCGCCGTCAGTCCGACTCCCAGGAGGCCAGGACGTCGGCGAGCGTTGCCGCGAGCGGGATGGCCGGCGTCCACCCCGTGACCGAGGTGAGCAGGCCGGCGTCGCCCCGCAGGACGGGCACGTCAACCGGGCGGACGAGGGTCGGATCGGTCACCAGCTCCAGATCGGCTCCGGCCAGCCTGAGCAGATCCTCAGCGATCTGAGAGATCGCCACGTCCCGGCCCGAGCAGACGTTGTAGACCGTTCCGGGGCTTCCGTGCTGGACCAGCAGGCGGTAGGCCACGACCACGTCGCGCACGTCGGTGAAGTCACGGCGGGTCGTCATGGTCCCGACCCGCAGGGTGGAGGCACCGGACTTCTTCGCCTCCACGATCCGCTTGGCCAGTGCCGGCACCGCGAAGTTCGGGGACTGTCCCGGACCGATGTGGTTGAACGGCCGGACAACCAAGACCGGCTGCCGGTAGCCGCGCCACGCCTGGAGCGCGAACGACTCCGCCGCCAGCTTGCTGGCGGCGTAGGGCGTGGCCGGTGCCGTCGGGGTGACCTCGCTGATGGGCATGTCCTCCGGGCTGACGATGCCGTAGACCTCAGCGGAACTCACGACGAGCACCGTTGGCGACGGGTTCAGCGTGCGGGCTGCGGCGAGCAGTTCGGCGGTGCCCAGGACGTTGACCCGCAAGACCTCGCTGGGGTTCTCCCAGCTCTCGCCCACGTGGGTCATGGCGGCCAGGTGGTAGATGGCCTCCGGCCGCGCCTCGGCGACGACCTTGCGCAGGGCGGCGCCGTCGGCAACGTCCGTCTCGACGTCAATGACCACGACCTCGTCACCACAGTCCTTCAGGTGCGTGGCCAGCCATTGGCCGACGAAACCCTTGCCACCCGTGATGAGTGCGCGCATTGACGAACCCTACTGCGAGGTGGAGAGGGCGAGTCCATACGCCGCCATGTGGCGCTCGGCGCTGGCCGGCCAGGTGTGGGCCCCCGCCACGGAAAGGCCGAGGGCACGGCGCACGACGCGCTCGGTGGACCCGGGGTCGCGATCGAGCGCTTCACCCAGAGCGTCAGCCAGGGCGCGCTCGTCCCCCGGGGCGACGAGCTGTGCCGCCCCGCCCGCCATTTCCGCCATGGCGGTTCCTTCGGTGGTGATGAGCGAAGCGCCGCACGACAGCGCCTCGAGGGCCGGGAGGCCGAATCCCTCCTCCAGGGCGGGGCACGCCACGACGGTTGCCTGACGCAACAGCGCCGGGACGGCCTCGTCGGGGAGGTAGCCGGTCCGCACAATGCGGTCGCCGTGCCGACATGCGGCCAGCGCGCGCTCGGTGTCGGCGACGCCCCAGCCCGTCTGCCCCGCCAGGACGAGCACCGCGTCCGCGTTGGCATCGGCCACTCGGTCGAACGCACGCACCAACGGGACGACGCCCTTGCGCGGTTCGAGCGTCCCCACGAAGCCCACCAGTGGCCGGTCGAGCGGCAGCCCCAGGGCCCCCAGGATCCGCCGGTCGGCGCCGGTCGACGGTTCGCTCGGCGTGAACCGGTCGAGGTCGACGCCGTGCGGGGCGACGACCACGGGAGCGCGCACCGCACAGACGGCCTGCAGGCGCGCCGCGGTCACCTCACTGGGCGTGACCAAGGCACCGGCCCGCTGGGCCGCACGACGGATGGCTCGGCGAAAGAATGCCGCTTTGGAGCGGACGTGCCACTCGGGATGGTCGAAGAACGTGCAGTCGTGGATGGTGACCACGCACGGCACGGGCGATCGTTCGGGCATGGTGTAGTGCGGCGCATGGTGGACCGCTACGCCGAGGGTGGCGAGCAGATGGGGGAACCGCACCTGTTCGAAAGCCAGGCGTCCCGGTCGGCTGCCCGGCACGGTGCCCTTCACCTCGCCGCCACCAGACAAGGCGCGCCACCGAGCCTCGTCGCCCCGCCGCGTCAACAGGGTGAGGGCGACGTCGTCGCGGGCAGCGAGTGCTCGGGCCAGCTCAATGGTGTAATAGCCGGCACCGCCCGGCCGGACCGGCACGGCCGAGACATCCAGCGAGAGGGCAAGGCCCGCCGAGCTCACCGCAGCGATCCCCACAGGCGGATGTGTTCGTGCGCCGCGGCCTGCCACGTGCGCGAGCGCGCGTGGACCTCGCCGCGCGCGGACAGGTCGGCTCTCACACCTTCGTCCGTCAGGACGGTCACCAGTCCCTCCGCGATGTCGTCTATGTCCAGGGGATCCACGATGCACGCCGGCGGAGGTCCGACGTCCCCGAGGTCGTGCACACTCGGCACCTCGTTGGCCACCACTGACGGCGTCCCCGTGCGCATCGCCTCCAGGGGCGGGAGACCGTACCCTTCGGTGAGCGGGACGTAGGCGAAGGCTCGGGCCCGGCGGTAGAGGCCCGTCAACACCGCGTCGCTCACCGCTCCCGCGAAGATCACAGCCCCCTGCTCTTCCGCTTCGGGCACCGCTTCACCCCAGCCGGCCGGGCCGACGAAGACGAGCGGCCATGGTTCGGGGAGCCGAGTCCGCGCACGGTGGAAGGCGGACACCAACCGGCGCACGTTCTTGCGTGGCTCGAGCGTCCCGACGGTAAGGAGGAACTCGCCGGGCACTCCGAGTCGCGCCAGCAACGCCTCCGCCTGCGCCGCGTCCTCGGGCACCAGGTGATCGCTGCCCCCGTGGACGATGGTGATGCGATCCCGATGCACGCCGTCGGCGATCAGATCGTCCGCCACGAACTTCGACGTCACGACGAGGGCGGACGCCGTGGCCGCCGCCCGTCTGAGGGCGGCCTCATGCCACTTGCGCCCGCGAGGGGTGGTGGCCTCCGGATACCGCCTCCAGGCCATGTCGTGGACGGTCACGACAGACCGCCAGGCGTCGGTCGGTCGGTGCGGCGGCGCGGCCAGCGACACCGAGTGCACGACGTCGTAGCCCGCGGGGATCCCGGACCATCCGTGGTCCCACGACCGGGTCAGGAGGGGACCGGGCAGACGTGAGAGCACAACCGGACGGTCGAACTCCCCGAGCGGGTCGGACATTCCGCGCCGACGACGACGGCTGGCCATGAGCGTGAGGTCGACTTGCTCACCCTGCTCGGCGCACGCGGCCAACCCGCGCAACAAGCCCCTGGCGTAGGCGCCGATGCCACCGGGAACCCGCCGGCGCAGCTGTTCGACGGCCATCAGCACCCGGGGCCCTCCGGCGTCAGCCACGATGACCACCGGCGGCCGACCGGTAGAGCCGCTCCAAGCCCTCCGCACACCGTTCCCAGCTGAACTCCTCGGCCCGCCTGGCGCCTGCCGCCACCAGGCGCTCCGTGAGGACCGCGTCGGTGAGCACCCTGTCGAGTGCGGCGGCCAGGGCGTCGTGGTCCCCGACCTCAATGAGCAGCGCGCCATCGCCGAGCACCTCGGGAAGGGACCCGGCGCGGGTGGCGACGACTGGGACGCCGTTGGCCATCGCCTGCAGGGGCGGGAAGCCGAAGCCCTCGTAGAGAGAGGGGAAGGCCAACACCGCGGCGCCATGGAGGAGGGCGGCCAGCTCCACCTGTTCGACCCAGCCGGGCCGAACTATTCGGGCCGACGCCTCGGACAGCTCGACCGCCGCTGTAAGGGGTTCCTCACCCCAGCCCGGCGGACCGGCGAGCACGAGCGCAAGGTGTGGGTGGCGGCGTGAGAGTGCGTCGAACGCGTGCACCAGTCCGGGCAGGTCCTTGCGCGGCTCAGCCGTGCCGACGGCCAGGATGTAACGGTCGGTACCGGGTGGAAGGACGCGGCTCACGAAGCGGCGCGCCGTGTCGGCGTCCACCTCGGGTAGCGGGGGCACGCCCGGATACACCACGACGACCCGTTCGGGTGTGGCCTCGAACGCGTCGATCACCTCAGCGGCCACGAATGCCGAGTCGGCGTGGACCCAGGCGCCGCGTTGGAGCGCACGCCGGATCAGGCCCGGGTAGGCCAGCGTCGCCTCGTTGCAAAGTTCGGGGTGGTGCACCGGGGTGAGATCGTGCACCGAGACCACGGCCGCGGCCTCCTTCGTCGGCGGGACCACGAAGTTCGTCCCGTGCACCACGTCGACCTTCCCGACGAACCACTCCACGGGTGGGAACGCGCTACGTCCCCACAGCGCGTGGAGTGGCCGCGCCGGCATGGGTCGTTGTGCGGCGGCGACGCCTGGCGGAACCAGCGCGTCCATGCGCGACCGTCGCCTCCAACTGACGGCAAACGCGCGCACATCCAACGAGTCCCGCCGCCCCAGCGCGTCGAGCGCGCCCTGGCAGAAGGCTCCCACGCCGGTCTGGTGGCCGATCAGAGGTGTGGCGTCAAGAGCGACGCGCAGTCGAGCGATGCCCGCAGACCCCTCGTTCAGCACGGCTTCGCGAGGCACCAGGTGAGCCTTGCACATTGCTCAGGTCGTGATGGCTCCGTCAATAGAGAGGATCGCTCCGGTGACGTACGCCGCTTCGTGGGATCCGAGGTACGCGAACGCTCCGGCGATCTCATGGGGGTAGGCGAACCCGATCGGTGTCATGAGCCGTTCAATCAGCTTGAAGTCGGCGTCGGCCGGTGGGCCGAAGTTGTGAATGATCGGCGTATCGACGCCGCCCGGTGCCACGCCGTTGACGCGCACTCCCCTGGCCATGTACTCGACCGCGAGTGCCTTGGTGAGCATTTTGACGCCGCCCTTTGACGCGCAGTACGCCGCCGAGTACGGCTGGCCGATGATGCCGGCGGTCGACACCGTGTTCACGATGGAACCGCCGTGCTCAATCATTTGGGGAAGCACGGCACGGCACATCAGAAAGGTGCCCGTGAGGTTGACGGCGAGGATCTTCTCCCATCCGCTGAGGGACTGGTCGGGTGTGTGGGCAAATCCGCCGATGCCGGCGATGTTGCAGAGGTTGGTGATGTTCCCGAGCTCCTTGGAGGCACGAGCAACCACCGACGCGACGACGTTCTCGTCGGTCACGTCACAGGTCAATGCGATGGCGCTGCCGCCCGCCTCCTTGGCCTCGTCGTTGATTTCGGTCGCCACGGCATCAATGGCGTCGGCCGCCACGTCGAGGCACGCTACCGCGGCTCCCTCCGCGGCGAGCCGGCGGGCCGTGGCCCGGCCGATGCCCGAACCGGCGCCAGTGATCAAGGCGACCCGCCCGCTGTAACGGCCGGGAGTGAACGTCTCCACCGCCGTACCCCGGTTGGGGTCAGACGCTCCAACCCTTGTGGTGGGACTCATTCCAGCTCCTTTAGGTGATCGCACACGCCGGTCGACGGGTGGCACATGGTGACCGACGCAGGGCCCTGCCTACCACTCAGGCTGGTCGCCGGCGTTCGCGGGCCTTTGACGAGCGGCGTTCCTCCGCCGCGCTCTCGGCCAGGGCGGCGAGCCTGTGCGGGTCGACCTTCATCATCGGCGTGAGCGGCAGCTCGTCAACGATGACCAGCGCATCGGGAGCCTTGTAGTCCGAGAGCGTTCGCCCACAGTGGGTGCGCAGTTCGGAGAGGTCCAGGGGGTGGTCACCCTGCGTGACGACCACAGCCACGCCGATTTCGCCGAGGACCGGATCCGGCGCACCCACGACCGCGACACGGAACACCGCCTCGTGTGTCGAAAGGGCTTCCTCGACCTCCGCCGGATACACGTTGTAGCCGCCACGGATGTACCGCTCGTGCGCCCTCCCCGACAGGTGGAGGTTGCCTTTCTCGTCAATCAGGCCGAAGTCGCCCGTGGTCAACCACCCGTCGTCGGAGAGCACCGTCGTGGTCGCGGCGTGATCGATCAGCTCGTCGGCCTTCCGGCCTCGCCCCGGGCCGCGGCCCCAGTACCCGCGCATGGTCGCACCCGAACGGAGGAGCACCCGACCGACGGAGCCCCTCTCCACGGGCGTGCCCCGATCGTCGACGATCTGCATTTCCACTCCCGGCAGGGGTCTCCCGACGGTGGTTGCCACCTCGTCGTCAGTCGACGACAACGTCGTGCCCGTGCCCAGCGACGCCTCGGTGGACGTGTAGCGCACGACGACCGGCACGCCGAGCCGGGCGCGCACCGCGGCGACCTGGGTGGCCGGCATCCGGGCCGCACCCGTACCGGCGACCCGCAAGGCACTCAGATCCGCCCGGGCCAACGACTCGACCTCAAGCATGAGCGCCCATTGTGTCGGCACGCCCTGGGCCACCGTGATCGACTCCTCTTCCAATATCCGGACGGCATCCTCGGCCCGCCAAGGAGTCGGCGTGATGACCGTGGTCACCGCGTGCGCAATCTCGTCCCATGCTCTCGTCATGTACCCGACATGGGCAAAGGGCAGAGGAGAGAGACGGCGGTCACCGGGTTGGCTCAACACGTCGGTGCCACGCGCCACCGCGGCCAGGTTGGCGTGGTCGAACACGGCCCCTTTCGGATCCCCCGTCGTCCCGCTCGTCCAGACGACCGCCACGGGATGGTGCGCCGATAGGTCGGGCCGATTGACCGGTGGATCACCGGTCCTCGCGATCATGACGTCAGCGCACAGCATGAGGCGAGACGAAGCCGCGGCGAGCAGCTCGGACCCCGACGGTTCATGTATCACGAGGACCGGCTCGGTCCGCCGGAGGATGGAATCGACCTCGCCCTTCCCCAGACGCGGGTTGATGCCTGAAGTGATGGCACCCAGCCGAAGGAGTGCGGCGTACAGGACGGCGTAGTCGATGGACGACGGGAGCAGGAGGCACACCACGTCCCCCTTTTCCACACCGAGGCCGGCGAGAAGACCGGCGACGCCGTCGGCCGCACGGTCCCACTCGCCGAAGGTCATGGCGCGCCGGGTCCGGCCACCGGGTTGTCGGGGCTCGACGTACGCTTCGTGCCCGCTGTTGCGCTGTGCCGCCTCACGGAGCACCGACACGACGGTGCGATGGCCGTCGAGGGGGATGACATGCGGCATGGAAGGCGGCGAGCGTACCAAAGAGGGGGGCGGCAGCGGCCGATTTGACCGCGCGCACCGGCTCCTATGCTTGCGCCGTGCTTGCGACCCTGTGCGGTGGTGTCGGAGCAGCACGGATGCTGTCGGGCCTCGTGCGCGTGGTCCGACCCGAGCACATCACCGCGATCGTGAATGTCGGCGACGACACGGTCCTGCACGGACTCCACATCAGCCCGGACCTCGACACCATCACGTACACGCTGGCGGGCATGGACAACCGGGAAACCGGTTGGGGTGTGGCGAGCGAGACCTGGACCGTCATGGACGAGCTGACCGTGCTCGGCGGAGAGAGCTGGTTCCGCCTGGGCGACCGGGACCTCGCCACGCACCTCTTCCGGACGGAGCGTCTGCGCGGCGGGGCGACGCTCTCCGAAGTCTGCGCCGACATCGCGGCGCGTCGCGGGATCGGGGTGCACCTCCTGCCCGTCACCGACGATCCTCTGCGAACAGTCCTGACGCTTGGTGAGGCGACTGAGCTCGGTCCAGCCGGGTCGGCTGTCGCTTTCCAGGACTACTTCGTCCGGCTACATCACGGTGTCGCCGTGCGGGCCGTGCATTTCAACGGAGCCGAAAGCGCGCGACCGGCCCCAGGTGTCGTGGAGGCGATCGCGCGGGCCGACCGGATTGTGGTCTGCCCGTCGAACCCCATTGTCTCCATCGGCCCGCTCCTGGCGGTTCCCGGGATCCTCGACGCCTTGAGGGCCCGGCGCGACGATGTCGTCGCCGTGTCCCCCATCGTTGCGGGGGCTGCGCTCAAGGGACCGGCCGACCGGCTAATGGCTGAGCTCGGCAGCGAACCCTCGGTCACCGGCGTCGCTCGCCTCTACGCTCCCTGGGTCGGCACGCTCGTGGTTGACGATGCCGACGCCGCCAGGAAGCCCGGGATTGAGCAGCTGGGAATGCGGTGCATCGTGACCCCCACCATCATGGACAACCCGGAGCGGGCGGCCGCCCTGGCACGGATTGTGGCGGGCACTGATGGCTGAGGGCATGTGGCTGATCCCGCTGGAGGGCATCGGTGAGATAGCGCCGGGAGACGATCTGGCCTCGGTGGTGGCCGATGCCGTGGCCCCGGCGAACCCGAGCGGCCCCACCCTGTTGGCGGGTGACGTCGTGGTGATCACGCAAAAGGTGGTGTCCAAGGCTGAGGGCCGGATCGTCCCGATTGACCCGGACGATCCGGCCGCCAAGGAGGCGCTGATCGAGCAGGAATCTGTCCGGGTCGTACGGCGGCGAGGCGATCTGATCATCAGCGAGACCCGTCACGGCTTCGTCTGCGCCAACGCCGGCATAGACCTCTCGAACGTCTCCCCGGGTACGGCCGCCCTGCTGCCCGTCGACCCGGATCGATCCGCCCGACGACTGCGAGCGGGTCTGCGTGCGACGCTCGGCGTTAATGTCGGTGTCATCGTCTCGGACACCTTCGGCCGCCCGTGGCGCCAGGGGGTGACCGACGTCGCCATCGGCTGCGCCGGTGTCGCGGGCGTGATCGACCTCCGTGGCACGCCTGACGCCAACGGGCGTGAGCTGGTCGCGACCGAAGTTTGCATTGCCGACGAATTGGCCTCCGCGGCGGAGCTGGTCATGGGGAAGGACAGAGGTATTCCCGCCGCGATCGTGCGCGGCGTGCCGGCAAGCTGGCTGCGCCCCTCGTCCGTACAGGCAGAGATCATCCGACCGAGCGGAGAGGATCTCTTCCGCTGAGCTGATCGGTCGCTCAGCCCCCTCGCTGGCGGACGAACTCAAGGACCGCAAACGTACCGTCGCCCAATTCGGTCCATGGCCTCCAACCCAACTGAATGCCTGCTCGTTCGATGTCGAGGCAGGAGCGCAGGACCTCACCCGCTCGAAGAGGCGCCTTGATCGGTGGCACCGAGGTCTCCACCTGCTGCGTCATCGTCGTGTACAGGTCGTTGACGGAGGTCTCGCGTCCGGTCCCGACATTGCACACCAGACCCCCGCCACGAGTTGCGGCACGCACGAACGCATCCACGACGTCATCGACATAGACGAAGTCGCGCGTCTGCTCGCCATCGCCGAAAATCGTGACGGGTTCTCCATTCAGCAGGTGCTGGGCGAAAATGGCGACGACTCCGGCCTCTCCGTGCGGGTTCTGCCTGGGGCCGTAGACATTGGCCAGCGCGAGGGCGGAGAACTCGAGCGCATGGAGCTCCCTGTAGGCGACGAGGTAGTCGAGGACGGCCTTCTTGGACACTCCGTAGGGTGACAGCGGACGGTGGGGGCTCGATTCGCGGATGGGGAGGTCCTCGTCGGAGGGGTCGCCGTAGAGGGTGCCGCCGCTCGCAGCGAAGATCACCCGCTCGGACCCGGCCTGCCTGGCCCCTTCAAGGACTTGGAGCGACCCAACGATGTTGACTTCGGCGTCGAATGCCGGCCGTGCCACGGAAACCCGCACGTCTGCCTGGGCGGCCAGATGGAAGACGAGCTCGGGCCGGCGACGGGCCATCAGCTCAATCACCGCCGGTGCTGTGATGTCGAGGTGGTGGATTGTCAGGGCGCGCCCTGCGCTCGCTCGGGCCTCAGCCAAATTCGACAATGAGCCGCTTGAGAAATCGTCAATGACGTCGACTTCGTGCCCCTCGACGAGGAGCCTGTCCACCAACGTCGATCCGATGAAGCCGGCTCCACCGGTCACCAGGGCACGCATCGCCATGTCTTCTTAGCCTGAGACTCTCTCTCCGTCGACCACGGTCCCCGACGCGACCACGGAATGTGCACCCAGGACCGACAGCGAACGGACGTCCCCGCGTTGACCCACCGTCGCGTGGGGGCCCATGATCGAATCAGCGACCCGGGCATCGGAGGCGACGTGGCTGCCTTCCATCAGGACCGAATCTGCCACGAGTGCGCCCGGCTCAATGACGGATCCCGCCCCTAGGACGCTGCGCTCGACGCGTGCCGTCTCGGCGATCTGACATCCCGAAAAGATCACCGACGGACCTATGACCTGGCCGAGAATGGTGCTCGCGCCGTCGACGTACACCGCGTCCCCACTGTCCTTGAGCGCGGCTGACAGGTGCCCGGGGCGGCGCCCCGAGACGATGTCATGGTTGGCCTGCAGGTACGCCGCGGGCGTCCCGGTATCGAGCCAGTAGCTCTTGTCCGAGCGGGCGAAGAGCACCGCCTCCCGCACCATGGCCGGAAACGTCTCCCGCTCAATGGAGACGCGGACGCTGGACGGAATGCGCTCGAGGACGGATGTTTCCAGGATGTACGTCCCTGCGTTGATCTCGTTGGTCGGTGCCTCATCACGCGGGGGCTTCTCCACGAATGACGTCACACGACCCGTTCCATCGGTGGGCACCACGCCGAACGCCGATGGGTCCGGCACCGGGTGGAGTGCGATGGTGCCCTCAGCCCCCCTCTCCCTGTGAAAGGCGATGAGGGACGTGAGGTCGAGGTCGGTCAGCACATCACCGTTGACGACGACGAAGGTGTCGTTGACGCCCCCATACGTTGCCGCGAAGCGAACCGCTCCGGCCGTGTCGAGCGGTTCCGGCTCGACCGCATACGTCAGCTGCACGCCGACCGCATGCCCGTCGGGATACGCCTCCTTGAAGACGTCAGGAAGGTACCCGAGGGACAGGATCGCTTCATCGACTCCGTGCGACGCGAGGTGCGCGAGCACCCTCTCTATCATCGGCACCCCGACGATCGGGAGCATCTGCTTGGGTGTGGACAACGTCAACGGACGCAGCCTCGTTCCCTCGCCCCCTACGAGGACGACCGCCTTCATTTACCTGGTCGTGGTGGTAGTGGACGGTTTCGTCGTCGTGGTAGTGGACGGTTTCGTCGTCGTGGTGGAGGCGGTGGACGACGTTGTGGTGCTTGTCGGAACCGAAGTGGTGGTCGATCCGGGCGCCGAGGTCGTGGTCGTTGGAGTTGGCACCGGCGTCGTGCCCTCAATGGCTTGCAGCAACGCCACCTCGGTGAGCCCGCTGACCTTCGGCAGCGGCTTGTTGGCCGGCACGAATCCGAGGGTGATGAGCTGGCCGCTGGCGAACTTGATCTTCCCTGGGCTGCTTGCGTACGCGCCGCCTGTCAGGTTGATCACCTTGCCGGTGCTCTTGTTCGGCGACAGGACCCAGCTGCGGGCCTTGACGACGCCCTTCTGTCCGGCATCCGGCGTGCCCAATGGGCACTTCTCACCGTTGTGGTACACGGGGCCGACCGCTCCGGGGTACCCCAACGAGGAATCGGTCAGTGTGAATCGGCCGTACTCGGAGGCGAACTTGCCCAGGGTGGCGTTGCTGCCGGACTCGGCGCTGGTCTTGGGGGCGATGAGGAGGAGCCCGTTCCCCGTCGTCGTGAGACCGACGGTGGACGCATTCGTGTTCGTCGGGAGCGCCGGGACCACCTTTCCGCAGATATCGACTTCCAGGGCGGCATGCCAGGTCTGCCCGACGGTCGGGGGCACGCTAGGGCTGCCTTTCACGTAGTGATACTTCGCAAGCACCACGGAACCCACTCCCAGCAGAATGATCACGACGAGGCCGGCGTACCAGTTGACCGGCATCTGCCCGCGGTAGGTCGTTCCGCCTCCCGTTGCGGCGGCGCGTGCAACTGTTCGTCCGGTTGAGCTTCTGGCCATAGCGGGACGAAACCCTACAGCCTGGCGGGGTCACCTCCGGATGCGGGCACTTCACCGAGTGAGAGCTCCCGGAAGAGGGCCACTGTCCGTGGATGGAGAGAGCTGCAGGTCACGGTGTCAGCGAGCCCGACACGGCGGACCGACCACTCCCCCTCATTCGCCACGCTCAACAGTTCGGCCATGGTGGATCGCAACCCGACGCGATCACCTTTGGCATCTGTGGCACGGAGCAGGGCCCGATAGAGGCGCTCGTCGTAGGGACTCGCCCGGAGGGCGCGTCGAACGATCCGCTCGGCCTCGCGACCACAGCCACGCCGCAGGTAGTGGCTCGCCGCCCGCAACGCGGTGTCGGCCACCAGTGCCTCCACTTCCGCCTGCGTGCCGTCGAGAACAGCCCAGTCCGACAAGAGGAGACCCTCGAAGGGCCGACCCCGCACGAGATCGAAGGCCCGATGCCATCGGTCCGGCTCCGACGAGGCCACGAGAGAGGAGAACCGATCCACATCCGTGCCGACCGACGTGGAGAGCCGCAGGCTGCGTCCGCCGCGTGGCAGGTGCTCGACGCCATCCGCCGAACGTCCGAGCGCACGCCGTGCCACCGACGCCGTCGAATGCAGCGTCGAAGACGCCACCGCACGGTCGGGCCACAGGGCCCCGCCCCACACATCGGACCTCACCCCGCTGCGGTGGAACGCCAGGTATACAACCAATTCGCGAGCAGCGGCACGGGCAAATGGCTCCGCCGCGCCCCGGATGTCGACCGGACCCAAGACGGCGACCTCAACCTCGGCAGGGCGGTCCTCCCCGGTGTGCAGCATGCCAGGGAACGGTCGGGGTCAATCGGTGTGCGTACCGCCTGACGCGCCCACTGGAGCAGGAGGGCCGGCGGTGTCGATCGGTGACTCGGGTGCATGGGCCAGGAGCACGGCGCCGACAACCACCGAGGCGAAGCTGACCACGCGAGCGACGCCGGCGACTCCCGACGGGATGGTCTCGTGGAACACCAAGAGACCGCCAATGATCGGAATCAAATTGTTGACCAACGTGGACACCCCGGCTGTTTCAAGGACGCGACCCCTCTGAAAGGCAAGCTGCAGAGTGACGAACGCCAGCGCCGTGCAAGCCGCCAGTACCGGGACGAACAGGGGCCCGTTGCCGCCAACAGCACCTTTGGTGGCGAGATCACCGACCCCGAAGAGCACACCCGCCGCGCTCCCGAGGATCGGACCCGGTGGCAGCACCCGGGCGACGACAGCGGCCAGCAACCCGGCCAGTGCTGCTCCCGAGACGATGACGATCAGCAGCGTCGAGCTATGCGCACGCGGAGCCGCTGGGAGGGGGGCTGCCAACGAGAGCCCCAGCAATACGAGGCCACCGATGGCGACCGCCGAGCCCAGGCGCTCCCGGGGCCGGAGAGGGGTTCCCAGGCGGTGCACAAGAAGGGCAAGCACCCCGACGCCACCGGCGGAGACCGCCTGCACCAGCGAAAGGGGGGCGAGACTCAGAGCGGCGATGTAGAGGCCCCATCCGACCCAACCGGTTGCGTAACCGAGCATCCATTGGCGGTTGGTAACGAGTAGGACGACCGATCGCCAAGGATGGCGTAGCGACAGGGACAGCATGGTGTTCGTTGCCCCGTGCTGGACGAAGAAGCCGATGTTGAGCGCTCCCGCCGCCAACAGGGCCAGTGTGATTCCAATGGTGAGTTTCACGGGACGTCAGAAGACGCCAAGGCGAAGGTGCACAGCGCGTCCCTCGCGAATTGCATGGCCACAGGCTAGGGGGTGCCGTCCCCTGCGAGTGGTCGAGTGGCTGTCGACAACCTTGGTTAGGTGGACAGGGAGTAGAAGATGGTGAGACCGAATAAACAAATGGAGAAGGCCAGCAGGCCGTTCACCACCCAGCGACCTCGTGCGCTGGCTATCGTCGCCAGAACGAGAAGGGGGGCGGCCACCAGTCCGTAACGGCCGGGGATGTTCGGGTTCATGTCGAATGTAAGCCAGAGCACCGCCGTCACGACGATCCCGCCCAGGTACAGGCCTGCGAAGGAGAGAAGACCGAGCCAGTGATTCCACCGGCGAGAGGTGACGAACAAGCCAGAAAGCCCACCGGCAATTCCGAGGTACCGCAGAGACATTCCGGTCACCGTTTGCAGGTTGGCTGAGAGAGCAGATGTGATCTGCAGAGCGTTGCCGTTGGCCTGGAATGGCGAGTAGCTGTCGGCACTCGAGAGCGGGTCGAGCATGGAGAGGGCTTCGTGCAGGGTGAGCGAGACGGTGAGGTGCGTGGTGCGTAACGCGGCGAATGAGGGCAAGACCCTCGGGTCGATCAGATTGAGGCGGCTGTTGATGACGGCCCACGTAACGGCCGACACGATCGCTCCGAATGTAAGAGCTCCCCCGCTCCTCGCCCATGAGGCGAACCAGACCCGGAAGCGTGGGATCCCCGACTCTCCGGTTACCCCGAGCGTCGTCCACCACAGCACCGCAAGCATGCCGGAAACGACCAACGGTGCTAACGCGTCGACGCTCTTGAGGGATGTGACAAGAAATGCCGCCACGAAACAGGTCATGGCCGTCCATCGTCCTGGCCGAGTCCACGCCAATGCGCCCAACAAGACAATGAGCGAGCCGGCGAAGATTGACGGAGCGTCGTTCGACACGATGGAGGCCTGATAGATGACGACAGGAGAGCAGGCCAGCAAGAGCACGACCGGAACGAGGTTCTTGACGGCGAGTCCCATGACTCGGCCTGCCATCCAAAGCAGAAGCAATCCCAGTGATACCCAGAGCGCTCCAGCCATGCGCGTTGCCGTGAGGCCTGACATCCGCATCACGTGCACGCCCAACCACCGCAAGGGGACAGACAACAGATAGTAGGTAGGAGGTTGTTGGGCTTCGGCCTGGAAGCTGTCCCCCGGATATGCCTTGGGACTTGATTTGCCCGGGCATGCCGGCAGGCCCTTGTACGGATATTCGGTTCTGATACACGAGAGTTCATGCAACGTCTCGGGTAGGAGGGTCTGCCCGAGGCGCGGCACGCTCAATTCCGCCATCCGGTTCACGTAGTCGTAGTGAGTGACTTCGTCAATCGGTGAGAACCGTGGGTTGTAGTGCACGTGTAACGCAATGAGGAACGTCGGAACGATCACGCAGACGAGCGCAGCCAGCAGAACGGATGCGAGCGTCGGGAAGCTCGTCGAGAAGAATCCGCGCACTCCGGACTGACGCCCGGACGACCGGGGACTTTCGGAAGTTCCGCCCATCAACCGTATTCCCTGCTCAATGAGAGGGTCACGGTAACAGGTCCGTTCGATCGGACCGGGGAGGACCGCCGGCCACGATCGCTCGGACAAGGGTGGGGACGGAGGGATTCGAACCCTCACTGGAGGCGGTTTAAGCGCCCTGCCTCTGCCAATTGGGCTACGTCCCCGGGGCCGACGTGGGTGTGGCGATCATAAGGCTCTGTGGTACTGATGGACCGAACGGCCATTCGACCCGTGGCGACGTCTGCGCGCGGATGCATTGCATACCGCTGGCGACCTTGACGGGCGCGCTGCCCACCAGAAGGATGGCCTCGAATGCCGTTGCAGGCTCACTCATCGCCTTGCTGGAGTACCCCTTTCAACTCGCCACCGTGCGCGCCGAAGGGCAGGTGCTCGTGCCGGCCGCCGCGGAGACTCTCCGCTGGACGACGCGCAGGTGCGCACTTCTGCCTCGGTGCGCACCTGGCTCGCAGGGAGATCCGTGTCGCCCTGTCCGAGACGCTCCATGCGTTCGAGAACTTCGAGCTGGCCGGTGAGCCTGAATGGACGAGGAGCAACCGGCACACGGGACTGCGCCACCTGCCCCTTCGCGTCACGAGCCGCTCTCGTCGAGCGGCGACGCCTAGGAGACTGTGAGCTCCCGCAGGGGCCGATAGCCCTCCCAGACCGCCAACTCCTGGTCGCGGGGACGCTCCACAGCTCCCGACGACGATCCGAAGACCATGGTCGAGCGTGCCATGGGGTCCCATTCGGGCCATGCCCCCAGCGCGTCGTGGGAAGGACTCCCGGTTCGGGCGAAAGAAATCCACGCCTGCTGCATCTGCTGCGAGAGAAGCTCCGCTTCAGCGCCACTTCCCGAGAGAACCTGCACCGCCGGCACGTGCACCATGCCGAACACGAAGGGGATCTCCAGGGCATGGCACGAGCCCAGCATGCCGCCGAATGCCGGCGACTCCCACTCGAACAGGTAGACGAAGGTCGGCGCGTGATGGGCCGCCGCCAGTTGGAGGCTGGGCCAGCGGAAGATGCCGTCAGAACCAATCGACACCCACATGTCGCGCGGTTCAACTGACTCTGACCGGCCGAGGCGAGCCTCCCTGTACCCGTGCAACAATTCTTCGGGAGGTATGTCGGGTGCCGCCGTCGCGAGCCAACGGGTCACACCAGCCTCGTCCAGTGACCACAGCGAGGGGTTGCTCAAGCCCCAGAGCGTGAGCTCGTCACGATTGGTTCCAATGATGAGGTCGACGCCGGCCGACAGACCTCGCGCAACGGCACCCAACGGGTGCTCAGGGAGGAACCTCCCGTCAACGACCGGCAGGAACGGCAGCGGAATCAATCCCGGATCGGGCGGGTGCTTCGCCACGACCTCGGTTGCCGAAACCAGTTCGTCGGCCGGAACCTTCAGAAGCGCGTCGCGGCTGAGCGACTGCAAACCCAACGCGGTGGCAAGGCGGTCACCGCGCTGTTCGGCTTGCTCAATGGTGTGCACGTGCACGCCGCCGCTTTGCACGATCGCGCGCCGGAACAGTCCTGCTGCCGCAGGAGTGCCCAGCAATGAGGACACACAAAATGCTCCCGCCGACTCGCCGAAGACGGTGATGTTCGTCGGGTCACCGCCGAACACGGCAATGTTGTCTCGCACCCACCGCAGCGCGGCAACCTGGTCCTGCAGACCCCAATTGCCGGTGGCACCGCTGGCGTCGGCGAGTGCCCCGTGCCCGAGGAAGCCCAGAGCGCCCAGCCGATAATTGATTGTCACGACGACCACGTCACCGTGCCGGACCAGCGGCCCACCTCGGTAGAGAAAGACAGAGCCGCTGCCCGTGGTGAAACCGCCACCGTGGATCCACACCATTACCGGGCGTCCGCTTCCGGGGTCCGTTGTGGGCTCATCGGGAAGTGCGGGGCTCCAGACGTTGAGCGTCAGGCAGTCCTCGCTCTGCGTTCCGGCTTCGCCGGGGTCCGAAGGGCTCGCGATCCCGTCGGAAGCCGCCGGCTGGGGAGCGATCGGGCCGAAATCGGACGCATTGAGGATGCCGTCCCAGCGTGAGGGTGGTGAGGGTGGGCGCCATCTAAGGTCGCCGAGCGGGGGTTGGGCGTAGGGGATCCCGGAAAACGCCCAGACGCCGCTCCGACACATGCCCCGGACCCGTCCGGCGGCAATGGTCACGACGCCCTCCATAGCGGGCACCCTAAGGAGTGCTCCTGCCCGGGTCAAACCATCCCGGGCCTCGGCGGGGGTACCACTCGGCTGGGGGTGGAGGGGTTACTGTTGCCAGAGTGGCAGCAGTGAATTGTCGGAACACTCGCCGCCGTGGACGTCGCGCCCATTTCACGCGTGGAGTACTCGCGGCCGCCATCGTCGGGCTCCTTGGCACGCCCGCGGCCGAGCTCGCAGGCCTTTCCGCGCCTTTTGCCGGGGCGACCACCACCACGCTCCCGGGCCAATCACAGATCAACGCCACCAAGTCACAGGTCGCCAGCCTCGCCGCGACCCTCAACAGGGAAGAGCAACTCTCGTCGGCCCTCGACAACCGCTACATCAACGCCGTGCAAGCGCTCCAGGACGCCCAGAGCGCGCTGGCGTCCATTGACGCCTCCATCAACCAGACCAAGGCGGCCATCCAGACCGACAAGCAGCGGCTGGCCACCGATGCCGTGAAGGCGTACATATACGCGACCCCAGAAACGAAGTTCGACTCACTCTTCTCCACTTCGGCCACCCTGGGCAATGCGCGTCAGCAGTACATACAGCAGATCGTCGGCAATCTCGACCAGGCGCGCAACGCGCTCCAGGCGACCGAAGCGCAACTCACAGTGCAGAAGGCGCAACAGCTGAGCATTGAAGCCCAGGCTCAGTCCGAAGCGAACCAGGCCAAGGCGCTGGCGATTGCGAACCAACAGGCGGCTGCCGCCACCAAGGCGACGCTGAGCCAAGTCCAGGGACAGCTGGCCCAGGAAGTCGCACAGGCAGAGATCGAACAGGCACGCGAGCAGGCCGCGGCCGCGGCCCGTGCCGCCAGCGCGGCGCAGGCGCAGAAGAATGCTGCTGCAGCCGCTGCTGCGGCGTCGGTGGCCGGCGCGGTCGGAGGACCCTCCAGTGGAGCAGCCGCGACGAACGCAGCGAACCAGGCGGGCAATACCGGACCGGTACAAGGAACGAGCTCGGGCACCGCGCAGCAGCTGGCGGCGGTCCAGGCCGCCGTGTCCCAGCTCGGACAGCCCTACGTGTGGGGCGGGAACAGCCCCTCGACCGGATTCGACTGCTCGGGACTCGTCCAGTGGGCGTGGGGTCAGGCTGGCGTGTCCATTCCGCGAACGACCGAGACACAGTGGGCCGCGCTCCCCCATGTTCCGGTTGATGCCCTGGAGCCGGGGGACCTCCTCTATTACTACAACCTCGATGGCGACGGCGCGGTCGATCACGTGGTCATGTACACCGGTTCGGGTCCGTACGGCACCAACACCGTGATTCAAGCTCCCTTCACCGGAGCAACCGTCTCCTATTCGCCGATCTGGACTGGCGGGCTCATCGGAGCCGCACGGCCCTAAGCGTCGACCCGACTTTGCCCGGGTCGACTCCCGGGGAAGAATGGAGACATGACCCGGGCTGAGGACGGTGCCGGCTCGCGGTCGTCGGATCCCGGTGAACATCCGATTGCGGTGTCCTTCGTGATCCCGGCATTCAACGAAGCGCTCCGACTCAAGGATGGCGTGACTCGTCTGCTCGAAGCGATGGATGCGGGCGCCATTGATCCGGAGGTCACCGAATTCATCGTCGTGGACGACGGCAGCACGGATGACACTTCGTCCACGGCCGCGGCGGCGTTCTCGGCGTTCCCTCACGTGAGCGTGATTCGCCTGCCAGAGAACCGGGGCAAGGGTGCCGCCGTGCGCGCCGGCGTTGGGGCTGCCACCGGTGCCGTCATCGTGTTCGCGGACGCTGACATGGCGATCGACCCGGCGCAGACACCCGAGTTCGTGGCGGCGCTGGCACGCACCGACTTGGCGATCGGGACCCGGGCCGCATCGAATTCATCGGTGGATCGCACGAGCATCAGGAGATCGGTGATGAACCGTCTCTTCAACAAGTTGGTGAACGTGCTCACCCATGTCTCCCTGGACGACACACAATGCGGTTACAAAGCGTTCAGAGCCCCGGTAGCAAAATTGCTGTTCCATTGCTCGGTCACAGACAGATTCGCCTTCGACGTCGAGATTCTCTCCCTGGCCCGGCAACTAGGTCTGAGCATTTCTGAGGTTCCCGTGCGCTGGCGCCGGGTCAAGGGCAGCCGGATCAGGCCATGGACAGACGTGGGCTCCATGGCTGGTGACGTCCTTCGGGCTGGTCGCGGGAAAGCATTGGCCCCCCCGATTCACTCCCTGCGCGTGACGTGGCCGGACGGTGTCGGAGGACTCCGGCCGGCCCTCCCGTCGGTCGCGCCGGTCATGCGGCTCCCCGACGGCGGGGTCCTGGTGCTGTGCCCTTTCATGACAGAGGCTGAGATTGACGCCGCTGCCAGACAGATCGTCGAGAGCATGCCTGGTGCCGCGGTCGAACGCGGGAATCTGACGACAGTGCAACTCCGCGAGCTGGCTCCCGTGTCGTTGACCTGGGGCGATTATCCCGCGGTGCCCTAGGCGCACGCCGCTGCCTTCGGGCAGAGGGCTGACCGCCGAACTATCAGTACGATGGGCGAGGTGACCGACGGGCGCATCGTCACTGCGAGCAAGAAACGCTCCACGGAAATTGTCCCGATCCGAATCCCACCACTGGAACCTGAATCCACGGAGGATCCGCGCCTGTCCGACGTCGACGAGTGGGGACGATCGGAACGAACCCGAGCACTGGCTCGGGCTCTGTACGAGCCCATCTACTCAAAGTGGTTCCGGGTTGAATGGGAAGGGCTCGAGAAGATCCCCGGAGAGGGCGGTGCCCTCCTCGTGGCGAATCATGCTGGCGCCATCCCATCGGACGCTCCGGTCATCATGCACGGTATTGAGAAGGAACTCGAACGCCCCGTCTACGGCATGGCCGACTACTTCTTCCGCACGGTCCCGGTCGTGGGCACGCTGTGGGCTCGCGCTGGAGGCGTATCGGCCCGTCCCGCGAACGCGTACCGCTTGCTCAAGGAACAGAAGCAGCTGGCTCTGGTCTTTCCCGAAGGAACCAAGGGTCCCTCAAAGTCATTCACGGATCGATACCAGCTCCGGCGGTTCGGACGCGGTGGCTTTGTCGAGATAGCCATGCGTGCGGGGGTTCCCGTTATACCTATTGCTGTCATCGGGTCAGAAGAAGCGATGCCGGTGGTGTTTCGCCTCCCGAGTTTGGCTAAAGCGCTCGGAGTCCCCTATTTCCCGATCACGGCGAATTTGTTGACCATGGGCCCACTTGGCATCGTCATGCCCTTCCCGGCCAAGTTCAAATTGCGGGTACTTGATCCAATTCACTTTGACGTTCCCCCGGACCAAGAGCGCTATTCCAAGAGCCGTGTCATGGAGGAGGCCGAGCGGATCCGTATGTTGCTACAGGAATCCGTGTACGACATGCTGCGCGACAGGCGCAGTGTCTGGTTCGGTTGAGCGTACGCATGGCACGGAGAGTTCTCGTGACAGGCGCCGACACCTTCTGGGGAGGCCGGATGATCCAGGCCCTCGAGGCCGACCCCAGCATGGACATCATCCTCGGCATGGGGACGCGCACGCCGTCAGTCCCGTTCGAACGAGCCGAGTTCGTTCGGGCCGACCAGACCTATTCGATCCTGAACCGGATAGTGAAGGCCACGCAGGTTGACACCATCCTTCACACGTTCATGATCACCAATTCGGCGACAATGCCGAACCGCGCGATGCACGAGATCAACGTGATCGGAACCATGAACCTCCTGGCCGCGGCTGGTGCAGCCGGCTCTTCGGTCCGACACATTGTGGTCAAGTCGTCCAGCTTGGTCTACGGCTCGTCGGCCAACGATCCCAGCACGTTCCATGAAGACACCGCGAGGGGAAGACCGGCTCGCAACAGCGTCGAACGAGCCCTCATTGAGGCCGAAGGCCTGGTCCGCGATTTCTCCGAGGACAACCCCGCCACGTTGGTCACCGTGCTTCGCTTTGCCAACGTGCTCGGCACCCATCTCTCCACGCCGATCAGCCGGAACCTCACCCGACCGTTATGCCCGGCCATCTTCGGGTTCGACCCGCTGCTGCAGTTCGTGGAGGAGGACGACGTCGTGCGGGCCCTCCTGCACGTCACGAGGGGCAGTATCCCCGGGTTATACAACGTGGCCGGAGAGGGCCGCCTTCCGTGGAGCGAGGTGGCGGCAATCTGCGGGACACGCCTCTTCCCGCTGTCCCCATTCAGCCCGCTGAAGATCCGACCCCTTGCCCGCCTCTTCGAGCTGCCGTCAGAGTTGGAGGAACTCCTCCGCTACGGCCGCGGCATGGATACGCGGCGGCTGGCGGCTACCGGATTCGAGTACGAATACACGAGCGCCGGGGCGGTTCAGAGTTTCATCCGTGCGCTTCGCTTGCGACGCAGTGCCGGCAAGGTCCAATCGTCGTATACCTATGAGCATGATGTCGAGCAGTTCTTCCGCCACTCGCCGTCAGTCATGAGTACGCCCGAGCACTGACGCAGTTCAGTCAGAGAGCCACTCAGCGACCAGCTCAGCCTCCCTGGCCACCCATTCCTCCGATGTGATGGCGTAGCGGGCATGGTCCTCCCAGACGCCATCGATCTCGAGGAATCGCTCGGCTATCCCCTCCAGCCTGATGCCAAGCTTCTCCACGACCCGTCGGCTCGCCGTGTTTCGGGGAATGATGGAAATCTCCACGCGATGCAGCGATATGGCCTCGAACGCGAAGCGGAGAGTGACCACCACCGCCTCAGGCACGAGGCCGCGTCCGGCCAGAGACTCATCAATCCAGTACCCGATGAACGCGCTCTGGAAAGGGCCCCGTTGAATGGACGAGAGCGTCACTTCCCCGGCAAAGCGCTCGCCGACGAATATCCCGAATCCGTATCCGCTGCCGAGGTGACGCTCCCGCTCGCGTATGCCACACCTGGCCGCGAAACTGGGCCGGTCCTCCGATGGCACCGGAGCACCCTTGGGACGGGGCTCCCACCGGAGGAGCCACGGAGCACAACGAGTCCGCACCTTATGCCATTCGTCGAAATCGTTCTCCGTGAGCGGTCGCAACATCACCCGGCGGCCGTGGAGCTCCAGGGGGGCATGCCGCATCGTCCTGGCTGCGCTCATCGCGTGAGCACCTCATCAAGTGCGCCCAGCAATGTCACGACGTTCCGGGGACGGGCCGTGTGACCCATGCACCCGATCCGCCACACCTTGCCGGCCAGCTGGCCGGCTCCTGCACCGATCTCAATGCCGTAGCGGGTGAGAAGGAGTCGACGGCAGTCCGCCTCGTCCCCCCCGGCCATCAGGCCCGCGGGAACGCGCACGGTGGTCAGCTGCGGCAACCTGTGCGAGGCTTCCGCGAACAGCTCCAGCCCGCGTTTCTCCAAGCCCTCCTGCAGGAGGAGGCCGCACTCCTCATGCCGGGCACGCGCCGCCTCCAGTCCCTCGTCCAACAACGCACCGAGTCCGGCGTGGAGAGCCGCCACCATCGCGACAGGGGCTGTGTGGTGGTACACCCGTCCACCTTCGCCCCCTTGCACGTAGCGAGACAGCAGGTTCAGGTCCAGGTACCAGCTCTGCGGCCGTTCGACCATTCGCTCCAGCGCCGTCGGTGAAACCGTCAACGGTGAGAGTCCGGGCGGGACGCCGAGGCACTTCTGAGTGCCGCTGTACGCGATGTCTACGCCCCATTCGTCGACTGCGACCTCAATCCCCCCGAGCGAGGTCACCATGTCCACCAGGAGCAGGGCGCCTCCTTTTCCTGCACCGAGCGGGGCGATATCGTTGCGCACGCCGGTGGAAGTCTCGGCATGCACCACCGCAATGATGGTGGGGGCCGGATGGGCGGAGAGCAGAAGCTCAGGGTCGATCGCCTGGCCCCATGGTGCGTCGACCCGGAGGACGGAGGCACCCGTACGGTCAGCCACCTCGCACATGCGCTCCCCGAAGACCCCGTTGACACCGATGACCACCGGATCGCCGGGCCGGACGAAGTTCACGAACGACGCCTCCATCCCGGCGGACCCGGTCCCGCTGAGCGGCAGGGTGAGGGCGTTCGCCGTCCCGAACACCGTGCGCAGCCGGTCGTTCGTGGCGTCAAGGAGCAGCAGGAATTCCGGGTCGAGGTGGCCGAGCAGGGGCCGGCTCAACGCCATGGCGACCTCGGGATACGGATTGGACGGGCCGGGCCCCATGAGGAGGCGCTCCGGAATCGGCATGCGCGCATCGTGGCAGGTCCACGATGCGCGGCGCCAACGCGCCGGGGACCTCGGAGGCCCCGTCCGGTAGATTGCCTGCGTGGAACGGGTGCTCTTTGCTCCGCGAGAGCTTCCATCGCTGCCGCCTGATGTGGCCGAAGACCCCCTCCCCTACTCCGACTGGGTTCGCCGCCGCGAGGTGGAGCGTGAGGCTGCAATGGTCGGCGTGACAGGCCACGCCGACCAGCTAAGAATCATCCTGGCCATCGGCGGAGAACCTGGACCCGAGATCATCCCCACCCTCCAGGGCCTGCAGCGCCAGACAACAGGCAATTGGGTCCTGACCGCCGTCCTCCTCGAACGTTGGCACAACGAGTTCACCGCTCTCCTGGCCGTGTCGGGACTGCAGCGAACCAGCCAAAGGGTTGCTGTCGAGGCGGTTGACGACTCGACCGGTCTCTGCACCATGCTGACGACCGGCCTGAGAGCGTGTACTGGTTCAGCCACAGCACTGCTGTTCCCGGGCGACATCTGGGCGCCCGACACCGTGGGGCAACTGGCCGCCGTGGAACGCGATGGCGTCGTGTACGCGGATCACGACACCCTGGCCGGTGACGGTCGGCACATCCGTCCGCAGCTCAAGCCGGCCTATTCACCGGAGTTCCTCCTCTCCTCCCCGTATACAGGTCGCCCCGTTGCGTTCGGAGCGGACATCGTGACCCACCTGGTGCATACCGAAGGGGCCGAGACCGAGCAGGTGGAGCACGACCTGGCCCTGCGAGCGTGCGAAGCCGCCCGGCGCGTCCATCACATTCCCGAAGTGCTGTGTCATCGCCTTGAGGACGGGCTGAACGAGCCGGCTTCACACATTGACGTTCGGCACGTGGAAGCCGCGTTGCGCCGTCGCGGCGAATCGGCAACCGTGGCGACGGGTGGATCACCCGGCTCATTCCGAATCATGCGAGACGGAAGTGGTTGCCGGGCAACGATCATCATCCCGTTCCGAGACGAACCACAACTTCTCCGATCGTGTATCGAATCGATCGATCGGACCAGAGGAGCGGACCCACTGGAGATCATCCTTATTGACAACGGCTCGGTGCAACCTGAGACGGCAACCGTGTTGGAGCGCTTCGCCGAGCGTCACGACGTCCGGGTTCTCAACGATGATCGGCCCTTCAATTGGGCAGAACTGAACAATGCCGGAGCCGCTGCTGCCTCTGGCGACATCCTCATCTTCTTGAACAACGACATTGAAGCGCACACGTCGGGCTGGTTGGAAGCGTTGTGCGCACAGGCTCGTCGACCAGACGTGTGCGCTGTCGGTGCCCGGCTGCTCTATCCCGACCACCGGGTACAGCATTGTGGCGTGGTGATCGGACTGGGCGGGGCGGCCGGACACATCCTCGTGGGGCTGCCGGAGGAGAAGGCCGGTTACCTGGGCATGGCCGCCCTGGCGCGAGAATGCGCGGCGGTCACTGGAGCCTGTCTCGCCACAAGGACCGACGTCTTCGCCGCGCTCGACGGATTCGATGAATCACTCGGCGTCGACCTCAATGACATCGACTACTGCCTGCGCGGGCAGGTGGCGGGAATGCGTGTCCTGTACGAACCGGGAGCTGAGCTCATCCATCTGGAGTCGCCCAGCCGCGGGACGGCTGGTGATGTCAAGGACATTGTGCGCTTCATCGGGCGCTGGCGCGAGTCGATTCTGGCGGGTGATCCCTACCTCAATTCTCATCTGACCCGCGTAGACTCCTCGTGCCGGTTGCGCGGTCCCGACGAGAAGGATTGGTGGCATCAATGGGAATCGACCCTCTCCAGACCGTAGATTCCGTGGAGGTATCCCCGAAGATGTTGCGCAGGCCGGCGGATGCACCAGCTCCGCTTCCTCCAATTCGGGCCAGCGAACATCTCCTGGAGCTTCACGAACGGTGGGCTCGACTCCACGGCGGGCCCGGACCCTCCCCCGCGGTGACACCCATGTGGCGGCGCGCCAGCCGCAAGCTGCGACGGTTCCTTCCTTACAGTGCCGGCGAGGGCGAGCTGATCGGAGTGCTGATCAGGACGGCCGACGCCATCGCGCTCCGTTGCGACGAGATCTCGGATCGCCTTTCCGCTCAGGAGTCGCTCATGGAGGATGTGACGGAGTCCTTCGGTGCCGATCTGACCAAACTGCGAGCTGAGGTCATTCGTTTCAGGGCCGTTCTCTCCAGAAGTAGCCCACCCGCTCCGTGAACCCCGAAATGGATGCTCCCGTCACCATCGTCAGCCGTCACTGGAACGAGGAACATCGGGAACTGTCGTATGTGATCCGCTCCGTTGCCGCGGCGGCATCACGCTCGTTCCCGGTCACGGTGCTCGTCCCAGGTGCCCAGGGCGAGTTGCAGGCTGACGGAGCCTTCGACCTGACCCCCGTTGGTCGGGGCCCTGATGGCGGTTGGCCCGATCCTTCCGGTCTCCACCTCTCTTCGCCGGCACCCCAGGCGGCTGCAGTGATCGTTGACGAGTTCACCGATGACGTCGAACCGCTCCTTCATGCGTTAGGAACCGCAGCACCGCTGTTCACCATCGGGCCCGCGACGCGTCAGCCGGACGGAGTTCAGGTGGGGACCCTTTCGGTCCTCCAACACGATGCACGGGACGGTGCCCGGTTCATCGGCTTACACATCCCGGTGAATCCCCTGGCGGCCGTACATCGGCACAACGGTTTCGGTTTCGTCGGGTACGTGCTCGTCCTCTCTGGACGAGCGGGCCGGCACGAGGATCCGATAGACGAGGTGGCCTGGACGACCGCGGGATTCCACTCGGCGAACGTGGTCGTGGTGGAGGACGCTCGGGCATCGCTGTGGCGAGGCCGCGCGCTCAGGGGCACGACCACCGTCGACTCGCGGACTGACTTGTGGCGGCTGGTGGCCCACGCTCGCGTCTGCATTGACGCGGCACCAGGCACGGTCATCGCTCGGGAGTGCGTCGAAGCACTCAGGTTCGGGACGCCGATCATGGTGCCAGATGACTCAGCGGTGGCGGCCTCACACGCCGTTGCCGGCGGACTCACGTACGGCAGTATGGCCGATCTCCTTCAGCGTGTCGGCGAGTGTCTTGACGACTCCCGACACGCCGAGCTCTCGACTGCAGGTAAGGCGTATGCCGATGAGTGCTACGGCGATCCGGCGGCCTTTGTCGAACGCGTCCGTCTGGCCCTGTCTACCTGATCGTCAGGTCGGGCCCGAAGGTCGTCTCAGCTCAAAGAAGGCGACGGCCGCTGCCGCGGCGACGTTCAGCGACTCGACACCGGGAGCCAGGGGCACTCGAACCGTCCGCGTCGCCAGTGACTTGACCTCGTCGGAAATGCCGCCATGCTCCCCTCCGAGGACCAGCGCGGTGCGCCGTTCGGCCTCCATGTGCCAGAGGTCGACAACGCCGGCCGCGTCGAGAGCGACCAGGTCGAATCCGGCTGCGCGGAGTTGCTGTGCCGCCTCCAGCGCGGTGCGGATGCGCAGGAGGGGGGCCCGAAGCGCCACGCCGGCCGACGCCTTGATCACGAGGGGGCCCAACTGCGCAACACCAAAGGTCGGGACCACGATCCCCTGAAGGCCCGCCGCGACCGCGGACCTGATGATCATTCCCACGTTCGCCGGTGTCGTCACGCCGTCGAGCAGGACACACGAGACCGGCAGGTCGGGAGAGAGCGACTGGACCCACGATTCGAGCGAGGCCTGGTTGGGAGCAAGGATGTCAGCCGCGACGCCCTGATGCTGCCTTCCCGTTCCGCTTATTCGCGTCACCTTGTCGCGACGGACATGGTGCACGCTGATGCCACGCGCCGCCGCAGCGGCGTCAATTTCTCTCGCCCCTGACCTGGTCATGTCGATCGCCACGAACACCTGTGAGACGGGCACCGACTCGTCGGCTAAGGCTTCGAGCACCGGTATCCGGCCGAACACCGTCAGGAATCGCTCGCGCGGGTTGCGGTCGTCGCCTCCCTCATCGCGGCCGCGGGGCATGGCCAATGGTACCGATACGCATCGCAACGTCTTTGGAAGCAGGATTCGACGGATACGATCGCAGGCTCGTGCTCGCACCTGCTCCCCCATGCGCATTCATCCGATCCACGGACGGCGTCGAAGTCGCGGTCCACAACCTGGGTGGACCGGAGGACCCTGCTGCTCCCGTGGTCCTCTTCTCCCACGCCACGGGATTTCACGGTCGAGTCTTCGCGCCACTGGCCTCGGCCCTGCGCTCGCGGTACGCGTGCCTTGCGCTCGACTATCGCGGCCATGGGCTGACCCGTCTGCCTGACGACGCCGGGCTCGCCTGGGAGGGCATGGGCGATGATGCCCTTGCCGTCCTGGTCAGCCATCTGATCGGACCCGACCGGCCTGTCCATGGCGTGGGGCACTCCATGGGTGGGGCCGCCCTCGTCCTGGCCGCCTCCCGTCGCCCTGGAGTGCTCAACTCCTTGTGGCTGTACGAGCCCGTGCTCGTGCCGCCGGGGACAATGGCGCCGTCTAGTGATGGGAATCTGCTCGCGTTGGGCGCCGCGCGCCGCCGGCCGTCGTTCGGTTCTCTTGACGAAGCCGTGGCCAACTATGCGTCGAAGCCGCCGTTGAATCAGCTGCACCCTGACGCACTCGACGAATATGTCCGTGGCGGCTTCGCGGACCAACCCGACGGCACCGTCCGGTTACGCTGCGAACCCGCCACCGAGGCTGCGGTCTTCGGGTTCGCCGCCGACAGCGGCGCGTGGCAGGTGCTGCCGCGCATGAACCTTCCAGTGGCCGTTGTGGCGGGCAGGTCCGAGGACTTCGGTCCGTCACGGTTCGCGCCGCTGGCCGTGGAGGCCATGCCGCGCGCCACCCTGCTCATCCGCTCGACACTTGGGCACTTCGGGCCGTTGGAAGATCCCGCCGGGATGGCCGTCGACCTGGAGGCGTGGCTGACGGCTCACCCCTAGAACCGGAGGGTTCTACAGTTGCGGCACCCGCGGTGGCCAGGCCAATGGGAGGAACTCGTCAATCAGGCTCAGATTGGGGTTGTACGCCGGATCGTTGGCGAGCAATGGTCCCCAGCGGTCGTGCATGTAGCGCTTCTCGTCTTCGAATTTTGGCGCCCGCTCACCCTCGAGATCTGATCCCCGGCTGATCGATTCGTGATGGATCAATTCCGCGTACGGCGTGAAGACGGTCCTCCAACCCGCCTCGCCGAGGCGCAGGCAGAAGTCGATGTCGTTGAAGGCCACCGGGAGATTGACGCCATCCATTCCCCCGACGTGGTCCCACGCCTCCCGCCGAACCACCATGCAGGCCGCAGTAACTGCGGAGTAACTGCGGGGGAGTTGCATGCGGCCTTGGTCAGCGAAAGACAACCGGTCACACATGCGAAGCGCATGCCCGGCGATGCCGAGCATGCCCAGGATGACACCTGCATGCTGTATGCGGCCGTCCGGGTAGTACAGCTTCGCACCGACCGCGCCAACAGATGGTTGCAGCAGTTGCGCCACCATCTCGTCCAGCCAGTCGCCGTTCAGCACTTCAGTGTCGTCATTGAGTAGGCAGATGACGTCACCGTTCGACTGGGCGACCGCTTGATTGTTGATGTCCGCATAGTTGAACGGGCGTTCATCCCGGATGACAGTCAGCCACGATTCGTTCGCCTGCAGGTACTCGAGCACGCTGTACTTGAGACTCCCGTTGTCGACGACGATGATCTCCAGATTGCGATAGGTGGTGCGGAACCTGATGCTGTCAAGACATCGGTGAAGGTACGTACCGTCCCTGGTCGGGATGATAATGCTGACCAGCGGTGACTTATCGGGCATCGCCCACTTGATCCTGTTCCATCCGGTCGACTTGACGGGCAACACCTCACCGAGGGTTCCCAACCGCTCCATCTGGTCTCGTACTGACCGCTCTCCCGCGTCAGCTGCATACGTCTTCGCCGAAAGCGAACGGGCGGTTGACCCCGAATGAATCCGCCAGTGATAGAGGACGCGGGGAATATGACCGATCTGCTCAGGCGGCAACGTCTCCGTCACGCGCAACGCCAGATCCCAGTCCTGGCTGCCCTCGTAGCCCTCACGGAAACCACCGACGCTGTCCACCCGGTCTTTGCGGTAGGCCGCCAGGTGGCAAAGGTAGTTCTGCGCCATAAGGAGGAGAGGGTCGAAGTCGGTCTTGAAGAACGGCTCCAGCCTGTCGCCGTGCTCAGTGATCTTGTCTTTGTCGCTGTAGATGACGCGGAGCGCAGGGTCTTCTCGAATCTTCAGGGCGAACAGCGCGAGTGCCGACTCGGCCAACGTGTCATCGTGGTCCAGGAAGGCAACCCACTCTCCAGTGGCCAACTCCAGGCCTGTGTTCGACGCCGCCGAAATGTGCCCGTTCTCGTCGCGGCGGACGAACTTGATACGTGGATCGCTCAGGGCGAGCTCCCGCATGTCGTCTGCGATTGTCTCGTCGGGCGAGCAGTCGTCGACGATGCACAGCTCCCAGAGCGGGTAGATCTGCGCGCGGATGGACCCGATCGCCTCGTGCAGGAATTGTCGGGGCGTGTTGTAGATCGGGAAGATCACTGAGATCAGAGGCGGATCGCTCAGGGCTGCGACCTCCTCACGCAGGCGTTCTCGCGCCGCGTCATCCAGGGTGTCGTAGGTTTCGATCCACAGTGCATACGACGGGTCAGCTTCCGCCGGGGTCGGGGCGATAGGTGATTCGAGGAGCTCCGGAACAGTTTTTGCCGTGCGAGACCTGAAGTACGAGGATCGGATCCGGTTGGTGTACCGGTAGATCCTCGTCTGGTAAATGCCCTCTATGTGGCCCAAAGCCTTCGCCAGTTCGGTTTGCGTCGACTCCAACTTCCGGGCCAAGTGGTACTGATAGCGCGAGACCGTGAGGTAGTACTCGGCCGTGGCGAAGGCCTCGGCCGATCGACGGGAATGCAGCTCTGCCAGCTCCTTCTCAGCCCGCTCAAGCTGCAATTTCACATGCGGCTGCGCGCCGTCGAAATGGGCGTCAGTGGTCTCTTCCAGATCACTCATGGCAGGTCACCCCTGAGATTATCATCGCGTCCACCGCGCTCCGAACCGTTACTGCGATCACTCGCGCATGGAATCGATCAATCCATCAAGGATGTCGGACTCCGAGACCAGGCAGGATGAGAAGGACAATCTCGTCATGACTTCGCGCAAGACAAGTGCTCCACCAACGATCACGTCCTGCCGCCCATCGACCATTCCGACGCGCATCGCCCGCGCGCCTGCCGGTTCTCCCCCGAGGACCGAGCACCAGTGACCGACCATCTGTTTCGTCAAGACCGAGTGATGGATCCGATCGCGTGCATACTGCTCAAGACCGAGCTCCAGAGCGGACAATGTCGACACCGTCCCCGCCAGTCCGATCAGGCGGCTGCCCTCGCGTAGGGCGGTGAGTCGCGGTATCGCCTTCTCGGCCCGTTCGAGCTCGACCCGGATGGCATCCACCGCATTCGAGAGCTCGTCTGCCAGCGGAGGATCGTGCCGGAGGTAACGCTCGCTCAAGCGTACGCAGCCGAGGTCCATTGAAACCGCCAGTACGTCGCGCCGGTCCTCTGTGACGATCTCGGTCGACCCGCCGCCGATGTCGAGGACGACCGTGTCGCCGGGGCATGGGGCCAGTCCCGAGGTTGCCCCGACATAGGAAAGGCGGCCTTCCTCGCCTCCGGGTAGCAGCTCGGCCACTGACCCGATGATCTCGCTGGCGGCGTGAAGAAAGTCCTCGCCGTTGCGCGCATCGCGGACCGCAGAGGTGGCGACAAGACGAGTTCGACGCACGTGCTCCTTGTCCATTCGGGTGCTGTACTCACGCAGCACCGTCATGGTGCGCTCAATCGCGTCGGGGCCCAGTGTGCGGGTGGCGTCCACGCCCTCCCCGAGACGGGTGATACGCATTTCACGGGCTCGTACCAGGCCCGCGGCGTCCACGATCAGCAGACGCGTCGAGTTGGTGCCACAGTCGATGGCGGCGAGCGCTCCGGGAGGACTCACGACAGCGTCATGGAAGCTGACGGGTCAACTGGAGCCGCTCGGCGGCCCAGGCGCCAACCGGGTCGTTCCCGCCGGCCAGCCACCACGCGACATGGGCGTGTATGCACTTGACCCCTATGCGGGTTCCGCCCACGCCACCCGCCGGTCGGGGCCCCGTCCAGTGTGCCCCGATCAGCGCGTCCCGCTCGGCTGCGTAGCGCCGGTGGGCGTCCTCTATCAAGTGGGGTGGCACAGCGTCCGCGGCCTCCCGGACCCCGCCTTCGGCCTCCAGTCGGCTGACCAGAGCCCGCAGTTCCGGGTCGACCAGCCAATACCGGGTCGGCATCGGCGTTCCGTCCCGAAGAAGAGGCTCGTTGGCGATCACCACGGGCCGGCCCTCGGGTCCGCGAACAACGACCGCGAATTCACCCCCCGGAGTGCGCCCGAGTTGCTCGGTGACAGCTTGCAAATCGGCGGGCGACGGAACCTCACCGATCGCGGCCGCCTGTACCGGCTTTTTCAACGCCAGAATTCAAGGGCTCGCAGCATGCGTTGGAGCGTGCCCTGGGAGTTCGTCGACCCACTGGAAGAGGCGCCCGTCTGTGTCGCCTGCTGCCCACCGCCCGGGGGCAACTCGGAACCCGCCGACGGAACGACGGCCGGGGAATGTCCTGGGTCTCCCGCATACGGGGCGCCCGCCGGGGCGGTACCCGACGGAGGGAGCACCTCGAACGCCTGTTGGCCGGCACTGACTAACTGGTACTGCTCGCGGGCAATGCGCGCGATTTCGGTCGTATCACTCAGGTTCTTCCGCTCCTGGGTCAGGGCGGCGTCCTCCTGGTGTAGTTGATGCAGCTGCGCAGTCGCGCTCGCCAAGCTCTTCTGCTGGCGGTAGAGGGATCCCGCCGGGAACCACGCGACGAGGATGAGCGCCGAGACGACGGCCGATCCGACCAGCAAGAGGCGGGTGCTGCGCCGGACAGGGGGCGGCTTCCGGGTGCCCGCCTGTGTTCTCTTCGGTGCCGCCGTCTTAGTTCGAGGCACCCTGGCTGCCCTTCCCGCCGGCAAGGGCGCGGCGTCCCGGGAACATTGCAGACTGCCCGAGGTCCTCCTCAATCCGGAGGAGCTGGTTGTACTTGGCCACACGGTCGGAGCGTGCGGGAGCGCCACTCTTAATCTGACCGGCGTTCACCGCGACGGCAAGATCGGCGATGGTCGTGTCCTCCGTCTCTCCGGAACGGTGCGAAATCACGACGCTGTAGGAAGACCGCTGAGCCAGTGCGACGGTTTCCAGGGTCTCCGTCAGGGTCCCAATCTGGTTCAGCTTGACCAGGATGGAGTTGGCAACGCCTTCCTCAATTCCTCGCTGCAGCAGGGTGACATTGGTGACGAAGACATCGTCGCCGACGAGTTGCACGCGGCCCCCGATCGCCTTCGTCAGTCCCGCCCAGCCGTCCCAGTCCTCCTCGGCCATCCCATCCTCAAGGGACACGATCGGGTACCGCTCCATGAGGTCGACCCAGTACTCGACCATTTCGCTGGAACTCAGGGTTCGTCCCTCGCCCTTCAAGACATACGCACCATCGTCCCAAAGCTCGCTCGTGGCGGGGTCCATGGCCAGCGCGATCTCAACGCCGGGTTCCCGTCCGGCGCGCTCAATGGCCTCCATCAACAGCTTGACCGCCTCCTCATTGGTGGGCAGGTCCGGCGCGAACCCCCCTTCATCACCTACTGCGGTGGAGAGGTCCCTCTCTGCCAGGACGCCCCGGAGCACGTGGTAGGTCTCCGCACCCCACCGGAGCGCCTCACTCCATGAGGCAGCACCTACAGGCATCAGCATGAATTCCTGAAAGTCGACGGAATTGCGCGCGTGCACTCCCCCGTTCAAGACGTTGAACATCGGAACAGGCAGTTCATGGGCATTTGACCCGCCGATAGAGCGATAGAGCGGGAGACCGAGCTCGTCGGCCACAGCCTTGGCGTTGGCCAGGGACACGGCGAGTATCGCATTCGCTCCGAGCCGACCCTTGTCGGGCGTGCCGTCCAGATCGATCATGGTGAAATCGACGCTGCGCTGGTCGAGCGCGTCCAACCCCGCGAGTGCATCGGCCAGCTCGCCGTTGACGTTGTCAACCGCCCTCAGCACACCCTTGCCACCGAGACGGTCCCCGCCATCACGCAGCTCGACGGCCTCATGAATTCCCGTGGAGGCTCCCGATGGCGCGATAGCGCGACCACGGGCGCCCGAATCGAGCATGACCTCGGCTTCAACGGTCGGATTGCCCCGGGAGTCAAAGACCTCCCTGGCGATCACGTGCTCTATTGCGCTCACAGTTGCACTCCCTCGACATCCTCCCTGGTGGGACGCCAGTTCCCAAGACTAGTGGCTGCACCTTGGCTGATTGCGGACAGCCAACCCGATATCCACGTGGGCGGGTGCACGTCGGGTCAGCCCGGTGCGTTCCCCTCCTGGCGAATGATGGTCTCCCTGAACTCCAACGCGCGCCCGCGTAACGCTTGTTCCGGGTCGATTCCAGCGCGTCGCGCGAGGTTCGCCACGCCGAAGAGCACCTCCCCGACGAGGCGCTCTATTCCGGTGTCGGCCGAGTTCAACACGCCGTCGGCTTTTGCGGGCGTCTCGTCCCGATGCGCCTCGGCCAGCTGCGTCAGTTGTTCCACGAGCTGGGCGCTCTCGCTCTCTGCCGGATCGGGAAGCCCCACCGACATTGCCTTGCGCGCCAGTTTGGTGGACAACAACAGCGCCGGCAACGCGGTCGGGATGCCCTCGGTGATGCTCGAGCGACCCTTCTCCTCCTTCTTGATCACCTCCCAGTTGGCCACCACCTCGTCAGCCGAGTCGGCGCGCACATCGCCGAAGACGTGGGGATGGCGGTGCACCAGCTTGTCGTGCACCGTACGGGCGACATCGGCCAGGGTGAAGCTGCCGGCATCTTCGGCCAACCGGGCATGGAAGACGATCTGGAACAGGAGATCCCCGAGTTCTTCCTCCAGATGCTTGGCCGCGGTCGAGTCGGGGGCGGCGCCCGGTGTGACCTCGGCATCCATGACGCGGAGGGCATCAAGCACTTCGTAGGACTCCTCAACCAGGTGCGGCATGAGTGTGCCGTGGGTCTGGGCACGATCCCATGGGCATCGTTCCCGCAAGGTGTGCACCAGATCCTGCAATCGGGCCATCTCCAGCTGCAGCCCTGGTCGTTGTGGCAGCTCGGGGATGTACAGCGACGTCAGATGATCCGGAACGAGGGCCCGGTCCAGGTCCCACCATGGGACGCTCATGATCTGCTCGTCGGGCAGTCCGAGGTGGTGCAGGAGCACGGCTTCGGGGACTGGCTCGTCGTCGTTGAAGTCAAGCGTGAGCTTGACCACCGAAAGCATCGGTTTCGACCAGCACTGCGCGACCAGGAACGGACCAGTCCCTCCCTCGCCCACCGCGAACGATTCGGCGTCAACCAGCTGGACCCCAGAACTGAGGGGATCGACACCCAGTCGTTCCCAGGCCAGGTCCAGAAACGACAGGCTGGGGATGACCGTCACCTCCACCCTGGTATCGGCCCGGAGAAGCTCTACGGTGCGCTCGGCGACGAGAGGTGATCCGGGCACCGCGTACAGCACAGGCTCGGGGACCTCGTCGGCAGCGGCGGCGATCAACTCTTCAACGATGGCCTGGTACACCTCCTCGAATGTGGCGGCCGTCTCGTACAGATGGTCGAACGACTCAGCGCCGTCGACGACCATCGCCGCCGGATGCCGCACTGTGCGCAGAAAGGTGCGGCGCGACCGCGCCAGCAAGTCCCGCACGTTCGTAGTGAGGTAATCGTCGCCGGCGGGTCCAAGCCCGACGACGGTGATGCGGGGACGATCGCGTCCCACCGGCTAGCCGGATTGTCCCGAGGCTGCGCTGGCTGTTCCCCCCGTGGTCGGGCTGTTCACCGGAGCGTTCAGCACGTCCACTACGGGCGGGGTGAGCGGGATGAGCACGTGGGC
>Ga0307374_10001074_pt1 | contig 51262 bp, 44 predicted proteins | sample OX3MG_FD_202532 | JGI IMG/M metagenome (GOLD analysis project Ga0307374, IMG submission 202532) | Soil microbial communities from Risofladan, Vaasa, Finland - OX-3 | ecosystem: Environmental > Terrestrial > Soil > Coastal area > Acid sulfate soil | place: Finland: Risofladan, Vaasa | collected...
TATCGGTGGGCCGGCGCTCGCAAGCTCGCTGGCCCCACCTTACGCCATCATAGTCGGTGCCCGCGCGACTGGCACGTTGCGGATTTCAGAATTGACCGGCTGGCGATTTCTCGATTCAATGCTCTCCGCGGGGATGCTCTCACTCCACTTTTTCATGATGCGGAACTCTGCGTTCAACACGAGGAATGTCGTCACGCCGTGCTGGCTGCCGGCGGCGCTGGCCGTCGTTTGCTTGCTGCCTCGGGCGGCGCTGGCCGTCAAGCTCGACGCGCTGTGCAACGACGCCGTCTTCTATATCAACCTGGCCCAGGGTTTCGAGCAGGGAAACTTGAACGCGGGCCTGGGACGCATGGGGCTGAACACCTATCCGCCCATCCTGGCGGCCCTGCACCAATTCGGCCTGGGCTGGGAAGCGGCCGGCAAATGGTGGGGCGTGTTCGCGGCTGCGCTGGCGGTGATGCCGCTCTACGGCTGGGTCAGGCGCCAGTTCGACGACCGCACGGCGCTGGTCGCCGGACTGCTCTATGCGTTTCACCCCAAGCTGATCGAGTGGAGCCCGGAGCTGCTCCGCGATCCGACGTTCTGGCTGCTTTGCGGAACGTCGCTCTATTGCAGTTGGCGGGCGGCGGACGAGCGGCAAGTCGGCTGGTATCTGACGGCGGGCATCAGCATCGCGCTGGCGGTGCATACGCGGTTCGAAGGCTGGTTTCTGTATCTGCCGCTCGTCGGCTGGACGGCGTGTGGCGTGCGTGCGGCATGTCCGCGGTCGCGAAAGTTGGCGGGCCTCTTGCTGGCCCTGGCTATGTGCCCGACGCTGATCGTGCTCGTCAATGCGACGGCCTTGCGGCAACACGATCGCTGGGAGTTGGGAAACTTCGACCGTCTGCAATACGTTATGCTGTGGTGGAAGGCGGCGTGGGGGCCGGAGCGGGTGGCCGACGGGACGATTGTGTCAGGGACCGACGCAGGCGAGACGCCTACGCTAGGGGCGGATGCAGGCGGGACGCCGCCGGCCCGCATGCCGGCGAAAAAGATGCTGGTGCTTTATGGCAACGCGTTCCGGCGAGGGTTCGGCGCGATCTTCGGAATCGCCTGGCTGATCGGCTTCGCCACTGCCCGCCGGCGGCTGCTGCGCGCCGATTATGCGGTGCTGTTCTTCGTAGCCGGGTGCGTCGCCGCGGCTGCCTGGGTACACCTGTGGTACGCGCAGGCCACGAGCAGCCGCTATTTTCTGACGATTGTTTTGCTGGCCCTGCCGTGCTCCGCCACGGGATGGCTGTGGGGCTACGATCGACTGGCCCATCTCGCGGCGCGCGCGTTTCAAGCACGTTGGGTCGGACCGGCCGTCACGGTTGCCGCGATCATCGCGACGGCGCTGGCGGGCGTGGGCGAGTCGCTGGCCGACCGGCACGACGGCCGCTCGCGCGAGGCCGCCCTGGGCCGTTGGCTGTTGGCAGAGTTCGGGCCGGCAAGCCGGATTGCCACGCTGGGGCCGATGCCCCTCGTCGGCTTTTATGCTCAAACCGTGACCAGCGTGGTTGGCACAAACGATGCCGATTTCTTCGGGCCGGAGCCGGATGCCCCGGTACAAGCGATTGTGGCCGTGCGGCGCGGCGCGGCTGCGGGCTCGGTGCCGGACTTCGTGAACGCGGGAAACGAGCGAGGTTATCGCCGCGTCGATCCCGCGCGCCTGCCGACGGGCCACGATTGGAGCGACGTGGTGGTGCTGATTGCGTCTGCCCCGGTCCCCTGCGCGAGGCCCTCACGATGACCGCCTATTTGGTGCCTTTGCTCGTGGCGGCGGCGACAAGCCTGTTGGCGACACCGCTGGCGCGGCGGCTGGCTTGGCGCCGCGGTGCCCTCGATCATGCCGACGGCCAGCGAAAGCTGCACGCATCGCCGGTGCCCTATTGGGGCGGACTGGCGCTGTTCACGGCACTGGCGGTCGGCACGATCAGCGGCGCGGCCCTGCACTCGTGGGGTGGCCTTCCCAGGCCGTCTCCAGCAAACGACGGCCTAGGAAGGCCGCCCCACGTGGAAATCTCGCAAGTGCCGCTGGCCCTGCTCGCGTCGGCGAGCATGATGTGCCTCGTCGGCTGGCTCGACGACCGCAACTCCTTGCGGGTCCGCTGGAAGCTGCTCGGCCAGGTGCTGGCCACGTTTCCTTTGGTCTTTTCCGGCCACGGAATCGAGCGCATCGAGTGCGGCGGATTCGTGCTCGACCCCGGATGGTGGAGCGTGCCGCTGACCATCGCCTGGCTCGTGGCCTGCGCGAACGCGGTCAACTTTCTCGACGGCGCCGACGGGCTGGCGGCCAGCCTCGGGCTGGTCATCGCCGCCGCGGCCACCTTGGTTGCCGACCGGCTCGAACACACCGATGCCGCGATGCTGGGCGCCGTGCTGGCCGGAAGCCTGGCCGGCTTTATCTTCTATAACTGGCAGCCGGCCACGATCTATCTGGGCGACGCGGGCAGCATGACGGTCGGACTTTGGCTGGCGGCGGTCGCGGCCGAAGGCTCGCGCGAGCCGCCGCTCGGTTCGCGTATGGTCGTGCTCGTGGCCTTGCTGGCGGTGCCCGCGGCCGACGTGGCCCTGGCGATCGCCCGACGGTTGCTCAGCGGCAAGCGTTTTTGGCTGCCCGACCGCGCTCATCTGCACCACCGCCTCATGGACGGCGGACGCACGGTGCCGCAAGTCGTGGCGGCGCTGGCCGGTATCGCCGCGGTGACGGGCCTGGTCGCGTTCCTGGCCGCGGTACACGGCCGCGAGTTGCTGGCTTGGGCGTCGCTGGCGCTGGTGGCCATCGCGGTTGTGCGGTTCGATCTCGCCGGACGACGCGAGCTGGAACTGGTTTGCGAGGTGGCGGCGCGTTCGATGCTCCGCCTGCTGACGATTACCGCCAGCGGCAGCGGCCCGAGTGCTGGCGGCCGGCAGAGCGAGCTCGGTCGGCTGCCGCTGCCTTCGGCCTGGGCCATGTTTCTGGCCGATATGCAAGCGTTTCAAGTCGAGCTGGTGGAGATGACGATCGCTGGCCTCGCTCACGGCCCGCCGCAGACGTGGCAGGTCGCCCTGGCGCCTTGCGACGTGGCGGACTTATGGTCGGTCGAGGTGGACTTTCGCGGCGCGGGCGGTGAAAGTTGCCGCCTGCGCGTTGGGGTGAGAGACGGCGCGGCGACCGCTCCGCTTCACTGGTTGGCCTTGCAGGATCGTCTGCGGATGTACGCGACGCATTGGGCGCGGCACGCCGCCGCACTCGGCGCCGCGCTAGGGACCGGGCCGCGGCGCGGCTTGACAATCGTGCCGGCTCCGGGCGACGATTTGGCCAAAGCCGCCTAGACTGGCAGAGCACGAGGAGGCGCTAAGTTTTTGAAAGTACACGATGGCACGATTGCAGGGCGGGCCTGGTTTGCAGCCAGGCGGGCGAGGCGATGGTTGATCGCCTATTGGCTGCTTCTGGTGCTCTTGACGCATTGGCCCAACCCGTGGCCGCACAAGGGCGAGCCCAAGTTCGTCGACAAGCTGGTTCATTTCTCGCTCTACGCGGCGCTGGCCTGGCTGGCGCTGCACGCCATGACCGTGCGCCGCGGGACGCTCTCTCCGGCAGTCCGATGTATGATCGTTTTCCTCGTCGTCGTGGCCTTTGGCCTGCTCGACGAATGGACGCAGCCCTACACTCGACGCGACTTCGACTGGTTCGACTGGCTGGCCGACACCGTGGGCGCGGCCGCGGGCATCGCCGTCTATTATGCCTGGCAGCGGCGTTTTCGTTTCACGGACCGCTCGTAGGCACCAAGTGCTGGCCATCTACGGCGCTTGAATCTCCCAGTTTTCGATCTGCAAGCCAGGGACGCGTTCAAACTCCGCGGTATTGGCGGTCACCACCGTAAGTTGCCGCGATCGCGCGATGGAGGCGATGAGGAGATCATTTGCGCCAATCGGCGTGCCTGCGCCTTCGATTGCCGCCCGCGTTGGTCCGTAGACTTCGGCGGCGACTGAATCAAACGGCAACGATTGGAAACGTGCCAGAAAGCGTTGCTGACGCTGCAAGGTCTTTGGCGGATCGGAACTCTTCGCAGCGCCGAAAAACATCTCCGCTTCAACGACCGAGCAGACCACAATCTGCTCATCGCCAGCGCTATCGATCCGCTGTCGAAGAAGCTCCGATCTGCCGTTGAGATAACGTATGCATGCGTTCGTGTCGAGCAAATACTTCATTCAACTGGAAATGCGGGAGGCAAAGGCAGGTCAGGTGGTTCTTCAAGGCCAAGACCGGCGCACGAACCGTACATTGATTCCGAGTCAGGAAGGTTTACGCGCGGCGCCTCATTCGCTCGCGGCACGGTCTCGATCGTCACAATAACGCGGCTAAGTGCTTCCCTCGGACCGATAGGCACCGTCAGATGAAGCACGCCATCGGCTCCGATCTGAGATTCAAGCTGGATTGTTCTCATGCAGTTGCAACCACGCCTCCGTCATTGCTTTCATGTTGCCGGCGATCTCTTCGCCGATCGGATTCTCGCCTGTGATGGCCGTCAGCGCCCAAAACCAATCGTTGGGCCCCTGCTCCGCCAAGTCCAGCAGAATGCAGGGAACAACGGCCGGTCCCATGCCGATGATTTTTTGATAGGCTGGGTGCGTCGCTCGTTTGGTCACATTCGATAAGACCTTCGTCTCGGACTTCCAGGCCGACGCGAGCGCCTGAAACTTTTCGACGACCGTCTGGTCCGTTTGCCGGCCATTTTCACAGAGGTTTTGAACGTTCGTCATCTTGCCTTGCTCAACTGATGCAATGGTCACCCTCATCAAATATAATCGAAAATGCGAGCGCGAACGATAGCGACCACAGCTGATGGCTATTCAGGTGCCATCCGCAACGTGTAATGGGCTTCGGCGGGAAAGAACTTTTGGTTGTCGCCAGCCAGATTCTTGAGCTGAAACTCATACACAAACCCGGCACGTAGGCGCTTGAGGCGCAAGCTTGCACGGCGACCGTCCGCGGAGAGTTCCACCGTGACGATCGGTTCGCTCTCGCGGTCGACGTCCGGTCCGCCGTAGGCCGGCGTCGTGATGCGACGATAGGAACTGACGGAATAGTTGGACGCATCCGCGGCGCGGCCGCCATCAACCGGCGCCGTGAAGTCGATCGCGAAGCCGTCGTGCAAGGCACGTACCTCGGCAATGCCCACGGGCACGCTGCCGTTGGGCCGCAGCCGCACGATCGAGCCGGTGTTTTGCCCACCGCCCCAGCCGCTGTCGCGGAGGTTGCCGACGTAAAGGTCGCCCTCTGGCGACACCGCACAAACCACCGGGCCTTCGAACGTCGGTTCGCCCGGCGCCGGCTCGATACTGAAAGGATATGCGGCGCCTTGATACGTGCCGCCGATTCTTTCCAGCGACATGCGAATCAAACGACGGGTGTCGAACTCGCAGCCGATAAGCTGGCCTTCGAAGGGACCAAAGGCGCTGCCATCCGATGCCTTGTGGACCGTTTCGGGAGTGTAGAGAAAGCAGATACCGTTGACGCTCCGCGTCCAAGGATGCGGTATGGCGATCGCCGGCTCCTCAAACGGCGGCTGGAATCCCGGCTTGACTTCAAGCTTGTTGATGAAGCCGTAGCGGGCACCCTGCCGCAGGTGGTTCAGCTCATTGAACGGGTTGTAGTTCCCCTGATTGTCGGTGGCGAACAGCTCGCCATCACGGTCGATCGCCAGTCCCATAGGAAAGCGTATGCCGGCCGAAATCGGTTCCAAGTCAAACAGCCGCGGCCGATCGACCGTCGCCTTTGTCGCGCGCAGCCGCACCACGCCGCCGCGCAAGTAGGCTTCGGCCGGAGTGCGATTGTCTTGCTGGCAAGGCAGGCCGATGTAGTAATTGCCGTCGGCGTCGCGTGGCAGGCCGATCGTCCAGTCGTGATAATCGTCCGTGTAACCCCAGCCCGAAGCGACGACCTCCGCCCGGCGTGCCCGGCCGTCGTTGTCGAACTGGCTCAGCCGCACAAGACCGTACTTGGCGGCCACGTCGATGGTCTCGCCCCGGCAGGCGATTCCGTAGGGCGCGGGCAACCCGTCGGCGACAAGCTGGACGCGGTCCTCGATGCCGTCGGCGTCGGTGTCGCGGGCCAGCCAGACGCCGCCTTTCAGCGAGCAGAAAAACAGCGCGCCGTCGTCTCGCCAGGCCAACCCCGTGGGCATTTCGCTGCGCGGCAGCGGCAGCCGCACAGCGTCGTATCCAGGAACCACGTTCAAACGAACCGGTGCCTCGGGCATGGCGGTTGGCGGAGCAAGCGGCGCGCCAGGCGGCACAGCCGACGATAGGTAGACAACCTCGGCCGCCAGTGGAGCTGCCTCATCGGCATGCGATAATGCAACGAAGCGCGAGCCATTAACGCCGGCTGCGCCTGGCGGAGTGCGAATCAATGCGTGATTGTCTATCGCTCCCGGCGCAAAATTCGGCAGATAGTGCAATCGCACCCTGTATCCCGCCGGCACCCCATCGACTTCCCAGTGTCGCCGAAGCCCATTCGCTCGACCGTCACTTACCGGAAAGATTGTTTGTGTAACCCGCAAAACAATCGTTTCGCTGCCGCCAGCAAACATCAGCCGGTAGCGAAAAGCAACGGCGTCGTCCTTCACCGCCAAGCTATCCAACTCGGCCTGGGCAGAGCCAACGGCCGGAATCGCCCCAACGACGCCCGATTCGGACAACAATTCAATCTCTGGCACATTGGCAGATGGCGGAAATAAACTGGGGCCGGCCGGCTCCCAATACCAACTCTTGCCGCGAGTCTGTTGGTTGGCTGTGTCGCCCAACCACCAGCCGACAAGTTGGTTCGCGCCCAGATCGAAGAGCACGTTATGCCGGTTTTTCAGCCCAATCATCACCGGCCGCACGATGACGCGCTTTTCGACTTCGACCACATCGGTGATGAAGATTGGCGGGCTGTCGTCGCCCGAATGCCGCGCCACGCGGATGGGTCCTGACGGCGGCGGCTCGAAGCCCGGCGTGTTCAGCACGTGCCAGACCGCGGCCAATTGCGAATCGAGCTTTCCGCCCAGAACGCCCCGGACGGGAATCTGGATGGCGGGCATTTCCATCCGCGGCACAATGCGGGCAGGATTGCGCACCCAGCGGTCGAACCACGCACCCCGGATGCGATTGCCGACCAACGACAGGTCGGTGCCGCGCGCCGCCAGCGCGACGTTGCTCGGCGCCAGGCTGCCGATTTTGTGGCAGCTCGTGCAGCCAAAACCGGCGGAAGTCACCAGGCGGCTGCCGGCGCTGGCCAGCGCTTTCTCTGCCAGCTTTGGCCCGCTGCGGGGCCGATCGGGAATCCGGTCGATGGTGGTGAAGTAGGCGGTCAACGCCGCCAGCTCGCCTTCGGAGAGATTGAACTTCGGCATGCGGACCGCCAGCCAAGGACGCAACGGCGGATTACGGAGCGTGATGGCGTCGGCCAGGGCGGCGTCGTGCAGCTTGTCGCCGACGGCGGTCAGTGCCGGAGGTGGCAGTGTCGGCAAGAGAGGAGCAAGTTCCGGATGTTGCTCGACCACCGGCGCCAGGTTCGCGGCGATACCTTGCTCGCCGTCACGGGCATGGCAGGCGAGGCAGTTCCGTTCTCGCAGCACAAAGCGGCCATCCGCAGGCGGCGATGTTGGCAGCGCGCCTGCAAGGTAAGCAACGAGCGCTTCACGCTGCGGCTGTGACAAGGCGTATCCGGGCCGCGAGCCTTCGCGGTCTGGCATGCCGAGGCAGGTTTTCTCCCAGTGTTTGCTGGCCTTTTGAAGATCGAATTTAACCGAGGCGGAACGCGGCGGTGCATCACCAGGAAGAGCATGGCAGGCCCGGCAACGCAGTTGTTCGACGAGACGTAGCCCGCTCGCTCCGCGAGCGGAACCCACCCTCACTCCCGTTTGATTCTCACTTCCCAACAGCTCCGCCGGCTCACTTTTCAGCGTCGCCAGCCAGGCCGCCAAATCGGCGCGTGCCACCTCCGAAAGCTTAAACACCGGCATTCGATGATCTGGATTGATCTTTGCCGGATCGGCCAGCCAGCGTGCGAAGAAATCCGCCGGCCGTTTCTCGGCCACGTGCGACAGATCGCCGCCGCCAAACAGGCCCACCGCTCCCAGGTCGCCAACCGGGTGGCAGGCCAGGCAGCCCACGGTCATAAACAATCGACGTCCGCGACCCGCGTCGCCCGTCGATCGCCTCGACGTTGCACCGGGCAGTTCGGCACCAAGCACATAATCAGCCACCGCTTCGGCATCTTCATCGCTCAGCGCAAACTGCGGCATTCGCACGAACGCCTCCTCTTGCTCCGGAAGACGGCTGGGGTGAGTGCTCTTCAACGCCTCTCGATCGTGTTCACTCGTGCGACTCCCGCGGCGAAGCCAAGCCACCAGCCAGGCCCGCGACATATTGCTCCGCAAGTGTACGAGCGACGGACCGGCGAGGCCGCCGACTCCTGCGGCGCCGTGATGGCAATTGGCACATCGCAGCGCGCGCCACAGTTCTGCGCCGCGCTCGAAGACATCGCCCGGATCGTCTGACGGCTCGTGAAACAGCAGCCGGCCGGGCACGGGCTCCAGCTCGAACTGCGGCCCCGACCAATACAGTCCGACTCGCGCCTGATCGCTCGTCTTCTTGAACCGAATGGCGATCGGATGATGGCCGAATTCCAGCTCGATCGCCGGCGAGTCGAACCAGCGCGGAGCTTGGCTCTGGCCCGAGACGATTCGCTTGCCGGCGACGCCGAGCGATACGTCACCCGCGGCAAACAGATAAAAACGGTGTTCGCCCGGCGACAGCACTTGAAGCCGGCCGCGCCACTCGACGGAAAAACCACCTCGCGGCAGCCGCTCATCGGGCGCCTGGCCATTCCAGACGAATTGCACCGCGTCGTCGCGTCGCGCGCACTCGCTGGGCGACGCCTGATAATGCGCCACGAGGCCCGGCAGCAGTCGCGGCTCTTCGTCGTCCTCGTCGTCCGCAATGGCCGCGGTACTCATCACGCAGGTGGCGAACATTATGGCAACAAGGCGGAATAACCATCCGCTTTTTGTTCCCTCGCGTCGGTGGCGGCGCGTGCAGGATGCCTTTCCTAGGCCGTCCAAGAACGAACGGGACGGCCTAGGAAGGCCATCCTCCGCCTGGCCACGCTCTGCCCAAGTTTGGTAGCGATCGTCGCTTTCTGCTTCTGCTTGTGTGCTCGCGACCATGCTTCACTTCACCGGACGCAGACGCACGGACTTCAGGTCGATCAGCGGGCCGCGCAAGCGGCCGTCGGGATGAACGACCAACTGCTGCACGCCGGCCGGCAGCTCGACCTGGCCAAGCGGAAGCGGACGATACGTGTCCCAGTTCCCGGTGCCCAACACTTTGGCCGTCAAACGCTGGTTGCCGATGTCGACGGCCACGGTTTGCCCGGCGGCGCCATTCTCGCAGGCGTAATCGAGCGAGAGGGCGTATTTGCCTGCCCGCACGATTTCCAGCGACCAGACGGCATGGTCGTCGTCGCTCTGCCAATAGCCGAGATTGCGATACTGCGGCTCGAAGACCAGCGTCTGACCATAAATCTCGCTGTCGGCAGCCAAACACCAGAACTCGCCGCGCAATGCTTCCGGCCGCACGAGCTTCGGCTGGTTTCCCTCGAACGTTTTGCGAGGCGGACGGAAGCCGCTCAGGTACGCCAGCAGGTCGGCCACTTGCTGCGGCGAAAGGTCTTTTTCCAGTCCTTCGGGCATGAGCGACTTGTTTGTGCTCGCCAGTGCGTCCAGCTCGCCTCGCACGAGTGCAATCTCCTTGCCATCGGCGGCCAGCAGCGTGATGCTGGCTCCGGATTCCGAAGCGAGGATACCGCTGTACGTGACGCCCGCATTGGTGATGGCCGTATAGTTGAGAAACTTCGCCTCGACGGCACGGTTCGGATCGAAGATCGCCGTCAGCATCGTTCGCGGCGAGCGGTCGCTGAGTGCCGACAAGTCCGGCCCGACGACATGGCCGATGTCGGCCAGACGATGGCACGTGGCGCAGCTCTTTTTGAAGACCGCCGCTCCCTGTTCGGCCGAACCGGCAAGCTGCGACGCCTCTCGATAGCGGTCGATCACTTGCTGCCGGTCTGAATTCACCGCGCCGGCGAACAGCTTTTCGGCCTCGGCGCGGATTTGTTCGTTGGGATGCTGCAAAATCCGCTGCCGCCGGGCAACATCAACGGCGACCGCCGGCACCTTTTCAGACTCGATCTCGGCCAGGAGTTGCCGCAGCCACGTTTCGCGGCCCAACAGCGCGTCGATCACCTGGCCGCGAAGCTCGGGGCCGTATCCGGGCCAACCGGCGAAGAGCATCGCGGGCACTTGCGGATCGCCGGTGGCGGCCAGCGCGGCCACCGCGGCCGATTGCACGGGTGCCGACGTTTGCGGCGAGAGTAGATCGGCCAGCGTCTTCATATCGGCCGGACGTTCGTCGGACAAGCGGCCCAAAAGTTCGACGGCCCGCAACCGAACGTCATCGGACGCGGTGGAATCGCGGGCTGCCGCTCTCGCCGCGGCAAAGAAGCTACCGATGCGCGATAGCGGCCCGCGCGCGGCTGCTGGCGCGCTCGACGCCAGCTCCTTGAGGCCCAAATGCCGCCGGTTCATGCCGTCGAACAGTCCTCGCAAGGCGGCGAGTTGCCAGGTGTCGAGAGGCTCGTTGGACGACGGCAGCGACTCGACGAGCGGCGCGAGTGCCTCGCTGCTGTCCACCACGACCGTGAGCATAGCTATCTGTTTGACGAATTCTTCCAGGCCCACAAGATCGTCAGGTCGATCGAGCAACACCTCGACAAGGCTGGCAAGGTTTTGTTTGTTGGCAGAGCTGAGAATGGCGGCGCGGAGGAAAATGGTTCCCTCGCCGTTTGGGCCGCCGCCGCGTTCGACTGTCCGCAACGCCAATTGCCCGAGCGCGCGCCCGGCGTCGGGCGAGTGCCACTCGCCGAGACTGTAAGCGAGTTGCATCAGCAATTGCGGCTCGTCGGAATCCACGAGTCGTTCCACGGCCGCGGCCAACTCGGGCGATCGATCGAAATACGGCTCCGAAAGCCGCACCACGTGCCGGTCGATCTGGGGATAAATGCCGAGACTTTGCCGCAATAAACCGGCGTCGATGGCTTTCACGCCGTCGAGTGTGCAAAGTGCGTGCAGCCGGGCCGTCGGCGGCCTGCCAACGTCCGCAAGCATCGCTTTCAGCAGCGGCACGGCCGCCGGATCGTTGCGCTCAAGCAAGAGCTGCTGCACCAGGTCGCGTTGCCAGCCACTGGGGCTGTCGAGCGCGGCCACCAGCCCCGCGATGTCAAGTTTATCGAAGCGCGGCAAATCGCGCGGCTTCACGCCCACCGGATAAACACGGTAGATCCGCCCCTTGTCGGACCCGGCCCGCAAATCGACCTTGGCCTGGAACTCCTTTGGAATCCATTCCGGGTGTTCGATCACCTGGCGATACATGTCGGCGACCCACAGGGCGCCGTCGGGGCCGACGCGAATCATCGCCGGGCGACAAGAATTATCGGTCGAGGCCAGGAACTCGCTGCGCTGCTCGTCGTCGGCGCGGCGGCTGTGGAAGGTGAAACCGTCGGCAAACACGACTTCCCGATGCACCAGGTTATGCACCGGCTCGCTCACAAACGAATTGCCGGCGAATTGCGGCCCGAACAGATTGTCGCGATAGATAATCGCGCTGCAGGCCGAGGTGAAACGGTTTGCGGCGTTCTGGTCGTTGAACCGCGGCAGCGTGCGGCTGGCGGGAAAGACCGGCGCCGCGCCCGGCGCCAGCGAAACCTGCACGCGCGGTTCGGGCGACGCGACGTGCGAATTGCGGCGCAGGTAATGGTCGTCGAGCACGAAATGATACATCGGGTGCGAGTTGTTGTTGCCGAACCAGTTGCCCCAGTCGTCGCGTTCGCGCACAAACTGCGTCTGGCCGGTGACGGGTTCGATCAGCCCTTCGTCGGGCCGGATGCGGAAATCGCGGCCGCCGATGTTCAGTTTCTCGCCGGTCAGTAGCGACTCGATGCCGCCGCCGCTGTCGCCGTTGGCGCAATAGACCCAGTTGTCGAGTCCCCATCGCAGCCCGTTCACGCGGTGCTGCGGGTTTCCCTCGCCGAAACCGCGATAGAGCGGCGTTCGCAGATCGGCCCGGCCGTCGCCGTCGGTGTCTTCGGCATAGAAGATTTCGGGGGCGCAGGTCACAAGCACGCCCTTGCGCCACGGCATGATGCCATTGGGATAACTCAATCCGTCGAGGAAGAGCGTCGAGGAGTCGTAGCCGCCGTCGCCGTCGCGGTCTTCGAGAAAGCGCACTCGCCCGCCCGGCGTTCCTTTGCCGTCGATGCCGAGCGGATAATCGGCCATCTCGACGATCCACAACTTGCCGTCGGCGCCCCAGGCGAAGGCCATCGGGTCCATCGTCAACGGCTCGCAGGCCACCAACTCGACCTGAAAGCCGGGTCGGGCAACCATCGACTCCAGCGCCCCCCGCGGCCCGTCGGCGAGTGAGGCCGGGGCGAGCAAGAAAGTCAGCAGGAAAGCAAATAATGGTCGCATGATGGGGATCCTTCGAATCGGCAGCACACGTCGTTTATTGTACCCAAGATGGTAAGCCGGAGCAGTAGGCGGAGCGGCTCCAGGCTGATATACTTGCTTTGCCGTAATGGAAAAATTCGCTCGTATCGTCGTTGCTTATCACGGATGTCCGCGCAGCTTCGCAAACGCGCTGCTCCTTGGAAAGACTCCATTTACAGAATGGAGAAAGAGCCAGAACACCTGCGATTGGCTGGGAGATGGGATCTATTTCTGGGAACACTCCCGGAGTCGCGCCATGCGCTGGGCTACCGAACACTTCGGCAAGCGTGCTGCGGTATTGGGTGCCGTGATTCAATTGGGGGCGTGCTTCGATCTGCTGAACGAAAGATTAACCCCACTTTTGGCGCGCAGTTATCAGGAGTTAAAAGAGACACTGGTTAAGGCCGATCAGCCGCTTCCCGTCAACAGAGGAAAGGCCAAAAAACTCCGACAGCTTGACTGCGCGGTGATCAATTACTGTCTGAATCGAGTGGTCGGTTCAGAAGTACCGTTTGATACAGTGCGAGGAGCGTTCTTGGAAGGCGAGCCTGTTTTTCCCGGAACCACGATTTCCGCGGAGACGCATATTCAGATCGCCGTAAGGAACGTCGATTGCATTCTCGGCGTCTTCCGGCCAAACTTATAGAGGATGCCCTATGATACACCGACAACCAACGATTGCCGAAATTGAGGCCGCCTTTGAGGCAAGCCGATTGCCACCCGAAGAAGATTTTGAGCGCATGATCCGCGAGGGCCTGATCAACCGCAAAGGGCAGTTAACCAAACTGTATGGTGGCGAAGCTGAGCCCGAACCAGGGGCACAGCGGCCCACAATGGTGGAATATGACGACAACGGGCAACCGTGACGCGAAGCGAATGTTGCCTGTTTTCAACCTTCACGGTGACTCCATTCATCACGTTTCGCTTGGGGGGTAAAGGAACGGCGAACTCAAAGCAGCATTGCAGCTTCAGCAGCGATCTCGGCAGCTCTGGCCGTTGCTTCATTTTGCCATGCGGTCGCTTTCCATATGAAGGCCGGCCGGCGTGCCTGGCGATTTGCGCGAGCCACGGCTCACGCGCTCACCGCGTACGGCAGCGGCCGGCCTTCCAGCCCGGCCATCAAGTTCTCGACCGACATGTCGGCCATGCGGCGACGCGTCTCAATGGTGGCGCTGCCCAAGTGCGGCGCGATGACGACGTTGGGCATCGAGAGCAGCGGATGCTCCTGCGGCAAGGGCTCCAGATCGGTGACGTCGAGCGCCGCCGACGCGATCTGGCCACTGGCAAGCGCCGCCGTCAAGGCCGACGTGTCGACCACCGCTCCACGCGCGATGTTGATCAGCGTCGCCGTCGGTTTCATACGGGCCAGGGCCGCGGCGTCGATCAAGCGGGTCGTCTCCGGCGTCAGCGGGCAGCAGAGCATCACATAGTCGGAACGGGCGAGTAGCTCCGTGAACGGAACGTGTTCCACACCCAGATCCGCCTCGGCGTCCGGCCGGCGACGGCGGTTCGCGTAGAGCACCGTCATGTCGAAGGCGCGTGCCCGACGTGCAACTTGGCCCCCGATCCGCCCCAAACCCACGATGCCCAAGGTGCTGTGGTGTACCTCGCGGCCCAACAGGTAGCCCGGATCGTAGACGGTGAACTGCGGCGATCGGGCATAACAGTCGCCCTCGACCAACCGGCGGGCGGCCGCCAGCAGCAAGGCGAAACCCAGATCGGCCGTGGCGCCATCGAGAACGCCCGGCGTATTGCCGACGGGGATGCCACGCGCGGCCGCATCGGCCAACAGCAGCTCTAGGCTGGCGATTTCCTGACCTTCCGCCGGCTGCAAGACGGCATTCAGCAAACTTATCAGGGCCGGCTTGCTTTGCTCGCGGCCAAACACGTGCTTGAAAGCGTAATCGACCTTGGGATCCGTCTGCGTTTTCATGTCCAGAACGACAATGTGGTTTCCGTGAAGAAGGGTCCGATAAGCTTAGCCGCTCAGGATGCGGGCATCAAACGCCGAGGTTGCCAAAGCAAGGCTGCGGGCACCCGCATCTGACAGATTCGCGGGCGGGCTGTGTGTAATACAATAGCCAGAGCCGAGCGCGCCAGCCCCAGCCACGACCACACCCATGACCGAATCGCCCGAAACCCATGCCAGCTTGATTCTCCGGCTTCACGACCGGGCCGATCAGCAGGCCTGGCGGGAATTTGTGGAAATCCATCAGCCGGTGATCTATCGCCTGGCTCGCTATAAGGGCCTGCAACACGCCGATGCCGACGACGTCGTGCAGCAAGTGCTTTCGGCGGTCGCCGGCGCCGTCGAGCGCTGGCAGCCCGATGAAAACCGCGGGCGGTTTCGCACCTGGCTGCAAACCATCGCCCGCAACCGGATTGCCAATGCTCTCTCACGTCAGGCGGCCGACCGGGCCAGCGGCGAAAGCGGCGAGCGAGAACTGCTGGCCCGGCAGCCTGCCGCCGAGGCCGATTCGAGGCTGCTCGTCACCGAATGCCGGCGGGAAATCTTTCAATGGGCGGCGCGGCAAATTCGCGACGAATTCGAAACCGACACCTGGGACGCCTTTTGGCAAACCGCGGTCCAAGGCCGCAAGGTGAGCGACGTCGCCCGGTTGCTCGGAAAAACGGCCGGCGCCATCTACACGGCCCGCAGTCACGTCATGCGCCGCTTGAAGCAAAAGGTGCTCGAATGGGAGGCCGCTGAATGAACGTCGAACATCACGCCTGCGATCCAAAATTGATTGGCCGCTTGCTCTGCCATGACCTGAGCGGCGAGGAACGGGCGGACTTGGAAGCGCACTTGGAAGTCTGCTCGACCTGCCGCGAAACACTCGATTGGATGGCCGCCGAGGTGAGTTGGTGGCGCGAGGCCCGTGACTTTTTGTCGGGAACGGGTCCGGCTGAACACGAACCCGTCCACGGCCATGTTCTGAATAGCTTTCTCACGCCTACCGACGATCCCAGGATGCTGGGCCGCGTAGGGCCCTATGAAATCGCGGGCATCATCGGCTCAGGCGGCATGGGCGTGGTGCTCAAAGGTTTTGACGGTGCATTGAACCGGTATGTGGCCATCAAGCTGCTGGCGCCGCGCCTGGCGGCCAGTGCCACAGCCCGGCGGCGCTTTGCGCGAGAGGCTCAGGCGGCCGCCGCCGTCATGCACGACAACGTGATGGCCATTCACTCGGTGGCCGAATCGCAAGGGCTGCCGTATTTTGTCATGCCCTATGCCCGTGGGGCGTCGCTGGAAAAACGGATTCAGCAGACCGGTCCGCTGGGCTTGGAAGAGATATTGCGGATCGGCATGCAGGTGGCCGCGGGCCTGGCGGCGGCGCACGCCCAAGGGCTGGTGCACCGCGACATTAAGCCGGCCAACATCATGCTCGAAGAAGGGACCGAGCGCGTCAAAATCACCGATTTCGGTCTGGCCCGCGCCGCCGACGACGCCAGCCTGACTCGCTCGGGCGTGATCGCCGGCACGCCGCAATACATGTCGCCCGAGCAGGCCCGCGGCGAGGCGATCGACCACCGCGCCGATCTGTTCAGTCTGGGCAGCGTGCTGTATGCGATGGCGACGGGCCGCCCGCCGTTCCGCGCCGACACGCCCTACGGCGTGTTGCGGCGGATATGCGAAACGGAGCCGCGGCCGGTGATCGAAATCAACTCGGCCGTGCCGGCCTGGCTCGAACGGATCATCGCCCGGTTGCACGAGAAGGAGCCGTCGCGGCGTTTTGAATCCGCCGCTGAGGTGGCCGCGCTCTTGGAGCAATGTCTGGCGCACGTGCAGCAACCAAGCTCGATTCCGCTGCCCGCGGCGGTGGCCGACCTGGCGCGGCCGGCCAAGTGGCGACGCCGTTGGGCCATCGCCGCCGCATCGATCGGCGCCGCTGCGATGGTTCTGGTCGCACTGTGGTTCGCGCGCGGGCCGCGCGACGGCGAGCGAAAACAATTGGCAGCCGACGAACCGCGAGCCGAAGCCGGCGGCGCTCCGTCGCCCACGGGGCGAGGCAAACAGACCGGCATCGGAGATGACGCGATTGCGGCACAGATCGATAGGGCCGATGAGTCCGCCCGCCGATTGGAATCCGACGTGAGCGCGCCGCCGAGCGCCGACGATGTGATCGGGCGCGAATTGGACCGTGTCGACCGCGGTTTGCGATTGCTCGAGGCCGACGTCTTGGAGTCGTTGCGCGAGGGCTGAAATGCGAGTAGTAAACCTGTTCCGAGCCGCGCGAAAGAACCGCGATTCACTCGAGCCGGCTTTAGCCGGGCTTCCCGACCGCGGCTTCAGCCCTTGCGCGTTCGGCGCGGTCGGGAAGCCCGGCTAAAGCCGGCTGACGGAAAGTAGGTAAAGGTCCGCGAACCACCAGCTAAAGCTGGTGGCAAACGGCACAAGCCGGCTGAAGCCGGCTCAAGAATTCAACCTCCCCGGAGAACCTTCAATGAAATCTCTTCTTGTAACCGCCGTCAGCGCGCTCGCGCTGGGGCTCATCTTGAACTCGATTGCCGCGGCGCAGAAGCTCCAACCTCCGAGTGAACCCACGCAAGCGGCGCCGACCTCGCCTTCGCAATCATCTATCTTGTCGGTGGCGGAAGCCAAGAAGCGTTATCGTGCAACGCAAGAGCACCTTCAAAATCTCGTCAAAGACCCAGGAACTGAAACCATCGAAATCCCCTTTATGCGCGGAGGCCGGCCCGTGACCGAGATTCAAGGACCGCGCGACCGTATTCGCGCAGCCGTGGCCGCCGACTTCGACGCCCGACGCCAGTTGCAACAGGGCGAATTGGCCGAATTGGAGGGCCGCGTCGCCCGCATCAAGCGCGCCTTGGAAATTCGCGACGCGATGCGAGACACCATCATCGACCAGCGCACGGATGAATTGCTCGACGAGATGGAAGAAGCCGGCAGTAGTGGCACGCGCGGGGGACCTGCCGCACCCGACGGTGTTCGTCCGGGCAATAATCCCGGCGCCGAGAAGGGGGCGGCAACTCCGCCCGCCGAAAGCGATGCCGCGGTCAAAGAACAAGCGCACATTCTCAAACGCCAGCTCGACGAGGCCAAGGCCAATCTCGAATCGGCTGAACACGCCAAAGAACGTGCGCTGAGGCTGTTCCGAAGCGGCGCTATCTCTCAGGACGCGGTTGTCGAGGAAGCGCAAAAGGTAAAACCCGCAAGGATCCTGTTTGACCGGCTCGTGCTGCAATGGGACGCGTTCCTTGAAGCGCATCCCGATCTGCCTAAAACGAAGGCGCCAGCCGCCCGCGATGGCGCGCCCAACGGCCCAACCAAGCCGTCGACCGAACGGGGCGCGAATCCGCGCACCGAAAGCGATGCCGATGCGTCCCGACACAAATCGCGACTTCTCGAACTCGATGCCGACGAGGCCATTGCCAACTTCGAGTCGGCGGAGCGCGACTTCAGGCGTCTTGAGAAGCTGCGCGCGAGTGGAGCGATCGAGCAGGCGGTCCTCGATGAGCAAGTCGAAAAACTCGCGCTCGCCAGAATCAAGCTTGAGCGGGCCGCCCAGAAATGGGCTCTCGACGTTGAAGAGGCCCAAGCGAATCTGGGGTCGGCCGAGCGCGCCTACAAGCGTGCCGAGAAGCTGCACGCGAGTGGGGCAATCGAGCAGTCGGTTCTCGACGAGCAAGCCGACAAATACAATCGCGCCCAAATCGAGCTCAACCGTGCAGAGTCGAAAATCCACACCACGTTCGACCGAGTAGAGCAGAGATTAAAGGCGCTCGACCAACCGTTGGGGCTCCCCGTCGAGCAGCCGGCCAAGCAAGCACCTACCGGCGCTGGCGCGCTCGATGAACCGACAAAGACCTCGTCCGAACAGGCCCCGGTCGATGACAGTATCAATTCCCTCCCTTGATGCTCGTGGCGGGGCGCGCCGAAACGGTCGTCAGTGATTGAACACAAACTCCTTCGAGTTCAATAGCGTCCACAGCAAGTCCTCAACCGCCGGCTGCCTGGCTGGAGCGGTATCAATCAGCGCCACCGCGTCGGCCAGCTCCGCCTCGCTCGGCGGCCGAGAGAGCGTCCGCAGGTAAAGCTCGCTCACAACCTCCGCGGTCGGCTTGCGTTCCTTGATCAGCGTCGCCACCGTCCCTTTGGGGTTGGCAATGTCGCGCTGCAACTCAGGCGAGGCCAACAACGAAAGCCTGAATCCGTTTTGCCCGCTGCCCCGGTGCGTCCAACCGGGGCATCGCCTGGCCGCCAAGATGAACGTAGTACAGCCTCCACTTGGCCAGGCTCTGCCCCAGCCACCGCCCAAAGAAAAGGAAGAGGAACTGGCGCCATAACCGATACGTCCGGCCCTGCGACCGCACCCTTCCCCGCCGGTGCCATACATTTTGCTTGCCCGACGGGAAACAACCGAATTTAATGGAGGTTTCAGGGTTCACCTCTGCTTATCGGGAGACACTCGGCATGTTGTGGCGAGTTTTCGAGCAGTTTCGTCCCTTCGGCCACGTCCGGCGAAACCGGCGAACGTTCAAGGCAAGCCGCGTCCGGGCCGCGTCGCGGCTCAGCGGCGAGCGCCTGGAAAGTCGCTGCTACTTGACGGCGGCTGCCACGCCCGGCGATCCGATCGTGACGGTGGATACCAATTTCGGCAACTTCCAGCTCGAATTGTTTCCCGCCGACGCTCCGCAGACAGTGACCAACTTTCTCAGCTACGTCACCAGCGGCAAATACAACGACACCGTCGTCAGCCGGTCGATTCCCAACTTCGTCGTCCAGACGGGCGGCATCACCTCAGCCTCGGCCACCTATACGAGCAACTCGCAGTTCGTGCCCGTGCCGCAAAGCGCGGCGATTCCCTTGGAATACAAGCTGCCCAACACGCTGGGCACCATCGCCATGGCCCGCAGTTCGGCCGCCAACAGCGCCACCGACGAATGGTTTATCAACACCGCCGACAACTCGACCAATTTGGGGCCGGGCGGCGTCGATGCCAACGGCTATGCCGTGTTCGGCAAAGTGCTCGACAACGGCATGACCGTCGTGAACACGATTAACGCCCTGTCCACGAAAAGCGAGGGATCGGTGCAAGACAGCGCGACCTCCAGCACCGATTTGAGCAACCTGCCATTGGGAACCAACAACGAACTGGTGCGGATCACGTCGATGACGCTCGACAGCATCGACGGCGAGGTGTTCACCGATACCAACGGCAACGGCACGTTGGATTCCGGCGAGGCCGGTGTCGCGGGCCGCACGGTGTTCATCGACAGCAGTAACAGTGGCCAGCCCGGTGGCACGAATCCGACGACGACCACCGACGCCAATGGCAACTATACGTTCACCGGCTTGACGCCGGGCCAATACACCGTGAAAGAAGTTTTGCCGAGTGGGGTGACCCTGACCACAGGCACACAGACGGTGACCGTGACTTCCGCCGGCACCGTGTCGGGCGTCAATTTCGGCGAAGCCGTGCCGGCGAAGATCACCGGCACCGCGTTTATCGACGACAACGGCAACGGCCAGCTCAATGCCGGCGAACCGGGCATCTCGGGCCGCACCCTGTTTCTCAACAACGACGGCACCGGCGCTCCCGACGCGAAGAACCCCTCCACCACCACCGATGCCAGCGGCAATTACACGTTCGACAATGTGGCGCCGGGTCCTTACACGGTCATGGAGGTGCTGCCGGCCAACGTGAGCCTGACCACGCCCACGCAGTCCGTCACCGTGACGGCCAACCATACCACGGCCGGCGTGAACTTCGGCGACCGGCCGGCCATTGCGGGCACCGTGTTCAACGACCTCAATCTCAACGGCACCCTCGAATCGGGCGAGCCGGGCATCGCCGGCGTCACCGTCTTTCTCGACGAGAACAAAACCGGCTCGGCCGCCAACAACCCCACGCAAGTCACCACTGCCAGCGGGGCGTATGCCTTCGACGCACTCGCGCCCGGAAGTTACACCGTGCGAGAAGTGGCCCCGCTGGGAGCGACGGCTACTTCCCATGTCGGCACGCTGACCGTCGTGGCCGGACAGACCGCCAAAGCCGATTTTGGCAATTTCCTCACGAGCCCCATAGCGCCGCTGCCGGTATCGACGGGCAGCTCGACGCCCTCCTCCGACGCCAACACGGCCTTCGTCAACGGCGTCTACTTTCGGCTCTTGGGCCACAATCCTGATTCAACCGGCCTGGCTTATTGGCAGCAGAAACTGGCGGCCGGGGCCTCGCACCAGGCGGTGGTTCAAGGCGTCTGGGATTCCGCCGAGCATCTGGGCCAGGTTGTGGAGCAGTTTTACCACGAGTTCCTGGGACGAGCGTCCGACCCGGCCGGCAAGAGCTTTTGGATCAACCTGTTCGGTCAGGGTGCGACGGACAAGCTCGAAATCGCCGGGTTCCTCACCTCGCGGGAATATACGAATCTGCACGCGACCGACGCCGGCTTTGTCGACTCGCTGTATCAAAACATCGCCTTGCGCTCCGCCGATTCGCAAGGCCTCAGTTACTGGCAGAACGCGCTCTCCGGGGGCCAATCGCGTTTACAGGTGGCCCAGGCCTTCCTCAACGGTCAGGAGGCGACCACGCGGCTGCTGGATGAGTTCTATGCCGCCTTCTTGCACCGCCTGCCCGACGCGAACAGCCAGCAAACGTTTGTCGGGCCGTTGGAGCAAGGCACGATGTCGGTGCGCGACGTGGGCGTGGCGGTCCTTTCCAGCAACGAGTACTTCAACGACGTCTCCAAGCAGTAGCCGTCATGAAAATCGCCCGCATGGAGACCTTTCTGGCGAACGCCGGACTGCGCAACTATCTGTTCCTGCGTCTGACGACCGACACGGGAGTGTCGGGCATCGGCGAGGCGTCGCTCGAATGGCAGGAGAAAACCGTCGAGACGCTTTGCCGTGAATGGCTCGAGCCTCGCGTGCTCGGCCGCGATCCGTTCGACATCGAAGCGCTGATCGGCGGCATGGTGCGCGATCAATACCAGGGCGGCCCGACGGTGATGACCGCCATCAGCGGCGTCGAAATCGCGCTCTGGGACATCGTCGGCAAGGCCTGCGGCCAGCCCGTCTACCGGCTGCTCGGCGGCCGTTGCCACCCGCGGATCGCCACCTACGCGAACGGCTGGTACGGCGGCGCTGGCAGCCCGCCCCAGTTCGCCGAACGGGCGAAAGACGCGGTCGCTCGCGGTTATCGTGTACTGAAGTTCGACCCGTTCGGCGTGGCCTGGAAGGACCCGCCAGACGCCGAAAGCGAAGTCGCGGTCGACCGCGTGGCGGCGGTGCGCGAGGCCGTCGGAGAAAGCGTCGGCTTGATGATCGAATATCATGGACGGCTTTCTGCGGGCGCCGCGATCGCCATGATCGGCAAGCTGAAGCGGTTCCGGCCGGTCTGGTCCGAAGAACCCGTTGCGCCCGATTGCATCGAGCTGCTGGCGGAGGTCAAGCGCGAGACGGGCGCCACGATCGCGGCCGGCGAGCGGCTCTACACGCTGGCCGACTTTTATCGCCTGATCTCGCGCCGCGCCGCCGACGTGGTGCAGATGGACATCGCGCATTGCGGCGGCCTGTCGGCGGCCAAGAAGATCGCCGCCGTCGCCGCCATGCAAGACCTGCGCGTGGCGCCGCATTGCTCGATCGGTCCGGTGGCGCTGGCCGCGGCGTTGCACTTCGACGTCAGCACGCCCAACTTCATGATTCAAGAATCGTTTGCCGAGTTTGACGTGCCTTGGCGGGACGACTTCGTACGCGGCTTCAACCCGCTCTGCGCCGGCGAGTTGGTGCTGGGCGACGCGCCGGGCCTCGGCCTGGAGCTCGACGAACGGGCATTGGCTGCGCATCCCTACGTGCCCAATGCGTTTCCCAGCCTGTGGGACGACCGCTGGCTGACCGACTTCACACAGAACACAGCCGACTGACGCCGGCAAGCCGCGGCATGATCGGCGCCCGTCAACTGGCGATGATGAAACCGACGGCCTGTCTGGTGAACCTTGCCCGTGGCGAGCTGGTCGATCAGGCGGCCCTCGTCGGCGTGCTGCGTCGCCGCCGGATTGCCGGCGCGGCGCTCGACGTTTTCGAGCACGAGCCGTTGCCGGCCGGCGATCCCTTGGTCGGGCTGGACAACGTGATTCTCACCCCGCACTGGACTGCTTCGACGAGCGACGTTTGGCGGGCCACCGCGCAGGCCATGGCCGCCGGCATGTTGCGGGTGGCGCGCGGCAACGTGCCTGACAAATGACCCGCGGCCCGAAGCCGCTTCTAGCGGCCGCTTGACAGCCGGTGAACCGGATGTATGCAACCGCTTCGGTCACTGGGCGTCGCTTGCGGGCCGCTGGGCAAACCGCGTGGGCCGCGCGACCAACTCGGCGACAACCTGCCGTCCGAAACGCCGCGAAAAGTGCGTCGCTCCGCGGGAAAGCAAGTGGTGCCCGTCCGTAAAGTCGCCGTCGTCGCACCAGGTCGTGCCGTCGTAAACCGGCACGTGCCATTGTTGGCTGAGATGCGCCAGGTAGTCGTCGAGTTGCCCGCGGGCCTCCGGGCCGTACCAATCGCGAAACCGGCTCGCTTCGGGCATCAAAAACAGCGCGGTCTCGATGCCTTCGTCGCGACACAGGCCGAGCAGCGTTTGCAGCGCCCGATCGGCCGGCTCGGTGATGCGGTACCCGGCCAGCATCGGCCCGTATTCTTTCTGCGCGCTTTCCAGGCCATGCTGGTATTCGTCGGCCGAAACGGTCTCCCGGCGATAGGGGAGCCAGCCGTCGGCAGTCAGCCCGGTCCAGGGATCGAATTGCGCTTGCGAGTCGAGCCAGGTGCGAGCGACGCGGTTCAAGATCAGAAAGCGGTTGGAATACCACGGCGCCACGCGCGTGCGGCACCATTTCCAGATCAGACCGCGGCGGTCGAACACATAGTCGGCCACCAGCAGCAGGTCTTGCCAATCCATGCGGCGTGGCTCGATCCAGCATTCCTCGCCGATGCCGTTCTCCTGGTGCAGCATCAAGGGATGCACCTCGATCAGCAGCCGGTCGGGCCGCACACCCTGCCGCAACAGCCGTTTCAAGATTTGCAGCTCTTGCACCGGCCCGCAGCCCGTGATGGCAAAGTTGAAGACCAGTGTTTCACGGCCGTCGCCGCCGCGGCAGACGGGGAACACCGCCGGATCGACGCCGAGTCCGGACCGCGAGCTGCCCAAGACGAGCGTCAAGCTGCTTTCCGGCTGTTGTGCCCGCCGCTGCTGCAAGAGGGCCAGCTTGCAGCCATATTCGGCGTCGTGCAGCACCGGCAGCCAATGGTCCATGACCAGCGACATGCCGATCTGCAATGCGGCGAACGTGGCCAGGCCGCAGAGGAGCGTCGCGCGTGCTCGTTGACAAGTCATGGAAGCCCCACCCTATCTCCTTTCAACCTGGGTAACGCCTTCCGCCATGTGGCTGCCATCATCGAGGCCCAGCGCCGGACGCAAAATCTCGCGGGCGAACCGCCGCGAGAACTCATCGGCCGCTTCGGGCAGCAGATGATGACTATCGGCAAACGCGTCGTCGCGCATCCAGCCGGTCGCGTCGTAAAGATCAAAGTCGTACTCGCGCCGCAGTTTTGCCAAATACTCGTCGACGCGGGCCCGCGCGTCGGGCGGATAAACCTCTTGGAATTGCGAACCCTCCGGCATGATGTACATCGTCATGCAGATCTGGTGCTGTCGGCACAGCCAGAGCAGCGTCCGCATGGCGCGGTCGGGCTCCTCGGTCACTTCGAACTCGAACCCCTTGAAGTCTTTGTATTCCCAGCGAGCATGGTCCAGCATCTTTTTGTGCTCTGCTTCATTGGCCGGACGCGCCGGGAACGGCAGCCAACCCAAGGGGCCGAGATGGCTGAATCCGCCGTACTGCTTGATGCCGGCGCACCAATCCGACCAGCAACAGTCCAAGAGCTGGTGGCGAAAAGCGTGCGACGGCAGCAGGCGCCACTTCCACCACTTTTGCCGCATTTGATTGGGAGCTTCCGAATACTGGGCCAACACGGCCAGGTCGGCGGGGCCTAAGCGGTGTATGTCGATGCGGGCTTCTTCGCGCAGTGCCCCGCAGATTTGATTGAGAAACAACGGATGCACTTCCATCGCCAGCCGATCGGGATGGATGCCCTCGGCCAACAGGTCTTCAAGCAGCATCAGGTGCTGAATCGGCCCCGCGCCGGCCAACGCGAAGTTGAACACCAGCGGCTGCTCGGAAGTGAGATCGAACTTTTCCGCGCGCAGGCCGACCTCGGTGCGCGAGCTGCCCATGAGCACCACCAGCGGGCGGGCGGGAGATTCCATCATCCGCTCGCGAAGCCGCGCCAGCTTGAAGCCGTATTCGGGATAGCGGACTTGCGGCCAACGTTCCAGTGCCAGGCAGAGACCGAGTTGCAGCAGGGCCATCGCCACGCCGCCGCAGATGAGCGCCGCGCGAGCGCGACGGAGAAAGCGATTCCGGCTAGTGGTCCTGGCGACTTTGGCTGAGTCCGAAAAGCTCATAGTTGAAGGGACGTGTAGGGTGGGACCAGCGAGCTTGCGAGCGCCGGCCCACCATTTGGCGAGGTTGCTATCGGTGGGCCGGCGCTCGCAAGCTCGCTGGTCCCACCCTACGAAGTGGGCCGGCGCTCGCAAGCTCGCTTTTTCCACCCTACGAAGTCACCAAGCTCAGAACTGAAAATAGATGAACGCTTTGCCGGAATCCGGAGCGAGCACCAGCGTGATCGTCAGCAACAGGGCATAGCTCATGCCCAGCATGGGCGCCGGCATCCGTACCGACCATTTCTTCCACAATCCGCTGAGCGCGAACAGATGGGCCGCGACGACCACCGAGGTCAGCACCCACAGGCTTTCTTTGGCCATTGGCGGACCCAGGCCCTGCTGCACGCTGAACATCCGGCCGAGCACCGTCATGGCCGCGCCGAAGGTCGTGGCGCGGAAGAAAACCCAGGCCAGCGAGACGGTGAGAAACGTCGCGGCGATCCTCAGCGCCGTGCCGGGCGGCGTCAGCAACGCGTCGTTCAGCTTCGGCCGGGCCTGGCAGAAGCTGCGGAAATAGCGGTGACCGATCAACACCGTCCCGTGGATCACGCCCCAGATCACGAAAGTCCAGCTCGCTCCGTGCCACAGGCCGCCCAAGGTCATCGTGAGCAGCAAGTTGCGGTTGGTCTGCCAGCTTGTGCCGCGGCTGCCGCCCAAGGGAATGAACAGGTAGTCGCGCAGCCAGCTCGACAGCGAAATGTGCCAACGCCGCCAGAACTCGGAAATGTTGGCCGAGGCGTAAGGCATGTTGAAGTTCTGCGCCAGCTTGAATCCCAGCATGTGGGCCGTGCCCAAGGCCATGTCGGTGTAGCCCGAAAAATCGCAGTAAATCTGCAGGGCGTAAGCCAGCACGGCCAGCCATACCGCCGTGGTGCGATATTGCTCCGGATTGGCGAACACCGGGTCGGCGAACATGGCCATGCGGTCGGCCACGGCCAGCTTCTTGAACAGCCCCATCAAAAAGAACTGGGCGCCCAACTGCAGGCGGGCCCAGTCCCACTGCTTGCGGCGGTTGATCTGCGGCAGGAAGTCGCGGGCACGCACGATCGGCCCGGCCACCAGGTGCGGAAAGAACGTGATGAACAGCATGAAGTGGGCCAGGCTGCGCTCGGCCGGCACGTGGCGGCGATAGACATCGACGCCGTAGTTGATGGCCTCGAAGGTGTAAAAGGAAATGCCGATCGGCAGGATCACCTGCAACACCGGCAGCGACGAAGTGGAGCCCATCGCCTGCAGGGCCTGCTCGACCGAGTGCAGGAAGAAGTTGGCGTACTTGAAGTAACACAACAGCGAGAGGTTGCCGACCACGGTGATGCTCAGCAGCAGCTTGCGGCGGCGCGGATCTTCGCTGGCGGCAATGCCACGGGCGACGAAGTAGTCGATCGTCGTGGAGACGCCGATGATCAGGGCCAGCCACTGGTTCCAGCTCGCGTAGAAATAGAAGCTGGCCGCCAGCAGCAGGTAGATGCGGACGCGGTGCCAAGGCATCGCCCAGTAAAGAGCGAAGACGAGCGTGAAAAAAACGAGGAACTTTTCAGAGCAGAAGAGCATGGGCCTGCCTTCAAGACGGGATTGCTGGCGCGGGGCCGTTTTGGCGGCGGCGGAGTATAGCGGAAGCCGCTGGTCGTGCAATCGCAGATTATTTTGGTCGCACGACGACCAGTTGGCCAATTACAATCCAGGAAAAGCCCCGCAAACTGCCCGATTTGCCCGTGGTACGCTATTTGCGGCACCCCCGCACGGCTTCAAGCAAGCGACCTTCGGGCGGGTAAGGCGCTTGCACCACTGTTATTCTATTCTTGGAAGGATGAAACCATGCGCGGGTCTCGGTCGTCGTCGAAATCGTTGCTTCGCTCAAATCGCGGGCGCGACTACAGAATGCTGTTCCAGTGTGCGGGACGATTCGAGCCTCTCGAACAGCGCAACCTGCTCACGGGCGACATGCAAATGAACCTGGTTTCGGACCAGGCGGGGACGGCCCTGATTCAAGACCCGGCCCTGATCGCCCCCTGGGGCATTACCGTGGCGCCGGACGGCAACTTCTGGGTCGCCAACAGTGGCTCCAGCGTGGCCACGCTTTATTCGGGCGACGCTGCCGGCAAGCCATTTGGCAAGGATTCGCTGGAGGTCCAGATACCCGGCGGCTTGCCCACCGGCGTCGTGGCAAACTCCTCGGGCGGTTTCGACGTCACCGCCCCCGATGGCTCGACCGCTTCCTCCCAGGTCATTTTCGGGTCGGCCAACGGCAACCTCGCCGGCAGCACGGTCAGCTCGACGTTGGCCGATTTGGCCGCACAGGTCGAGGGCGCCGTCTACACGGGCCTGGCCATGGGAACCGTCAACGGGACGAACTATCTGTTTGCCGCCGATTTCCAGAACGGCACGATCGACGTCTTCGACACCAACTTCGACCTGGTGGAATCCTTGCCCGCCGATTCCCATCCGGGCTACAGTCCTTTCGATGTGCAGGTCATCAATGGCCAACTGTATGTCACCTACGCGCAGTACAAGCTCAGCAGTTCGAGTGGCGGTGGCGATAACGATCAAGACGACGGTGGCCCCCAGAACGATGCCAAAGGTGGCAATGGAAACGGCCACGGCAATGAAAACGGCGGCCCCGGCCACGGGCATCACGGACCCAAAGGCGTGATGGACAACGACGGCGACGACGGCGAAAACGGCGGCGCCGGCCCCAGCGGCGTGCGTCTGCTCGTCGACACCGGCGGTTTTGTCGATTCCTACTCGATCAGCGACCTCGTCACCCGCGGCGCTCTGCCCACGGCCACCTGGTCGGCCAACTCCTCGCTGCTCAATGCTCCTTGGGGCCTGGCCATGGCGCCCAGCGGCTTCAGCGGTTTCGGCGGAGATTTGCTGGTGGGCAATTTCGGCGACGGGCACATTACGGCCCTCGATCCCACAACCGGCGCCGTCGCAAGCATATCGTCCAACACCACCGGTCAGCTCGAGAACCCCGACGGCGGCGCCATCGTCATCGATCATCTGCTCGGCCTGACGTTTGGCAACGGAACCACTGCCGGCGGGGCCGACACGCTGTACTTCACCTCGGCGCCCAACGGCGGCATGAGCTCGACTTCGAGCAACGCTTCGCTGGTCGTTCTCGATGGTTCGAGCAACGGCGCATTGAGCGCCGTGGGCAACGCCAGCGTGGCCGTTTCGGGCGGCGGCACGATCGTCGTCGACAGCAGCGACCCCTCGGCGATCACCGCCAACGGAAATGCCCAGGTGGCCGCCGGCACGATCGACGTGGTCGGCGGGGTGACCACGCACGGCAACGCCAATATCGATGGCGCGCTCGACACGGGCGCCGCGGCCGTGGGTGATCCGCTGGGGTCGCTGCCCGTGCTGTCCACGGCCGGCCTGCAGCAGTTCCAGGCCATGCACATTGACGGCGGCCATGTCACGCTCCAACCCGGCGTATACACCGGCGGCATCACGGTCACGGGCCAGGCCTCGGTCTTCTTGCTGCCCGGCATTTATATCTTGCAGGGAGGCGGACTGAACATTACCGGCGGCGCCAGCGTGGTCGGCACGGGCGTCATGATTTACAATAGTCCGCTCAACGCCGGCCAGGGAATCCACGTCAGCGGACAAGGCAGCCTGGTGCTGTCGGGGCCGGCGAGCGGCACGTATAAGGGCGTGGCCATCTTCGAGGCCCGCGGCGCCGGTTCGCCGATCGCCATCGACGGCCAAGGCTCCATCACCGTGCAGGGGATTTTCTATGCCGCCAGCGCCCCGATCGAGGTCACGGGCAACGGACGCCTGACGGTGTTGAACGATCTCGATGACAACATCCGGGCACAACTCATCGCCTTCGACGTCAACGTGGTCGGCAACGGCACGGTCTCCGTCAGCGGCAGCCCCATCAGCGGCATCCACGGCCTGCTCGGCAGCTTGCAGGCGGCGACGGCCGCCAATCCCTTAGTGATCACCGGCGGGAGCTTCAGCGCCACGGAAGGGACGACGTTCACCGGCGCGGTGGCCGCCTTCGGGGCCAGCGCGGCGGGCGCCGTCGCTTCCGACTTCACCGCGACGATCAACTGGGGCGACGGCACCTCTTCGACCGGCACCGTCACAGCCACCGGCAACGGCGGCTTTCTGGTCATGGGCAATCATACCTACGCCGAAGAGGGGACCGAGGCCGTCACGGTCACGCTCAGCGACAACGCGAGCCATACCGTGAGCGCGGCGGCCCAGGCGAACGTGGCCGATGCTCCGCTGGTGGCGGCGGGGATCAACATTCCCGTCCAGACAAGCCTGACCGTGACCAACTTGCAGGTCGCCTCCGTGACCGACACCGGCGGCGCCGAAGCGGCCACCAGCTATACGGCCACCATCGACTGGGGCGACGGCACGACGGCCACAACGGTCACGCCGGGCATCAGCGGCAACACGCTGGACATCGTCGGCAGCCACACCTACGCCTTGGCGGGCGAGTATGACGTGACCGTCACTGTAAATGATGAAGGCGGGGCCTCGACGGTGGTCCACTCGGTGGTCTTCGTCGGCAGCCCGCCGCCGACTAATCTGTTTGTCAGCAATGCGTTCCAAGAAGTGCTCCAACGTCCCATCGACGTCGGCGCGCTGAAGTTCTTCACCAGCGAGTTGCAGAGCGGCGTGCCGCGCGGAACCGTGGCTCTTGCGCTGACCCAAAGCGACGAATATCTGGATAACCAGATCGAGCAGGCCTATCTGGAGTACCTCGGCCGCGATGCGGATGACGCCGGCCTGGCGTTCTGGCTGAACATGATGAAGGGCGGCTTAACGATCGAGCGGTTGGATGCCGACTTCATCGGCACACCCGAGTTTTACGCGCACTCCGGAGACACCGACGACCTATGGGTCGAGCACATGTATTTCGACCTGCTCGGCCGGGCGCCGGATACGGCAGGCTTGACGTTCTGGCTGAACGCCTTGGCGGGCGGCGAAGCGCGGGCCGTGGTGGCCCTCGGCTTTGCCGACAGCGCCGAGCACGAAACGATCATCGTGCGCGACGACTACTTGACCATCCTCGGCCGCCCGCCGGCGCCGCCGGAGGTGGACTTCTGGGTGACCGAATTCGAGCAGGGGATGAACAACGAGAACGTCGTGGCGGGCTTTATCGGCTCCGATGAATACTTCCACGACCACAGCCAGGATTGAGCGGGCGAGGTCGACCGCCGGATGCGCAGCGGTGGCTGGGGCAGAAGCTGGCCGAGTGCGCACCGGCAATGACCGGCACCCGCCGTCGGCCAGCCATGCCCCGGTGGTGGCGCTACCGGGGCATCGCTTGGCCGCATCGCGTGTTCTCTCGCGCGATCCCAGTACGGCCAAGCTCTGCCCCAGCCACCGCTTGGATTCGCGATCCATCAATCTATGACTCACAGACGCTAGGCGTTGGCCGTGGCCGGCTCGCGACCCGCGCGGTAGAAGCCGACGCCTTCCAGCGCCTTGTAGACTTCTTCCAGCGTCTTCTCTCCGAAATTCGAAATGGCCAGCAGATCGTCGCGCGTGCAGTGCAGCAGATCGTTGACCGTGAAAATGCCGCGTTCCTCCAGGCAGTTGGTGGTGCGGACCGAAAGGCCGATTTCGGCGGTGCTCATCTCCAACCGACCGTGAAGGCCCTTCTCGAATTCGTCAACCTTGCTGAGGCGGATGCGGGTCATGGGTTCCCTCCCAAAAAAAAGAGAATGCTGTTAGCCAAGCGGTCGTGCCGTGGGGCAGTCGACCGCGGGCGGCAGCTCCGTATCTGCCGCTTAAGTGTGCGAATATAACAGTTCGCTCCAGAATTGCGAAGTACCTCGCGGAAAAAAATCGCCAACGAAGATTCCGCGCACTGATAGCAGCTAGCACGCCGGTGCATGCGGCCGCCGCTCAGACAAATAGTGGTGGCTGGGGCAGAGCCGCGCGACCGGCCAGTCTCTTCTTAGCGGTCCGCCGCGGCGATGCCCCGGTAGCGCCACCACCGGGGCATCGCTTGGCCGCATCGCGTGTTCTCAAGTCCAGCCCAGCACGGCCAAGCTCTGCCCCAGCCACCGAAAATGTCTCAGCGGCCGCCGCGTGCGGTAGAGCATCGCCGGGCGAAGGCCGGAAAACGCGGCGAACTCGATACGACCGACGTAACCCTCCTGCCCGCTTTGACCGTGCGGCTGCCGTGGCGTATAGCAATAGATAGCGAGCCGCCCATGGATGACACGTCTTTACCCAGCGACCACCGGTCCGCAGTTGCCGGCGGCTTGACGGAGGCGATTGCGCACGGTCGGCGGCAAGCGCGAGACTATCTGGTGCGGCAGCAGCGTCGCTTGGGCGAAATCGAGGCGGTGCTGGCCCATGAGATCGGCCGGATCAGCCAACAGCTCGCGTTGGTCCGCGAGGCCAACCTGGATGCCGAGGCCGAGATCGCGGCGGGGCGCAGCGAGCTGGACGACGCCACCCACAAGCTGCGGCACGACGAACGCGGCCTGGCGCAATTGCGTCGCGAGTGCGAAGCCGACGCCGACGAGCTCGCCTGGCAGCGGCAGCGGGCGCAGCGAAAGCTGACCGACCTGGAGGCTCAACGCGACCAACTCGACCGCATGGAGATCGACCTGAAGCGTCGCCGACGCCAATTGGCATACGAGTTAAGAGCTCGACGCGAGGACCCGTTGCGCGAACCTGAACGCCGAAAGCACGAGATCCCGCAGCCTTGCCAATCAACGGGCGAGAATGAAGCGGCGGCACAACAACTCGCTTTGGCCGACCAGCATGTGGCGGAACTCGAACGCAGCCTGGCAGCGGCCAACCGGCGTCAGTCTGAGGCCGATGCTCAGGTGGCTTTGGCCAACCAACGTGTGGCGGAACTCGAACGGAGCCTGACCGCGGCCAACCCGTGTCCGTCTGAGACCGCCGCTCAGGACGACCTTCGCGAAGCCCTGGCCGACATGCAGCGCCGCTACGACTTGGCGATGGACGACCTGCGCGAGCGGAAGCGCCGCGTGACGGAGTTGGAACAGCAACCGGTGCGGCCTGCCGCGGCCGCCACAGCCGAACCGGACGGCAAGCTCGACTGGGAAGCGCAAAAGCAACGGATGCTGGCCGCGCTGGAAGCCGACACCGGGGACGACGACGCCGAGCGGCAAGAAGAGCGATTGCGAATCCGCGACGTGGTTGCCCGCACCGATGAGGCGCTGGCCGCCAAAGACCGGCAGATCGAGGAGCTTGAAGGGCTGCTGGCCGCGCAGTCGGCGAACATCGGCGAGGTGGCCGTCGGCGCGGCGGCGTTCGCCGAGCTGTTGTCCGGCGACGAAGTGGTGCGCAACGAGCGAGAGAGGCTGCAGCAGTTGCAGCACGAATGGGAAGAAAAACTGCGCCAGGCGGAGATCGATCTCTCCGTGCAGCGGGCCAAGCTGGCGCGGGAGCGGGCCGAGATCGAAGAGCGGCAGCGTTCGCTGCACGACAATCAAGCCGGTCCCCCGTCATCGACTGCCGGTGCCCCGGCGGTCGTCCGACCCGACCGCGGCCGGTGGCTGGCGCGGCTGGGGCTGAAGGAGGAAGGGCCCTGAGTCTCGATCAGGAATAAACCGCGTTGGCGGCGGCGATGCTGGCTCCGGCGTCGAAACGGTGGCCTTGCTCCGCCAGAAGCTGCTCCAAGGCCGAAAGGAACAACAAGACGTTGCGGGACCGCGAGCCGTGACCCATCAGGCCAATGCGCCAGACCTTCCCTTTGAACTCGCCCAGGCCGCCGCCGATCTCGATGCCGAAACGTTCCAGCAAACCGCGCCGCACCGCCGCATCGTCGACGCCGTCGGGCACGCGCACGGCGTTGAGCATCGGCAACTGGTGACCTTCGGCCGCCGTGTAGCCGATGCCGATGGCCGCCAGGCCCGCTTTCAGCGCGCGGTGGTTCAAGGCATGTCGGGCAAAGCAACTCTCCAGGCCTTCGTCGTCCACCAGCCGCAACGCTTCGTAGAGACCGTAGGTCATGTTGATCGGTGCGGTGTGATGATAGACGCGTTCTTCGCCCCAATAGCGGGCCAGCATCGACACGTCGAGATACCAGCTTTGCACCGGCGTCTTGCGGTGCAGAATGACCTCCATGGCCCGTGCGTTGAACGATACCGGAGCCAGGCCCGGCGGGCAGCTCAGGCACTTCTGGCTGCCCGAATAGATGGCGTCGATCTGCCAACGATCGACCTCGACCGGGATGCCGCCCAGGGCCGTGACCGTATCGACCAAGAGCATGGCGCCGGCGTCGTGGACCAGCCCGGCGATTTCTTCGATCGGCTGCCAGGCGCCGGTGGACGTTTCGGCCATCACGATGCCCACGACTTTGGGCCTCGATTTGGCCAGCGCATCCTTGAGATGCGCCGGCTCGAACACTTCACCCCAGGGCCGTTCGACGCGGGTCACTTTGGCGCCGGCCCGGTGGGCCACGTCGGCCATCCGCGCGCCGAACACGCCGTTGACGCAGACGATCATCGAGTCGCCCGGCTCGATCAGGTTGACCACCGTGCATTCCATACCTGCCGAACCGGTGGCGCTGATGGCCATCGTCATCGGGTTCTCGGTGCGGAACACGCCGCGCAGCAGCCGCTGCATGTCGTTCATCAAGGCCAGGTAGTAGGGATCGAGATGGCCGACGGTCGGGGCGGCCATGGCGGCCAGCACGCGCGGATGGATTTCGCTGGGACCGGGACCAAGCAGCAGACGAACGGGCGGGGCGAGCGGGGGGAACATGGGAGGGTTCAGGGTTCAGGGTTCAGGGTTCAGGAGGCGTCTCACGGATCAAACGGCTGATTTCCTTGAACTGCGGAGTGCCGAAGCGCTGGCACCACTCGAACAGCGCGGTCTCGGTCGTGGTCAGCGTGGCCCCGGCCGATTCCATGCGGCGCAGCGCCGTGCGATAGTCGATGTCATGGCGCGAGCCGACGGCGTCGACCGCCACATAGACGCGGCGGCCCGACGCAATCAAGTCGAACGCGGTTTGCAGCACGCACACGTGCGACTCGATGCCGGCCAGCAGCACCCGCGCGATGCCTTTTTCGTCCCATTGCCGGAAGATCTCCGGACAGCCGCCGCAGCTAAAGCAGAGTTTGTCGGGAATCGGCGGCAACCGCTGGGCGAGTTCAGGCACCGTCGGTCCCAGTCCCTGCGGGTATTGCTCGGTTCCGGCAGCGCTCACTCCTAGGATCTTGGCGCCGTCCAGCAGGCGGCGGATATTCCACACAACGCGCTGGTGCCCGGCGATCAGACCGATGAGCTTCTCCTGCACATCGACCACGAGCAGACCGGTATCATCGGCCGACATCAACTCCGGGCTGCGCGGCAACGGGTCCAGGCTCGGCTGTTCGGCTTCGTTTTCTGTCATGGCAAACAGGATAGCAAACTGTGTGGTGGCGCAGAAGAGACTCGATTGGTCTGCCGCTCCTCAGATCAACTCCTCAATCACCCGCGAGGCGTGCAGCAGGTCGTCGACCACGTAATCGGGCTGCAGGGCGGCGTCGGTGGCATACTGCCCGCCGTAGCCGGTGCGGACCAGCAGCGTCGTGGCGCCGACCGCCCGGCCAAGGTCGATGTCGCACGGCTTGTCACCAATGACGAACGAGTCGCTGGGCAAAAAGCCATGTTCCCGCGCGGCCGCCTCGACCAGGCCCGGCAAAGGCTTGCGGCAGCCGCAGCCTTCGTCGGGCCGGTGCGTGCAACAGACAATGCCGTCGATCTCGACGCCCGACGATCGCAGCAGTGCATGCAAGCGTTCATGGACCGCGTTCAATCGGTCTTCGTCGAAAAACCCACGGCCGACGCCCGACTGGTTGGTGACCACCACCAGACCCAAGCCGAGCCGCTTCAACTCGGCCAGCCCTTCGGCCGCGTTGGGAAGCAGCTCCAGATCGTCAGGATCGGACAGATAATGGCACTCGACATTGATCGTGCCGTCGCGGTCGAGAAGAACGAAACGCTTCATAGCAACAGTATGCCATGTTTGAGGCGATAGGCGATAGGCGTTAGGACAACTTCCTCACACCGTGCCTAAAGCCGAACGCCCATCGCCTAACGCCTGCCTTACTATGCCGCAATCCGCAGCCGCAGGCCCGCGTCGGCGGCCACGAAACGCCGGAGCATCTCGTCGACGATCCGTTCCGCCGCATGGCCGTCGCCATAGGGATTGACCAGTTTCGGCGGCATGGCAAAGCTCCGTTCGTCAGCCAGCAATACGCCCGCGCGTTCCACGATGCGACGCACGTCGGCGCCCACCATCTCGGCCAGGCCGGTTTCGATGAGTTCCTGTCGCTCGGTCGTGGCGCGGGTCACCAGCACGTGCTTTCCGAGCGAAGGGGCCTCTTCCTGAATGCCGCCCGAATCGGTGATGATCAGCGACGATCGGTCCATCAGCCAGACAAACTCCGGATAGGCCACCGGATCGAGCAGGTGAAGATTTTCGTCAGCGTGCCGGCGAAGCATGCGATAGACCGGACCGTGGACCTGCGGATTGAGATGGATCGGAAACACGAACTCCACGTCCGGCAACTCCGCCGCCAACATCAAGATGGCCCGACAAATATGATCCAGCCCTTCGCCGACGTTTTCGCGGCGGTGCCCGGTGATGAGCACCATGCGGCGGTCGCCCAAGTAGTCGTGCTTTTCCTGCCAAAAGTGGCTTCGGCTGCGCTCGCGTTGGACGGTGTCGAGCAGGGCGTCGACCACCGTGTTGCCCGTGACCACGATCGAGTCGTCGGGCACGTGTTCCGCCAACAGGTTTTGACGGGCACGCTCGGTGGGGGCGCAGTGTAGGGCCGCGGCCAGCGTCGCCAGGCGCCGATTCATCTCTTCCGGCCAGGGCGATCGCACGTTGCCGGTGCGCAGCCCGGCCTCGACGTGGATCAAGGGAATTCGTCGGTAGAACGCGGCCAGGGCGGCCGCGGCGGTGGTCGTCGTGTCGCCTTGAGCGACGACGCAATCGGGTTGGTGCTGCGCCAGCACGCCGTCGAGCGCCGTCAGCGCACGGCCGGCAAAGTCGGCCGGCGACTGATTCGGCCGCATCAGGCCCAGATCGATCTCGGCATCGATGCCGAAGTATTCGGTCACCTGGTCGAGCATCTCACGGTGCTGGCCGGTGACGCAAACGAGAGCATCGAGGTCGTCGGGCCGCTGCCGGCAGGCCGAGACCAGCGGGGCCATTTTGACGGCTTCGGGCCGGGTACCAAAGACGATCAGCGGGCGAAGCGGCATGATGACAAATCCTCTTCAGACGGTGGCAAATGTGGGGAGGTTAATCCACCGGCTCGCCCGGTCCAATAGCAGTTGGTGATGAGATCCCCCTCCTTTGAGAGGTGTCAACCGTTGACACCTGACGCTGTGCGCTTGTGGGAATCTGGCTTAGTCGCATTGGCCGGGATGTGCTAACATTCCACCCCTTATGTCCCGCGTACTCTATCTTGCGCCCGTCGAATGGGCCTCCCTTCGCCAACGTCCGCAGCAGCTTGCCCTGCGGCTGGCAAGGCACTTCGACGTGCGTTACGTCGAACCGGTCGGCCTGCGCTCGATGCGGCCGGCCGATTTGGGGCGAATCTGGCGGCACGCCACGGCAGACGGCCGGGCATCCGCCCCGCTGCCGCTCGTTCGGCCGCGTTACGTCCCTTTCATCGGCCATCGACTGCTCGACTGGGCAAATCGCCGCTGGCTCTGGCGGCAGATGGCGAACCAGTTCGATTTCGACGGCGGGCCTTGGATTCTGTGGCTGAGCACGCCCAGCCTGTTGGCTGAGACTTTGCTGGAGCATACCGCGCCGAGCTTGGTGGTGTACGACTGCATGGACCGCTACGCGGAGTTTCACCGCGGCCGGGCGCGACAACGGATCGAGCGGGCAGAAGCGGCCATCGTGGGCCGGGCCGACCTTGTCTTTGCCAGCTCGCGTGGCTTGGCAGAGCGGTTGGACCGTTGGCATGAGGCGACGCTTGTTCCTAACGGGGTCGAAACTTGCGAGTTTGCCGTCACCCGCCGGACAATGCCGGACTGGAGAAAGCGGATCCGTGGCCCCGTCGTCGGTTTTTACGGCACCATCGGCGATTGGCTCGACTTCGACCTGCTGGCCGAGCTGGCCCGTCGCCGCCCGGACTGGTCGTTCGTGTTTGCCGGCCCGCAGGCGAGCCGCGACTTCGGCCGACTGCAAAGATTGGCCAACGTACATCACCTGGGCGTCATCCCCTACGACGCGCTGCCGGAACAGGCAGCCTGGTTCGATGTGGGGCTGGTACCGTTCCGTCTCAACGCGCTCACCCGTTACGTTCATCCGATCAAGGCGCTGGAATACCTGGCCCTCGGCCTGCCGATCGTTTCGTCGGCGCTGCCGGACCTGGCGGAGTTGGCGAACGTCGTCCGTTTTGCCGCGACGGCGGACGAGTGGTTGGCGGCAATTGCGGAGGCGCTGACGGCGGAGGCACGTTCGACTCAAGCGGTGACCGTCCGCAGGCAAGCGGCGGCGGCGCACGACTGGGATAGCCGCGCGGCGATCATTGTGGGGCGATTGATGGAGCGGCTACCGGCGGACCAGAGGTCGGCGGATGAGCCAACGGGGAATTCGCTGGGTAAGGGAAGATTGCCAATTGCGAATTGCGAATTGCAAATTGCAAATTGACGACGAGCGAGGCTGCGATGCTAGATGCCAACTCCTTGGGTGCGACGGGGGTCGCTTCGGCTCGTCGGTCCGTTATCGTGGATCGTGTCCCAGCCGACCTCGACGTGGGAGTGATCTACAGCGGAGAGCGGCATTTTCTCGTTCCGCTGCTGGAAACCATGCGCTATGTTACCGGCGATTTGCGTGTACGGCTGATTGTGGTCGATAACGCGTCGCGCGACGGCGCGGCGAGCTGCCTGGCCTGGCCCGGCACGGCGACGGTCGTCTACAACGCGCGGCGGCTCGGTTACGCCGCGAACCTCAACCGGATTCTCGCCGCCGCCACCGCCCGATACGTGCTGCTGATGAACACGGATATGGAGTTCGATCCGGCCGAAGCGTGCTTGAGCAAAATGGTGCGGTTCATGGACGCCCACCCGCTGTGCGGCGTGAGCATCTGCCGTCTCTATCATCTCGACGGCAGCTACGCCTGGCCCGCCCGCCGTTTTCAGACGCTGCCGATGATCGCCGCTCGCCGGCTGGGGCTGGAACGCGTTTTTCAATCGGCGTTGGACGACTATCTTTATCGGCGCCATGATCCGTGCGCCACCTTCACCTGCGACTGGGTGTCGGGCTGTTTTTTGCTCGTGCGGCGCGAGGCGCTGCTGGACGTCGGGCGGTTTGACGAGCGGTTCGTGAAATACTTCGAGGACGTCGATTTTTGTGCGCGCATGGCCCGATCGGGCTGGCAAGTCATGCACCACGGCGGCACCTGGTGCTTTCACCACGAGCAGCGCGCCAGCCGGCGATGGTTCTCGCTCGATGCCCTGCGGCACCTCGTTGCCTATTTGCGGTGGCGTTTTGGCCTTAACCCAAACGACCAAATCGCCTAAGATTCCGCCGCCATCGTCGAACAAGCCAAGGATGGCCCAAGCGCATCAGGGAGGATGACAATTCATGCCCCACAGAATTCTCGTGACCGGCGGCGCCGGTTATCTCGGCTCGGTGCTGGTTCCCGCCCTGCTCGAACAGGGCCACACCGTCACCGTGCTCGATAGCTTCCTGTTCAACCAGAACAGCCTGCTGGAATGCTGCGCCAATCGGCGCTTCTCGGTCATTCGCGGCGATTGCCGTGAAGCCAGCGTGGTCCGGCGAGGTCTCTCCGACGCCGACATCATTATCCCTCTGGCCGCTATCGTCGGCGCTCCCGCGTGTTCCGCCGACGCCACGGCCGCCCGTTCGACCAATCTCGACGCCGTCAAGCTGCTGCTGACTTTGCGGTCGACCCAGCAGCGCGTCATCTATCCCACCACGAACAGCGGCTACGGCATCGGCGAAAAGGGAAAGTTTTGCACGGAAGAAACGCCGCTGCGGCCCATTTCGCTGTACGGCACAACCAAAGTCGAAGCCGAGCGGGCCGTGCTCGACGCCGGCAATTCCATCACCTTCCGTCTGGCCACCGTCTTCGGCATGTCGCCGCGGATGCGGATCGATCTTTTGGTGAACGATTTCGTCTACCGGGCGATCAACGACCGCACGGTGGTGGTCTTCGAAGGGCACGCCAAGCGGAACTACATCCATGTGCGCGACGTCGCCCGTGCGTTTCTGCACGCCATCGACCAATTTCCCGTCATGCAGGGCCAGCCCTACAACGTGGGACTGAGCGACGCCAACCTGTCGAAGATCGAGCTTTGCGAGCGGATCAAGGAGCACCTGCCGCAGTTCGTCTATCTCGAAGCGCCCGTCGGCGAAGACCCCGACAAACGCGATTACATCGTCTCGAACCAGAAGATCGAGCGTGCCGGGTTCAAGCCGGCCCACTCGATCGACGACGGCATTCGCGAGCTGATCAAGGGTTACACGGTTTTGAAGAACGGCCGCTACAGCAACGTGGGGTAGCCATGATCGAGCGGTTTTATCGCGCTCTGTACCGCATCCGCCGGGTGGAAGAGGAGATCGCGCGGGTCTATCCGCTCGATAAGGTCAAAAGCCCGGTCCACTTGTCGATCGGCCAGGAGGGCATCTCGGTCGCCGTCTGCGAGGCGATCGAGGCCAGCGACGTGGTGTTCGGCACCTATCGCGGGCATGCCCTCTATCTGGCCAAGGGCGGCGACCTGCGGCAGATGATGGCCGAGCTGTACGGCAAAGCCACGGGCTGCGCGCAAGGCAAAGGCGGCTCGATGCACCTGATCGATACCGACGCCGGCGTGATGGGCACCTCGGCCGTCGTGGGCACCGGCATCGCCAACGCCGTCGGCTATGCCTACGCCATGAAGTATCGCCGCAGCGATGCGATCGTGGCCTGTTTCTTCGGCGACGGCGCCACAGAAGAAGGCGTCTTTCACGAGAGCCTCAATTTCGCCGCCCTAAAACGTCTGCCGATTCTTTTCGTTTGCGAAAACAACTCCTACGCCATCCACACTCACCAGCTCCGCCGGCAGGCCCAGGCCAACATCGCCGAACGTGTACGCAGCTACGGCATTGCCACGCAACGCATCGACGACGGCGACGTCGTCAAGCTGCACAAGTGCGTCAAGCAAGCCGTCGATGAGCTCCGCACGGGCGAGAGCGGGCCGCATTTCTTCGAGTGCAAGACGTACCGTTGGCGGGAGCACGTCGGGCCGGGCGACGACTGGCATCTCGGTTATCGTCTGCCGCGCGAAGCCCAGACGTGGTTCGAAAACGATTCGTTGCGGCAGCTCGCGCCGCAGCTCGACGACCGCCGCCGGCACGAGATCGAGGCCGAAGTCGAGTGCGAAATCGAAGTCGCCCTGGCCTTTGCCGAGCTGAGCCCGGAGCCGAAGGCGGAGAGTTTGTATGGCGATATGGCGGGAGCGGGAGTGGTGATTGGTCGTGTGAAGAAGGGTATGGGAAACAAGGCACACGTAACAGCGGCACCAAGAGAACTACGGCCGTTGGCCGCGTAGGGTGGGACCAGCGAGCTTGCGAGCGCCGGCCCACGATCTTGCGGCGTCGCTCACGGTGGGCCGAAGCTCACAAGCTCGCTGGCCCCACCCTACATCGGCTTGGTCGTGAAGAAATATGCGAAAAACATCGATTCAGCCCCGCAAGAAGAACCAACGGCGCGTGACGACTGGGCAAGCGCATGGCACGGTGGATCCTGTTCCCTGTTCCCTGTTCCCTGTTCCCTCCACTCGCCAGCTCTCCTATGTCGACGCCGTTCGCGAAGCGACCGATCAGGAGATGGACCGCGATCCGGCGGTGATCTTGTTCGGCCTCGACGTCGACGATCCCAAAGCGATTCAAGGCACCACGCGGGGTCTGGCCGCCAAGTTTGGCCCCGAGCGGGTCTTCGGCACGCCTTTGTCTGAAGACGGCATGACCGGCGCGGCGGTGGGCATGGCCCTGGCCGGCCTGCGCCCGATTCATGTCCATATCCGCATGGACTTCCTGATGCTGGCCATGAACCAGTTGATCAATGTGGCGGCCAAGAGCCGTTCCATGTACGGCGGCCGCGTGTCGGTGCCGTTGGTGGTGCGGTCGATGATCGGCAAGAGCTGGGGACAAGGGGCGCAGCACTCGCAAGGGCTTTACTCGTTCTTCATGCACGTGCCGGGCTTGAAGGTCGTCGCGCCCTCGACGCCTTACGACGCCAAGGGCACGCTGCTGGCCGCCATCCGCGACGACGACCCCGTGGTGTACGTCGAACACCGCCTGTTGCACTTTCAGCAAGGCCCCGTGCCGGAGATGCCGTACACGGTGCCGCCCGGCAAAGCCCGGATCACCGCGGCCGGCGACGACGTGACGCTGGTGGGTATTTCGTGGATGCAGATCGAATGCCTGCGGGCCGAGCGTTACCTGCGCGCCGCCGGCGTTTCGGCCGAGGTCATCGATCCGGTCTGGCTGGCGCCGCTCGACATCGAGACGATCGTCGAGTCGGTCGACAAAACCGGGCGGCTGTGCGTGGTCGATAACGGCTGGACCACGTGCGGCGCCGGTGCCGAGATTGTGTCGCAGGTGGTCGAGCGACTGCAAGGCAAACGCTCGATCGCGGTGCATCGCATCGGTTTCGCGCCGGTCACTTGCCCGACCGCTCCCAGCTTGGAGGCCGAGTTCTATCCCGACGCGCGCACGATTGCCGGGGCCGTATATGGACTGGTGCGCGGCGAGGTATGGATGCCCGACCAGCGAGACGACCTGCAGGACATCGCATTCAAAGGACCCTTTTGACAATTTTGGATTTTGGATTTTAGATTGGCCGTAAGGTGGGACCAGCGAGCTTGCGAGCGCCCACCGATAGCGACGTCGTTTATGGTGGGCCAGCGCTCGCAAGCTCGCTGGTCCCACCTTACGGCTGCGGCCGAATCCAAAATCGAAAATCCAAAATCCAAAATCGTAATGAACCAGACCGCTTTCCCCGACCGCCCGACTTCGCCACGGCAAATTGCCCTCGACTGGCCGTTGATGCGCAAGAACTTCGCGCCTTCCGATCTGGAGGCCGTCGTCGAGCTGTTGCAGCAAGACGATCCGGTGCTGACGCAGGCCGGCCACGTGCGGGCGTTCGAGCGCGAGTGGTCGCAATGGCTGGGCGTCGAACACAGCGTGTTCGTCAATTCCGGCTCGTCGGCCAACTTGCTGACGTTGGCCGCACTGCGGGCCACGGCCGGTCCCGGAGAAGTGATCGTTCCGACGCTCACCTGGGTCTCCGACATTGCGGCCGTCCTTCAAAACGGCTTCGAGCCGGTGTTCGTCGACATCGACCCGCGCACGCTGGGCATGGACAACGAGCAGGTGCTCGACAAGATCACGCCGCGCACGAAGGCCGTGTTTGTCACGCACGTGCTCGGCTATAACGCGATCTCCATTCGCTTGCTCGACGACTTGGCGCGACGGCGGGTGCCGCTCATCGAGGACTGCTGCGAGGCCCACGGCGCCACCTTCCACGGCTTCAAGCTCGGCACGTTGGGGCTGATGTCGAACTTCTCCTTTTATTACGCGCATCACTTGACGACGATCGAAGGGGGCATGATCTCGACCAATGATGAGCGGCTTTATCAGGTGCTCCGCATGTTGCGGTCGCACGGCATGGTGCGCGAAGCGACCGACGACGATCTGAGGTCGTCGTATCATCTCGATTATCCGGACTTGAATCCGGAGTTTATTTTTGCCTATCCGGCCTACAACGTTCGCAGCACCGAGATCAGCGCGGTCATCGGCCGCAACCAGCTCAAGCGGCTCGACGGCAACATCGAAGCCCGCCGCGAGAACCTGGCCGTCTTTCTTCGCCATCTCGACGCCGAGAAATATCAGACCGATTTTGACGTCGCGGGATGCTCCAGCTACGCACTGACGCTGGTCCTCAAGCGCCCCGATCCGCTTTTGGCCGAATGCGTGGCGCGGGCCCTGCGAAGTGCGGGCGTGGAGTTTCGCCGCGGGATGTCGGGCGGCGGCAATCAGCTTCGCCAGCCCTATCTGCGGCCTTATTTGGGTGCGGAACATTGGCAAGCATACCCGCGTGTCGAGCACGTTCACTTTTACGGCTTTTACGTGGGCAACTATCCCGACCTGCCGCGTGAGAAGATCGTCGCCTTGTGTGATTTGTTGAATGGTTTGTAGCAGGCGTCAGGCGTCAGGCGTCAGGCGTCAGGCGTCAGACGTCAGGCGGGCAATTGCAAATTTGCAATTTGCAATTTGCAATTTGCAATTTCCCGAACCCCGAACCCCGAACCCCGAACCCTGAACCCATGCTCGACCTGGTCCTCATCAACCCCGCTAGCCGGACGCAAGTCTATCAGTCGCTGGGCAAGCGTCTGGCGTCCATCGAGAATCCCGTCTGGGCCGGGCTGATGGCCGAGTTCGCCCGGTGGCAGGGACTGTCGGTCGAGATCATCGACGCCGAAGCGCTTGTCCTGAGCGCCGAGCAAGTGGCCGAAGAAGTGGCCTCGCTCAACGCCCGGTTGGCGGTCGTCGTCGTGTATGGACATCAGCCGTCGGCCTCGACGCAGATCATGCCCGCCGCGCGACGCACGTGCCAGGCGATCAAAGACCTGCTGCCGAACCAGCCCATTCTGCTGGCCGGCGGACACGTGGCGGCGCTGCCGCAACGCACACTTGAAGAAGAGCCGGCCGATTTCGTGGCTTCCGGCGAAGGGCTGTGGACGATCGTTGATTTGGCGTCGGCCCTGAAAGCTTCTCCGCGGCCCGCGGGGAAAAGGGGACAGGTACGTTTTGCCGGAACGACCCGAAGGGCGCTTCGCACAAAACGTACCCGTCCCCTTTTCCCCGATCTCAGCCGCGTGCGCGGCCTGTGGTATCGGCAGGAAGATGCCGTGCGCTCGACGCCCGCCGCGCCGCTGGCCACCGATCTTGACAATCAACTTCCCGGCATCGCCTGCGACCTTTTGCCGATGGACCGGTATCGGGCACACAACTGGCACTGCTTCGGCGGTCACGAGCGGCAACCTTATGCCGCGATTTATACCACGCTCGGCTGCCCCTATCACTGTTCGTTCTGCTGCATTCAGGCGCCTTTCAAGGCGGGCGAGCAGGCCGCCGGACACAAGCCGGGCGCAAACAGCTACCGTTTCTGGTCGCCCGCGCACGTGATTGGCCTGATCGATAAGCTGGTGATCGAGCATGGCGTGCATAACATCAAGATCGCCGACGAAATGTTCGTGCTCAACCGCCGCCACGTGGCCGCCATCTGCGACCTGATTATCGAGCGCGGCTACGAGCTGAACTTGTGGGCCTACGCCCGCGTCGATACGGTCCACGACGCGCTGCTCGACAAGCTGGCGCAGGCCGGCTTTCGCTGGCTGGCCTTCGGCATCGAATCGGCCAGCGAGCAGGTGCGCGACGGAGTGGACAAGCGGTTCGACCAGCAGCAGATATTCACGACGCTCGGCAAGGTGCGCGCGGCCGGCATCCACGTGATCGGCAACTACATCTTCGGCTTGCCCGACGACGATCGCGACAGCATGCAGGCCACGCTCGATCTGGCGCTGGATCTCAATTGCGAGTTCGCCAATTTTTACACGACCATGGCTTACCCCGGTTCGCCTCTCTATCAGCAGGCGCTGGCGTTGGGCTGGCCGCTCCCCGAAGCATGGTCGGGCTATTCGCAGCACGCCGTCGATACCCGGCCCTTGCCGACCGCCCACTTGGCCTCCGACGAGGTGCTGGCCTTTCGCGACGCCGCATTCCACACGTATTTCCGCGGTCCCCGTTACCGCGACATGATTCGCCGCACGTTTGGAGCCGAGACGCTGGAGCAAGTAGACGACATGAGCGCCCATACGCTGACCAGACGGAGTTATGCCCATGTGTAGAGAAAGTGAAGGCGTTAGGCGTTGGGCATTGGGCGTTAGGAACAGCGGACCTAACGCCTAACGCCTCAATCACGGTGGGCCGGCGCTCGCAAGCTCGCTGGTCCCACCCTACATGCTCATTGCCAAACAGCTACCCGGAGCCGACCGATGTCGTTGATGCAATACGTCATTCCTCGCCAGGCCCGCTCGCGCCTGAAACAAGCGGTGGGCCTGCAACAACTCCACAAACGGGTCCACGACGTCGAACGAGCGTTGCCGACGCTGGCCGATCATCTGCGGCATTTGGAAAAGTGTATTGCCGAGCCGTCCGATCCGCGGCTGCTGATTCCGGTTCCCCCTTGGTATGACCCGCAGTTCTGCGAACCGACCGTGGCGATGGCCCTGCGCGACTTGTGCCGGCCGGGCGACGTGGTGTTCGACGTCGGCGCTCACGCCGGCTCGTTGAGCTTGCTCATGTCGCGGCTCGTCGGATTGACCGGCAGCGTCTGGTCGTTCGAGGCCAGCCGGCGGATGGTCATTACCTGCCAGCACAACTTGGTGCTCAACGGTTGCAACAACGTGCAACTCTTCCACAAAGCCGTCTTTGCCACGTCGAACGAGGCGGTAAAAATCTATCACACCGACGCCAACAACGACACGATCATGGAGACATGGCCGCACAACGAGACCTACGACGAAGTGGAAACCGTCGCACTGGACGACTTCGTCGAGCACGGCCAGGTTTATCCGTCGCTGATCAAGCTCGACATCGAAGGCGCGGAATACGACGCGTTGAAAGGCTCGGAACGGTTGCTCGCCGGCCGCCATCCCATGCTGATCGTCGAGCAGCAGCCGCCCGACAGCCCCTGCTTCGCCTTCCTGCGCGAACGAGGCTATACGGCCATCGACCTCTCGACCTACCGCGAGGTACGCACGCCCGACGACTATCCGACGGGGGCGGTCGTGGTCAACGTGCTCTATATCCACCAATCGCAGATCGACCGCTCGCCGTATCGTCCGCCGTTGCAAGGCGAGCTGGTTCAGCGGATCGGCAAGGACGATTTTTTAACCGAGCCAAACGGCGATGTGCGGCTGAAGCGACGCTTCGATCTGGAGACGGGCAGGTATCTCGTCGCCACCGAGATCGTGGCCGGCGGCCCGGACAACGAAGTTCATATAGGGGTCCAAGGCGATCGGACCGATCTTTTGCGCTATCATGGCGACACGGCCTGGCTTGCGCAGAGCTATCGCGATTGGATCATCGACCTCCGCCGGAAGAAGTCGATCGACTTGTTCGTGCGGTTCTTGCGGGGATCTTGCGATCCCGGCCTGGAGTTCAAGTCGGCGGCGATTTATCGCTTTCCGGCACTTTCCAACCTCCGCCGCCTCGATTTCGCTTGATCGGCGCAAGAACGTGCGTTCCAATGCGAATATCCACAAAGGCATCAGGCTTGAGGCGTCCCGGCGACTTTCCTGACGCTTGACGCCTCAACTGTTATGGCGACGGTCCACCGCGCCAATGACCGATTTGCAATTCGCAATTCGCCATTTGAAATCGTTGCCGCGGCCTGGGATTGGGCCCGAACCGACTATTGCGAATTGCAAATTGTGGCTCGCTGGTCCCACCCTACAAGACTCCACCTAACACCAGACCAACCATCATGGCCGACGAAATCGACTATCAAGTCTTCGGTTCCGAAATGCAGTACGTCGAGGTCACGCTCGACCCGGAGGAGATGGTCATCGCCGAGCCGGGCATGATGATGTACATGACGCCCGGCATCCAGATGGAGACCGTGTTCGGCGATCCGTCGGCCAAGTCGGGCGGCTTCTGGAGCAAGGTCGCCGCCGCCGGCAAACGGGCGATCACCGGCGAGTCGATCTTCATCACCACCTTTCGCAATGCCGCCCCGCGACGCGAGCACGTGGCCTTCGCCGCTCCCTATCCGGGCAAAATCCTGCCCATGCACCTCGACCAGTTGGGCGGCGAGCTGATCTGCCAAAAAGACTCGTTCGTCTGCGCCGCGCGTGGCATCCAGATCGGCGTCGCCTTTCAAAAGCGGTTCGGCGTGGGCCTGTTCGGGGGTGAAGGCTTTATTATGCAACGGCTGACCGGTGACGGCGTGGCTCTGGTCCACGCCGGCGGCACGATGATGAACCGAACGCTCAGCGCCGGCGAAACACTCAAGCTCGACACCGGCTGCCTGGTGGCGATGACCAGCGGCATCGACTACGACATCCAGTTTGTGGGCGGCATCAAGAACACGCTGTTCGGCGGCGAGGGGCTGTTCTTTGCCACGCTCACCGGGCCGGGCCAAATATGGTGCCAGTCGCTGCCCTTCTCGCGACTGGCCGGCCGCGTGTTGGCCAGTGCTCCGCAACGCGGTGGCAGCCGCGAGGAAGGCTCGGTCCTGGGCGGACTCGGCCGCCTGATCGACGGCGACAACGAATAATCCAAAATGCCCGTCAGCTTCCCATCACGTCGCCGCGGACCGCAAAGTCGAGCCCGAACGACTCGCAGCGCGTGACGCGCACCACCAGCCGTTCCACCCACTCGCCCACGGGCAACTCGACCGCGAGGAACCGCGTGCGCACAGGCCGGATGTGCCAAAGCGTCACGCTGTCGGCCGTGGCACGCATCGCGTCGCACTCAAACGGACTTCCGCACGGTTGCAGGCGTTCGTCGAGCGGGGTCGCCCGCGCGCGGGCGGCCGGCCACGTCGGGCCGTCGATGGCCTGGTCGGCCGCGACGGTTGACCGCTGGACCGGCTGCTCTTGGCTGCCCGGATAGGAGGAGTGCGACAAATTGAACTGACCGAGATCGAACCTGCTGACGGTGGCCATGCCAATGTCTCCTGAAAGTGATTGGCCCTACCTGGCCGTTGCGATGTTCCTGAAACTGAGGCTAAGGCCGCCGCGACGAAACCTCAACAGAAATCCGGCCGCGGCGAAGAATTTTCTCGAAGGCCCGGCGATACGTCCGGCGCCGGTCCTAGAGGCGGCAGCCTTGGTAAAGTTTCACTGGCTGCATTCAACCACAAAGAGCACCAAGCCCACAAAGGGGTTGCTGCCCGTCCTTCGTGGATGAGCCTGCCCTTGGCCTTCGGCACCACCCCGGAGACGATTCCCGCCTCGGTGCCGTATCTGCGCGCCGAGCCGGCCGACATCGAGCGTTGGCGGGAGCGGCTGGCGCGCGAGCCGGCCGGGCCGAAGGTGGGCCTCGTCTGGGCCGGCCGCTCGACGCACAAAAATGATCATAACCGGTCGATATCGCTTTCCCTGCTGGCTCCGTTGGCCGCCGTGCCGGGCGTGCATTTCTACAGCTTGCAAAAAGGCGGTCCCTCGTCGCAGGCCAAGATGTTTCCCGCTCGCCGCGCCGACCGACCAGACTGAGCTTGCAGCCAAGGAGGCCACGTCGTCATGTTCTCTCATCGTTCCGCTGGCCCGTCCACATCGCCCAAACCGTCACTGCCAGTCTTCCAGCTTGAGCCGCGGAACACGGCTGAACTCGCTGGTGTTGTGCGTGACTAAAATCAGCGATTTGGCCAGAGCGATCGAAGCGATCATTAGGTCGTTGGGACCAATAGGCGTTCCCACGCCATCCAAGTAGGCACGTAGCTCGCCGTACTGCTCGGCCGCCGCGTCGTCGAAGGCGAGCGACTGAAATTGACCAGAGAAATTGTGGACCTCCGTTAGGGTCTGGGACTTCCGAACACTGCGGTGTGCGCCGTACAGAAGTTCCGCCACGACGACGGAGCAAAGAACGACGCTTCCCGGAGCGGCGGCAGCCAGCCTCGTGGTGACGTTCGACGCCTGGCCCAGGCGAAGGTGATTCACGCACGAATTCGTGTCCAGCAGGTGCGTCACGGCAATTCCTCGCGGCGTTCGTATTCGCCTTGCCCATGGCGCACGAACGTCGGGTCCGTGATGCTGCCTGCGGTCGACAGGACGAATTGCCGCCATTCCTCTTGTGTCATCGTGGGTTTCGGGACCGGATCGATCGTGACCTGCACTTCCTTATCGGCCTCTGCTTTGCCGATCGGCACCGCCAAGTGCAAGACGCCGTCGGCGCCGACGCGCGAATGAACGACCATGCGATTCATGTCAATCCTCAAGTTTTCAATGCGATAGAGCCCCAACCAATTATAACCGGCGATCTGGAACCGGCACTCAACCACAAAGAGCACGAAGAGCACAAAGGCACTCCTGCCCGTTCCTCGTGTTCTTTGTGCCCTTCGTGGTTCCAATGACGGGCGCCGCCGCCTTGAAAAAAACGCGGCCGCGCTCAACGGCACGGTCAAGGGAGATAAAGCCGCCCGGTGCCTCGGTAGGCATTGATGTCGAGCAAAATGTCGAGGAGCGATTCGATCACGTTTTCGACGTATGCTCGATCGCGATGGAATCGCTCGGGATCAGAGATAGTCAGCACCGGCAAACTTTGCATAGTAACACACTGGCGAAGCGTCGCCTCGAGCGAGTCGTCGCCGCTCCGGTTGCGGTTACTCGTGATGAGCACGTATTCCTGGTCCTGGCCAAATTGCCAAACCACGTCGTCTTTGGCGGCGGGATCGAGGCCCACGTCGCCAAACGCCGCATATTGGATGCTCAACTCCTGCCAAATCGACGCCCACGAACCCGGATTGCATCAAGCTGACAAGGAAGTCAACATGCCCGCGGATATTGACGTCAGCCAGGATGCCCTGCACCGTTTCCGTCCTCGCGAGCGTGATTGCCAAGTCTCTCCTGGAGCGCCAGCCTCTTTTCGCGCGACCGGCGCAGCAACTCCTCGACGTGCGGCGGGTTGCGGCGCGTGGCATTCCGCTGGCGAATACGGCGGTCTTCTTCCATCACCTCTTCACGATGCTCGTCGACGTAGCGCTCGACCGCCTGGATTTCGGCCACGGAAAGAGTCGGCATGATCTGAAGAATCTCGTCGTAGCTGTAGTTTAACTGGAGGTAGGGCACCAGGTCCTGCACGGTAATGCGGCTGGTCGAGAGCTGCGGCCCGCGGCCCTTATCGACAATACTGGTCTCAGCGTTCATGGCTCCTCTCGCCTTTTGTGGCACTCCTTTATTGTACCGACGGCTAGCCGCAAAGCGTAGACCGTTCTGCCACCAAGAACCTTAACGGTCATCACGGCTACGGTGTTTCCAGGCACGACGATTTCGGCGGAAACGCATATCCAGGTCGCCGTCCGGAGCCCCGATTGCATTCTGGGCGTTTTTCGCCCAAACTTATCGAGGAGAAACGCGATGAACCAACCGACGATCGAACAAATGCGGGCCGCCCTGGAGGCTGCCAAATTGCCGCCAAAGGAAAACTTCGAGCGCATGGTGGCGATTGGCCTGATCAACTCGGAAGGGCAGTTGACAAAGCTCTATGGCGGCGAGGCCGAGCCGGAACCGTGGGCCAAGCGACCACCCGCTGTCACCTCCGCCAATGTCAACGGCCACCGTGATCATCCGTAGCTTGCGGAAACCGGCACTCAACCACGAAGAGCACGAAGACCACATAGGCATTCCGGCCCGTTCTTCGTGTTCTTTGTGCCCTTCATGGCTCCAATGATGGGCGCCGCCGCTTCGAACAAATCGCGCGGGTGCTTGCAGGGACGCTTGCGGCTGGCTAGCATGGCAGGCGTTTTCGCTCGGCTGGTTCGCGCGGGGGAGACATCGCCGTTACACGCTCGGGCGACGGTTGCCGCGCCATGTTTCCCGCTCGCAGCGCCGACGGGCCAGACCGAGCTTGCAGCCAAGGAGGCCACGTCGTCATGTTCTCTGGCTCGTCCCCGCTCCGCGGTCGTTGCTGCGGCGTTCAGGCTTCCGGGCGGGTTCGGGGTTCACGCTCCGCCCGAACGAGAGAACGAGATCGCGAGAACGTGCCTGGCCTTGTGTTTGTGCTAAATGGTCGGGTACACTGCCGTTAAGGTTCCGAAACTAACCGCCGAGCAACGCGAAGCACTCCGCCAGGGCGAGGGTCCGGTTGCCGTCGAGGATGAGCAGACACACCAGGTCTATTTCATCGTCGATAAGGCGACGTTGGAGGTGCTTTGAAAGGAGCAAGACATGGCGGCAATCCGCGAAGGGCTGGCGGACGCGCAAGCCGGCCGCGTAACGGCCGTCGGCGATTCGATCGCGCGCATTCGGCAACAGCTTGGGCTGCCACAGCGGGCGCGATGACGTACACCGTCGTTAATACACGACGCCCAACGCACCGAATCATCTTCACGGTGGCCGACGACGTGGTTCTCGTGCTTGCCGTGCGCCACGTGGCGCAAGACGAGCTTCAACCCGACG
>Ga0307374_10001076_pt1 | contig 51239 bp, 41 predicted proteins | sample OX3MG_FD_202532 | JGI IMG/M metagenome (GOLD analysis project Ga0307374, IMG submission 202532) | Soil microbial communities from Risofladan, Vaasa, Finland - OX-3 | ecosystem: Environmental > Terrestrial > Soil > Coastal area > Acid sulfate soil | place: Finland: Risofladan, Vaasa | collected...
GGGTTGGATACTGGGGTGAAATTAGTAGGGGATAGGCAACGACATCCATCTTCCGCTGACTAATCCGCTTTTGCTTTTGAAATGATTCTCATCCTCGCGACGTGGCGGATGCCCCCAATACGACCAGCGTCTTCGTTCCAGTCACCGCACCTCGTTGGCGAAGTAGGTCTATGACGCGCTTCAAGTCATTGACATCTCGCACGCGGATGAAACCCAGAGCGTCCGGATCGCCCGCTGTGGTGTAGAGGGTCTCGACTTCAGGAAGTCCGTCGGCAACTCCAGCGATTTCATCAACCTTGGCGTTGCCTGCAAACCGGAGTTCGACGAAGGCTTCGAGCGGCTGGCCCAGTAGCGCGTGATTGACCCGAGCGGTGTATCCAATGATTACCCCGGCCGCCTCGAGTCGATCTACCCGTCTCTTTACAGCAGGCGCCGACAGATTCACGTGCTCCGCAATGTCGGAAAAGGTACGCCGAGCGTCCTCGCGCAGCAGATCGATGATCCGCCTATCGCATTGGTCAACCTCAATCTGCTTCACACGCAAGATAATAAACACATAGGCCAAAAAATACAAGATCCATTGTGACTTTAAGCAGAATACCATCGAACTCTTGTTACATATCCCCTTGATACGTAATATTTCCCCTATGACCGTGCTCAGCACAGCCGAGGGCGTTCCCTCCCCGCAGAACATCGACCTCGACGTGCTCGACGCGGTGCAACGGCGCGTGTTGTGGCTGGCCACAAGCGTGATTCACCACGCGAATCGTGTCCGAACGAACGCATCAGGCATCAAGGTCGGCGGCCACCAGGCCTCTTCGGCCTCGATGGTCAGTCTGATGTCAGCGCTGTATTTCGCCCACCTTCGCGCAGGCGACCGAGTATCGGTAAAGCCGCACGCGGCACCGATACTGCATGCCATCGAATACTTGCTGGGCCGCCTTCAACGCTCGGACCTGACCGAGTTGCGGGCGTTCGGCGGGCTTCAGAGCTATCCAAGCCGCGTGAAGGATCACTACCCGGTCGACTTCTCGACCGGCTCCGTCGGCATTGGCGCAACGTCGACGGTGTGGAGCAGCATCGCACATCGTTATGTGGCGGACCATTTCGAGGATGTTCCGACTGCGGGGCGCGAAGTTGCGCTCCTTGGTGATGCGGAGCTCGATGAAGGTGCTATCTGGGAGGCCCTCGTAGATCCGATCGTCCCGAAACTCGGTGAGCTCCTATGGGTAGTCGATCTGAATCGTCAGTCCCTTGACCGTGTCGTACCCGACATCGCGGCCGGACGGATCGGCAAGATGTTCGAGGCCGCTGGATGGAACACCATCACAGTGAAGTACGGACGCACGCTCCGAGAACTCTTTTCTCGCGACGGCGGTGACGCCTTCGAGCGTCGCATCAGCGCCATGTCAAACGAGGAGTATCAACGCCTCTTACGGTCGGCGCCAGCGGACCTTCGCGAAAAGCTTCCCGGTTCGGGCCGAGGTCGTGGCGCGATTGAACGCCTACTTGGTGACCTCGATGACAGCGAAATGACCGCGGCCATCCGTGATCTCGGTGGCCACGACCTCGCCGACATCACGCAGGCGCTCTCGGAAGCTGATCTGGTTACCGATCGACCGTCGGTGATCTTTGCTTACACCATCAAGGCGTGGAGCCTGCCCACTGAAGGCCATCCAGGTAATCATTCCGCGCTCCTGACGGACACGCAGTGGCGGGAGTTGGCGCTGAGCCTCGGAGCCGATGTGAACGATCCCTGGGCAAAGTTCCCAGAGGCAAGTTCTGAATCGGACTTGTGCAGAGCGGCAGCCGCGAGGTTGCAGCGACCCGCTGTCGTACTACGTTCTGCGCCAGTCGCACCAAATGAGGTCGGTAGATCGCACACTGGCGGGGCCTCGACGCAACAGGCTTTTGGAAGGTTCTTTGTGGATCTGGCCCGAGCGGCGCCTGATGTGATCAAGCGGGTTGTCACGACAAGTCCCGATGTTGCGTCGTCTACGAATCTCGGTGGATGGATCAATCACGCTGGAGTATGGAACGTCGGCCGACGCACCGACTGGTTCGATGACGATACGGACACCTTGGTGCGATGGAAGGAATCCGGACAAGGTCAACACATTGAGTTGGGCATCGCTGAAACCAACTTTGTCGGGCTCCTAAGCGAGCTCGGCATGACGTGGGTCCGCGATGGCCAGCCGCTCTTTCCCATTGGGACGCTTTACGATCCCTTTGTGAACAGAGCGCTCGAACCGTGGTCCTTCGGCCTCTATGCGGGTGCTCAATCGATCCTCGTGGGCACGCCATCGGGCATAACCCTCGCTCCCGAGGGTGGCGCACATCAGTCGATCATTACGCCGTCCGTTGGTCTTGAGCAGCCGCAATGCGTAGCCTGGGAGCCGGCCTTCGGCCAAGACCTCGAGTGGATCCTTCTCCATGCGATGAACCAGCTGGGTCGTCAGGGGGGCACGTCTTCCTACGCTCGCTTGAGCACGCGACCGATCGACCAAGGGCTGAGCCAAGTGCCTGTCGATCCGGCTGCGCGAGAGCTGCGCCGCCAGGATTGCCTGCGCGGTGGGTATCGGCTGACAGAGGCGGCGTCCCAACCCCCTATGGTCACACTCGTCGGTACCGGCGCGATCATGCCCGAGGTTGTGGCCGCAGGGACGGAGCTCGAACAGGCGGGATTGCCCGTCGACGTCGTCTGTCTCACTTCGGCTGATCTCGTGTTTCGCGCCCTGCAGGCGCGCGACGGGTTGTGCAGTGCTGACGAGTCGATACTGGACACGCTATTCCCGAATGACCGTAGAGCACCTGTGGTCACTGTGCATGACGGACATCCGCATACCCTTGCGTTCCTGGCCGGCATACGCGGGGTTCCGATCGTGTCACTAGGTGTTACAGACTTTGGACAATCGGGGGGCATAGCGGATCTCTATCGACACTTCGGCATTGACTCGGACACAATCGTTGGTGCCGCCCTTGACTTGGCCGAGGGCGGCAGATGACCGACATTCTGATGCCGAGGCTATCTGATTCCATGGAACAAGGGACCATTTCAAAGTGGCTTGTCCCGGATGGTGAGTCGTTCAATGAAGGGGACGAATTAGCTGAGATCGAGACGGACAAAGCCGCGGTCATCTATTGTGCCGAGACAGAAGGCTTTCTCGAAATTGTCCTCGCCGAAGGCGAGTCCACTTCCGTTGGATCGATCATTGGTCGTGCGCACGGCGTCGAGCGTGTCCGTACGACGGTGCTGGAGAGAAACCGGGCGACCTCCGTCGCACTCGCTGACCAAGCAAACGATCCAAGATTCTCGGTATCGGATTCCGAACGTGTCGCAGCAGATCTGCCGAGTAGAGCCGTGGCGCATACTTCGTTGGCCACTCCGCTCGCCCGCCGGGTTGCATCGGCCCACGGCCTCTCGCTCGCCGACATCACGGGAACCGGACCCCGCGGCAGAATCACTCGCTCGGATGTGCTCGGAGTCGTCCAAGGTTCGCCACCGCCGATGCCGCGAGCCCTTCCCCAGAACAGACAACCGTCCGCTGACTCTCAATTTGGCGAGATCGAATGGGTCCCACTGACCTCGGCGCAAGGGATCATCGTCCAGAGGATGGTGGAGACCAAGAGCACGGTGCCGGATTTTCAAGTCCAGACCGAGGTCGTCATGGACTCCGTCATTGCTCTGCGTTCGGGTTTGAACGAGGTGGGCGGGGTGGATCTCGTTCCATCCATCAATGACTTCGTCGTCAAGGCATGTGCGCTTGCCCTTCGGCATTGTCCTCGGGCAAATGGATCGTTCCGCGGGGATCACTTCGAGTTGTTCAGCCGCATCAACATTGGTATCGCGGTCACCGATGGAGAATCTCTCCTCGTTCCCACGATCTTCGACGCTGATCAGAAGTCCTTGGGACAAATCTCCCGTGAGAGTCGTGGATTGGCTCAGCGGGTGCGCGATCACGACATAAGCCCGACTGAGTTGTCCGGTGGAACATTCACCGTGTCGAATCTAGGAATGTTCGGGATGACGTCGATTACTCCGGTGATCTACGGGTCTCAGGCAGCGATAGTCGGGGTGGGTGCGACCCGCGGGACCCTCGCGCGAGATGGAGAGAACATCATCGACCGGTCCATCATGACGTTGTGCGCATCCTGTGACCACCGAATCATCTACGGAGCGGACGCTGCCGACCTCTTGGGCCGTATCAGGGCGCTGCTCGAGGCACCGCTCGCTCTGGTGATGTGACCGAGTCCGTTCCGCCCGTTCCGGGAATTCGATGACAGAATACGACTGCGTCGTCATTGGGTCGGGCCCTGGGGGCTATGTCGCGGCGATCCGAGCGGCGCAGCTGGGTTTGCACACGGCGATCGTCGAGAGAGACCGTATCGGTGGACGGTGTCTGCACTATGCATGCATGCCTGCCAAGACTGTTCTGCGGAGCGCCGACGTGCTCGATGAGGTGGCGCAGGCGGGAGAGTTCGGGATCCACATCGAAGGCCTCGCGGTGGAGTTTCCGAACCTTGCTCGTCGCAGACGCTCAGTCATTACACGCCTGGAAATTGGAGTCGAGCAGCTCTTGAGGTCACACAGAATCGAGGTGTACCGGGGAAACGCAACGGTGAGCACCGGTGGGACTGTTTTCGTCGATGGCGAGCAACTTCAAGCGGCTGCCGGCACCATATTGGCGTCCGGGTCAACAAGGCGGATCTTGCCAGGCCTGATCTTCGATGACCGAATCGTTGGAACGGAAGAAGCCTGGGCCTTCGAGGAATTGCCTGAACGTCTCGCAATCGTCGGCGCCGGGGCTTCGGGGGTTGAGATCGCCTCCGCCTATGCCAGATTGGGCACCGAGGTGGTCTTAATCGAGGCACTCGACCGGATCCTGCCTCTGGAGGACGCAGAGGTGTCATCAATCGTTGAGCAGGGACTACGCCAGCAGGGCATCTCCGTGTACGTGGGAGCCCTCCTGGGAGATGTGCGATCGGACGCACATCACGTCGCCTATACCGTCAACGGATTGCAGCTCGTCTCGGACCACCTTGTTGTCGCTGCGGGTCGTCAAGCCGACCTGGGGTGCAGGGACCTTGTCTCAGGCGAAGTACAGCTGAATGCAACGGGGCACGTTGTCGTGGACGCCAAGATGCGAACCTCACGGCCCGGGCTGTTTGCGATCGGAGACATCGTCCCGGGTCCGGCTTTGGCCCACAAAGCCTCCGAGGAGGGGATCATTGCAGCAGAGGCGCTCAGCGGATTGGAACCACCGCAGCTCGTGCACAGCGACATTCCGAGGGTCACCTTCTGCCGTCCAAACGTTGCCAGCATGGGACTTACGGAACAACAAGCGATGGACGCTGGGTATGACGTCGTCATTGGGCGAGTGCGCTATGGGGCAATTGGGGCCAGCGCGGTCTACGGAGATGGAGCCGGTCTGGTCAAGATCATAGGGGAGCGCCAATTCGGAGAACTGCTGGGCGCTCATATTGTGGGCGCCAAGGCCCCCGAGCTGATAGCCGAACTTGTCACGGCCCGTGCTCTCGAAGCTGGGTATGTGGAGGTCGGCCGTTTCTTACGCGCGCATCCAACATTCTCGGAGGCGGTCGCGGAGGCGGCAAGATCGGCTGATGGCTGGCTGATTCACGGCCCCAGTACGAGCCGCCGTTCTCCTCGGCGATCCGTTGCCATTGACTGAACGGCAGCAGCGATGGAGGTGAAGGTGAGCTCGATGCGGGCAAGCACCCGACATCCTTGTTGGCCATTACGGCGACTGCTGAATGGTCTCTTTCTCAGCGCTTAACCTTGCGTCCTCCAAGTCGTCCAATCGATGACCCATGTGAGCTGCTGCACTCCTCGGGCGGCCCGATTGCGGAAGCATGGACAAATCAAGCAGCGATCGGTTAATCTCGAAGGGGTAGAGGTCGCCTCGCCGACTCCTCGGCCGTCTCAGCCAGCACCATCCTGCGGGCGCGAAAGGAGTGATGCATTGAGCGAGGAATCAGTCGTCATCATGTTGCGGCAGGCCACACACGAGCCCCAGCAACTGGGACTGGAGGGCGCCATGGGTGCCGCGTTGGGTCCTTAGGGCGGTCGCCCCATGGCTGAGGTTGACACAGATACATTCAAAGAGACCCTGGGTCATTTTGCGACTGGAGTCACCATCGTCACGGCGATGGAAGAAGGACAGCCAGTCGGATTCACGTGTCAGTCATTTGCGGCGCTTTCGCTGGAGCCCCCGATGATCGCAATCGCGCCAGCGAAATCCTCAACAAGCTGGCCAAGAATGATCAAAGCCGGCACGTTTTGCGTCAATGTTCTTGCCGACCACCAAGAGGAACTCTGCCTCGCCTTTGCCGTCTCGGGAGGCGACAAGTTCGCCGGAGCAAGCTGGAACGTTGGCTTGTTTGGTGCGCCAATACTGCGTGGGTGCCTTGCCACTGTGGAGTGCGCTCTCGACTCGATCCATGACGCGGGCGACCATGAGCTGGTGATCGGACGAGTCCGGTCACTGAGCACCGGACATGGCAGCCCTCTCCTGTTCTACAAGTCGCGCTTTACGACGATCGCGCGTGATTTGTCCAACGCTTAGGCCTCGTCGCAAACGCACCGACGCCACCAATCCGTCGAGCAACCGGAGGACCAATGACCGAGCGAACGCTACTGCGACTGGACGGCCGGGTGGCGCTCGTCACCGGGTCCGGGCGGGGAATCGGCCGAGAGTACGCCCTGGCCCTGGCCTCACGGGGAGCTGAGGTGGTCGTCAACGACCTCGGCTGTTCGGTCGAGGGCGCTGGGAGTTCGCCCGAGCCGTCCAGGGCCGTTGTGGCCGAGATCGAGTCGGCCGGTGGACGCGCCGTGGCGAGTCCGGTGGATGTCTCGACCCAAGAGGGCGCTGACAGCGCCGTGGAGAGTGCCATTGACACCTTCGGTCATCTCGACATCGTGGTCGCCAACGCCGCGGTCATCCGACGTCGACGCCCGTTCCAGCTTTGGGCGCTCGAGGACTTCGCCCAGGTTTGGCGGCACAGCATGGGTGCCACTGTGGCCACGGTGCGCGCCGCGTGGCCACACCTGATGGCCCAGCGCTACGGGCGGGTCATCACCACCACCTCGACCGCCGGGCTCTATGGGCAGGTCGACTCCACCCCCTATTCGGCCGCCAAGGCTGCCGTCTACGGATTCACCCGCTCCCTCGCGCTTGAAAGCGCCCAGCACGGCATTCTGGTCAACGCCATTGGCCCAGGCGGATGGACGCGGATGCTGACCGGCATCGTCACCGATCCGGTCGCTGCAGCGGAGCTCCGGACCACACTGCTACCTGAGCTGTGCGCGCCGGCCGTCCTCTGGCTGGCTCACGATTCCTGCGACGTCAACGGTCGTGTCTACCAAGCGCACGGCGGGCGGGTGGCCGAAGTGTCGGTGGGTGAGCCGGATGGCTTCTGGGACCGGGACATGACGCCGGAATCGCTGGTTGCAGCACGAGCCCGGATCGAGTCCAAGTCGGACCTGGTCTTCCATACCGACTCATACTCGCACGCCACGCTTCTGCGCGCGGGCTACCACCGCCACAAGTGAGCTCCTGCCGCCCGCCCGCTCCAACTTGCGTTTCAAGCAAACAGTGTTAGATTAGTTGCACTGAACAGGGAGTGAGCCGGTGACCACGTTCGACCACCACAGCCCGGAATTCGCGACTGGCTGGAGGGACCTTTACGCCGAGATGCGCACTGGGTGTCCGGTAACCCACAGCTCGGCCCACGGCGGTTTCTACGTCGTGAGCAGCTACGAGGACGTCCGCACTGTCCTATTGGACCCGAAGACCTATGTGTGCGGGCGAGACCTCGAGTTCCCGGGCTTGGACCAAGCGGTGGATGGTGGCGTCACCATCCCCACCATCCCTTTCCGAATGGGGATGATGGAGATGGACGGCGAGCGGGCGCACCGGTTCCGAAGGATCATCCTTCCGTGGCTGGCCGCCCGTTCGGTTCAGGAGCAACAGCCTCGCCTGGACGAGCTGGCCACGTGGCTACTGGACCGAGTCACTCCGAAGGGCAAGATCGACATCGTCGAGGACTTGGCCAACCCGCTGCCGGCGATCGTCACCCTCGATCTACTCGGCCTCCCTCTCGAACGCTGGCAGACATACGCCACGGTTCTGCACAGCGCTGCGTACCTTGAGCAGGGGTCACTCAAGGCGTTGGTGGCACTACGAGCAGAACTGAGCGAGACCATCGAGGAGCGGCGAACAGAGGTCACCTCACCGACCTGTGCGGTGGACGCCCTGTTGTTGGCTGAGATTGACGGTCGGCGTCTCACCACCGAGGAGGTGACAGAGCTCGTGTACATGCTGCTGAACGGCGGCGTCGACACCTCCACTGCGGTGATCGCCCATCTGTTCCTTCGCCTCGACGAACACCCAGCCGAGCGAGACGAACTGCTGGCTTATCCCGAGAGGATCCCCGCTTACGTCGAGGACATCGTGCGATGGATCACCCCAGGCACCGGCGTGGCCCGGACAGTGGCCGTGCCGACGGAGTTGCACGGCGTTCGCCTTCGCCCCGGGGACCGGCTGTTCCTGGCGCTCGGTGGGGCAAACAACGACCCCGAGGTGTTCCCCGACCCTGACCTCGTGACCACCGAACCGAGGGCCGCAGCCCACCTAGCCTTTGGGACCGGCGCCCACCGGTGCGTGGGCGCCTCCCTCGCTGTGGCCGAGATCGCCACACTCGTCGGTCACGTGCTCGACCGGATGCCCGATTACCGGATCGACAGGGCGGGCGTCGTGGCCTACCCGACCATTCCGGCGGTTGCCGGTTACATCGCCATGCCTGCAACCTTCACTTCGAGCCCGACGGTCGGGGGCGTCGATCCGGGATCGCTTCCGCCCGCCCGGGCGTTCGGCGCTGCAGCCCGGCTGGCCGAGACAGCCCGCTGAGGTGCGAAGGCCACAAGGTCCGTCTGCAGTACATACCGAGGCTTAATCGACGCCAGAATCACGGGTTCGGGAGCCGACGATTACGATCCCGAGAACCTCGGTGCCCTGCGTTCATGGAACGCGGCAACGCCCTCGACGAAGTCATTCGATCTGATGAGCGGTTGGAGCTGCAGGTTGGCCCGATCAACGTGGGCGGCGAACCCCTCGGTGGCGCCGTAGCGCATGAGGCGCTTGGCCGCCCGCAGCGCCAGGGGGGCGCCGGCAGCAATTTGTCCAGCCAGGGCCTCGGTGGCATCGCGCAACTCCTCATCGGGCACGACTCCGTTCACCAGACCGATTCGCAGACACTCCTCAGCGTCGACCCGCGCTCCGGTGAGGACAAGCTCAGCAGCTCGCGCGTAGCCGACAAGCCGGGGGAGCAGCCAGGTCCCCCCACTTTCGGGTACTACCCCGAGGCGGGCCGAGGTGAAGGCCAGTTTGGCCGAGGTGCCGGCCACCCGGAGGTCACAACCGAGCGCCAGGTCGGCTCCGTAGCCCGCGGCGGGGCCGTTGAGGGCACAGAGCGTCGGGATGTCGATCGAGTGGAGCACAGTTGGGGGCGCCTGGTGCAGGTCGAGCTCACCGGGTCGGCCGGTCAGGCCGCCGCCGACGAAGGGTTGGTCGCCGTTTGCGGAGCTCAGCTCCAATCCGGAGCAGAATCCCCTTCCCGCACCGGTCAGGACGACCACGTGGCAGGTATGGTCCCGGTCGGCCTCGAGCAACGCTGCGGTTAGCTCGTCGAGCATCGGCCCTGTGATTGCGTTCATCTGAGCCGGTCGGTTGAGGGTGATGACCATCACCCCGCCCGTGCGTTCTACGAGGAGGTCGCTCATACGGCACGCACCCCCGTCGACCGTGTCTCGCTATGGGCGGAGGGGCAAAGTGTCACGCCAACGCATCCTTTCTGTCGGGCAGCCGCCACGCGGCGCAGTCGCCAACCAGAACGTATAACCTAACACTATATGGTTGTTGCAGAGCCCGCCCAGGGAGGCGATCGGAGCCGAGAAGCCGCGGCCGCAAACGGATCCAACTGTCTGCCCGACGCGGTTGACCTCGTCGACGTGGCGCCGCGAGACGGGCTGCAAAACGAGTCCGCTGTGCTCGACACGGTCGCCAAGCTCCATCTGATCGACCGGCTCGTCGCCGCCGGTGTGCGGCGTATCGAGGTTGCCAGCTTCGCTCACCCCAAGCGGGTGCCTTCCATGGCCGATGCTGAAGCCCTTTGTGCGGCGCTGCCCCGGCAGCGCGGCGTGAGTTTCAGTGGTCTGGTCCTCAACGAAAAAGGGTATGAGCGCGCCCGGCGTGCCGCGCTCGACGAGGTGACCATGGTGGTGGTCGCGACCGACTCCTTCAGCGAGAAGAATCAGGGGCTGACCACCAAGGAGGCGGCCGAGCAGTGGTGCCGGATCGCTGCCATGGCCCGCCAGGACGGCATCCGATCGAGCGTCACCATTGCCGCAGTGTTCGGGTGCCCCTACGAAGGTTTGGTGCCGATTGAGCGTATCGTCGAGGTGGCCGTCGCCATCGCCGCTGGTGGTCCCGACGAGATCGTGATGGCCGACACAATCGGCGTCGGGGTGCCGACCCAGGTCGATGAGATCGTCTCGCTTCTGCGCGAGGCTGCGCCGGGAGTCCGGCTCCGCGGTCACTTCCACGACACGAGGAACACGGCAGCGGCCAACGCCGTGGCCTCCCTCCGGGCCGGCGTCACTGCGCTCGACGCGAGCGTGGGGGGCATAGGCGGGTGCCCCTTCGCACCGGGAGCGTCGGGGAATGTGGCCACCGAGGACCTCGTCTACACGCTTGAGGGGATGGGTGTGGCCACCGGGATCGACCTCGTCGAGTTGGTTGCAATCGTCCCCTGGCTCGAACGACAGCTCGGTCACCAGGCCTCGGGACACGTCTCGAAGGTCAGCGCCTTCCCACGCGTGCCATCGGCTCGCGACTGCTTCGCCTGAGCTCGGACGGATCGGTCAGGATCCGGGGTCCCTTCTGTGCCCTGGGTCGAGCCTGTCGGCGGCCGGCGCAACGTCTGCCAGGTAGCCCATCCTCCGGCCCTCCACGAAATCACCGCGACGCTCGGAGGCCACCCCGAGCATGTTCAACTCGTAGGTGTAGCTGAGCTCGCCGCGATAGCGCCTGAGTAGGTCGCGGCCGGCGGTGTCGTTCATCGTGGCCTTCATGCGGCGTATGACGCGCGGGTCCTTCTCCGCGATGACCGCAGCGATGCGCCGTCCCTCCCCGACGGCCTCCTCGGGGGGGACTAGCCGATAGATGCTGCCGTACTTCTCGAGCTCGGAGACGTCGATGGTCTCGCAGGTCAGCATGGCCGCCCGCAGGCGCTTCTCGGGCATTAGACCCAGCCCCTGGACGAACCCCCCGGTTGCGCCGTTGTCCACTTCGGCGAAGACGAATTTGGTGTCGATAGCAGCGACCAGGATGTCACTCGTTCCCGCCAGCAAGGACCCAACCCCGATGCAGTAGTTGTGCACCACGGTGATCACCGGCACCGCGCACTCCAAGATCGCCATGCTGGCGGCCAAGGATCCACTCGACTGACCGAGGATGCCCTCGAAACCGGGGAGAGCCTGTACCTGCTTGACGTCGCCGCCACCGCAGAAGCCCCGTCCCTCGGACCGTAGGATTGCCACCTTCACGTCGTCCGCGTGCCGATAGGTCTCTAGGTGGCCAGCCAAGGTGTGCAGATCTTCGATGGTGAATGCATTGACCGGGGGATGCTCGACGACGAGTTCGGCTACCCCGTCGTTACGCAGTTCACGAACAGCCATATGTCCTCCCTTTTGGGCGAGCCACCTTGGGCATACATAGGCACAGACACTCAAACCGCCGCCACTGACTGCAGACGGTCGAGGCCATTGTCACCGAGGAGTGTTCCCCAGATCTCCCCGTTGTGCTGGCCCAGCAGGGGCGCGCCGGCAGCCACGCTGCCTGGGCTGCGGCTGAGCTTCGGCACGATGCCCTGCATGCGAATCTCCTGACCGCCGAGGTTGGGCTCGGGGACCGAGATGATCATGTCCCGGGCTGCGTAGTGGGGGTCGGTGGCAATGTCGTCGGCTGTGTAGATGGGTCCGGCCGGCACCCCGGCCTCGTGGAGCGCCTCAAGCAGGCGGCGGTACTGGTAAGCGGCGGTCCACTCGGCGATCTGGCCGTCAAGTTGCGCCTGGTTGGCACCCCGCTCCTCGTGGGTCCGGTACGGGGAGCCCTCCGCGGTCCACTCGGGCCGACCCATCAGGCCGGCCAGCCGGGCGAAGACCGTGTCCTGGTTGGCTCCCATTACCACCCACTTGCCGTCTGCAGTCGGGTAGACGTTCGAGGGAGCGATGCCTGACAGGACAGAGCCGCTGGGCTGGCGCGTCTGTCCCAGAATCTCGTACTCGGGGAGCATCGACTCCATGTACATCCACATGGCCTCGTAGAGGGCTACGTCGACCACCTGGCCACGCCCGTTACCACCCGGGCGGTCACGCGCGTACAAGGCGAGCATCGCCCCGATGAATCCCTGGGTGGCCGCCAGGGCATCCCCGATCGAGATCCCCACCCGTACGGGCGGCCGTCCCGGCTCACCGCAGAGGTAGCGGAACCCGCTCATTGCTTCGGCCACGGAGCCGAAGCCGGCCCGGTCACGGTAGGGGCCGGTCTGCCCGAAGCCCGAGATCCGCACCATGATCAGGCGTGGATTGAGCGCCTCGAGGTCGTCGACGCCGAGGCCCCAGTTCTCGAATTGCCCTGGGCGAAAGTTCTCGATCACCACGTCAGCCGTCGCCAGAAGTTCGCGCAATGCATGGCGCCCTTCGTCCAGGTGGAGGTCAAGGGTGACCGACTTCTTGCCGCGCCCGATGATTGGCCAGTAGAGGCCAACTCCGTGATGAAGGCCGCCCCACTTGCGCATCGGGTCTCCCGTGAGCGGTGGCTCGACTTTGACCACCTCGGCTCCATGGTCGGCGAACAGATGGCCACAGAACGGCCCGGCGATGATGTGTCCGACCTCAACCACCCTTATCCCGTTCAGGGCGCCGCTCATGGCGGTGCATCGAGGGGACTCCCTCGGGAGCCGAGTTTGGCGCTGCTTCCGTTCACGGCACTCTCGCAACCCTCCACAGCGGCCAACATAGCATACAGCGTTTGGTTTCTCTCGAGGATGAGGTTCGCAGGTGAATGGAACTGGAGGCGCGTTCCCTGCTCGTGTAGCCGGGAGGTAGTCACCGGCGCCCGGACCCGGCGGTGTTAGATTGATGGCCGCGAGCCCACAGCTATCCCGCACCAAGTTCCATCATGCCCAGACCCAAGACGCCACTCATCTCGAAACGACGAACCCTCGAGGTCGCACTCGAGATCATTGATCGCGAGGGTTTGGACGCGCTGAGCATCCGGCGCCTGGCGGAGGCACTCGATGTGAATGGCGCCTCTCTGTACCACCACTTCGCGAACAAGGACGCAATCTTGGTGGGGGTGGCCGAGCTGGCACTGGCCGACGTCCGGGCGCCCAAGGTGCACGACGAGCCGTGGCCGGTCTGGATGCTCCGTAACACCAAGCGGCTCCGCAAGGCCCTATTGGCCCATCCCAGGCTGATGCCCGTCATCTTGAACCGCCAGCCGCTCGGCATCGGCGTCCACGAGCTCGAGGCCACCGCGGCACTGCTCCAGGAGGAGGGCGTGCCAATCGGGTACGTAGAATCGCTGCTCCGGGCGGGCGAGGTCATCGCGATCGGAAGCGTGCTCGAAGAGACGATGGTGGGCGACAGTGGAGAAGCCGCGTTGCAGTGGCGGGATCGCTATCCCCTCCTGTATCAGTCTTCCGTCGAGCGGGCCCTGTCGCCCGAGGAACTCTTCGACGCCCTCAGCCGAGCGGCAATCAACATCTTCGAGCAGCTCATCGACGCCGACAAGCAGTGGACGGCCGAGCGTGCCAGGGCATTGGCCGGAACGGTGGCGACCGCCGCGACGAACGGGTCCAAGCAGCCCCCTGCGAAGCCGCCCGCAAAGCGCCCCACCAAGCGCACGGCCAAACGGTCGGCCGCCCCAAAGAGTGCCGGGTCGCCGGCGTCCTCGAAGGGCAAGACGGGCGCATCGGTCGACTGACCCGCACTCGCCGGTTGCCCTCGGCCGCTCGGCAGGCGCCTTCTGACCACCTGCCCGCCGAGCACGTCGGGCCGGGCCTCGTTCTGACCCATTCGGTCTCTCCGGGCGCCGACGCGACATCATTTGCCATACAGCGTTAGATTGACGCGGCTGCCCCGGACCAGGACCGGGCGCGAGGCGACGGACGCAGGGGAGGGAGCAAGTGATGACCGACACGCAACATCGTGGAGACGGACCGCGCAGCACCGAATTCGTGAACGCTTTGTCGCCGTTCCAGCTGAAGGGCCTGAGACTGCGAAACCGGGTCTTCCGGGCCTCACAGGGCACCATGCTGACCCTGGGCGGACGGGTCACGCCCGACCTGATCGCATGGACGGTCGAGCGCGCCCGGGGCGGAGTGGCGATGTCCTACGTTGACATGGGCGGTGTGCACTGGAGTTCCCCTGGCCTGCTCGATCTCACGACCGACGGGGTGATCCCCGGTCTGAGTGAGCTGGTGGACGCGGCGCACGCCGAAGGCACCTTGATATTCCAGCAGCTACTGCACGGCGGTCCGACCAACCTGCCGCTCGACGGCTCCGCCCCGTGGGCGGCCTCCGGCCTCCCCGACCCTGGCCTCGGGGCATTGGCCGTCCCGATGACGACGATGATGATCGACGAGATCGTTGAGTCGTTCGCCACTGCGGCCGCCCGCGCCCAGGCGGCTGGCGTTGACGGTCTCGAGATACATGCAGGCCACGGTTACCTTTTCAGCTCGTTCCTCTCGCCAGCTACCAATCAGCGGGACGACGAGTATGGCGGCACGCTCGAGAACCGTTCTCGGTTGCTGCTCGAAGTACTCAACGCGGTGCGAGGTACCACCGGAGCGGACTACGTCCTCGGGGTTCGGCTGTCGCCCGATGGTCCTCCTGAGCAAACCACGGTCGACGACCTGATCGAAGTGGTCCGGATGCTCGAAAGGCAAGGTGTCATCGACTTTCTGAGTACGTCTCTTGGGAGCCACTACCAGCGCGATCTGCTGATGGGGACAGCCGACCGTGCACCCGGCTACCAGCTGGGGTCGAGCGAGAAGCTGACGTCGATCACCTCGTTACCGACCATGGTGACGGGTCGCGTCACGTCGCTCGCGCAGGCGGACGAGATCGTGGGGCGCGGTGTTGCGGACCTGATCTCGATGGTCCGAGCCACAATCGCCGACCCGTACTTGGTGGCCAAGTCCATGGCCGGTGCGGCCGACGACGTCCGGCCATGCATCTTTTGCAACCAAGCGTGCGCCGGAGGTCTCGCGTCGGGACGGGTGGCCTGCGTGGTGAATCCGGGTGCGGGCCAAGAGGTCCGCTGGGGCGACCATAGGATCGAACGGGGCCCAGTTTCACGCGTGGTCGTCATCGGCGGTGGTCCCGGCGGGATGGAAGCTGCCAGGACGGCGGCAATGGCGGGACACCAGGTGACGCTGTTTGAGGCCGCCGATGCGTTGGGCGGCCAGCTGCGGGTGTTGGCCAGGACGCCGAACCGTGAAGCCGCCACTGAGCTGCTTCCCTGGTACGAGCGGCAGATGGGCCGGTTCGGGGTCGACGTCCACGTCGGTGCTCAGGTCGGGGTGGCAGAGGTGCAGGCGGTCCATCCCGATGTCGTCGTCCTCGCGACCGGAGCCGTGCCACGTCGCGAGATCTTCCAGACCTGGGCGCCCGGGGCGCAGGTGCTGGGAATCGGGCATGACCAGGTCGTGACCGGGTGGGAGGTCCTCGAGGGCGCGGTGCTGGGCAGGGTCGTTCTCGTGGTCGATGAGATCAGCCACTACGAGTCGATGGACGTGCTCGAGACGCTGACGGCCAGGGGCCACGACGTCCACCTGGTGACCCGGTTCAATGCGGTCGGTTCGAAAATTGAGGTGCGTTGGGACATGGTCAGTGCACCCTTCTGGGCTCGATTCCAGAGGGCGGGCGGTCGTCTCTATGCCCGGACCGTTCTCAGCGCAGTCGACGGGGGGGTCGCGCAGCTCCACCCGGTTGACGCCCTCGAGCTGACCACGGAAGTCGCATTCGACGACCTAGTGGTCATGTCGGGCAGCGTGCCCGATTTTGCGCTTCGCGGGGAATTTGCTGAGGCCTTCCCCGAGCTCCGTGTGATTGGCGACGTGAACGGCCCACGGGGTCTGCACTCGGCCATAACCGAGGGTCACGTAGCCACACGGGCGATCGCTCAGGGGCGAGAGCGGCCTTTGGGTCTGCGATTCGGTCAGTCGGGCTCGGCCATTTGAGATGTCGCCCCGACCCTGCGCTCTCAGGAATGTGATTGACCGAGATGGTCGGCCAAGTTCGTGATGAAGCTCCGGTATGTGCGCACGAAGATCTCAGAGACCTTGTGGTGCTCCGTCTGGTCGCAGTCGAAGGTTCCCGTCCAGCAGATGAATGTTCCCCCGCTCCCCATCGTCACTGGCCATAGCTGCGCACTACCGACATAGGAGCGCACGGGGAATGGAATCGGTCCGTCGAACTCGTAGGACAGAATGTGTGCGGTATCGTCATAGCGCACCAACCGTTCGCGAACAGTGCTCCCGTCGCTCAGGGTCAGCACCCGCACCGCGCCCACCGGGCCACGTCCCGAGCCTTCCTCGAGCACGCTGTGGGTGATGCGGGGGATGAAGATCGACCAGGAGCCGAACTCCCCGAGCAGCCCCCATACCTCGTCGAGCGACGCGGACAGGACGCAACTGCAGGACGCGGTGGCCATGGCCAGCCAGGCTAATCGGCGCCGCGGAGTATTACCCAACGTTGTTGACCATCCTGTCGTAGCCTGACCCGGCGGGGCGGGGCGAAGGATGCCGGAGGGGACGATAATGGTCGCACCAGAGGCCGACTCAGGTGGGTCGAGTTCGGATGTCGAGGCTGTGCGTGCGGTGCTCCACGCCTACTGTCGACTGCTCGACGCCCGCGACGTCCCGACCCTTTTGGACCAGGTGTACGCGGTTGATGCGGTTGATGATCGACGTCGGACGGTGTTGCGCGGCCACAAGGCCATAGGCGAGTACTTCGAGGGTGCGGAATCCATCATCGAAGCCACGGCCCACTTCCTCGTGAACGTCGACATCGAGGTGACGGGCAAAACCGCACGGGCCGCAAGCCGGGTCCTGGCTTCGCACTGGTTTCTCAACCGGGCACACGTCGGCCCGGTCCGGCCCTCCGATTGCGTCTTGATCGGCACCTATGACGATGCGCTGGAACGGCTGCCACAGGGTTGGCGGATCACGCACCGCACGGTCGGCGCCCTCGGCCCGGGTGGCCTGCTCATGGGGGAGATGCCCGATCTCTTCCGCGGGTTCGGGGGCGCATCCTCTTGAGCTGGACCGTGCCGGAGGGAAGCAACTGAAGGCGGGCAACGACTGCCCGGACAAGGGGCGGCCCACCCGATGCCCCGACCCCGAGCGGTAAACCTAACAGCGTTGTACGCTGGCCCCCGTGATCGAGGCGAACCAGCCCGAGGGGATTGACCCAGAGGACGACGACCCAACCCGGCTGGTGGGTCGCGTGGCCTTGATTACCGGCGGAGCCGGAGGCATCGGGAGTGCGACGGCCCGGCTGATGATCGAGGCCGGGGCGGCCGTGGTCGTGGCCGACCTCGACGGGGAACGCGCCATGGCAGTGGCCGGGCAGCTCGGAGATTCGGCAGTGGGCATACGGCTCGACGTGACCGATCCGGCCGAGTGGGCCGCCGTGGCCGACCGGATCGACCGGACGTACGGGCGTCTGGACATCCTGTTCAACAACGCCGGGTACTTCACTGTCGGCCCAATCGAGACCATCGATCTGAACGAGGTGCGTCGGGCTATCGACGTCAACCAGATCGGCCCGATTCTGGGCATATCTGCGATGCTTCCCCTGTTGCGCAGATCGTCTGCCGGTTCAATCGTGAACATGTCATCGGGGTCGGGTATGGCCGGCTTCGCCAACCAGACAGCCTACGCCTCGACCAAATGGGCCGTGCGCGGGGTCTCGCGCTGTGCCGCCGCCGAGCTGGCGCCTTACGGAATCCGGGTGAACTCCGTGCATCCCGGCCCGGTCGACACCCCGATGATCAATCGAGGGGTCCGAGGTGTGGACCAAGACCATCTGCACAGCAACATCCCGATTCCTCGCTGGGCTGAACCGACGGAGATCGCCCGGCTCGTGCTCTTCCTGGCGACCGCCGCGAGCTCTTACTGCACCGGTGCGGAGTTCGTGATCGACGGGGGCCTACTGATCGGTCCAAAGCTCTGAGGTCCAGTAATACCCGAAACGGTTCCTCTACGAGTTCTGAGTGCCGAATGTGGTCGGAGCGTCATGCCATAACCAAACAAAATATGGTAATGCATCCTTAGAGCACCCGGAGACCGACAGATCCCCTACCCCCCTCCCCGGTCAGCCCCCCCTTGGGGGGTGGGGGATCAAGCGGTCTCGGGGTGCCAAGGCATACGGATGCACCCTGGTGGGCCCATGGTCAGGTTCCTCAGAGCCGCCGTTCCAACGAAGACGTGGTCGGCAAGCCAGCCAGTGGGTAGTCCTCCCGGGCGATTCCTCCCCGTCAACCTTGACAATCGGCACGGGGAGCCGCATATCCTACAGTGATTGATTATTTCCGGGTGAAGCAGGGGATTGGTTCAAGGAGTGACCGGGGGGCCGGTCGCAGAGGGGAGAGCGCGTTGACTTCGGATGCCTTCGCGTGGTTGCAGCGCGATGTGCTGGCCGTCCGGGTCGAGACACTCGACTCGTGCATCGGGATGAGTCCGCCGAGCACTTTTGACCGCCTCTACGGCGGCCAGCTGGTGGCCCAGTCGCTTCTAGCCGCTGCAGGCACGGTGGATGATGATCGCGCCGTCAACTCGGCCCACACTTACTTCTGCCGGGTTGGAGACCCCGAACGTCCGGTTGTCTACCGGATTCACCGCGTCCTGAACGCTCGCCGCTTCTCGACCCGGGTGGTGGAGGCGATTCAGGGTGATCGGGTTCTCGCAACCTGTACGGTTTCGTTCCACGTACCCTCCGGCGGCTTGGAGTTCCCTTGCCTGCCAGCGCACGCACCGGAGCCCGAGGGTATTCCGACGCGGCAAGACCAGATCGCGTCAGCGTTCAGCGGGCGGGTGCCGTCCAATGCCGGCCAGAACTGGCCGATCGACATCCGCTACATCGACCAGGTGCCCTGGTCGCCGGTTCTGCCGCGAGCGGCGACGAATCGGCTGTGGGTGAGGGCCGACGGAAGGCTCAGTGACGAACCGCTGCTCCATCAGGGGGCCTTGGCCTTCGCCAGCGACCTGACGATGTTCGAGCCGATCATGTACGCCCATGACATCTCCTGGGAACGGTTGATTCAAGGAGACGGCCACTGGGGCGCGAGCATCGACCATGCCATCTGGTTCCACCGCCCCTTTCGTGCCGACGGTTGGCTCCTTCACGAGCACGATCTGTCCGCGGCATCCTCGGGGCGCTACTTCACGACAGGTCGGTACTTTGGGCAAGAGGGTCAGCTGGTGGCCACCGTCGCGCAGGAGATCGTGATCATTGGGGCAGACCCCGTTCGACCCGATGATCCGCACTCGACCGAGGGCTGCGTCCGATGAAGGCGTTCGACTGGGTCGACGAGTATGCCCGCCGCACACCGAACGCCATCGCATTGGCCTGTGTCGAGACCGGCGAGACTCGGACATGGGCTGAACTCGAAGCAAGGGTGGCCCAATTGTCCCATGTCCTAGCGAGCGGCTACGGTCTCAGGGCCGGCGACCGAGTCACGACTCTTACCGAGAATGACACACGGACGTTCGAGCTGCAGTTCGCCTGCATGAGGATCGGCGCCATCATGGCCCCGCTCAATTGGCGTCTGGCCCAGGCCGAACTCGAGGTGATGGCGGCCGACGCCGACCCGTCGCTCATCGTTTTCGACGGGACCTGGGAGGTTTCGGCGATGGCGCTGGCCGACGCCCAGGGCATCACGGCGCGGCGGTTGGCCTGGGAGGGCAACGGACCCGATGCGGGGTATGAGGAGCGCCTGCGCGACGCCGACGGCATCCCGGCGTCGACGACGACCGATATCGACGACGTAACCCATGTGCTCTACACGTCAGGAACGACGGGCCGCCCGAAGGGTGCACTCAGCACGCACCGCACACTGCATGCGCATGCTGTCAACATCGCCCATGCCAACCGGATGGGGGAACAGGGTGGACACCACCTCAATGTCGTTCCCCTCTTTCACGCCGGCGGTCTCAACGTCTACTCGAACCCCACCCTCTATTGGGGTGGAAGGGTCACGACCGTGCGCCGGTTCGATCCCACCATCACCCTGGAGCTGCTGACCGACCCCGAATTAGCGGTTACGCACTTTTGCGGCGTCCTGCAGATGTACGAGGCCATCACTGCGCTCTCCCAGTTCTCTTCGGCCACGTTTCCGAACATCCGATCCGCTCTCTTCGGCGGGTGGGGCCCGTCGACACGGGGGATCCTCAACGCCTGGCGGGCCCGAGGGCTTTCGCTTCAGCTCTCTTACGGGGCGACCGAGCTCGGTCCGTTCGTCACCGTGCTACCGCCCGACCAGCACGCAGCGGGGGACCGGGGAGCCTCGGGCTTCGTGCTGCCGTACACGGAGGTCCGCTTGGTCAACGGAGAAGGGAAGGACGTGGGCGATGACGAGGACGGGGAGATCTGGGTCCGGGGTCCTTCGGTGACCCCGGGCTACTGGCGACGGAACCGAGACGACTACTTCGTGGACGAATGGTTCAAATCGGGAGACGTGGCGCGCCGCTCACCGGACGGGCACTATTTCATCGTCGGCCGCCTGAAGGATGTGTACCGCTCGGGTGGGGAGAACATCTATCCCGCCGAGGTCGAGGCCGCGCTCCTCGGTGTACCGGGGGTGGTCGAACTCTGCGTCACCGGGGTGGCCGACCCCGAGTGGGGGGAGGTCGGGTTGGTCGTGGTGGTGGCCGAGGAGGGAGCGGAGGTGACGCTCGACTCGTTGCAAGCTTATGCGGCGGAGCGGATCGCGCGATTCAAGCTGCCCAAGAGGATTCTCGTCGTTGAAGACCTCCCCCGCAACGCCACCGGCAAGGTGCCGCGGGAACTTTTGCGTCGCCAGTATGAGGCGTCCCTGAGCGGATTGGTGGTCGACTGAGATGGCCCTGGACGAGACGGGCAACGGGACGAACTCGCCCCGGCGCAGCGGGCCCCTGGCTGGCGTGCGGGTCATCGACCTGGGCGGGATCGGCCCGGGTCCGTTCGCCGCCATGTTGCTGGCGGACATGGGTGCCGATGTAGTGCGGATCGATCGGCCCGGGCCCCAGGCGTTCCGGGCCGACCTACTCCATCGGGGGAAGCGCTCGGCGATGATCGATCTACGCGACCCGGCCGGCGCCCAGGCGGCGCTCCAGATCATCTCGGACTGCGACATCCTCATCGAAGGGTTCCGGCCAGGCGTGGCCGAGCGGTTGGGTCTGGGGCCCGAGGAGTGCTGGGAGTGCAACCCCAAGCTCGTGTACGGGCGCATGACGGGGTGGGGGCAGGACGGTCCCCGCCGAGGGGAGGCCGGGCACGACATCACCTACATCGCCCTGTCCGGGGCGCTCCATGCAATTGGCCGCGTCGGTGAGCCACCCACCATTCCCCTCAACCTGGTGGGTGACCTCGGCGGTGGCTCGGCCTACATGGTGATGGGTGTGCTGGCCGCCTACGTCGAAGCCGGGCGATCCGGGCACGGACAGGTGGTCGACGCGGCGATCCTCGACGGGGCGTTCTCGCTCATGTCTCCCCAATACGGCATGTTGGCCGACGGCGAGTGGGTGGACGAACGGGGCGTGAATCAGCTCGACTCGGGTCGCCCCTGGTACAACGTCTACGAGACATCCGATGGCCGCTACATGGCGGTTGGTGCGCTCGAACAGCGCTTTTACGACGAGTTCACCACCCTGCTCGGCCTGACTCCGGTCGAAGCGGAACGCGAAGACCCGGCGAGGTGGCCTGCGCTGCAAGAGCGGTTTACTGCCATCTTCGCCCGTCGGACCCGGGCTGAGTGGGAGGAGGTCTTCGACGGCAGGGACGCCTGTGTGGCCCCGGTGCTGTCGATGACCGAGGCACCGATGAACGACCACGTGTTGGCCCGAGGGGTCTTCCAGACGATCGATGGCGTAGTCCAGCCCGGCCCTGCACCACGGTTCAGCCGGACCCCGAGCGCCGTGCAATCGGGGCCTGCCGTTCCCGGGGAACATACGCGTGAGGTGCTTAGGGACTTCGGCGTCAGCGACATCGAAGACCTTGAGAACCGGGGCGTCGTGAACCAGATCATCGAGGCAATACCGCGCTGATAGCGGGGGGTGATCAGGCCCGTGACGATCTATTGGCAGGCACCGGTCCTGGGGCCGGGTTTTTCATGAAGAAGGAGGCATGATGACCACCAGTTCGCCGGCGCAATGGCGGCTCTTCTCACCGATCAAAGTCGGTCCGATCGAGGTGAGGAACCGCACGGTGATCACCGCCCACGGGGTGAGCAACGAGTTCCGCTCCCCCTTGCTTCCGCCCGAGCCGTACATCGAGTACGTCCGGCGCCGCGCTGCTGGCGGCGTCGGCTTGATCGTGGGCCAGCCGATCCTCGTAGAGCCGACCACTGACTACCCCGAGCCCCTGGCGGACCGGCTTGCACAGCTGGCCGACGCCGTCCACGCGGAGGGAGCGACCATCGTGATCCAGATTTGCCACTTCGGCGCCTCGTGGTACAGCGACAAGGTGGAGGTGCGGCGGAGCCCGCTGTGGGCCCTCGACACGCTGCAGTCGGCCGAGGGTGACGTCGCCCACAAAATGACTGACGACGAGATCGAGCTGATGATTTCAGCTTTCGGGCGGGCCGCCCGAGTCGTGGCCGAAAGCGGGCTGGACGGGGTCGAGGTGCATGGCGCACACGGTTACCTCATCCAGCAGTCGTACCTGCCGTGGTTGAACGGCCGGGACGATCGGTGGGGTGACCCGCTGCTCTTCTTGCGCCGGGTGCTGGCCGCCGCACGCGAGAACGTCGGCGTTGACAAGATCGTAGGTTTCCGTTGCCCCGTCGATGACCTGCGCCCAGCCGAGGACGGTGGGGTGGGTGCGGTCGGACAAACCGCCGTGGCGGTCGCCGCCGTGGACACCGGGCTCGTTGACTATCTGACAACTTCCATCGGGTCGGGTCCTGAGGACTATGCGCAGTCCATCGGGAGTTACCGGCACGAACCAGCCGAGTTCATGGGCAAGATCGCCGCCATGCGCAGTGCAATCGACCAGCGGGTCCCGGTGGTGGGCATCGGCAAGGTCACGTCCCCCGCCTTCGCCGAGAGCCTGCTCCAATCGGAGTCGTGCGACATGGTGGCGATGACGAGAGCCCACATCGCCGACCCCGACCTCCTCGCCAAGGTGCGAGCCGGCGAGGGGCACCGTATCCGGATCTGCGTGGGCGCTGTCGAGTGCTCAAACCGCAAGTCCGGCGGTGGGAACACGACCTGTTGGCAGAACCCCGAGGTCCTGCGCGAGAAGGAGCTGGCCACCCACCGGGTCGATCGACCCAAGCGGGTGGTGGTGGTCGGGGCCGGGCCAGCTGGGCTCAAGGCTGCCATCACCCTGGTCCGTCGTGGCCACGACGTAGTGCTGGCCGAAGAGGCCGAGGAAACCGGCGGCCTGTTGCGGGCCGTTCTCCAAACCAGGGCGTCAGCCCTCTTCGGTGCCGTCGAGCACCTGAGTGCCGAGCTCGCCATGGAAGGAGTGACGGTCAGCCTCGGGCACCGGATCGATGCTTCGACGCTGGCCGACCTTGCGCCCGACGAGGTGGTTCTGGCCACCGGTGCTGTCCCCGACACGGCCGAGCTCTGCCTTGGCGCGGGCAGTGGCCATGTGATCTCGAGCGCCGCAGCACTTCAAGGGGGCGTTGTCGGGGGCTCGGCGCTCGTCTACGACGCCATGGGCACCATCGAGGCTGCGCTTGTGGCCGAAGCCCTCGCCCGGCAGGGGATCGAGGTGACCTTGGTCTCTCGGTTCGAGACTGTGGCTCCCTACGCCGGCTACACCCACCGGGTTGAGCTCCCTGGTGCCCTGGAGCGGCTCAGGGTGCGGTCCGTGGTCGGCGGCATCCCAGGGTTCATCGAGGGCCGGACCTGCCACGTGGTGACTGCCCATGGGGCGAACCTGGTTGAGCTCGAGGTGGACTCGGTGGTTGCCGTAACGCCCATGGTCCCGGACCTGGCTCTGGTCCCGGCGGTCGAGTTCCTCGGCGTGCCGTATCACTTGGCGGGCAACTCCAGCGCCCACCGGACGGCGCTCCACGCTTTCCGCGAGGGCGCCGAGGTCGGCATGTTGCCCTAGGCGAGAGCGAGGACCACGGAGTCGTGTACCGGCCACGGGTTCGAGCCGGCCCACCGAGGCGATGGTGACAAACGAGAGTGCATCGAGTTTGCGCAACGGCGAGCTACCTAAAGGGGTTCCGGAGTTAAGTGCAGCCCCTTCTTGACAGTCGGCGAACTTTCTCGTACTCTGACTAACGGTGTTTGGTTAAGTGCGTCCGAGTTGTCGGGGGGTTCCGCAACGTGGAAAGGGTGAGCGCCAGCGGCGCGCCGTGTTGGGTTTCGACGTACCGCTCCGCAGTCCGCAGCCTTCGTTGCCCTCAGCCCGCCATCGTCTGATCAACTGCCTGAGAGCGACACACCCCGAAGGAGGCGCATGACCGACACCGCCGAAGCGGCCCGCCACCGACCCGTCTACGAACTCGACAACACCAAACCCGAGCTCCTCGGCCACCTGTTCGAGACGCTGAACGACATACGCGAGACGTGCCCCGTCGCGTGGAGCCCCGCCTCTGATGGCTTTTGGGTGCTCACCCGCTACGACGATGTGTCGAAGGCGGCGCGCGACTCCGAGGACTTCTCCAGTGCCGCGGGCATCATGATCCCCGCGACCGGAGCGTCCATGCCCGTAGTTCCCGCCGAGGTGGACCCACCCCGGCACACGGCCCTGCGCAAGGTGGCTCAGCCGTACTTCACCGAGCTAGCGCTCAAAGAATGGCGCCCGTCCATCGTGGAGATCGTGGACGACGCCTTCGCCGAGGTGATGCTCAAAGGTCAGGCCGATCTCGTGAGTGATGTCGCACACCCCGTTCCGGTCCTCGTGATCTGCAAGATCCTCGGGATCGGGACCAACAACTGGCGGCGCATCCGCCAGTTGGCGGCGGCCTTCCTGGAGGCCACCGGAAACCACGATCTGGCGCGAGAGAAGGCCAGGGACCTTGAGGCCTACCTGGAGGAGGAGATCCAGGCCCGGAAGGGCACACCACCCAAGGACCTGCTGGGCACGTTGGTGAATGCTGTCGTCGACGGTGAGCCGATGACCGACCGGGAGATCCTGGGGATGACCCAGCTGCTCGTGGTCGCCGGCCACGAGACGACGGTGAACGGTATGGCCACGCAGACCTACCGCCTCATCACCGAGCCCGGCCTGCGTGATCGGCTGCTGGCCGACCGCTCGCTGATCCCGGCGTTCATCGCCGAGTCGCTGCGCCTCCACCCCCCCGTGTGGAACATGGCACGCACGGTGGCGCAGGTCACCGATGTCGGCGGCGCATCGATGTGCCCGGGCGAGAAGGTCATGTTGGCTTTCGGGGCCGCCAACCGCGATCCCGAGAAGTTCGCAGACCCGGAGACGTTCGTCCTCCCCCGGGGGAACAACAACCATCTCACGTTCGGCACCGGCCGGCACCGCTGCATCGGGGAGCACCTGGCGAAGATGGAGCTGACCATCGCCCTGGAATACGTTCTGGACAACATGCCCGATGTGGAACTCGATGGTGAGCCAGTCTGGGGCGGCGGCACTAACCAGCACGGCCTGCGCTCGTTGCCGGTGCGGTTTACACGGAGGAGTCCTTGAGGCGACCGAGAGGGCTAGTGCACGCGCCGGGCCGCAAGGTCGGACCAGAAGGAGAGTCGCCATGACCAACATCGCCGGCGACTGGGTCGCCTACAACGCCACGCGGTTCCCTGACGCCCCTGCGTTGGAGGATGCGGAGACCCACGATCTGACCAGCTGGCGCCAGCTCGAGGGGAGGGTCTCTCGATTGGCCGGCGCACTGGTCGAGCAGTTCGGCATCACCAAGGGCGACCGGGTCAGCTTGCTGGCCGAGAATGACACCCGGGTCTTCGAGGTCCAATTCGCCTGCATGCGCCTCGGCGCCGTCTTCGTGCCGTTCAACTGGCGCCTTGCTCCTCCCGAGCTCGAACAGCAGTGCGGTGACGCCGACCCCAAGCTCATTGTCCACGACGACGTCTGGCAGGAGGGGGCGTACAAGCTCGGCGCTGGCACAGGGGTCCACCAGTACCTGAGCTGGCGCGCTCGTGACACCCCCGTCGACCTTGACGAGGCCATCGACCGGGCTTCGCCGTTCGCCGCGACGCGGGACAACGCGATGGACGACCCCACCCACATCCTCTTCACGTCGGGGACCACGGGCCGGCCCAAGGGCGCGCTCACGACGTTCGGTACCCTGGCGTGGCAGACGGCCAATATCGTCCACACCAACTTCTTGGATGGACCGGGGTGCAAGCTGTTCAACCCGCTTCCCCTGTTCCACGCTGGCGGGCTCACCACCCTGGCGGCTCCCCTGCACCGCACGGGGGCATGTGTAGCCGTGGCCCGGCGCTTCGACCCTGAGCACGCACTCTCCTACATCGGGGACCCGACGCGGGGGGTGACCCACTTCGGGTCGGTACCCACCATGTGGCAGATGATGATGGACATCCCGGCCTTCGGCCGGGCGGACTTCTCGGGGTTTCGTCACTCGCAGATCGCGGGCTCCTCGCCGCCCGAGGAGCTGTTGATGGCCCTCGTGGAGCGGGGCATCGTGCTCCAGCAGCAGTATGGGGGGACCGAGCTCGGACCGAACGTCTCGAGTGTCCCACGCGACATGGTGCTGAAGAAGCTCGGGTCTTGTGGCATCCCCGGCCCCTATACCCAGGTCCGCCTCGTGGGCGCCGACGGCGTCGACGTGCCCCAGGGGCAGGTGGGGGAGGTCTTCCTGGCCGGGCCGAGCGTCAGCCCCGGGTACTGGGGGAGCTATCCCGAGCACCTCGAGAGCCGGGTCGACGGATGGCTTCGGACGGGCGACGCCGCGTCGATGGACGAGGACGGCTATCTCACCATCGCCGGACGTTACAAGGACATGTACAAATCCGGCGGTGAGAACGTGTTCGCAGCGGAGGTGGAGTTGGTGCTGCTCGAACACCCCGACATCATCGAGGTGGCCGTCGTCGGGGCGTCCGACCCGCGCTGGAGCGAGATCGGCTACGCCTTCATCGTCGCCCGGGGGGGACGAGAGATCTCTCTCGACGAGGTCGAGGAGCACTGCCGGCCCCGTATCGCCCGCTACAAGACCCCCAAGCGAATTGCAATGGTCGACAGCTTGCCGAGGAACGCCACCGGCAAGGTCATCAAGGACGACCTACGGCGCCGCGCTTTGGCCGAGGCCTGAGGGGCTCGTCAGTCGTCGACGGCCAGGGTCGGTCGGACCCTCCGGTCAAGGAAGGAGAGCGTGGCCTCGGCGAAGGCGTCGTTCTGGTCTCCCGCCACCATGTGCCCCGCATCCCGGACATCGGCCCGCTCGGCATTCGTTGCCCGGAGGACGAAGTCCTCAGCGCCTTGTGGCGTGACGACGTCGCTCACCAACCCGCGCACGAGCAGAGTGGGAACGGTGACCCGTTCGAGCGCGGCCCCCATCCTGCGTCCCACCTCCAGGGGCGTGTCCTCCCCGAGTCCGCTGGTGAGTACGCGAGGATCCCAGTGCCAGTACCAACGGCCGTCCTCGCGCTGGCGCAGCACCCGCCGTAGTCCCGCCGACGAGCGGTTCGCCCTGCCGGTGTATCCGGCGATGGCCGAGGCCGCGTCCTCGAGGGAGGAGAAGCCCTCGCTGTGCGCTCCCATGAAGTCTCGGACCCGGGCGATACCGGCCAGGTTCAGGTCCGGGGCGATGTCAGCCACCACGAGCGCATTGGAGCTTCCAGGGCGCAGCTCGCCCTCGACGATGACGGCGACGACTCCACCGAGCGAGGCGCCCACCAGGACGGGGGGCCGTTCGAACTGCCCCAAAAGCGCGGCACAATCGCGGGCAAAGGCGTCGACCGTGTAGTCCCCGTCTGCCGCCCAGTCGCTGTCTCCGTGACCTCGCAGGTCGACGGAGAAGGTGCGCCATCCCCGATCGACGAGCGCGCTCACGACGCCACTCCACGCATGACGGGTCTGGCCACCTCCGTGCAGCAGCACCACCGGCCATCCGGCCGTGGGTCCTTCGATGTCGGCCACGAGGGACACCCCATCAGCTCCCTCGAACCGCGCGGTTCCGGCCGCCCAGCTCATGGCCGACGGGCTTCTCTCACGATCGCGTGAGACACCACAGTCCTCCCAGCCGACAAGCAGCTCTGCATAGGAGTACACGGGGAGCTCGCGTTGTGGCAAACACGGCTTGATTCTTGCTCCTCTCGGGGTTCGTCGTCATCAATTAGCGCCCGTCGGGTGGGCGAGATCCCTGACCTAGTAACCGAATCTCGTTAGGTTAGCCGCGGAGCCGGGCGCGTGGGCGGTCCGGCCCGTCGACGTCACAAAGGGGGCTTCATCGTGTGGCGACGCATCGAAGTGGACGGTCCATCGTCCCCGGGCTTCGAGACGCGGTGATACCGACCCTGACCGCGGCACCAGCACACCTGCGCCGGGTGTTCGAGTCACTGCGGATCGGGCCAGTCGTAATTCCAAACCGAGTGGCCCGCACCGGGCATCTGACCAAGTTCGCCCTGGGGTCGATCAACGATGACCTCATCGCCTACCACGCGGCGAGAGCCACGAGCGGCGTCGGGCTGACCGTCCTCGAAGCCTGCGCCGTCCATCCGTCGAGCGTGCTCGGGATGACCGGCTTCGACGACTCGGTGATCCCGGGGTACCGGCGCCTCATGGACGCCGTGCGGCCGCACGGCATGCGGGTCTTCCAGCAGCTGTTGCACGGCGGGCACGTCTACAACGCGTCGGATGGAGCGCCACCCGGGGCGCTTCCGAGCTGGCGAGCCCGGTCAGTGGGATCCCGGCCGTGCCGCTGTCAGTCGCGGAGATCGCCGAGATGGTGGAGGCCTACGCGGCGGCGGCCCGTCGGGCCGTGGAGGGGGCCTCGAGGGAGTTGAGATCCACGCTGGCCACGGTTACCTGCTCCAGCAGTTCCTCTCTCCCCTCACCAACACCCGGGAGGACGGGTACGGCGGCTCCCTCGAGGCCAGGATGCGCTTCCTCGTCGAGGTGCTCGTCGCCGTCCGTGCGTCCATTGGGGCCGACGCCGCATCCACGCCTCCCGCCAAGCCGGAGGCTCAGAGGCGGTCGAAGCGCACGTGCAGCTCGGTGGGGCTGTTGAATGTCACCCCGGCCTGGCGGTACGGTTCCTCTTCGACCCGGAAATTGGTGGCGACTGCCAGTAGCTCCTCGAAGGCGATCTGAATCTGGAGCCGGGCGAAGTTGAGTCCGAGGCACCGGTGGGGGCCGAGACCGAAGCCGGCGTGGATGTTGCTCTCCCGGTCGAAGTGCAGCTCATCAGGACGGTCAAAGCGCTCTGCGTCGCGGTTGGCCGAGGTGAAGTCGATCGCCAGCCGGTCCCCGGGCTCGAGGTCGATGCCCCCGAGCGTGAAGGGCTCAGTCACGGTCCTGGCCATGAACCCGACGGTCGGCTCGAAGCGAATGAATTCGTCCATCTCCGAGCGCCACCAGTCCGGCTTGCGTAGGATCGGCTCGACCTCGGGCCGGGTAGCCAGGTGATAGCCGATGTTGACGATCATCCCTCTCGTCGTGTCCAACCCACCGAGTAGGAGCACCGTCACGATGCCGAGCCGTTCCTCGTCGGTGAGGGGACGCCCACCATCGATCCGGGCGTTGATCAGCTCGGCCAAGACGTCTTCGCGGCCCTCGGGCGCCGCCGCCACGGCCGCCATTGCCTCTGCGGCGAGCACGGCCACGGCGACGAAGGTGTCCGGCGTACCCTCGGAGCCGCAGCGGTGCACGGCCGCGATACCCCGCTGGAAGAGGTCCTCGTCCTGGTCGACGAAGACGATGCTCGCCAGGCTGCCGGCGCTGAAAGGGACGGAGAACTCGTGGACGAACTCGACGGTGCCCTTGTCGATGAAGGTGGCGATGGCGTCCTTGGCGATGTCCCGCATCGTGTCGACGTAGGGGAGCAGTGACGCCCGCGAGAAGTAGGGGTTTAGCAACTGGCGGAAGTCCCGGTGCAGCGGGGGATCGGCGTCGAGCGGCGGGAGGCGGACCGGCACGCCGCGAACACCGGGCTGGACCGAACTGAAGATCTCCGGATTGGTGCACACCGTGCGGACGTCCTCGTAGCGGGTGACCACGTAATACCCGCCGTCGGCCTTGGTGTGGACCACCGGACAGGTCCTGCGGGCCACGTCGAAGGCCTCGAGCATGTGCTCACGTTGATCGTTGGCAAAGAGATCGAACTCGGCCAGGATCTCATCGACCGACTTCTGCGTCTGTTCCCCTGTCGGCTGCATTTGGTTCCCCCCAAGTTGGCGCACTGGTGGCTGCGGACTTACGTCCGAGATCGAATCGTATGCAGCACCGTTCGGTTTTGTCCAGGGCCCTTCGGGGTTTTCTGGAGGGAATTTCGCCTGGTGGGGCTTGTCGATCCGAACATTGATCGGTATGGTTGTCTGAAGCACAGCGCCAGGGGGCGGAATATGCGCATCAGCATCGACGTGAAGACCTGCCAGGGCCATGGGCGTTGTTCGCTCGTGGCCCCCGAGTTGTTCGACGTCGATGCCGACGGCAAGGCCCTCCTTCTCTTGGAAGGGGACATCCCGACGGCATCGGCACCCGATGCCCGTCTGGCCGCAGCCAACTGCCCGGAACGGGCTATCACCGTCATCACATGACCTGATGGGGACGCAGCCGTGCACCCCAATATTGGCGGCCGCCAAGCGGCCGAGACATGAGGAGGAACACCATGAAGACCGAGGCAGCGATCCTCTGGGAGGTCGGGACGCCGTGGAGCGTCGAGGAGATCGAGCTCGACGAGCCCGAATTCGGTGAGGTCCGGGTGAAGCTGGCGGCTTCAGGGCTGTGCCATTCCGACGACCATGGCGTGAAGGGCGACCTCCCGGTCGGTGTTCCCATCATCGGCGGCCACGAAGGGGCGGGCGAGATCGAGGCCGTGGGCGAGGGTGTCACTCGATTCCACCCCGGCGACCACGTGGTCTTGACGTTCATGCCGGCCTGTGGCCACTGCCGCTTCTGCGCCAGCGGGTACCAGCAGCTGTGCGACTACGGCGCCATCATCATGGAGGGGCTGCCAATCAGCAACCAGAAGGCTCGGGCCCATGCCCGCGGTCAGGACCTGGCGCAGTTCTCCATGCTGGGCACGTTCAGCCCGTATGTCGTGTGTCATCAAGATTCGTGCGTGAAGATCGACGACGACATCCCGCTGCACCTGGCCGCGTTGGTCGGGTGCGGGGTGACCACGGGGTTCGGCGCCGCTGTCACCCGGGCCAAGGTGGAGCCCGGTGACACTGTCGTCGTGGTGGGCACCGGAGGCGTCGGCTCGAGCGCCGTCCAGGGGGCGAGGATCGCAGGCGCCGCCAACATAGTGGCTGTAGACCCCGTCGAGTTCCGCCGCGAGCAGGCCAAGTTGCTCGGAGCCACCCACGCCGTGGCGTCGATGGATGAGGCGATGCCACTCGTCACCGAAATCACCCGCGGTGTCATGGCGGACAAGACCATTATGACGGCGGGCCTGATGACTGGCGACATGCTGATGCCGCTGATGCTGCTGACCCGCAAGGGCGGGCGGGCGTGCCTCACCTCGGTGGCGTCCCCGAGTGTGCTGAACGCCGACATCGTGCTAGTCGACCTCATCCTCTCGCAGAAGGAGATCGTGGGGAATGTCTTTGGCGGGGCCAACGGCCCGGCGGACATACCGAGGCTGCTCCGTCTGTACCAGCACGGCCTCCTCAAGCTCGACGAGATCGTGACCAAGACCTACGCCCTGAAGGACGTCAACCAGGGCTACGACGACATGCTCGAGGGCAGAAACATGCGCGGTCTGATCCTGTTCGACTGACGCGCGGTTCCTCCCCCCAACGCACAGAACCTGGAGACAGTTCATGCTGACAATGACCATCGACGGCGAGGATGCGAAGGGGTCGGGGTCCTTCGACGTGATCAACCCGGCCACCGGCCGGGTCATAGATCAGGCGCCGACCTGCTCGGCCGAGGAGCTCGACCAAGCGATGGCCGCCGCCGCCCGGGCGTATCCGGCATGGGCGGCTGATGCAGCCACCCGGGTGAGCGCACTCGGTGCGCTGGCCGACGCCATCATGGCGTCCTCCGACGAATTGACCGCGCTCCTGATCTCCGAGACCGGCAAGCCGGGCATGGTTGCCGGCTCGGAGCCGGCCATCTGCGCGGCATGGCTCGGGTATTACGCCGGCCTCGAGGTGCCGCGGGAGACGATCCAGGACAACGAGCAGGCGCTCATCGAGGTGGCCTACCGACCGCTTGGGGTGGTTGCGGCCATCACGCCGTGGAACTTCCCACTCGGGCTCGCCATGTGGAAGCTGGCGCCTGCGCTGCGGGCCGGCAATACCGTCGTGTTGAAGCCTTCCCCCTTCACCCCGTTGGCCACGCTCCGGCTGGGCCAGGTGATGAACGAGCTGCTCCCACCTGGGGTCCTCAATGTGGTGACAGGCGGGGACGAGCTCGGAGCGGCCATGACGTCCCACCCGACCCCTCGCAAGATCAGCCTCACGGGGTCGATTGCGGCCGGCAAGAATGTGGCCTCGGCCGCGGCCCTTGATCTCAAGCGGGTGACGCTCGAACTCGGCGGTAACGACGCCGCCATCCTCCTCGACGACATCGACGTGGCCGAAGTGGCGGCCAGGCTGGTGCCGGTGGCCCTCTTCAACACAGGTCAAGCCTGCGCTCTACCTAAGCGGGTCTTCGCACCCGCGTCGATCTACGACGACGTCGTAGAGGCGTTCGCCGCTGTCGCCCGGTCCATGCCGGTCGGTCCCCCCGAGCAGACCGATGTCGCTCTCGGACCACTCTCGACCGGGCCTCAGTTCGCCAGGGTCATCGAGCTGGTGGCCGAGGCGCTCGACCGGGGTGCGCTGGCTGCGACAGGCGGGCATCGGGTGGACGGTCCCGGCTATTTCTTCGAACCCACGGTCCTCGCCAACCCCGATCCCGCCTCCCGCATCGTCGTGGAGGAGCAGTTCGGTCCGGTCGTGCCCGTCCTGGCGTACAACGACCTCGACGAGGCAGTGATCCGGGCCAACGACACGACGTTCGGCCTGTGCGGCTCCGCCTGGGGAACCGATGTTGAGCGAGCCAAGGCGGTCGCCGAGCGCCTCGAGTGCGGCAGCACCTTCGTCAACACCCACGCCGCGCTGCAGTTCGACGTCCCCTTCGCAGGGGCCAAGTGGAGCGGCTTGGGCGTTGAAAACGGCCTGCCGGGGTTGCTGAGCTTCGCCGAGTCCCAAGTGGTCCACACCGCTCGGCAGTAAGGCGCCGTCCACGACAAGGTCTTAGCTCAAGGGCTCAGCACCGGGGTATGAGCGGTCAGTCCACCGTCGACCCGTATGACTTGACCAGTAACGAATGCGGCGGCGTCCGACGCAAGGAAGGCCACCGCGTGAGCGACGTCCTCCGGCTGCCCGAGTCGTGGAAGGAGATGGCCGGCCTCGAGCTGCTGGAGCCGGTCGGCCGGGACGGTTTCGCGCAGGCCCGGGGTCTCGATGATTCCGGGCGCCACGCCATTGCACCGTACGCCGCGCTTGCCGTAGGCGGTCGCGACCGTCCTGACGAGGGCATCAAGGCCCGCCTTTGACGAGTTGTAGGCGCTGCGGAGCGTGCTGCCGGTGCAGCCTTTTACCGAGGACGTGATGATGATCGACCCACCGCCGCTCTCGAGCATGCCGGGCACGGTGTGCTTGCAGGCGAGCATTCCGCCGGTGAGTGCGATGTCGAGGATTCGCCGCCATAGATCCACGTCGACGTTCGCAACGTCGAGGTCGCGATTCATGAAGTCCCCTCCTGTCGGGGCGGCGTTGGAGTGCAGGATCGTCACCGACCCCCAGCCGGACGCGACCTCGGCCACGGTGTCGATCCATGCAGCCTCATCGGCGACGTCCAGTCGGAGTGCCCGTGCCTGTCCCCCCGCCGCAGAGATCTCAGCCGCCACCGTCTCGGCGGCCGCTGCGTCGATGTCGGTCACCGCGACGCGGGCTCCGAGGCCGGCGAGCTCCTGAGCGCTCGCAGCCCCGATGCCCGATCCGCCACCTGTCACCAGTGCCACGCGTCCTGTGAGGTCAGTGGCCTGATTGAACGAGGTCATGTCGCACGTCCTTCCATCGATGCCGGTACGAGAGTCACGAACGTCGAGCGTTGGTGATCGAGAAACGCCGCTTCGTCCCGCGTGGCGTCGACTGCGACGGCGTCAGAGTTGCGGGTCGCGGTCAGTGTCACCGCGTCAGGAAAGGAGACCAGGGCGATCCCGTCGAGCTCCGGATCGTCGAACCCGAGTGCCTTGTTGGCGGTGGTCGTCGCGATCGGGTCGACGTGGACCTGACGGTACCCACGCCCTAGTGCCCGGGCGAACGCGACGTGTTCTGCGGACCAACGCCACTGCATTTCGGCCACGCTGAGGTCGCAGCGGCGGCGGATAAATGCGGCCGCCAGCTCCTCGCCACTACCTTCCATGGCGATCCACTCCCGGCCGAGCACGAGAGCGCTGTGCTCCACGTCGGGGCTTCCCTCGATGGCCCGGCGCAGGCCCTCCATGCGCTCAGGTGGGCGGGCGAACCGCACCACCGTGGTGAACGAGGCAGGCTCGGTCGCCAGCTTCGCCCCGTCCGGTCCCCGCTTGACCAGGGCGGGCTCTCGAACCGTCCAGCGCTCCGTGCCGGGCCAGGTACCGAGGTTCGGTGGCCGAGCACCCGGACTCGCCGGCGCCAGCAGCAGGTAGGCCACGTCGGTGAACGGTCCGGGCGCCGTCATCCGGTGTCCGGGGGCCAAGGTTCCCATGACGATAGTGTTACCACGCAACGAACACTGTTTGGTAATATTTTCGCACTTTGTCCCTGGCCAGCGGGAGGAGCGTGACCTCCCGCCTGCCCAGAAGGCAAGGTTTGCCCGAACTAGAGGTTGACACGCTCGGCCAAATGCTGTTGAGTTCTCCCTAACCAATTATCCATTCACTGTTTGATTCTTCGGGCGGGGCATATGAAAAAGGGGGATACATGAAGAAGTTCGTTTGTCGTTCGGTGGGGGTCGCTCTGGCGGGCTCCCTGGCACTCGGGGGGTTCGTGGCGATTGCCGGAGATACGGCAGCCTCAGCCAAATCCACGCCGATTCTGGTGGGGGGGATGGACTCGCTGAACAACCCCACCTATGCGGCACCCGAGACCCAGGCTGGTCTGAACGCCGCTATTAAGGACGTCAACAGTCATGGCGGGATCAACGGCCATCCGCTCAAGCTCGACTTTTGCAACACGAACTACGAAGCCAACCTGGAGTACTCCTGCACGCTGCAGCTGATCAGCAATCACGTCGTAGCGCTCGTCGCCCCGAGCGTCCTCGCTGACCAGACTGGCCGGGAATACACGGCGATGGCAGCCGCCAAGGTTGCGGAAGTCGGTGGTCAGGGTTTATCGCTGGCCGAGCTCACGAGTCCCATCTCATTCCCGCTCTCGAGCGGGCTGCCCGGATGGTTCTACGGCGCTGTTGCCTCCCTGGTGGCAAAGGGCGACACCAAGATCGCCATCCTCCAGGACACGAACCCGACGTCGCAGTTAGCGGCCCAGCTGGTCGTCCAGGCGATCAAGTCGGCTGGGCTCACCCCGTTGCAGACGGTGACCGCTGACGTCACGTCCGACCCGACGCTGTCGACTGCGGCCTCCAAGGTGGTGCAGGGAGCGAATGGGATCGTGCTGACGCCGGGGCCGGTGGTGATGCCGAAGATCGTGCCGGCCATCCAGGCGACCGGGTACAAGGGTGCCATCTCGACGATCACGGCGCTGTTCCAGCCGGCAATCCTGAAGGCCGTCGGATCCTCGGCGAACGGCGTCCTGCTCGACAGCCAGATCGCCTTTACGACGCAGAAGTCCAATAAAGGTGTCAGTCAGTTCCTGTCCGATATGAAGAGGTACGCACCGGGAGCCACGATCGACAACACGTCGCTCGTCGCCTGGTCAGCGGTGATGCTGTACGCCAAGGTGACCAGCGCAGCCAAGGCGGTCACCCGGTCCCATGTATTGGCCGCCTTCACCAACTTGAAGAACGCCGTCAACATCGACACCGCCGCCCCGTACAAGGTGGTCGGCCAGACCCAGCCGTATCCGCCCTTCACGCGGATCTTCAACCCGACCGTGGTCTACGGTTCCGTCAAGAACGGCCAGATCATCGCTAGCTCTGGAGCCTTCGTGAACCCCTTCACGACGTTGAAAAATGCGGCCAAGAACGGCTAGTCCGACGCCCCGGGGCATTGCCGCCCCGGGGCGCATCGGCTGGCCTCCTGGAGCTCTTGTCGAGCACGACCAGACGGTGTTAGGTTTTGTCCGTCAGCAGCCGCGGGTGGTCGCTAGCGACCAGCCAGAGCAAGGGAGTGGCGGCCGTTGTTTCGATGTCGGGGGGTGGTGCTGGGGTGTGCGACGTCCAGTGGTACAGGTTGAGGCCACGGCTCGACACCTCGTCGTGTGACGTTCGACTTCACCTTTGTCGGTCGGGCGCGATGCTGATCTCCCGGACGGCGCGGTGAGCCGGGCCGGGGCCGTCCTCGAGGCCGAGGACATCACCGCCGGCTACGGTGACCTGCCCGCGGTCCGGGCGGTCAGCCTCGCCATCTCGCCGGGCGAGGTCGTGGCGCTCTTCGGTGCGAACGGTGCCGGGAAGAGCACAACCATGCTGGCCCTGGCCGGGGTGCTCCCCTGCATGCAGGGTCGTCGGCTCTGGCAGGGCAGCCCCACGACTTCCTCGTTGAGCCGGCTTGCTCGAGAGGGGCTCCTCCTCGTGCCCGAGGGGCGGTCGGTCATCGCCGGGCTCTCCGTCTGGGACAACCTCAGGATCGGCCGGGGGAACCCCGACAAAGCACTCGGGATCTTCCCCGAGCTTCAGACGTTGCTGGCCCGGTCAGCCGGGCTGCTCTCGGGCGGCGAGCAGCAGATGCTCGTGTTGGCCCGGGCTCTGGCCGGCAATCCGAAAGCGCTGCTCGTCGACGAGCTGTCCCTGGGGTTGGCTCCGTTGGCCGTCGAGCGGCTCTTTGCCGCCTTGCGGAGTGCCGCAGTTGACGACGGAGTGGCCGTTCTGCTGGTCGAACAGCAGGCCCGGAGGGCGCTTGCCGTCGCCGACCGTTGGTACCTGCTGTCCGGTGGCGAGATCATCGACAGCGGGGACAAGACGGCGGCCGCCGATGCACTGGAAGTCGCCTACCTGGCCAGTATGACGGGTGGCCCGAACGGGCACACTGGGACTGCTGCGTTTGCACCGTCGCATGACACGTCGACCTCGGATACCGGGCTCGCCGAACAATCGAACCACAACGCGGACTCGTCCGCGGTGGCCACGTGAACTGAGAGGGCGGAGACATGCAGGTCGTTGTGTTCGCGATTCTCGGATTGGCCAGCGGTGCCATCTACGCCATGCTGGCCCAGGGCCTGGTGCTCATCTACCGTGGTTCTGGCATCTTGAATTTCGCCCAGGGAGCGGTGGCGATGGTGGGTGGTTACACCTACTACCAGCTCACCGTACGCAACAACTTTCCGAAGATCGCGGGCGTGGTGGCGGCGGTCCTGATCTGCGCGGCTTTGGGTGTGGTTATCCAGCTCGTCATCCTGCGTCCGATGCGCTCCGCTTCCGCCCTGTCGAGGGTGATCGCTACTCTCGGCGTGCTGATCACCCTCCAGGCCTTGGCCTACTTGGTCTACGGGTTCAACCCCTTCCAGGTTCCGTCCCTACTCCCAACGAGCACGGTCCACATCGTGTCGTCGCAGATCATCGTCGGCATCAACAACATCGCGATTTTCGGGATCGGGCTGGTCCTCACCGTCGGCCTCACCATCTTCTACAGGCGGACCTCGTTCGGCCGTGTGACGACCGCGGTCGCCGAGAACGAGTTGGTGTCAGCCAGCCTGGGGCACTCTCCCGACATGGTGGCGAGCATAAACTGGGCCCTCGGCTGTGCGATCGCTGGGCTGGCAGGCGCTCTGATCGTCCCCGAGATCGACATCGACCCCAATACGCTGATCCTGCTCATCATCCCGGCGGTGTCGGCTGCGTTGATTGGCAATTTCTCCTCGTTTCCACTTACGTTCATCGTTGCTCTGGTCTTCGGCGTAGCCAATTCGGAGATCACGCGTTTCGTCACCGCTCCAGGTTGGGCGACCGCTGTCCCCTTTCTGGCCATCGTGGCTGTGGTGGTGTTCCGGGGACGGGGCCTGCCGCTGCGGAGCTTCGTTCTCGATCGCCTGCCGGCAGTGGGCACCGGACGCATCCGACCTTTCCCGGTGATCGTCGTCTATGCCCTCGGTTCGTGGCTGGTGCTCTCGCTCGGTCCCAATTGGAATGGCCCGATCACCAACACCCTTGGTTTTGCCATCATTGGCCTCTCCGTGGTGGTCGTCACCGGGTATGCAGGTCAGCTCTCGCTGGCCCAGGCCGTGATCGCCGGACTGGGCGCCCTCTTTGCCGCGAGGTTCGTCGCCCACATGCCATTCGTCCTGGCGCTGCTCCTGGCCGCGGCCGCGGCCGCGGCAATCGGCACGGCAGTGGGTCTTCCGGCGCTGCGGACCCGGGGCATCACCCTGGCGATCGTGACCTTGGGCCTGGGCGGTGCCCTCGCCGACGTCGTCCTGGGAAACATCGCGTACTCGGGTGGCGTCCAGGGCATCACCATCCCCACGACTACCGTCTTCGGTTGGAACATCGATCCGCTCACGTATTCCGGGCGATTCTCGTTCGTGACCCTCACCGCCTTGGTCCTCCTTTGTCTCGGGGTGGCCAATCTCCGTCGCGGGGTGATCGGCCGCCGGCTGCTGGCTGTCCGTTCCAACGAGCGGGCCGCAGCCTCGTTGGGCGTTCACGTCTCGGGGTCGAAGCTCTACGCCTTCACCCTGGCCGCCGGCATCGCCGCCATCGGTGGCATCATGCTGGCGTTCTCCCAGTCGTCGGTCGAGGTCGGACAGAACTCGACGTTCTTCACCGTCTTCTCCTGCATCCTCGTTGTCGGGGCGACTGTGGTCGGCGGCGTGGGGTCGGTCGGTGGAGCCCTGATCGGTTCGTTGCTGATCGCCGACGGCGTGGTCTCGCAGATCTTCAGTGGGGTCTCCACCATGAACGAATACCTGCCCCTGATCGGTGGCGTCCTGCTTATCGCCACCCTTGTCGTCGCCCCAGATGGCCTCTTTGAGACGAACCGGCGGATGCTGGCCAAAGTGCTTCGGCCAGTGGCCCGTCTCTGGATCTTCCGTGCCGTGGGGTCGCCCGGCGTCGCCGAACAGAAGATCGACGCGACCGAAGGGTCTGGACAGACCGGCGCGATCCGAGTGGCTCCGCTCCTCCTCAAGGTCACGGACCTCTCCGTCACGTTCGGCGGCATCCGGGCAGTCGATGGCGTCTCGCTCGAGGTGCGCCCGGGTGAGGTGCACGGCCTGATCGGGCCGAACGGAGCAGGCAAGACGACGCTGATCGACGCCATGACGGGCTTCGTCCGGACCAGCGCTGGCACCGTGCACCTGGGTCACGAGGATGTCACCGGACGGTCGGCCCGACGCCTGGCCAGGTCCGGCCTGTCGCGGTCATTCCAGTCCCTCGAGCTCTTCGACGACCTGACCGTGCTCGAGAATCTGGCGGTGGCGTGCGAGGCGGGGCGCCTGCACCGCTACCTCACCGACATGGTCCGTCCTGGCCGCGTGCGGCTGACACCGGCAGCCAAGGAGGCGGTGCGCCAATTCGAGCTGACCGACCTGGTCAATCGCAAGCCGGGAGAGATCCCCTACGGGCGCCGTAAGACCGTGGCCATCGCCCGCGCCGTGGCCAGCGCGCCGTCGGTCCTGCTCCTCGACGAGCCGGCAGCTGGTCTCGATGACCGCGAGGCGGCCGAGCTTGCAGCGCTGATCCGCACCTTGGCCGAGCAGTGGGGGATCGGCGTGCTCCTGGTCGAGCACAAGATCGACATGATCATGACGACGAGTGACCGAGTTACCGTTCTGGCCAACGGCAGCGTGCTCTGCTCCGGGACGCCGCTCGCGGTGGGCAACGACCCGGCGGTCCACGAGGTGTACCTCGGTTCCCCGCCAGCCCCGGGTGGCCCGCGCGACCTGGCGTCGGCCACGCGCTGACTCGACGCTAACCCGAAGTCACCCCCAAGGGGCGCGTCTTAAGCTGAGGCGAGGTCGTCGAGGCCCGCCGCCCCGGGGATCTCGGTTCCCGTGCCACATGCCTGGGCGATGAGGACCAAGTGGTCAACCAGCTCCGCGGTCGCCGAATAGAAGGGCGAGTGGTCGGATTCCAGGGCCACGGCAACGCCCAGCCGCTGCACCGCGGCTTCTTGGTAGGCGCGGTTGATGGCGAGGTCATGGAGCGTCATTACATAGCTGGCGCTCACGGAGCTCCACGCCGGTTCGCCAATCTCCTCATTCATGGTGCCCATCCCTTGTGGCCGGAGCCTTCCCATGGCGCTGCGGGCGACGTCCTCGGTGCAGCGGCCATAGAAGGCCTCAGCCGCGTGCTCGTTGAGCACGACGCTTGAGCCGTCGTCCGAAATACCCATGCACTTCGCCAGTTCCGGGGTGCCGGCACCTGCGACGCTGCTGGCGCCGGTGTCGCCGGCCTCCGGGACGATCGCGGCGACATAGACGAGGTGGTCGGCTTCGTGGCCCCCGGCGGATATGACCAGCCCGCCGTAGCTGTGTCCCACGAGGACGACGGCCTTACCGGAGTCGGTTCCCGCACGCACGGCGGTCCGCACAACCTCGGTGTCCTCACTGAGAGTGTCGAGAGGGAGTTCCACCGTCTGGACTTCGACGCCGACATCCTGCAAGCCGGCTACCACCGGGTCCCAGCACCAGGAGCCGTGGGATCCGCCGTGCACCAACACGACGAGGACCGGTCGGGACTCGTCGTGTTGGTTCGCTGCGTCCGGACCGAGTGCCGCCATGACTGCCACCTCCGTTCTTCCCGGAATTTTTCCGAGCGATGTTGAATTGTAGCGGCGACAGTACATATAATCAAACAGTGTTGGAATCAAACACTGTTTGCTATACAAGGTCTCAGAGGGAGCGCACATGAAGTTCAACTCGATGACGCTGGGTGATCTGATCAAGGATCCGATCACAGGTCAGCAGGTTTCCTCGGGTGAACGGCACAAGGTTGTCGTCGACGTTGCGGTCGCTTCGGAAGCCGCGGGGTTCGACGGCATCAACCTGGGGGAGCACCATGGACTTGAGTACGTGATTTCAACGCCACCAGTCTGCCTGGCGGCAATCGCCGCCCAAACCACGACCCTTCGCCTCGGCACGGCCGTCACCCTGATGGCCAACCTCGACGCCCTCCGAGCCGCAGAGGACTATGCCACCCTCGATGTGCTGTCCGACGGCCGGGCCGAGATGGTGGCCGGACGAGGGAACTTCTTCGCCTCCACCTACACACTCTTCGGCCAGAGCGTCGAGGAGTCCCGAGCACGTTTCGATGAGAATATCGAGCTGCTGATCCAGCTCTGGTCCGGTGAGGAGATCAACTGGAAGGGTGAGTTCCGGCCCCAGATCGAAGATTTTCAGCTGCAGCCGCCGCCGGTGCAACAGCCGCATCCGCCCCTGTGGATCGGTGGGGGAAGTTCACCGGAAACCGCCGCGCTGGCCGCACGGTTAGGCCTCCCGCTCATGCTCCCAAGTGCATTCGGGAACCCCGGGGTCTTCGGCGCAGTCGTCGACCACTACAAGGAGCAGTATGCGGCGGCCGGCCACGCGGCACCGCCGGAGATCGGCGCCTGCTGGCACGTGAACGTCGGCACCGACAGTGCGGCGATCAAGAAGCGCTGGGAGCCCCGCTACCGGGCCTACCACGCGTTCATGTTGGAGCTCCTCTCGAAGGTGAACACGTCGTTGCCCAAGCACATCAAGCCGTTCGACTACGAGTGGCTCTGCACGACGGGCCCCGCCATCGTCGGGAGCCCCGACGAGGTCGCCGACCGGATCCACCGTCTGAGCGAGATGCTGGACCTCAATGTCCACCTCCTCTACTTCGACATGGGGGGCATGCCCCAGAGCGAGCAGTTGGACATGATCGAGCTCTTCGGCGACAAGGTCATTCCGCAGTTCGCCTGACGCGGTTGGTCTGACGCGGGCCTCTCGGGGGCAGCATCGGCTTTTCGCGGTGTCGGCACGACCCGCATCGAACGTTGCCGTCAACCACCGTCCGAGCGCTGGGCGGACACGTGGTCTGACAGCAGTTCTCTCGGGGACGACCGCCCGTCAGTCAGTCGCCACATGAAGTTGATGGCCTGGCAGACCTAGGTGGCGAAGTTGTGGTCGTCCATCCACCGGCCGATGATGCTCACGGCGGTCGAGATGTGAGAGCGCTGATCCGAGCCTGACAGATAGTGGTCGGCCCCCTGAATCGTCACGAACTCCTTGTCGTGGTGTGCGATGGATTCGTACATCCCGGCGGTGTGGCTGATGGGGCAGGCATTGTCACGGCTCATCTCCACGATCAGAACCGGCACCGAGATGCGGGGCCCAGCGTCAATGGCGTCAACCTGGGCATCGTCGTAGCTCCACTGTGAGAGCCAGCTCCTCGTGGTTGTGTAGCGGGCCAGGCCCGCCGGGCTGTTGTTCACGATCTTGGGGTCTCCCATGTAGGTCGATCCCGGAGTGCGGTCGTTGGGCTCGATCGCCGGGTCTAGCCACCGCGGGTCGGCCATGGTCCCCTGCACCAAGAAGCACAGCTCCTCGTCGGGGCGCCCCCGGCGACGGAGGTCCTCCAAACGCTCCTTCGCGTACGCGCTGATGCGCCGGTTTCGCTCCTGTTGGGCGGCCCGGTAGTGCGCGATGAACTCGGCCGAGTACGGCGGTTGGGGCCCGTCGTCCCCGTAGAGGTCGAGGTCGGCCTGATGGCGCTCGGGGTGTTGCTCGTCGGCGATCGAGGCGTCGAGGAACTCTGTGACCAAGTGATGGCGGCTCCGGTGGGCAGCCAGGAGCATGACGCCGTCCGCCTGCACGAGCTCGGTGTCGGCCAGCGCGGTGGTCTCGCCCGCCGCGGTCTGAGTGATCTCTGGCTTCTCGGCCTCGGCCTGGTAGCCGGCCATCAGTGAGCCGCCTCCGCTCCAGCCGGCGAGCACGACCGTCTCATAGCCCAGTCGCTCCCGGGCGTCGCGCACGCACGCGCCGAGGTCGAGCAGGACGTTCTCCATCTGGAGCGCGGCGTCGCCGTTTGAGTACCGGGTTGCACACGCCACCACGTGGTTCCCTGCCCGGGCTAGGCCCGAGAAGATGGGGAGATAGCCGGGTGAGCCGATCGGGTGCATGGCGATGATGACTCTCTTGGACGGCTCCTCGGGTCGCAGGTGCTGGGCTTGGAGGACGATGTTGTCCCCGATGGACCCATAGATGTCCTTTCGGCGTTGCTCCTCGCGCTGGACGATAAGGAAGGGCTGACGTGTGTAGGCCCCCTTCCCGCCCGAGCCAGCGGTCTCCCGGTGGTCGCTGCTTGCGCTCATTCCTTTCCTCCCTCATTCCCCGCATCCACGCCGCGTTTGACGGTGCTTGCGATCTCGCCGCGCCGCGGCACAGCGCAACGTAGCAGACAGTGTTGGGTTTAGGGAAGGGTGAGGGGCTGGGTGGGGTGGCAGCAAAAGATGACCCCTCGAGCCTCGCGTGGTCGCGTCATGCAACGCCTCCCGATGCGCATCGACGGCGTCTTCGAACCTGTGGGGAAGCGCCGGACCCCGGGCTTATCCTCAACCAAGGGCGGCCAAAGAGGGTACGATACCAATCACTGTTCGGCAGAAGCGTACGGCAGGGCCGGCGCACACAGCGGGGAGGCCTGAACGTGGAGAGGACGACCGAAGGTGCGCCCGACGTGCGTCCCCCCTTCGGGGTGCAGGGCGCTGGGGCATGAACGACGCCGAGCCCATGGAGGTAGGCCCCTTCGAGTTCCTGCGGGTGGAGGGTCACCATCGGACCGTCGTCGTGACGATGGCCCGGCCACCAGTGAACGCGGTCAATCAGGCTATGTATCTCGAGATCAGGGAGCTCTTTTCGAGGATGGACGAGTGGGCACCGGAGGCCCGGGCAGTCATCCTGCGGGGCGACGGGAGCCACTTCTGTGCCGGCAACGACCTTCAGGAGTTCCTGTCGCTCAGCCCTCAGAACTCCCCGGGGCGCATGTCGTTGGTCCGTGCTGCGTTCAACGCGATCTACGACTGCTCGGTGCCGGTCATCGCCGCCGTCCACGGCTCCGCCCTGGGGACGGGCCTGGCCATCGCCGGCTCGTGTGACCTGGTGGTCGCCGGTCAGAGCGCCAAGTTCGGAACGCCCGAAGTCGGGGTAGGCGTGATGGGTGGTGCGAAGCACCTTTCGCGCCTCGTCCCCCAGCAGGTGGTGCGGTTGATGTATTTCACGGCCGATCCACTGCCGGCATCGGAGCTCAAGGCGTACGGCGGCGTCACGGCTGTGGTGCCCGACGACGAGTTGCTGAGTGCCGCCCTCGAACTCGCCGGGCGGATCACCCGGCACTCGGCCGTGGCACTGCGCGCCGCCAAGGAGAGCCTCAACTCCATCGAGTACACCGACCTGAAGATCGGCTACGAGCTCGAGCAGCGGCATACTTCGCGTCTTTCGGGAACACCCGACTCGGCTGAGGCCCGTCGGGCGATCGTCGAAAAGCGCCGCCCGACGTTCCAGGAACAGGCCTTCGAGGGATCGACCTGACATGCGACTCGCTCTGACTCCCGAACAGGAGGCCTTCCGCGAGGAGGTCCGACGCTTCACCGTCACCGTGGGGCCCGAACCCGTCCACGCCTCGGTGGACGACCAGTTCGCCTATCTGGTGGCGTTCCAGGATCGGCTCAATGCGGCTGGCCTGGCCGTCGTCGCCTGGCCCGAGGTCTACGGTGGCCGGGGGCTCAGCCCGGTCGAGTACGCCATCGTCTGTGACGAACTGGGCCAGGCCCGCTGTCCCGAGGTCATCAACTTCGTGGGTCTCGACGTCATCGCCCCAGCCCTCCTCGAGTACACGGCCCCCGAGTCCCTTGCCAAGTGGCTGCCGCCGATGGCCTCGGGCCAAGAGATCTGGTGTCAGCTGTTCAGTGAGCCGGATGCAGGCTCGGACTTGGCCAGCCTGCGAACGTCGGCGACGGAAACGAGCACAGGCTGGCTCGTCAACGGGCAGAAAGTGTGGAGCACCTGGGCCCAGTACGCCTCCTACGGACTGTTGCTGGCACGCACCGGGGGGATGGAGAGCCGTCATCGAGGGATCACCGCATTCGTGATCGACATGGAGACGCCCGGCATCGATGCCCGACCTCTCGCCACCATGACTGGGTCGGCGGAGTTCGCCGAGGTCTTCTTCGACAACGTGGCGTTGCCCACCGACGCCGTGGTCGGCGAGGTCGACGGTGGCTGGGCCGTCGCCCAGGTCATGCTCTCGGCGGAGCGGGGACCCTACGCGATCAGGCGTTCCGCCGTTCTCCGGGCTGGGTACACGGGCCTCCTCGAACTGGCCCGTGGCTGCACCGACCTCGTTCTGCGCCAGCAAGTGGCCCAGGCCGCCATTGCCATCGAGATGCTCGATCTCAGGATCGCCGATGTGCTCGCCGAGCTCACCGCCGGGCGGGAGATCGGGGCGCAGTCTGCACTGACCAAGCTCGTGATCGGGCAGACAGAGCAGCGCATCTTCACAACGGCCGCCGAACTCCGCGGTCTCGCGTCGGTGGCAAGGATCGAAGGCGACGCTGAGGCTGCCCTGTGGGCCGAGCGGTACCTCTACTCCCGGGCCGCCACCATCTACGGCGGGTCCCAGGAGATCCAGCGCAACATCGTAGGGGAGCGCCTGCTGGGCCTTCCCCGCTGAGGTTCCCCGATCAAATGGCCGAGTCGACGATCGGCGCCATAAACAAACATTGATTGGTATAGTGTCCGGACCGAGGATCGTTGCGGCCGATGGCCGCGCAGGCGCGAGAGGGAGAGCCGCGGTGAGCCCAATGAGAGTGAGCATCCTGGCACCTACCGCCCCCACACCGCCCGCCGAAATCGCCCGGTACGTGGTCGAACTCGAGCGAGTCGGCCTCGACCTGGTGTGGGTGGGGGAGCCATACGGATTCGACGCACCCACGTTGCTCGGATACCTGGCCGGCCAGACCACCAGCGTGGAGGTCGGTGCGGGCATCCTGCCCATCTACTCGCGTACACCGTCGCTCACCGCAATGACTGCGGCGGGGCTCGACTGGGTCTCGGGTGGGAGGGCCGTGCTCGGGCTCGGCGCCTCGGGCCCCCAGGTCGTCGAGGGTTGGCACGGCGTGGTGTACGACCGCCCGGTCGCCCGCACCCGCGAGGTCATCGACATCTGCCGCAAGGTCTGGCGTCGGGAGGTCCTCATGCACGAAGGCAGCGCCTACCAAGTGCCGCTGCCCGCCAGCCAGGGCACGGGGCTCGGCAAGCCCCTCAAGCTGCTGGCCAAGCCTGTGCGCAGTCAGATCCCCATTTATGTCGCCGCGCTGGGAGAGAAGAACGTGGAGCTGGCGGCAGAGATCGCGGACGGCTGGAACCCGCTCTTCTTCTCACCTCGACGGGCTCGGGAGACTTGGGGCAAGGCGCTCGATGCCGGGGCAGCGAGACGATCACCAGACCTGGGACCGATCGAGATCTGCGCCGGTGGCCTGGTGGCGATCGGCGACGATGCTGCCTCGCTCCGCGGGCTGGCCCGTCCCCACATCGCTCTTTACGTGGGGGGGATGGGAGCGCGAGGCCACAACTTCTACAACGAGCTCTTTGCCCGTTACGGTTACGAGAAGGAGGCCCACGAGATCCAGGAGCACTTCTTGGAGGGCCGGCGCAACGAAGCGGAGTCTGCGATACCGGAAGCCTTTCTCGAAGAGGTGACCCTGTGCGGGCCCAAGGCCTACATCAAGGACCGGCTCGTGGAGTACGAGGAGGCCGGCGTCACCCTCCTCAATGCAGACCTGGTGGGCCCCGACCCGGTCGGGACCCTGGCCGAGCTCAAGACATTGTTGTGAGCGGTATGCGCGTCGACCTAGCGGGCGCAACGCCGCCCTTGGACGGGGTCAGAGTACCGGAGACCACCGTGGTGCTCGAGTTGTACCGCCAAATGTTGCGGATCAGGTTGTTCGAGGAGGAAGCGGCCGTCCTGTATCGGGACGGCAAAATTCCCGGTTTTGTCCACCTGTCCGTCGGGCAGGAAGCAGTCCCGGTCGGCGTGTGTGCCAGCCTCGGCCGAGACGACGTCATCACCTCGACCCACCGCGGCCACGGCCACGTACTGGCCAAGGGGCTCGATATGACGGAGGCCTTCGCCGAGCTCTTCGGGATGGAAGGTGGAAGTTGTCACGGCCGGGGCGGCTCCATGCACATCGCGGATCCGACCCTCGGTATCTTCGGGGCCAATGGCATCGTAGGGGCGGGCGTGCCCATCGCCGCCGGAGCAGCGACTGCCGCTCAGCTGCGCGGTGATGGGAAGCTGACCGTAGCGTTCTTCGGCGAGGGTGCCATGAGCACCGGCGCATTCCACGAAGCCGCCAGTCTGGTGAGCGCCTTGCACCTCCCTCTCGTCTTCTTGTGCGAGAACAACCAGTTCTTCGAATTCACCCCGACCGGCAGCGACCAGGGGGTGACTATTGAGCGGCGAGCTTGCGCCTATGACGTTCAGTACTGCCGGGTCGATGGCAACAACGTCGAGGAGGTGGTCACCACCATGCGCCAGGTTGTTGAGAGCGTGCGCCAGGGCTCAGGCCCGTTCTTCGTTGAAGCGGTCACATTCCGGGTCCGCGGGCACTACGAGGGTGATGCGCAGCGCTACCGCGACGCCGAGTTCGACCAGGCCTGGCTCGATCGCGACCCGATCAGGCGGACCGGAGAGGCCCTAGCCGACCGGGGCGTCCCCCCGGATCAGCTGGCCGTCATCGAGTCCACCGTCCGTGATGAGGTGGCGGCCGCCGTGGCCGCTGCGATGTCGGGCCGACGGCCAGCCCCCGACACCCTTTTCGAATTTGTCGGACCTCCGGTAGACCAGATCGAGGAGACACCGCTCCCGCATTCCGAGCCGGCCAAGATGAGCCGGTCGATCCGCGCCGCCCTGCACGACGCCCTGCTCGAAGACAGCGATGTCTTCGTGGCCGGTATCGACGTGGGCGCCGGGGGAAACGTCTTCGGCTTGACACGTGGGCTCCTCGAGCAATTTGCCGGGCGTGTCCTCGACACGCCCATCTCCGAAACGGCGATTATCGGCATGGGCGTGGGTGCCGCAATGGCTGGCATGCGCCCGGTGGTCGAGATCATGTACTCGGATTTTCTCCTGGTGTGCCTCGACCAGGTGGTCAACCAGGCGGCAAAGCTGCGCTTCATGACGGGAGGGAAGGTGCAACTCCCGCTCACCATCCGCACCCAGTTCGGCGCAGGACGCTCGTCGGGAGCTCAACACTCCCAGAGCCTCGAGGCCATGCTGGCCCAGGTCCCCGGCCTGACCGTGGTGATGCCGTCGACACCGGCTGACGCGTACGGGCTGCTCCGTGCCGCCATCCGACACGACGGGCCGGTGCTGGTGATTGAGCACCGGCTTCTCTACGAGAAGAGCGGTGCCGGTTTCGCTCCCGGGCACCACGTCCCGATCGGCAAGGCCAAGGTGATACGCCCCGGCAGCCAGGTGACGATCGTCTCGTACTCCAGGATGGTGCGCTCCTGTCTCGAGGCGGCCGAGCGGCTCGGTGCAGAAGGAATCGACGCCGAGGTGATCGACCTGCGGACCATCGCCCCCCTCGACTGGGATACCGTCCTCTCGTCGTTGGCCAAGACGAGCCGCCTGGTCATTGCGCACGAGGCCATCACCGATTTCGGAGTTGGGGCGGAGATCGCAGCGCGGGTCGCCGACGAGGGCTTCTGGATGCTGGACGCACCGGTCGTGCGGGTCGGCGCACCGTTCACCCCCGCCCCGTACTCCCCGACGCTCGAAAAGGTCTGGGTGCCAAATGTCGACGACGTGGTGGAGGGTGTGCGCCGCGTGATGGCGGCATGACCGGGCATGCCGCCATCAACACGCACACCCGGTGGCACTGGCCCGGCGATCCCGACCGCTTGTCAGATCATCAAACAGCGTTTAGTTTAGACAGGGGCTCGGCCCCGAGGAGGTTGGTCATGATCCACCATCTGGCAATCACGCCGAAAGACTTCGATGCCTCGCACACCTTCTACACCGAGGTGATGGGGTTCGAGCTCGTCAAGATCGTCAAACGTCAGGCCATGGGCCAGGCGGGTTGGACGAAGCACGTCTTCTACGACGCTGGCGACGGTTCGTTCTTCGTGCTCTGGGACCTCCACCTGGAGGACCTCAAGGACGAGGACTGGAACGCTTCCATCTCGACGGGACTCGGGCTTCCGTGGTGGATCAACCACATCGCCTTCAGCGTCAACGACCTCGAGGCCCTCGAGGAGAAGAAGCAGCACTGGTTGTCCAAAGGACAGAAAGTGAGCGAGGTCGAGCACGAGTTCATCACGTCGATCTACACCAGGGACCCCGATGGAAACCTGGTCGAGTTCACCTGTAACACCCGGGCCTTGGATCACACCGATATCGAGGAGGCCTACGTGCTGCTGGCCGATGACGACCCGGCCACGGAGCCCGACTACGAGGGGACCGTCTACCTGCCAGACGGCAGGGTCATCCATGCCCCCTCGACAGTTTCCCAGCGCTAAGCAGCTCACTCGGCGGCACGCAGCTGCGCCCACTGCTCCGCCGCATGAAGCATCGGGCGAGAGAGACGTCGCAAGCTTCTCCCCGGGGCGTCGCTGCACCATTTGTCCGCAGCTGACGTCAGAATGCGGCGGAGGTCCCATGGAGGTCGTCGCCGAGACGTCCGTCTTCTCATGGCCATTCCCCGCACACACGTTTCAAGGCTCAAAAAAGATGGCAGTCGTGGTTGATTGTCCGAGTATGTGTGCGGCGACCGAAAATTGAATAACCAAACATCGTTCATTATGCTGACATCGCCATGAGGTCCGGGGGCTGCTGAGGAAGGAATCGAGCAATGCGCTCTTTTGGAGCCCGAAACCACGGTTGTTTGGAGATCGAAGTTCCGACACAATCGGACGAGTCATGTTCGGTCTCAGCGGGATGAGGTTGCCTCGCGCAGTGCGTGCCGACAACTGCACCCCAGGGGTCTGGGGTCTGGGAATCGAAAGAACTCGACAATGACAAGCCCGGCTGCACCGGACATTTCCAGCATGCAAGCCAAGCGCCTACCAAATGTGGTCGCCCTGACCGACCACGATAGGGACGTTGCCTATACCTGGGCCGAACTCGACTGGCGCGTCGGGAAGGTCGCTACGGTCCTACAGGATCTCTTTACCCTGAGCCATGGCGATCGAGTCGTCTTGATCTGCGAGAACGATCCGCGTGTCTTTGAGCTGCAGTTCGCTTGCATGCGCGTCGGGGTTGTCCTCGTGCCATTGAATTGGCGCCTGGCACTGCCGGAGTTGCACACCATCGTTGCGGACGCGAGTCCGTCGCTGGTAGTTCATGACGAAACATGGGTCGACGTGGCCGCTGAGCTGGCTGATAAGGCGAACGTGCCCAAGCTGGCCTGGGATCATGCCAAAGCCGACGCTGATTACGAGGAGTTGCTGGCTTCCGCGCATTACCTTCCACCCCAGCGGCACCTTCTCGAGGAGCGGACCCACATTCTCTATACATCGGGTACGACTGGTTTGCCGAAGGGAGCCATCTCTACCCACGGTACGTTGCTGTGGCAATCCATCAATCTTTCGCACCTTTCGCGGATGGATGCTTCCGCACACATGCTCAACCCGCTGCCACTGTTTCACGCTGGCGGTCTGCTGACGCAGGCAATGCCGATACTTCAGTACGGGGGCCAGATCACCACCATGCGCCG
>Ga0307374_10001077_pt1 | contig 51230 bp, 53 predicted proteins | sample OX3MG_FD_202532 | JGI IMG/M metagenome (GOLD analysis project Ga0307374, IMG submission 202532) | Soil microbial communities from Risofladan, Vaasa, Finland - OX-3 | ecosystem: Environmental > Terrestrial > Soil > Coastal area > Acid sulfate soil | place: Finland: Risofladan, Vaasa | collected...
CGGCTGACAACATAATCCCGGCCTCGACCGGGGCCAACCGCGCCGTCGCCGAGGTGCTGCCTGAGCTCGCTGGAAAGTTCGCAGGCATGGCGTTCCGGGTGCCGGTGCTCGACGTGTCGGTCATCGACCTGAGCGTTCAACTCTCCAAGACGACGACTGTCCAGGACATCGTGGCGGCCTTTGACGAGGCCGCGCGAGGCGAGTTGCGCGGCATCCTTGCGGTGAGCCATGAGGAGCTCGTTTCCTCTGATTTCAAGGGCAACCCGCATTCGTCAATAGTCGACGCACCGCTGACGTTGATGCTCGGCGGCGACTGGGCCAAGGTGGTGAGCTGGTACGACAACGAGTGGGGCTTCAGCTGCCGCATGATCGACCTCATCGCCTACATGGCGGACAAGCTCTGAAAGCATCCATCACATCAGTCGACGTGGCCGGTAAGCGGGTCCTCGTCCGCGAGGACCTCAACGTACCGATGTCGAAAGGTGCGATCTCGGACGACGCGCGCATCCGGGCCGCGCTCCCGACCCTGCAGCACCTCGCCGAGCGCGGTGCCAGGGTGATCGTGATGTCACACCTCGGGAGGCCGAAGGGAGTCGATCCCCAGCTTTCTCTTCGCCCGGTCTCGGCGCGCTTGGCTGAGCTGCTCAATCGCGAGGTGCAGTTTGCCGGCGACTGTGTCGGCGAGCCGGCCCGCACGGCCGTCGACAAGATGACGGCCGGTCAGGTCCTGCTGCTAGAGAACGTCCGCTTCCATCCAGAGGACGAGGCCAACGACCCCGAATTCGCGCGAGAGCTCGCATCTCTGGGCGAGATCTTTGTCAACGACGCCTTCGCCGCCTCTCACCGTGCGCATGCGTCGGTCGTGGGGGTGGCGACCTACCTCCCGGCGTTCGCGGGCGAGCTCATGGAAGCCGAGCTGAAGGCCCTACACCAGGCGCTTGACAACCCTCGGCGCCCCCTGTTCGCGGTGATCGGGGGGGCCAAGGTGTCGACCAAGATCGAAGTCCTCGAGCACCTCCTCGGCAGAGTCGATGCGCTGCTGATCGGGGGAGCGATGGCGAACACCTTCTTCAAGTCCAGGGGGTGGCCGACGGGAAGCGGCCTGGTCGAAGACTCCTGCCTCGAGCAGGCGGCCGCCGTCGCCTCCAAGGGCGGCGACAGGCTGGTCCTGCCCATCGACCTGGTCTGCGCCCAGCGCATCGAGGCCGGGCAGCCGCTCCGGGTCATGACGCCGGACGCCGTCGAGGCAGGCTGGATGGCGCTCGACGTCGGCCCCAAGACCGTCGCCATGTTCGCCCAGCGCCTGCGCGGCGCCGCGGCCATCGTCTGGAACGGGCCGCTGGGCGTGACGGAGATCAAGGACTTCAGCGACGGGACCAAGGGGGTCGGCGAGGCGATCGCCGCCTCGGGCGCCTTCACCCTGGTCGGCGGCGGTGACACGGTGGCGGCGATCGACGCCTTCGGTATGGCCGGGCGGTTCTCCCACGTGTCGACGGGCGGAGGCGCCACCCTTGAGTACCTCGAAGGCAAGGAGCTGCCCGGCGTCGCGATCCTCAAGGAAGGCTGAGGCGTTGAGCAGCCGCCCGCCGGGGATGCCCATCGTGGCCGCCAACTGGAAGATGAACCCGACCGACTCGGACTCGGCGCTGGACCTCGTGCGCGGCGTCCTGTCGGTGGCGCGGGGCCATGCCGACCGCGTCGAGGTCGCCCTGTTCCCGCCGTTCCCCTACCTCATGGGCGTGGCGGAGGTGCTGGCGGAGTCGGGCGTGAAACTGGGCGCCCAGGACTGCTTCTGGGAGGCTTCCGGCGCCTACACCGGGGAGGTTTCTCCCGCGATGCTCAAGGGCTGGTGCCAGTGGGTGATCGTCGGCCACTCGGAGCGCCGCATGTACCTCGGCGAGACGGACGAGATGGTGTCCAAGAAGGCCGCCGCCGCGCTGGCCGCCGAGCTCAGCGTGATCATGTGCGTGGGCGACCGCGCCGAGGAGCACGACGCGGGCACCGCCGACCAGGTCGTCACCGCCCAGGTCAAGGCGGGGCTTGCCAGCTGCTCGGCCGACGACTCGGCGCGCCTGGTCATGGCGTATGAGCCGGTATGGGCCATCGGCACGGGCAAGAGCGCAGACCCGGAGCACGCGTACAAGACCATGCGGCTGATCCGCCGGGTCGTGGGGGAGATGATCGGGGCCGGTGCTGCGCGCAAGGTGCGCGTTCTTTACGGAGGCAGCGTCAACTCGGCTAACGTCCAGTCGTACGTGGAACTCCCGCTGTGTGACGGCTGCCTGGTAGGCGGCGCCAGCCTCGACGCCGAGGAGTTCGCCCACATCGTCAAGGTGACCGCAGAGGTATATGGCCACCGGTAGCGGTCACGGCCCAGGAGTCCTCGTCCTGCTGCGCCACGGCCAGAGCACGTGGAACCTCGAAAACCTGTTCACCGGATGGCACGACGTCCCGTTGAGCGAGCGCGGCTCCGCCGAGGCCGTGGAGGCCGGCCGGCTGATGACCGAGGCAGGGCTCGCACCGGACGTCGTTCATACCTCGGTCCTGGTCCGCGCCATCCAGACGGCGGACCTTGCCCTCGGCGCGATGGGCAGGACCTGGATCCCGGTGCGGCGTAGCTGGCGGTTGAACGAGCGGCACTACGGAGCGCTGCAGGGCCTGAACAAGAAGGAGACCGCGGAGAAGTACGGAGACGCCAAGGTCAAGCTGTGGCGGCGCAGCTTTGACGTCCGGCCTCCCGACCTGGCCGTCTCCGACGAGCGGCATCCCACTCACGATGCGAGGTATGCGGGCCTGCCGCCGGAGCTTCTGCCCAGTGCCGAATCCCTGAAGGACGTGATCGACAGGATGCTTCCCTACTGGTACGACGCCATCGTGCCGGACCTAATGCTTCGTTCCTGCGTCCTCGTTTCCGCCCACGGCAACAGCCTTCGCGCCCTGGTCAAGCATCTCGACGGGCTGACCGAGCAGGAGGTCGTCGACCTGAACATTCCGACCGGGGTACCTCGGGTCTATGAGCTCGGGCCCGACCTCAAAGCGCGGTCGTGGCGGTACCTCGGCGACCAGGCTGAGGTCGCGCGCCGCGCGGCTGCGGTCAAGGCCCAGGCTTCCGGGTCGAAATCTCCGACCTCTTAGACTGGTTCGGTACTCGAGTACAAATTTGAACGAAGGGGGCTTCCGCCATGCCACTTGAGCTGCCACCGCTTCCATATGGGTTCGACGCGCTCGAGCCGCACATCGACGCGAAGACGATGGAGATCCATCACGACAAGCACCATGCCGCGTACGTCAACAACGCCAACGCCGCGCTCGAGAAGCACCCGGAATGGGCGAAGAAGTCGGTCGAGGACATCCTGTGGGGCATCAACCAGGTGCCCGAGGACATCCGCGCCGTCGTCCGCAACAACGTGGGCGGCCACGCCAACCACTCCATCTTCTGGACGATCATGGGCCCCGGCGGGGGCGGCAATCCCAGCGGCCGCATCGCCGACTCGATCAAGACCACGTTTGGAAGCTATGACGCGTTCAAGGAGCAGCTGAGCAAGGCGGCGGTCGGACAGTTCGGCAGCGGCTGGGCGTGGCTGGTCGTCGACAAGACAGGCAAGTTGTCCATCAAGGGCTACCCGAACCAGGACAGCCCGTACATGGACGAGCTGACGCCGATCATGGGCGTGGACATTTGGGAGCACGCCTACTACCTCAAGTACCAGAACCGGCGCGCGGACTACGTGACCGCGTGGTTCAACACGCTGAACTGGGACGCCATCAACGCCCGCTTCGGCTCGGTTTGGAGTTAAGTAGAATCTCCCGGTCCAATGGCTAAGATCGCCAACGCGCTGGTTATCGTCGAGGCCGTCCTGTCGATCCTATTGATCGCGAGCGTGCTGGTCCAGACCCCCAAGGCGTCGGGCCTTGGAGGGACGATCGGTGGGGGCGGGGACGGCCTTGGCGGCGGTTACCGCACGAGGCGTGGGCTCGAGCGCCAGATCTACTGGACCACGTGGGTACTGGCAGCGGCCTTCCTCGTCTGCTCCGTCGCCCTGACGTACATGCGGGCACATAATCTCGCGTAGCCGGCTCGCGGCCGCCGCCTTCGCGGCGGCGCTGATGCTCGTAGCGTGCCAGCCCGTCGCCACCGTGCCAAAGCCCGCGCGCGGCGGCACCGCCGTGGAGGCGCTCGTCGGAGCGGCTGCGGTGTTGAACCCGCTCTTCGAGAGCGACGACAGCACGAGGGACGTCGACAGCGTCATCTACCAGGGTCTGGTCACGTTGGATCCCGAGCAGAACCCGGTCGGCCTTTTGGCCTCCGACTGGGCGGTGTCGTCCGACCACCTCACCTACACGTTCGACATCCGCCCGGGCGTCAAATGGGCGGACGGCCAGCCCTTCACCGCTGACGACGTCCTGTTCACCTACCACGTCCTCCAGGACGTCGAGTACCAGCAGCCGGGGGCCGAGTTCTGGCGCGACGTCGGGGTCTCCGCGGGCGCTCCCGGACAGGTGGTGTTCTCGCTGAAGGCCCCGAGCGCGTCGTTTCCGCTCGCCCTGCAGATGGGGATCATCCCCAGGCACATCTACGCGGGGATGGCGCCGGCCCAGATCGCCGCGAGCCCCTACAGCGGCGTTCGCGCCTTCGGCACGGGCCCGTTCCGGGTCTCGGCCATCAGCAGCCTGGCCATCACCCTCGACCGCAACCCCTATGCGAATCCTCAGCCCTACCTGGATCACCTCGTCTTGAGGACCTACCCGGCGACCGACCCGCAGCAGGCGATCCGCGCAGTCCTCTCGGGGGCCGCCGACCTGGTCGGCGGGCTGGAGCCGCAGGAGGTCGATGCGCTCCAGGGGCGGACCGACCTCACCGTGCTGGACGCGCGCCTGTTCACCAACGCATTCGTGGCGATGAACCCCGAAGGCTCCGGCAAGCAGTTCTTCAGCGATGCCAGGGTGCGCATTGCGCTCACGCAGGCCGTGGACCGGCAGCGCCTGATCGACCAAGTGCTCTCGAGCAAGGCGGACCCGGACCCCACGCCCATCCCGACCGCCGAATGGGCGTACTCGGCGGCGGCCGCCGCCCTCCATCCCTACGACCCGCTGGCATCCGCCAGGGGGCTTGACGCCGCCGGTTGGACGCTGCAGCCGGGGGCCAAGCTCCGTTCCAAGAGCGGGACTGATTTCAAGGTCGGGCTGGTGGTGGCCGACTCTTACCCGAACCGGCAGGTCGCGGACGCGCTGGCCCAGCAGCTGCTCCTGATCGGGGTGGAGGTCGATGTCAAGGCGGTGCCGGCCTCGCAGCTGGTGCAGAGCTACCTGATCGGCCACAACTACCAGATGGCGCTTGCCGCGTTCGACGTCGGGGCCGACCCGGACCTTTACTCACTGTGGCATTCGGGCGCCGACCCTTCGGCGCTCAACTTCGCCTATTCGCGAGGCTGGGGCCTCATCGACAAAGACCTCGAGGATGGACGTGCAGAGCTCGATACCCCGTCGCGACTGGCCTCGTACATCGATTTCCAGATGCTGATGGCCGACGCCGCGCCGGCCATCTTCCTCTATTCCGGTCGCTACGACTACGCGGTTTCCCAGCGGGTCCGCGGGGTCCGCATCGACAAGGTCATCGAGCCGTCGGACCGGTTTCGATACGTCACGGACTGGTACGTCGACACCAAGTAGGCGGCCTGGCTCAGATCTCCTTCTCGAAGCAGACGCTGGTGGGGACGCCGGCGTACTCGCCCCAGCAAGGGACCCTCGCGAATCCCGCCCGGCGGTACAGGCCGATCGCTTCGGCCTGGTGGACTCCGGTCTCCAGGACCAGCCTGTGGGCTCCGAGCTCGCGTGCTGCGGTCTCGAGATGGCCCAGGACCGCGGCGCCGACGCCCCGACCGCGCGCCTCGGGTTCGACGTACATGCGCTTGACCTCCGCCGTGTCCTCGTCCAGGCGGCGAAGAGCCCCGCAGCCTACGGCCCGGCCGCCCTGGCGGGCGACGAGGAACAGGCCCGTACCGGGTGCCAGGTGTTCCGATTTGAGGTTCGGCCCGAACCTCTGGTCCGGCGCGTACAGGCTCGACAAGTGGGCGTCCAGGGCCGCCACCAGGCGTCTGGCGTCGGTCGAGTCAAATGGTTCTGGTGTCAGGGTCAGGTTCATGACTGAGCTCGCGCGATGGTAGCGCGACGAGAAACCACGCACCCGTCTGGTCGACAATTGGCGTTGTGGATCTTGGGCTCAGGGGCCGGCGGGCCCTGGTGACTGCTGCGAGCAAGGGGCTCGGACGCGCGTGCGCCGAAGCTCTCGTCGCCGAAGGCGCGAGCGTCTATGTCTCGTCCCGCGACGCCGCGTCGATCGAGTCCACCGGGCGTGCGATCCACGCCGCGGGCTGGTCGACGGCGGACGTGTCGGTCGCGGGCGAGCCGGAGTCGCTGGTGGCGAAAGCGGCGGAGGCGATGGGCGGCCTGGACGTCCTGGTCGCCAACGCCGGCGGCCCTCCACCGGGCACCTTCCAGAGCACGTCGATGGACGCGTGGGACGCCGCGTTCGAGCTGACGCTCATGAGCGCCGTCAGGCTGGTCCATGCCGCGCTGCCCCACCTGAAGAGCTCGGGCCAGGGCCGGGTCGTATTCATCACGTCGGTCTCGGTCCGCCAGCCCATTCCGACGTTGGTGCTGTCCAACGCGCTCCGGGCTGCTGTGACCGGCCTCTCCAAGACCCTTGCCCGCGAGCTTGCCGGGGACGGCGTCACCTTCAACTGCCTCGCCCCCGACGCCATCCTCACCGACCGGATCCGTCACCTCGCCGCGGGACGGGGCGAGGACGTGGAGGCGGAGCTCAAGCGCCGCGCCGAGGCCGCTCCGATGAAGCGCTTCGGCGAGCCCGCGGAGTTCGCGGCCGCATGCGCGTTCCTGTGCTCGCGCCAGGCGGGCTTCGTCACCGGTCAGACCATTGGCGTCGACGGCGGCGCGCTGCTCGGGGTCCACTGAGCGCCCAGGTGCCATAGGATTTCCAAGTGACCGCAATTCGTTTCGCCGAGCGCATGAATCGTCTGGGCACAGAAGGCGCATTCGAGGTGCTCGCCAAGGCCAGGCGCCTTGAGGCCGAGGGCAAGCACATAGTGCACCTCGAGATCGGCGAGCCCGATTTCGCAACCCCCGACAACATCATCGAAGCGGGCATCTCGGCGATGCAGCACGGCTACACGCATTACACGCCCGCCAGCGGCATCTTCGAGGCACGCGAAGCGGTCGCAGGGTTCGTCACGAGGATGCTGAAGACCGAAGTCGAACCGACCGAAGTCGTCCTCGTGCCCGGCTCGAAGAACGTGCTGCTGTTCACCTTGCTCGCCTGCATCGAGCCGGGCGACGAGGTGATCCTGCCCGACCCGGGATACCCCGCGTACGCGTCGCAGGTCAGCTTCCTCGGCGCCATCCCGAAGGCGGTCACCCTGCGCGAAAAGACCGGCTTTCGGATGGATCTTGACGAGCTGGAGTCGCTTGTCACCCCGAAAACGAGGATGCTCATCATCAACACGCCGCAAAACCCGACCGGCGGGGTGCTCACCGAAGAGGACGTCGACTTCGTGTGCGAGCTGGCTCACAAGCACGACCTCCTCGTCGTATCTGACGAGATCTACAGCCAGCTCGTCTACGGGTTTCACCACGTGTCGCCGCTGTCGCGCCCGGGAATGCGGGAGCGGACCGTCCTGATGGACGGGCTCTCTAAGTCGTATGCGATGACAGGCTGGCGGTTGGGCTACGCCGTCGCCCCCAAGGCCCTGGCAGCCAAGCTCGACCAGCTGATGATCAACTCGTCATCGTGCGCCGCCGGGTTCACACAGATGGCTGCGATCGAAGCGCTCAGCGCGCCCGAGTCGGAGCACGCGGTGTCCCGGATGGTGAAGGTGTTCGAGCACCGCCGCAACCTCGTCGTGGACGGCATCAACAAGATCCCGGGCATGCGCTGCGCACGTCCGCAGGGTGCGTTCTACGCGTTCCCGAACATCGAGGCCACGGGTTTCGGCGAGCGCGAGCTGGCCGAGCGCCTGCTCACGGAGGCTGGGGTCGCCGTCCTGCCGGGCACAGCGTTCGGGCACGCGGGGGCGGGGTTCATCCGGCTCGCGTACACGCAGTCCGAGGACGAGTTGAAGCGTGGTCTCGACCGCATCGCGGAGTTCATCAGCGCCAACCCGCGCTAGTTTCGGGGCGGGCGGTGCGCCGGCCTGTCGCTCGGAATATATTGTTCGGGGTATGGATGACGGACTCGTCCGTCTAACCGAGCCGCTGGTCAGAGATGGCGGGCGGCTGCGTCCTGCCTCGTGGGAAGAGGCTCTCGAGCGAGCAGCCGCCGGTTTCGATGTGGCTCGGCGGCGCGGGCCTAACGCATTCGGCATGTTCAGCTGCTCGAAAACCACCAACGAGATGAACTTCGTCGCCCAGAAGTTCGCGCGTGTCGTCATGCACAGCAACAACGTCGACAGCTGCAACCGGACTTGACACGCCCCAAGCGTCGCCGGTCTGGCGACAGTGTTCGGAGCCGGAGGAGGGACCTCGTCGTACCGCGAGGTCGAGGAGACCAATTTCGTCATCCTGTGGGGCTCCAACGCGCGCGACACGCACCCGATCTTCTTCCATCATCTTCTGCGGGGCGTGCGGAACGGAGCCCGGCTGGTTTCCGTCGATCCAAGGCGCACGAGCTCGGCGCAGTGGGCTGACGTATGGCTGGGCATCGATGTCGGCAGTGACATCGCGCTGGCCAACGCGATGGCGCGGGTGATCATCCACGAGGGACTCGCCAACACAGAGTTCATTGGCCGCGCCACGACCGGCTTCGACGATTACAAAAGATGCGTGGAGGCGTACACGCTCGAGATGGCCGAGGCCGAGACCGGTGTTCCCGCCTCGGCGATCCGAGAGGTCGCCATCGGCTATGCACGCGCAGACCGCGGAATGATCTGTTGGACGCTCGGCATCACCGAGCACCACAACGGCACCGACAATGTTCTCGCGCTGATCAACCTGGCCCTGCTCACGGGCAAGGTCGGTCGCTACGGCTGCGGGCTCAACCCGCTGCGGGGCCAGAACAACGTGCAGGGCGGCGGGGACATGGGCGCCATCCCCGCGAGGCTGCCGGGCTTTCAGGACATCGAAGACCCGCACGTCCATGCGAAGTTCGCCCGCGCATGGGGCGGGGCACAGTTCCCGGACAAGAAGGGATACCACCTGTCCGAGATGTTCGAGGCCATGGAGCACGGCGAGCTGACGACCGCCTACATCGTGGGCGAGAACCCCGCGCGCAGCGAGGCGGACCAGACCCGTACCGTGCGCCTCCTGGCAGGGCTCGAGCACCTGGTGGTGCAGGACATCTTCCTGACCCAGACCGCAGAGCTTGCCCACGTGGTCCTGCCGGCCGCAGCCGGGTGGGCGGAGTCGGAGGGAACCGTCACCAACAGCGAGCGGCGCGTGCAGCGGGTGCGCCGGGCACTGGAGCCGCCCGTGGGCGCCCGTGACGACATCGAGATCATCTCCGAGCTCGCGCGGCGGCTTGGTTGCGAGTGGGGCCATCCGACCGCCGAGCAGGTGTGGGACGAGTGCCGGAGCCTGTCGCCCATGCACGCGGGAATGTCATACGCGCGGCTCGACGAGATGGGCGGCATCCAGTGGCCGTGCCCAGACGAGTCGCATCCCGGCACGCAGTTCCTCCACGCGCGGCTGTGGAAGGACCCGGTCGAAGGCCCTCGCGCCGGATTCCACGTGGTCGAGCACGACCCTCCGGTCGACCGGTTGAGCGCCGAGTTTCCCATCCGGCTCACCACGGGCAGGCGACTGGACTCCTACAACACCGGCGTTCAGTCAGGCCAGTACACGTCCCCCCTGCGCAAGCGAGAGGCCCTGCTGATCTCACCCGCCGACGGTGAGCGGCTGGGGATCCGGGACGGCGAGCGCGTCTGCGCCAGCTCGCGGCGCGGCTCGGTCGAGGTGCCGGTGAGCTTCGAGGAGTCCCTCCGACCCGGGCTTGCTTTCATGACGCTGCACTTCCCCGACCAGGTGGCGACCAACGTCCTGACCATCGATGCCACCGATCCCCAATCGGGTACCGCCGAGTTCAAGGCGAGCGCGATCCGGATCGAGAAGCTCATCGGAACGCCGGCCGTCTAGTTGGATATTCGAACCGCCGGAGGCCCGGCCACGGCTGAAGAGATGGCGGCCGTCGACGAGGTGCTGGGCCAACCGCAATCGCTCTGGGAGGGTGGGGAGAGGGTTGCCGCTGACGACCACGTCGCCTATGGCGGCCGCGGGACGCGCTCGCAGCGTCACCTTCTGCTTCCAGTTCTGCATTCGATCCAGGACCGCGCCGGCTGGGTGAGCCGGGGCGCCCTCGAATACGCCTGTCGCCGGCTGACCATCCCTCCCGCCGAGGCTTACGGAGTCGTCAGCTTTTACAGTCGTTTCGCTCTCCAGGACCGGGCGTCTCTCGTCCTGCACGTCTGCGACGACATCGCGTGCAAATGCGCCGGGTCGGATGAGCTGTGCTCGGCCCTCGAGCACCGCTTCGGGCCGGCCGGCAGCGAATGGCGCAGGAGCCCGTGTCTCGGTCTTTGCGACCGCGCCCCGGCCGCGCTCGTGGAGCGGTCTGGCCCCCACCACGCGGAGCTGCAGCTAGCTCCGATCGAAGCCGACCTGGCGCTGGCCATCGCCGGCGGGGGCGCCTGGCCGGAAGCCGCGGCGCGACCACTGGCCGCCCAGGGCTCTCGTAAGCTGCTGCGGCGTGTCGGCGTCGCGGACCCGGACAGCATCGACAGTTACCTCAGCCACGGCGGTTATGCCGCGCTTCGGCGCGCGCTCGATCTCGGCTCCGACGGCGTCATCCGTGAGCTCAACGAGGCCCGGCTGCTGGGCCGAGGCGGCGCGGCGTTTCCCACCGGCCGGAAGTGGGAGTCCGTCGCCCGTGCCGAGGTGCGGCCTCACTACCTCGTCTGCAATGCCGACGAGTCGGAGCCGGGCACTTTCAAGGACCGGGTGCTGATGGAGGCCGACCCGTTTGCCGTGGTCGAGGCGATGACGATCGCGGCGGTGACGACGGGCTGTGAGCACGGCTACCTGTATGTCAGGGCCGAGTACCCGCTGGCGCGCAGGCGGATCGAGAACGCGGTCCGGCAGGCCCGCGACCGCGGGCTGCTCGGCGCCGACATCGAAGGTCGAGGGCTCCCCTTCGACATCGAGGTCAGGCGCGGCGCAGGGGCCTACATCTGCGGCGAGGAGACCGCGCTTTTCAACTCCATCGAGGGTAAGCGTGGCGAGCCGCGGAACAAGCCGCCGTTCCCGGTGCAGGCGGGACTGTTCGGCCGACCTACGCTCGTCAACAACGTCGAGACCCTGGTCAACGTGCTCGACATCGTGCTCGAAGGCGGCGCGGCCTTTGCGCGTTCGGGCACGGCCGAATCGACGGGGACGCGCCTTTTCTGCGTCTCGGGCCACGTCCGGGAACCGGGTCTCTATGAGATCCCGATGGGGACCACGCTGCGCGCGCTGATCGAACGCGCGGGGGGCTTGCGCCCGGGCCACACGATCCAGGCGATCCTGCTCGGAGGCGCGGCAGGCTCGTTCGTCACGGAGGCCCAGCTCGACGTGCCGCTGAGCTTCGAGGGGACTCGCGCCATCGGCGCGACGCTTGGCTCCGGCGCCGTGATCGTGCTCGACGACAGCGCCAACCTCAAGCAGTTCCTGCTGCGGATCGCGCAATTCTTCCGCGACGAATCGTGCGGGCAGTGCGTGCCGTGCCGAGTGGGCACGGTCCGGCAGGAGGAGATCCTCCAGAGGCTGTTGAGCGAAAGAGAGGGGGGCGTTCGCCAGTCGGACGCCGCGCTGCTCAGCGATATCGCCCAGGCAATGCGTGACGCTTCGATCTGCGGGCTGGGGCAGACGGCGGGCAACGCCATCGGGTCGGCCTTGATCCAGCTCAAGCTGGTGCCTGACCATGGCTGACGCGGTTTTCGTCGGGCTCCCGAGGCGGATGGTCAAGGTCAGCGTCGACGGACGCGAGCTCGACGTGCTCGAGGGATCGACGATCCTGGACGCCTGCCGCCGGATGGAGATCGACACTCCAACGCTCTGCCAGCTCGACACCCTGGCGCCGGTGAACGTGTGCAGGGTCTGCGTGGTCGAGGTCGAAGGGTCGCGCGTGCTGGTCCCGGCGTGCTCCCGCAAGGTCGAGGCGGGCATGAAGGTCCAGACCGACTCCGAGCGCGTGCGCCACAGCCGGCGGCTGGTCCTCGAGCTGCTCGCCTCATCCGTGGACATGTCGCTCTGCTCGCCCGAAGTGCACGGCTGGATGAACCGCTACGGCGCGACCCCTGCCCGTTTCGGCAGCGGGATGGCAACGGTCGCCCAGCCGGTCAAGGTCGACAACGAGCTGTACGTGCGCGACTACTCGCGCTGCATCCTCTGTTACAAGTGCGTGGAGGCGTGTGGCGTCGAGGCGCAGAACACGTTCGCGATCGGTGTCGCGGGGCGCGGCTTCGACTCCCACATCTCGACCGAGTTCACGGTGCCCCTGCCAGAGTCCGCCTGCGTCTACTGCGGCAACTGCATCGGCGTCTGCCCGACCGGGGCGCTGATGTTCAAAAGCGAGCACGACATGAGGGCCGCCGGCACGTGGGACGAGTCAAAACAGGCGGTGACGGAGACGGTGTGCCCCTACTGCGGCGTCGGCTGCATGCTCGAGCTGCACGTGCAGGACAACGAGATCGTGAAGGTGAGCTCGCCGCTGGACCACAGCGTCACCTCCGGGCATCTCTGCGTGAAGGGGCGCTTCGGTTTCGAGTTCGTCCAGCGGCGCAAACAGTAGGAACGCCGGGTCAGGTCGCGCCCGCCGAATCGGTCTCGCTCTCTCTAGTGGTCTCCGGAGGTGGGGGTCGGGCTGGGGGACGATTCCGAGTGGTTGTCGGACGGGGAAGGCGACGCCGACGGCTCGGGGCTTTGAGATGGCTCGGGGCTTTCACGCGGCGCGGCCGAGGGCGAGGGCTCCTGCTCGGTACCGTGTGACGGACTCGGCATAGTCCCGCCGTGCTCGGAATCGGGCGTCTCCCGTCCCGCCCCGGGGACGGTCGTGCCACCGGGAGTCGGCTCGGCCGGTGGACTTGGGCTCGTGCTGGGGCGGTGCCCAATTCCCTCGATGGTGGAGGCGGCGCGCTGGGTCCACACGACGGGGCTCGGGCTTCCGGTGGCTGCCACGGCCGTCAGCGCGAGGAGGCAGGTGGCCCCAATCGCGAGTGCGGCCGGCGCCATTCGCCACGATCGGCCGCCGGCGGACGCCGAAAGGTAGCGTGGCGGAGACGACGGGGGCGTGACCCGGTCCAGGGCGTCCTTGAGTCGTCTCTCCAGCCCGGGGCCCAAACCCTCGGGCTCAGTGTTCGGCATCTATGCTCGCATCCTTCTCAGAAGACAACGCTGTCAGAGGCTCGAGTGAGAAGTCGGGAGCGGCTGATTCTCTGAGGAGCGCTCGCAGCTTTTCGGCCGCCTGGTTCAGGCGGGTGCCGATCGTGCGCTCTGAAACCCCCAGGGCGGCTGCGATCTCGCGGTTGTTGTAGCCGTGATAGTGGCGCAGCACGATTGCCGCAGCCAGCTTCGGCGGGATCGCCCGAAGGGCTGCGAGCAGGTCGGGTTGGATGGCGACCAGGGCAGGGTCTGCGCTCCCGGCTGGCCGGCCCATGCGGCGCAGGATCTCGCCGACGGTGCGCAGCCGCGCGCGGCGGCGGTACGAGATCGCCCTGTTGACCGCGATGCGATGGATCCAGGCCTCGGCCGGTGCGTCAGGGCGCCACCTGCTCCAGGCCTGATACGCCTGAACGAAGGCATCCTGGGCGCAGTCCTCGGCTTCGGCCGCGTCCTCCAGGATGGCCGAGAGCGTCCGGAACACGCGCGGGTACGCGGCGCGGTAGAGGCGGTCGAAGTCCCTCTGCGAGCCGGGTTCGTAGTCGTCTTGACGCGGTTCCAACGACGCTCTCACGATGGGGATAACGCCACAGGCTACACAGCCCGGTGGTCTAGAGTTTTTGGCATGCCGATCGTCTGGACCCAGGATCCCGCCGCCAACCACCTCCTCGAGACCGATCCCCTCGCCCTTTTGATCGGGCTGGTACTCGACCAGCAGGTCAAGATGGAGAAGGCCTTCGGCGGTCCGTACGAGCTGAAGCGCCGGCTGGGCCACCTGGACGCGCGCAAGATCGCGGCCATGGACCCGGACCGGCTGGACGCAGTGTTCCGCGAGCGCCCGGCGCTGCACCGCTTCCCGGGCAGCATGGCGAAGCGCGTCCAGGCCATGTGCCAGGTCGTGGTCGACGATTACGGCGCCGACGCGGGCTCGGTCTGGCGAGAAGCGCGTGATGGTGACGAGCTTGCGGCGCGCATCAAGAAGCTGCCGGGGTTCGGCGAGATGAAGGTCAAAATCCTGGTCGCCGTCCTGGCCAAGAAGTTCGGGGTCAAGCCTCGGGGCTGGGAGAAGCACGCGGCCACCTGGCACACCGTCGCGGACGTCGATTCGGCCGAATCGATGGCGCATGCGCGAGAGGTCAAGCGCGAGATGAAGGCGGACAGGCGCTAGCAGTCCGCTGAAAGCCCGCCGGCATCTGATAACGTTTGGCGTCCGGCGCGGCCAGAGGGAGCCGCGCGGACCAGTCGAGATCCCGGCGCCGCGCGCCAGTTAGATGAGGGGAACCAGATGAGAGAGTGCACTCCCGGCCGGGACGAGTCCCGGGCCCTGGCGAAGAGGCACGCGCTGATCCCGGTTTACCGGGAGGTCCTCGCCGACATGCTCACCCCGGTTCGCGCGTACACCCTGCTCTGCCCGGCGGGTGAGCCCGGGTTCCTGCTCGAGAGCGTGGAAGGCGGCGAGAGGCTCGCCCGTTATTCGTTCATCGGGTTTCGACCCAGGCACCTCGACCTCGGACAGGGCAACCCGCTCGACGCGCTCTCTTCCGTCGCCGCGGAGCTGACCGCGCCCGTGAAGGGGATCCCGCGCTTCCACGGCGGCGCAGTCGGCTACCTCGGATACGAGGCGGCGCGCCACTTCGAGCGCCTGCCTGTCGCCCAGGGCGCAGCCCCACCGATGCCGGAGAGCGCCTTTCTCACCGCCGAGGACCTGGCCGTGTTCGACCACGTGACCCGGCGGCTCAAGCTCCTGACCATTCATCGACCAGACCGCGAGGACTACGAGACGGCCGTCGCGCGCATCGACGAGATGGAGCTGCGGCTCGCATCAGACCAGGTCGCTTTTGCGGCGCACGGGACAGACGGCGCGGGTTGGAAGTCGAACATGACAAGCGGACAGTTCCACGCCATGGTCGACGCCGCAAGGGAGCATATCCTCGGCGGCGACGCCTTCCAGGTCGTCGTCTCGCAGCGCTTCAGCAAGCCGCTGGCCGCCGCGCCTTTTGACGTTTACCGATGCCTGCGTGCGATCAACCCGTCCCCGTACATGTTCTTCCTGGCGCTCGGGGGCGATCGTCACGTGGTCGGCACGTCGCCCGAGAAGCTTGTGCAGGTGGAAAACGGCAGAGTCGAAACCAGGCCTCTGGCAGGCACGCGCCGCCGCGGCGCCGACCCCGCCGAGGACGCGCGCCTGGAGAAGGAGCTCCTCAACGACCTCAAGGAGCGCGCAGAGCACGTGATGCTGGTCGACCTCGGGCGGAACGACGTCGGCCGGGTCGCCAAGCCAGGGTCGGTGACAGTCGACCGCCTGATGGAGGTCGAGAGGTATTCGCACGTTATGCACATCTCTTCGACCGTGAGCGGGCAGCTGCGAGAAGGCCGCACCTCGCTGGACGCCCTGCGCGCCGCTTTCCCAGCCGGCACGGTCTCGGGCGCACCCAAGATCCGAGCCATGGAGATCATCGCCGACCTCGAGCCCGACCGACGCGGCGTGTACGCCGGGTCGCTTGGATACGTCAGCTTCGGCGGCAACCTCGACATGGCGATCACGCTGCGCACGGTGGTGGTTGCGGACGGCGTGGCCTACGTGCAGGCGGGTGCGGGCGTCGTGGCGGATTCGAAACCGGAGCGCGAGTTCGAGGAGACACTCGAGAAGGCGGGGGCCATGTTCAAGGCGGTCGAGATGGCGGAGGAGATGTGATGTCGATCGCCCTCATCGACAACTACGACTCGTTCACCTACAACCTCCTGCAGCAGATGGCCGAGCTGGGGGCCGAGCCCAGGGTGTTCCGCAACGACGAGGTCACGGTCGAGGAGCTGTCGGTCTTCGACGGCATCGTCATCTCGCCGGGGCCCGGCAGGCCTGAGGACGCAGGTGTCTCCAACGATGCGATCCGCGCCTTGAGCGGCAGGGTCCCCATCCTCGGCGTATGCCTCGGTCACCAGTGCATCGGGCAGGTGTTCGGGGCCAAGGTGTCGCGCAACGAGCCCGCGCACGGCAAGACGTCCTGGATCCGGCACGACAACTCCGGCGTGATGGCGGGAGTGAGCGATCCGTTCGAGGCGACCCGATACCACTCCCTGATCGTGGAAAAGGCGTCGGTGCCGGCGGAGCTCGTGGTCACCGCGTGGACGGCTGATGGGACGGTGATGGGGCTCCGCCACGCCCGGCACCCGACGTACGGGGTGCAGTTCCACCCCGAGTCGGTGCTGACGAAGGAGGGCAAGAAGATCATCGGCAACTTCGTTCGCCGCGCCGTCTCCCGACCGGCGGGACGGCAGTCCGCCGCGGTGGAGGGGGCGAGGTGATCGACTCGATCGCGAAGTTGGTGCGCTGCGAGTCCCTCACCGAGGACGAGGCTGCGGCCGTGTTCGAAGTCATCATGCACGGCGACGCGACGCCGTCGCAGATTGCAGGGTTCCTCGTAGCGCTGCGCATGAAAGGCGAGACGGCCGACGAGATCGCCGGCTTCGCCCGGACCGTCAGGGCCGTGGCGACTCCGATCGAGGTCGACGGTGATCTGCTCGACACGTGCGGCACCGGGGGCGACGGCCTCGCGACGTTCAACATCTCGACGCTGGCGGCGATCGTGGCCGCCGCATGCGGCGCAAAGGTCGCCAAGCACGGCAATCGCGCTGCCTCGTCACTGTGCGGATCGGCGGACGTGCTGGAGCAGCTTGGGGTCAAGATCGACCTGGCGCCCGAAGGCGTGGCGCGATGCATCGACCAGGCGGGCATCGGTTTCCTGTTCGCGCCGGTCTTTCACCCGGCCTTCCGATTCGTGTCCGTGCCGCGCCGCGAGCTGGCCGTCCGCACCGTGTTCAACGTCCTCGGGCCCCTCTGCAATCCGGCCGGCGCCCGCTACCAGGCCCTGGGCGTAGCCGACGGAAAGATGGCGGCCAAGATGGCCGAGGTGCTCCAGCGTCTTGGGGTCGAGCGCGCCATCGTCTTCCATGCCGGTGATGGCATGGATGAGCTGTCCGTGAGCTCTCCGTCGTCGGTGATCGAGATCGACGGCCACCGCAAGGAGTACCAGCTCGATCCGGCCGAGCTCGGGCTCGAGAGGGCCCCGGTCGAGACGATGCGCGGGGGCGGTCCTCAGGAGAACGCCCGGCTCGCGCGCGAGATACTCGATGGCGCGAGAGGCCCGCGCCGGGACGTCGTGCTCCTCAACGCCGCGGCCGCCCTTCGCGCTGCCGGACGAGCCGGCGGCTGGAAGGAGGGGCTCGGACTGGCTGCAGAGGCGATCGACTCCGGGCGGGCGGGCGAGGTGCTGCAGCGGTGGGCCAGAATCTCCCAGGAGTGAAGATCCGAGACGAGATGCGAGACGAGGACATCCTGTCCCGCCTCGTGCTCGAGGCGCGACAGGACCTGCAGCGGCGGCGCCACCTGGTCAGCTCGGAACAGTTCGAGAGGTCCGTGGCCGCCTACGCGCCGAAGGACTTCGCGGGTGCCCTGAAGCGGCCGGGCCTGGCCGTGATCGCCGAGATGAAGCAGCGCACGCCGACCATGGGTTTGCTGGCCGAGAGCTACAGACCGGCCGATCTGGCGGCCCTGTACACCGACGGCGGCGCCGCGGCGCTGTCCGTGCTGACCCACATGGCGAGCTTCGGCGGGAGGCCGGAGCACGTCCAGGCCGCGCGCGAGGCGACGGACCTGCCGATCCTGCGGAAAGACTTCATCACCGACCCCTTCGAGATCGCAGAGGCGCGGGCGTCCGGCGCCGACGCCGTGCTCCTCATCGTCGCGGCGCTAGAAGCGTCCCAGCTCGCCGATCTGCTCGCGGTCGCCCGCAGCCGCGGCGTGGGGGCGCTCGTGGAGGTGCATGACGAGCAGGAAGCCAACGTGGCGCTCGAGTCGGGAGCTGTGATCGTCGGCGTGAATCACCGGGATCTGCGCACCTTCGACATCGACCTCACTCTCACCGGGCGGCTCCGGAAGGCGATCCCGGACCAGGTCGTCCTGGTTGCCGAAAGCGGCATTCATTCGGCCGATGACGCGCGACGCCTGCACCAGGCTGGCGCGGACGCGATCCTGGTGGGCGAGGAGCTGATGAGGTCGCCCGACCCCGCGGCGCGAATCAGGGAGCTGACCACGTGGTCCGCGTGAAGATATGCGGTATCTGCGACGTCGGGGCCGCGGCGGAAGCGGCCGATGCCGGCGCTGACCTCCTTGGCTTCCATTTCTGCTCCTCCCGGCGGCGCGTGACGCCAGAGGGGGCGAAGGCCATCGTCGACTCGCTCGACGTCCGGCCGGTCATCGTGGGCGTGTTCATCGACCAGTCGGAGGACGAGGTGCGCCAGGTCTCGACCTTCGTCGGCCTCGACCTGCTGCAGCTCCACGGCTCCGAGCCGCCCGGCTTCAGGGCCGGCAAGCCCGTGATCAAGGTGCTGAAGGTTCGTGACGGGGTGATCGGCGGAGCCGCCGACTGGGCGGACCCGCTGATGATCGACTCGTGGTCGGCCGACCAACGGGGTGGCACGGGCCGGACCTGGGACTGGGAGCTGGCCCGCCCGCTGCTCGAATCACGGCGGGTGTTCATCGCCGGGGGCCTTGAACCGGGTAACGTGGGCGAGGTCGTGACTCGCTTCAAGCCGTACGGCGTCGACGTCTCGAGCGGCGTCGAGGCCGAGGTGCGCGTAAAAGACCCCGAGAAGGTGCGCGCCTTCATCCGCAACGTGCGCCTGGCGGAGATGAGAACCTGATGTCCCGGACTGCGCCCACGCACCCCATCGACGGACGCTATGGCATGTTCGGTGGCCAGTACGTCCCCGAAACCCTGATGGGCGCGCTGATCGAGCTGGAGCGCGTCTGGCATGAAGCCAAGGCGGACGCGCAGTTCCAGCTGGAGCTCGCCGGCCACCGCCACGCGTTCGTCGGCCGCCCTACGCCGCTTTACGCGGCCAACCGGCTGAGCGAGCACTTCGGTGGAGCGCACATCCACCTGAAGCGCGAGGACCTGTGCCACACCGGCGCTCACAAGCTGAACAACGCCGTCGGCCAGGCGCTGCTGGCCGTGCGCATGGGCAAGAAGCGGATCATCGCCGAGACCGGCGCCGGCCAGCACGGCGTTGCGACGGCGACCGTATGCGCGCGCTTCGGGCTCGAGTGCACCGTGTACATGGGCAGCGAGGACATGCGCCGGCAGTCGATGAACGTCCGGCGCATGAAGATGCTCGGCGCGCAGGTGGTCGAGGTCACCAGCGGGTCGAAGACGCTTAAGGACGCCACGTCGGAGGCGATCCGCGACTGGGTCACCAACGTGCGGTCCACCCACTACATCATCGGGTCGGTCGTCGGTCCGCACCCGTACCCGGAGATGGTCCGCGACCTCCAGAGGGTCATCGGCGACGAGGCCCGCGAGCAATACCTGTCGGTCGACGGCAAGCTGCCAGACGTGGTCGTCGCCTGCGTGGGCGGCGGATCCAACGCGATCGGCATGTTCACCGCGTTCCTCGACGACAAGGACGTGTCCCTGGTCGGCGTCGAGGCAGCGGGCAAGGGGATCAGGTCAGGCGAGCACGCCGCTTCGTTGGTCGGCGGACGACCGGGGGTTTTGCACGGGAGCTACTCCTACGTGCTGCAGGACGGCGACGGGCAGATCCTGCCCACCCATTCGATATCGGCCGGCCTCGACTACCCGGGCGTGGGCCCCGAGCACTCCTACCTGCGCGACATCGAGCGGGCCGAGTACGTCGCAGTGACCGACGCCGAAGCGCTCGCCGCGTTCAAGCTCTGCACTCGCCTGGAGGGCATCATGCCGGCCCTCGAGCCCGCGCACGCGCTGCACCACGCCGGCGTCATCGCGCGGGAGCTCGGACCCGGCGGACGCATCCTTGTCTGCCTGTCAGGGCGGGGCGACAAGGACATGGACTCAGTCGAAAGCCCCACGAAGTCCGAGGCTGCGCCGTGACTTCGCGGGGGCCCCTGGAAAGCGTGGCTGACCCGACCCGCCTGGAGGCGGCGGTGCGCGCCGACGGCGATCTCAAACTGGTCGCCTACATGATGGCCGGGCATCCGAACAAGAAGCGCTCGATCGAGGTGGGGAAGAGGCTCGCGGCCTCGGGTATCGCAGCGCTGGAAATCGGAATCCCGCATTCGGATCCGCTGGCCGACGGCCCGGTGATCCAGCGCGCCGGCCAGGTGGCGCTCGAGCACGGCATGACCGTGGCGGGCGCCCTCGAGGTCGCCGCAGCGATTGCGATGGAAGGCGTGCCGGTCGTGCTGATGACCTACATCAACCCTGTCCTGTCGCACGATCCCCGGCGCTTTGCGGCGGAGGCCTCGCAGGCCGGTGTCTCCGGTGTCATCGTGCCCGACCTTCCCGTGGAGGAGTCCGAGCCGGTCGCCGGCTGGCTGCGCTCCGCCTCGCTCGACACGATCTTCATGGTCGCCCCGACCACCTCGAAGGACCGCAGGGCGGCCATCTGCGCCCATTCCAGCGGCTTCGTCTACTGCGTCACGGTGACCGGCATAACCGGCGCTCGCAAGGACCTGCCCGACGGGATGAAGGAGCTGTTCGCCGACGTCCGCAGGGACTCGAGCCTTCCTCTCGTCGCAGGCTTTGGCATCTCCCGCCCGGAGCACATGAAAGCGCTGCGCGGCAACGCCGACGCAGCCGCGGTGGGCAGCGCGATCGTCAGCGAGATCGACGGCGGGGGTGACGCTGTCGCGCTCGTGAAGGAGCTCCTCAAAGCGTGCCGGTAAGGGGGATCCGCGGCGCCACCACCGCCGAGGCGAACACCGCGGAAGCCATCACGGAGGCGACCGGCGAGCTCTTGCGGGAGCTCGTCCGCCTGAACGACCTCGACCCGGCGGAGATCGCCTTCGCGTACTTCACCACCACGCGTGACCTGAACGCCGAGTTCCCTGCCATCGCTGCTCGCAAGCTGGGCTGGCTCGACGTCCCCCTGCTCTGCAGCCACGACATGGAAGTGCCGGCATCCAATCCGCGAGGGGTGCCGATGTGCGTGCGCATCCTGCTGCTCTACAACACGCCTCGCCCGCAGTCCACCTTCCGCTTCGCCTATCTTCGTGGCGCGATGGCGATCAAGGCCGATCTGGATTACCTGAGGGGGTCGCTCAAGCCGTGATCATCGTCATGTCCCATACCGCAAGCGATTCGGAGATCAACGCGGTGGTCGACCGCGTCCACGAGATCGGCCTCAAGACCGAGCTGTCGCGTGGCGAGGAGAGGACGCTGGTCGGCGTCATCGGCGGCAACGCCTACGCCTACAAGGAGGCGTTCTCTCACCTCGGGGGCATTCACGAGATCATCCCCATCACCAAGCCGTTCAAGTTGGCGAGTCGCGAGTTCAGACCTGCCAATACCGTGGTCGACGTCGGAGGCGTGAAGATCGGGGCCGACGAGGTCGTGATCATGGCCGGACCATGCTCGGTCGAAGGTGAGGAGATGCTCATCGAAACCGCGCGCCACGTCGCCGCGCAGGGGGCGAAGGTGCTGCGTGGTGGCGCGTTCAAGCCCCGTACCTCGCCTTATTCGTTCCAAGGCCTGGGCGAGTCGGCCCTGAAGATGATGGCTGCCGCACGGGACGAGACCGGCCTCAAGGTCGTGACCGAGGTGGTGTCGCCGAGCGACGTCGAGCTGGTCGCGCGTTATGCCGACATCCTGCAGCTGGGCACGCGCAACATGCAGAACTACGCCTTGCTGCAGGAGGCCGGCAGGTCGGGCAAGCCTGTCCTTCTGAAGCGAGGCATGTCCTCGACGATCGAGGAATGGCTGCTTGCGGCGGAGTACGTCCTGTCGCAGGGCAACCGCGACGTGATCCTGTGCGAGCGCGGCATCCGGACCTATGAAACCGCGACCCGGTTCACGCTCGACCTGAACGCCGTCCCGCTCGTGCGCGAGCTCTCGCACCTACCGGTGGTCGTGGACCCGTCACAGGCGACCGGCCGCTGGTCCCTGGTGCGGCCGATGTCCCTTGCCGCCGTGGCGGCCGGCGCGCACGGGCTGATCATCGAGGTGCATCCGACCCCCAACCAGGCGCTGTCCGACGGCGCGCAGTCGCTCGACTTCGACAGCTTCGACCGTTTGATGGCGGATCTTCGCCGGCTTCTCGGCGCAATGCAGAAGCAGCTCGCCTAGGAGTGTTCTAGTCCGTGCCCACTATCGCCGTGGTGGGCCTGGGCCTGATGGGCTCGTCCTTTGCGCTGGCGCTGAAGCAGTCGCGGCCTGAGATCGTGATCGCCGGCAGCGACCACGACCAGGCGGTAGTACGCAAAGCGCTGGACCGCGGCATCGTGGAGACGGCGAGCGCTGATGTCAGCGTGGTCGAGATGGCGGACGTGGTGGTGATCGGCGCTCCGATTCGCGCCATGCCTGGACTCTTCGGCCAGCTGGGGAGACTGGGTGCGGGCAAAGTCATCACGGACATGGCCAGCACGAAGGTGAGCGTGATGGCGTGGGCGGCGGCGGCAGGTGTCGATCTGGTCGGCGGCCACCCGATGTGCGGCAAAGAGGCATCCGGGATCGACGCGGCAGACGCGACGATCTTCAAGGGCGCGCCGTGGGTCCTGACGCGCAGCGAGCCGCGGATCGTCGAGCTGGTCGAAGCGGTCGGAGCGCACCCGGTGGTGATGGACGCCACGGCCCACGATCAGCTCGTGGCGGGCGTGAGCCACGCAGCGTTCCTGCTGTCCGTCGGGTACGTGCTCGCCCTTTCGCGTCGAAGCGACTGGCCGCAGGCATCGCGGCTCGCATCATCCGGTTATCGCGACATGAGCCGCCTGGCGGCTGGCGACCCGGAGCTCTACGCGGGAGTGGTGAAGACCAACCGGGAGAACCTGGTCGAGATGCTCGACGCGGTCACCTCCGAGCTGGCCAGGTTGCGCCGGCACCTGGAGGCAGACGACCCGCGCTTGATCGAGCTTTTCGAAGAGGCCCGTGCCGTCCGCGAGCGCTGGGCCCACCTCGAGTGATCGCGACCGTCCGTGGCGCTCGCAAGCTCGAGGGCGCGATCAGGCTGCCTGGCGACAAATCGATCTCGCATCGCGCCCTCATCCTGGGAGCGGTCGCGACCGGGCGCAGCCACGTGCGCGGCCTGTCGGCGGGAGCCGACGTGCAGTCGACCGTCGCCTGCGTTCGCGCGCTGGGGGCGGAGCTCGACGGGCCGGAGCTGACCGGTCGGGGCATGGACGGTCTGCGGGCGCCCGGCGCCCCGCTCGACTGTGGCAACTCGGGCACCACCATGAGACTCCTGGCCGGCCTTCTGGCCGGGCAAGCCTTCACCAGCGAGCTCATCGGGGACGAGTCCCTGTCGCGCCGCCCCATGGACCGCGTCGTCGCGCCGCTGCGGCAGATGGGCGCCGCGGCGAGCTGGCCTCCGCTCCGCGTGGGCGGCGCGGCGCCCCTTCGCGGCATCGAGTATCCGATGCCGATCGCCAGCGCCCAGGTCAAGTCCGCCATCCTCCTCGCCGGGCTTTATGCGGAGGGCGCCACGACAGTCGTTGAACCGGTCAAGACGCGCGACCACACGGAGCTGATGCTTTTGTCGATGGGAGCCGATTTGAGGGTGGACGGCCAGCGCATCGAGGTGCGCCGCTCGCAGCAGCTGGAACCGCTGGACATCGACGTGCCGGGCGACTTCAGCGCCGCCGCGTTCTGGTTGGTCGCCGCCGGCCTGTTGCAGGGCTCGCGCGTGCGTCTCGAGTCGGTGGGCGTCAACCCGAACCGCACGGCGTTCGCGAACATCCTTCGAGCCAGCGGATGGGAGATCGGCTCCGCGCGGGGTCGCACGCAGGGAGGAGAGCAGGTGGCGGACCTCGACATTCGACCGTCCGGTGTGACGCGCCCGATCGAGGTGCGCGATGGGATGGCCGCGGAGATGATCGATGAGCTGCCCGTCCTCGCGGTGGCCGCGACCCAGATCGCGGGAACGAGCGTGATCGCCGGTGCATCCGAGCTGCGGGTCAAAGAGTCGAACCGGCTGGCCGCGATGGAGGAGGGCTTGCTGGCGATGGGCGCTGACATCGTGGCGCAGGACGATGGGTGGATCATCAATGGCCCACGCCGTCTCGAGGGCGCCCGCGTCCAATCGCTGGGCGATCACCGTGTGGCGATGGCGCTGGCGGTCGCCGGGCTGCTCGCGGACGGCAGCACCGAGATCGAGGACGCCGAGTGCGTGGAAATCTCTTACCCCGGCTTCTTCGACCACCTGGAGTACCTCTGTTGAAGGTCCGATGCGAGATCGACGTCGACGCGGTCACCCTCGACCTGTACGAGCTCGAGGTCACCGAGCCCCGCGACGATTTCGAGCTCGAGGTGGCGCGCGCGATGCAGGCCGTCCGCTCCGGGGCCGTCGGACCGGCTGCCAGGGCCCGTGACCTCTACCGGCGTTTCGGCACCGATCCCACTCGGATGAGGCCGTCGTCCGAGGCGCTCTTCCGTCGCATGCGCAAAGGCGAGTCGCTGCCACGCATAAACTCGCTGGTGGACGTCGCCAACGCCATGTCGGTGCAGCTGCAGGTCCCGGTGGGCCTGTACGACCTGGACAAGGTCAAGGGCGAGGAGCTAGTCGTGCGACTCGGGAAGGCGGGTGAGACTTACAGCGGCATCGGCAAGGAGCGGGTCAACGTCGATGGCCGCATCTGCGTCGCAGACGCGGAGGGTCCCTGCGGCAACCCCAGCGCGGACTCGGCGCGGACGATGATCACCACGTCGACGGAGCGAGCGGCTTGGATCTACTTTCTACCTGTGCAAGACGATGACATCGACCGCACCGCCGAGCTGATCGCGGTTTTCGGGCGCGGCCTGGTCCGGATGGTCTGAGTGGCGGGCTCCGAGCAGGTCCTGTGCGTCAGCAGGGATGACATCTTTCCCGATGGCGCGTGGCATGGATTCGTCAGCGAAGACCTCGGCCGGCACCAGGCGGTGATCCGCGAGCGCCACTTCTTCAAACCGCGCTCTGAGGTCGAAGATGACCCGCGCTTCCAGCAGATCATCCCCTACGTGGTCTTCCGCCACGGCGACCACTATTTCCTGACCCACCGCCTTCGCGCCTCATCGGAGAAACGGCTTCGCAAGCAGTATTCCCTCGGTGTCGGCGGCCACATCAACCCGGGAGACCTCGAGGCTGGGGACCCGATCCTCGACGGTCTCAAGCGCGAATGGCAGGAGGAGGTCGTCTACGACGGGCGGTTCGAGGCCAGGCTTATCGGCCTCTTGAACGACGATTCGTCGCCCGTCTCGAAAGTTCATCTCGGTGTCGTCTTCGTGGTCGATGGCGACAGCCCGAACATCAGCATCCGGGAGACTGACAAGCTGGCCGGCGAGTTGCTGACCCTGGACGAGATGCGCATGTACTACCTGGGCATGGAATCGTGGTCGCAGATGGTATACGACCGCCTGGCGGAGGGCGGTGCATGAGGTATGTCGAGGTCGGAGGCGCGCGCGTCTCGGCGATCGGGCTCGGGACCTGGCAGTTTGGCTCTCGCGAATGGGGTTATGGCCGCGAGTTCGAGAATGTCGCGCACGCCATCACGAATCGTGCCATCGACCTGGGCATCAACCTCATCGACACCGCGGAGTTCTACGGCTTCGGCCGCTCGGAGCAAATCGTCGGTGAAGCGATCCGTGCTCGCCGTAACGAAGTATTCATCGCGACGAAGCTGTTCCCGATCGGGCTGCCGTTCATGGTCGAGCGCAGGGCACGCTCCAGCGCGCACCGGCTTGGCGTCGACCACATCGACCTTTACCAGCAGCACTTTCCGAGCCCTCTTTTCCCGGCGCGGGCGACCATGTCGCGCATGAAGAGGCTGGTCGACGAGGGACGTGTCCGGCACGTCGGGGTCAGCAACCACGACCTCGGCGCATGGCAGAAATGCGAGCGAGCGTTCCGCGGACCCGTCCTGTCTAACCAGGTGCGTTTCAGCCTGGTCAGTCGCGGGCCGGAGCGCGAGCTCCTGCCCTGGGCGCAGCGCACGGGCAGGATCGTCATCGCATACAGCCCTCTCGGCCAGGGCCTGCTCTCGGGCAAGTACCAGGACGCGCCGCCAAAGAACTTTCGCCGGATGAGGGCCGACTTCAAGCCGCAGGGAAGGGCGCGCCGAGAACCATTGATCGCGGCGTTGCGGGATATCGCTGGGGGGCATGGCGCCACGCCGTCGCAAGTGTCGCTCGCGTGGCTGATCCGCATGCCGAACGTGGTCGCGATTCCCGGGGCGTCGAGCGTCCGCCAGCTCGAGGAGAACGCCGCCGCAGCCGACCTGACGCTGGGCGAAGATGAGATCGCGCAGCTGGACAGCCTGAGCGCATGAAGCTCCAGGCGGTCGAGCTGCGCCGCATCAGCATGTCGCTCGTCGCGCCATTCGAGACTTCATTCGGGGTTCAGACCGAGCGTGACATCCTGCTTGTTACCGCTACCACCGATGACGGCGAAGGCTGGGGTGAGTGTGTCGCCGGCGAGGAGCCGACCTACTCGTCCGAGTATGTCGACGAGGCGCAGCACGTGCTGATCCACCATCTGCTTCCGCGACTCTTCTCCCAGGCGGATATCACGGCGGCCGGCGTCTCCGAGGTGCTGCGCCCTGTGCACGGCCACCAGATGGCGAAGTCGACGATCGAGATGGCCGTGCTCGATGCCGAGCTGCGCGCTCGTGGCGAGTCGTTCGGGCATTTCTTCGGCTCGGTGCGTCCGATGGTCGATTGCGGGGTTTCGGTGGGCATCCACCGCTCGATTCCCGAGCTCCTCGACACTGTGGGGGGCTATCTCGAGCAGGGATACCGGCGCATCAAACTCAAGATCAAGCCCGGATGGGACCTCGAACCCGTCCGCGCGGTGCGCGAGCGGTTCGGCCAGGTGCCGCTCCAGGTCGATGCCAACACGGCGTATGCAATTTCAGACGCACGGCACCTCGCGGAGCTCGACCCGTTCGGCCTGCTGCTCATCGAGCAGCCGCTGCCGGAAGAGCAGGTGCTTGCCCACGCCGAGGTGGCGAAGACCGTACGGACGCCGATCTGCCTCGACGAGTCCATCATCTCGGCCCAGGGCGCGACCGACGCTATCGCCCTCGGAGCCTGTCGGATCATCAACGTCAAGCCGGGCCGCGTCGGAGGCTACCTGGAGGGGCGCAGGATCCACGACGTGTGCGCCGAGCGCGGCGTTCCGGTGTGGATGGGCGGAATGCTCGAGACGGGCATCGGACGGGCCGGCAATGTCGCCATGGCTGCGATGGCCAACTTCACGCTGCCGGGTGACACGTCCGCGTCGGACCGCTACTACCAGCGCGACATCACGGAGCCGTTCGTGCTCGAGGATGGGCGGTTGAGGGTACCGACCGGGCCAGGCCTCGGCGTCTCCGTCGACAGCGAATATCTCGAATCCATCACCTACTGGAAGCAGACGGTGCGCGCCTCCGGCTAGCCCGTCTGGTTGCGCAGCGGTGCGACCGGCGGGGTCGCCAGCAGGTCCGACATCGGAGTCGCCTGGGCCGCCGCTCCCAGCCGCCGGACTCCAAGCTCGTCTTCGATCGTGGCCAGCAGCGAGTAGTGGTTGTAGGGCCTGTGGCTCTGGTGGACCAGCGGCTTGGGCTGGATCACCAGCGTCAGGACAGAGTTGGCGCTGTCCTCGCCTTCGTCCCAGGTGATCAAAAGCAGGCCGTTGTTTTGCCATGCGCTCGTGGCCAGGATCAGCGGCACAGTTTGCGCGAGCCAGGTCGCCGCGACAGCAGTTGAGCAATCGTGGCCGTCGTGGCAGAGGTCCGGCGTGATCCACACGAACCTCGGCACCACACCTGACATGTCGGCCGCGAACTGGCTGAAGGGGACAACCTGCGGCGGGCACGCCGCCCCGTAGTACGCGAAGGGGTCGTGTTTCAAGGCATATGGGTAAGGGCTGTTGAAGCAGCCGCGTGTCATGCCTTCCATGTAGGCCCGCCAGTCGATGCCGGCGGCCGTGAGCTCGGAGCCGAGGCCGCCCGCCGGCAGTGCATGGAAGCCGTCGTCTGTGATGCCCCAGGTGCTGCCGGACGTGAGGGCGAGGTAGTTGGGCAGGCTGGGATGGGCGACGCCGTGGTAGTCGGTGGCCACGCCAAACTGCGCCGTGAGCTGAGCGACGTAGCCGTTGCCCGCCACGTCGGCGTAGCTCCGGTTCTCCATCACGATCACGAACACGTGCGTTGGGGCCGGCGAGGGGCTCGGCTGGGGCTGGGCGTCCGGCGTCGGTATCGGAGTCGGGGTGGGGCTCGAGTACGCGGCTGACTTCGGCGAGCACGCGGCGAGCAGGACGGCGCTGAGCGCCAGTGCGGCAAACCTCATCCCCATTGAGCCTACGATCCGGGGCGCTGTGAGGTTGCTGGGAGGTCCGTGGGAGATGGAGATCCGGCCGGAGCGGGGCGGGCGGATCACATCGTTGCGCCTGGATCGTGATGAGCTGCTCGACCAGGGCACGGGGACCGACGATCCGGATGCGCTTGGCTTTGTCGAGGCTGGGGCCTGGGGTTGGGACGAGATGGTGCCCAACGTCGCAGCCACCGACTCGCTGCCGGACCATGGGGAGGCGTGGCGGATTCCCTGGTCGGTGGTGGAGTCAAGCGGCGCATCGGCGCTGATGAGGTGTTCGGGTCGCGTCCTGCCCTGGATGCTCGAGCGCACGATCGGGCTCGGCCCGAGGGCGGTCTCGGTTTCGTATCGGTACACGAATCAGGGCGCCGTTCAGCTGGCCGCTTACTGGTGCGCCCATCCCCTCTTCCGATACGAATCGGGGATGGAGATCGGCCTGCCGGATCGGGAGGAGCTGGCTCATTTGCCGGAGGGGTCGAGCATGAAGGTGTTCCTGGCCCCGGGGTCGCTCGACCGGGTGAGCTTGGGCTGGGAGTCGGGGGCGGCGGTGGAGGTGGGGTGGGATCCGAAGCTGACTCCATATGTCGGGGTGTGGGTGTGCAACGGCGACCTGGGCGGTTACCGGCAGATCGCGATCGAGCCGGCCACAGGGGGCAACGACCGTCCGGACCCGGCGGAGCCGCCGCCGGTCCTGGGTCCGGGCGAAAGCCTGGGGTGGTGGCTGGAGGTGCGTGACGCCCGAAGACAGGTCTGACCTCCCCGCGCAGTCCGTGCGCTGACGCGGTTAGGCGGGGGTCGGTTTGAGGCCCAGCCAGTAGACTCACCGGCATGCCGGTCTCAGGGCGTGGCATCCGCCGTTTGGTGCTCGAGCAGTCGAAGCGCGCAAACGTCGGCCATATCGGGTCGGCGCTGTCGGTGGCGGACATCCTCGCGGTCCTCTACGGAGGCGTCCTGAAAGGCGGCGCAGGCGATCCCGACCGTGATCGTTTCGTGATGTCCAAGGGCCACGCGGCGATCGCGCTCTATGCCGCCTTGTACATGGCGGACTACCTGACGCGAGACGATCTCGACTCCTACATCGGCGAGGGGTCGCTCCTTGGGGTTCATCCCCACCACGGACTGCCCGGCATCGATTTCTCTACCGGTTCGCTGGGTCAGGGCCTTGCGTTTGCCACGGGTGCGGCCCTGGCCGCGCGACTTGCAGGGTCCCAGCGCCGCTCCTATGCGCTGCTGAGCGACGCCGAGGTCAACGAGGGCAGCGTATGGGAGGCGGTGATGTTCGCCGCACACCACGGCCTCGACAACCTCGTGGCGATCATCGACGTGAATGGCCAGCAGGCGCTGGGCTATACGAGAGACGTGATTTCCCTCGCGCCCCTCGAAGACCGGTGGCGGGCCTTCAACTGGGACGTTCACGTCGTCCCCGGTCACGAACCCGCGGCCATTGCCTCAGTCCTCGAGGGGCTGCGACCAGGACAACCCCATGTGCTGATCGCCCAGACGACGTTCGGCAAGGGGGTGTCGTTCATGGAAAACCAGATCCGCTGGCACTACATGCCGATGAACGACGAGGAATACGCCATTGCGCTCGGCGAGATAGGAGACTGAGACTATTCGCCGGGCCTTCATTCGCTCCCTGGCAGAGCTCGCCGCAGATGACCCGAGGATCGTCTTGCTGACGGCTGATCTCGGTTTCCTCGCGCTGGAGCCGTTCGCGGAGGCATTTCCGGAGCGCTTCTTCAACGTCGGCGTAGCGGAACAGAACATGGTCGGCCTTGCCACCGGCCTGGCAGAAGCCGGAATGATTCCGTTCGTCTACTCCATCGCACCGTTTGCATCGCTCCGGCCATACGAGTTCATTCGAAATGGGCCCGTCTTTCACCGCCTCCCCGTGCGGGTGGTCGGGATAGGCGGCGGCATGGAGTACGGCCCAAACGGGCTCAGCCACTACGCGCTCGAGGACGTGGCAGTGATGCGCGCGCAGCCGACCATGACCGTGATCGCGCCGGCAGATCACCAGCAGGCGAGGTCCGCCCTGATCGCGACCGCGAATGTCCCCGGGCCGATCTATTTCCGGCTTGGCAAGGACGACGACAAGGTGGTTCCGGGCTTGTCCGGGGCCTTTGAGCTGGGCCGGATTCAGCCCATTCGCGAAGGCCGTGACGTGGTCATCATGGCGATGGGTCCGATCGCGGGCCAGGCGATGGAGGCGGCGGAGCTGCTGAGAGCCGAAGGCCTCGATTGCGCGGTCGCAGTGGTCGCGTGCGTGAGCCCTTCTCCCACCGAGGATATCGCGGCCCTGCTCTCGGGCCGCTCATTGGCGGTGACGGTCGAGGTCCACTACCTGGCGGGAGGTCTTGGCTCCCTCGTCGCGGAAGTGATCGCCGACAATCGAATAGACGTGCGGCTGCTGCGACAGGGGGTTCGCTCGACGCCTGATGGGCCCGTAGGCAGCCAGGAGTTCATGGAGAAGTCCTTCGGCCTGTCGGCTCAGCAGCTGGCCAGGGCCGTGGTTCAGGAGTTGGCGGCAAGGTAGCGCTCCTGCACGTCCGGGTTGGAGGCGAGCCAGTCTGCCGTGAGCCGCAATCCGTAGTCCAGGTCGACCAGCGGATGCCACCCGACCGCCGACCTGAGACGCGAGCTGTCGGCAACCCAGGTCCCTGTGTCCCAACTCCGGTCGGGCATCGTCTGCCAGACAGGCTCCGCGGCGATGCCGAGTACCCGCCGGCCCACCTGGACCGCATCTCGGAGCGTCGTCTGCACGCCTGTTCCGACGTTGTAGATCGCGCCGGGGTCACGAGCGCTGCGGGCGACTTTCAGGTACGCGTCACATGCATCTGACACGTAGACGTAGTCACGTGCGGTCAGCGGGCTTGCAAGGGGTGGCAGCCGGCCGTCGCGGCCGTAAGCCACGAGGCGAGGGATGAACCGTCGAGGATCCTCCCACGGACCGTAGACGGAATAGAGGCGAAGGGTGGAGATCGGGGCGCCGTTTGCGCGGGCAGCCTGCGAGCAATACAGGGTCGCCGCCGCCTTCGCCACCGCATATGGGCCGGCGGGCTCGAGGGCTTCGTCTTCGCGCGGGGGATGGTCTTTGAAGCCGTATTCCGATGACGATCCGGTGTTGACGAAAGCCTCGAAACCTGCGTCAAGACATGCTTCCAGCAAATTGGCCGTACCCAGGACATTCGTCCTCAAGATCTCAGCCGAATCCGATTGCCATGAGTACGCTCCGTGGGCCGCGAGGTGGAAGACCCACTGCGGTCTGAATTCCAAGAGTCGCGCTCGAAGCCCGGTCCGATCTTCGAGGTCAGCGGTCATCCAGTGCACTGCGGCTGTGACGTCGACCAGCCGCCATGGGTCGTGACGCTTTCGCACAAGGAGTCCGACGGTGTGGCCGCCGTGCAGCAGGCGGCGAACGAGATTCGAACCGACAAAGCCGGTTCCACCCGTGACCAGGGCCCGCTTGGGCTCATCCGCAGGCGATGCAGGCATCTATCGCCGGATTGGCGCGTTGTCGTGGGTCTGCGGATCGAGGGCGCCGCCGGCCGGAGAGCTTCGTCAACTCTTGACCGCCACGGAGTAGAGGTTGCCGAGCGGAAGCCTTACCGGCACATGACCGATTCGGGTGCTCCCCGCGGCCCGCAGACCCGGACGCAAAGCCGCCGGGACCGGCAGCAGATGAGCGAGGTGCCGGATGCTCACGGTGTTGACCGCCGGTCCGCATTCGACGACCGTGAAACCATGCCGCTCGAGAAGCGTCCTCATCGTGCCCGGGCTGTAGAGGAAGCAATGTTCGATGTCGATGATCGGGCTCTTCTCGCCTAGCAACCGCGCGGACACAGACTCCACGTTGTGGTTGAAGCAGAGAAGCACCCCTCCGGGACCCAGCAGGATCCGCACCTGATCCAGGACGTTTCCAGGTTCAGGCAGGTGGTCGAAAACCTGGAACATGCAGACGATGTCGAACTCTCCAGGCGCGAACTGTCCGGGTGCGATGACGCCCGGCGTGATGCGATCGCGAATTGACGGCGATGCGGCGGCGATCGCCTCGCGACTCGGTTCGACGCCTCGGACCGATTCGTAGCCTCGGGCCAGCGCCTCCTCGAGCATGAAGCCGTTCCCGCAACCGATCTCGAGGAGGCTCTTGGCACCTGACCGGCGCTGCGCGCGTGCGAGGTAGCGGCCGTAAGTACGGCGCAAATTGGGGATCTCCGCCCCGTAGTCGAGTGTGCTCCGCTCATAGAGGCCCACGAGGCTGGCCTGGTCTGCAGCCGGGTCCGACCGCACCAGGCCGCATGCGCGGCAGCGGACGATCCGGTAGTGAATCGAGTCAGGGGCCCGACGCGCTGAGAAGACGTGCTCGTTGAACGATTCCTCCCCGAACGTCGGCGGATATAGCTGATCGGCGTTGTCCAACGTGCCGCAGATGGCGCATGCCGTCGGGGCCAGCCTGATGCCTGGGTGCGCCGGCTCAGTCATCAACCCGCGCTGCAGGCTTGTTCAGGATGCTTTCGACGATGTACGGCGGGCGCCGCTTCACCTCGTCGTAGATGTGCGCCAGATACGAGCCGATGATGCTCAGGCAGATGAGCTGGACTCCGCCCAGGAACAAGATGAGGATTATCAGAGTCGTAAAACCGTTTGGGGCCAGATGCGGGTCGACAAGACGGACCATGATTTGCAGGACGATTCCGACGAAGGCTGCGGCCACGGTCGCAAGACCCAACCAGGTGATCAAGTCCAGCGGTACATAGGAAAACGACAGGATGGCCTGGCGCGCCCACTGAATGTTGCGCAGGAAGGAGTTGGTGGTATGACCGAACTTCCGCTCAGGGCGCACGTAAGGCACTCCCGATTGCCTATAACCCACCCAGGCGCGGAGTCCGCGGATGAAGCGGTTGTTCTCGGGCAGCGAGTTGAGGGCCACCACGACCTTCCGATCAAGGAGCGAAAAGTCTCCCGCGTCCACGGGCACGCGCACGTAGGAGGCCGCACGAAAGAGCCGGTAAAAGGCCTTGTAGAGAAACCTCATGTACGGCGCTGCTTCGCGGCTTACGCGCTCGCCGTACACGACGTCGTAACCCTCCCGCCACCTCTCATAGAACTTCTCGATGAGCTCTGGGGGGTCTTGCAGGTCTCCGTCCATCAGCACGACCGCGTCACCGGTGCACACCCGCATTCCGCTGGTGAATGCGCTTTGCGACCCGAAATTCCGGCTGTGGTTGATGACGACCAGGTGTCGATCTTTCTCGGCGAGAACTCGGAGCACGTCGGCCGCGTCGTCGGGGCTCGCGTCGTTGACGAAAACGATCTCCCCCTCGACGTCGAGCCGGTCGAAGACGGCGCGCAGCCTGTCATACATGAACGGCACCGCCTGGGCGTCCCTGTAACAGGCGACGATCGCACTGATCCTTGTCCGGTGAGCCATCATTCGGGCTTCACAGCGACTTGCCATCATAGACAGCCTCTGCCAGATAGGCCGCAAGAATCGTTTCTCCGGGTTACACCCGACGACTCGGGCCTAATCACCGCCCTAAACTGAGCCCCGTGCCGAAACTGCTCGGTTTGCGTTGCCGCGAGTGCGGGGCGGAGTATGAGCTCCAGGCGACTCACGTCTGCGAGATGTGCTTCGGGCCGCTCGACGTGGTATACGACCAGGCGGCCCTGAAGAAAGTGGTGTCCCGCGAGCGCATCGAGCAGGGACCGAAATCCATGTGGCGTTATCGAGACCTCCTGCCGGTCGAGGAAACGGTGCCGGTCGTGACGCTGGGCGAGGGTTTCACCCCGCTGGTCAAGGCAGACCGCCTGGGCGAGGAGCTCGGCTTGCGCAACCTGTACCTGAAGAACGACAGCATGAACCCGACAAACTCGTTCAAGGACCGGGTCGTCTCGGTCGCCATCAGCTGGGCGCGGTCGCAGGGTTTCGAGACGATCGCCTGCGCCTCGACGGGCAACCTGGCCAACTCGGTAGCCGCCTATGCGGCGCGCGCCGGCCTCGAGTGTTTCGTCTTCATCCCGGTCGACCTGGAACCCGCGAAGGTGGCCAGCATCGGCGTGTTCGATCCCAACATGATCGCGGTGCGCGGCAATTATGACGACGTCAACCGGCTGTGCAGCCAGCTGGTCGAATCGACGCCGTGGGCCTTCTGCAACATCAACATCCGGCCCTTCTACGCCGAGGGCTCCAAGACGCTCACGTTCGAGACGGCGGAGCAGCTCGGCTGGAAGCTACCGGACGAGATCATCATCCCGATCGCCAGCGGCTGCCAGTTCGTCCGCCACCGGCAGGCCGCCCGCGAGCTGGTCGAGTACGGGCTCGTCAAGGAGGAACGCATCCCGGCCTTCACCGGCGCGCAGGCGCTCGGCTGCGCCCCCGTGTACAACGCTTTCCACTCCGACACCCCGGATCGGGTCCTGCCGGTCAAGCCGGATACGATTGCCCGCTCGATCGCCATCGGCAATCCATCCGACGGGATGTACGTGAACCGGATCGCCAAAGAGACCGGTGGCGTGGTGGAGGCCGTGACAGAGGAGGAGATCGTCGACGCCATCCGTCTGCTGGCGCGCACGGAGGGGATCTTCACCGAGACGGCGGGTGGAGTGACCATCGGGGTGCTTGCCAAGCTGGCCCGTGCCGGTCGCTGGAAGGGCGACGAGGTGGTAGTCGCGTATGTCACCGGTCACGGCCTGAAGACGGCCGACGTGCTTGCATCGTCCAACGGACATTCGAAGCGGACGGAAATAGATCCGACCCTAAAGTCGTTTCGCGAGAAGGTGAATATTTAGCAAATGGCGCAATTTCGAATCCCCGGCCCCCTTCGCCGCCTGTCAGAAGGCCAGGTAACCGTGCCGGTCGAGGCGACGGACCTGGCGTCAGCCATCACGGCACTGGACGCTCGCTACCCAGGCTTCAAGGACCGCCTTCTCGATGAAAATGGCGACCTCAGGCAGTTCGTCAACGTGTACCTGAACGACGAGGACGTGCGCCTGGGCGCCGGCCTCGGCTCTAAGGTTGGCGAGAAGGACGAGATCTCCATCGTTCCGGCCGTGGCCGGAGGTGCTTGAGCTCTAGACTCCCCGACTGATGGGGCGACGCCGGCTCAAGCTGATCTTCGGTCCCGACCTGGTCAAGGAGCCGGTCATCTACCAGCTCGGCCGGAAGTTTGAGGTCGTGACGAACATCCGGCGGGCGGACGTGACCCGCGACCAGGGCTGGGTCTTGCTGGAGATCACCGGCGAGCCGGATGAGCTCGACAGGGGCGTGGCGTACCTCGAATCTCAGGGGGTCTCGGTCGAGCCGGCCGAAGGAGACTTGGTCGAGTGAGGGCCGACAGCCAGAGGCAGTCCGACAGGGCTTGTAGCCGCGGTCGCGCATGAGAGTCGCGGTCGCCATGTCGGGCGGCGTGGATTCGTCGGTCGCCGCGGCGCTGCTGCAGGCCCAGGGCCACGATGTCGTGGGCGTGACGCTGCAGCAGTGGCCCCGCGACGACTCGGACGAGGCGGCGCGACACGGTGGATGCTGCTCTCTGTCGGCCGTGGAGGACGCGAGGCGGGTGGCCTCGTTGCTTGGCATTCCTTACTACTGCTGGAACCTCGAGAAGGAGTTCGGGGAGCGAGTCATCCAGCCGTTTCATCGCGACTATCTCGAAGGCCGGACTCCCAACCCGTGCGTGCGCTGCAACGCGTTCGTCCGCTTCGACCTCATGCTGGCCCGTGTCCTCGAGCTGGGCTTCGACCGCCTGGCCACCGGCCATTACGCGCGCATCGTTGAAAATGCGGACGGCCCAGAGCTCCACAGTGCGGTGGATGCCGCAAAAGACCAGTCGTACATGCTCTATCACCTCGACCGCGATCGGCTCGGCCGCATCCTGTTTCCGCTGGGCGGCATGACCAAAGGCGAGGTCCGCGAGCACGCCCGCGAGTTCGCCCTGCCGGTGGCGAACAAGGCCGAGAGCCAGGAGATCTGCTTCGTCCCTCGAGGAGAAACAGCGCGGTACCTGGCTCAGCGCCTGCCGGTCTTGGAAGGCGCGGTGGTCGACGCCGGGGGCCGCGAGGTCGGCCGGCATCGTGGCACGGCACTTTATACGGTGGGCCAGAGGAGCGGCTTCGGGGATCTCTCGGAACCAGGACCCTGGTACGTCGTTCGGGTCGAGCCGGCCTCGAACCGGCTGGTGGTCGGCCGCAAGGACGAGCTGGCGGTCCGGCGGGTCGAGCTGGCCGAGGTGAAGTTCGTCGACGGCGCCGTGCGCGAGCCGCTCGCCTGTGAGGCACGGCTTCGATACCACGCGCCGGCGATCTCGGCCATATACGAATCGCGCGCCTTGCGGCTCACCGAGCCGTTCCTCGGCGCAGCTCCAGGCCAGGCGGCTGTCATGTACTCGGGAAGCCGGGTCCTGGGCGGGGGGACCATCACGGACGCGAGCTGAGCTGCGGACTTTTCCCTCCGGGCATAGGATTGTCCCGTGGCGACGGTGCGAGACGTCATGAAGACCAGGCTTCACATGGTCGGCGCCACGGCCACGGTCGGAGAGGCCGTTTCGCTGATGGCGCAGCAGCGCATCGGCTCGACGCTCGTCATGGACGGGTCGCGCCTGATCGGCATCTTCACCGAACGCGACACGGTGAGGGCCATCTCCCACTCACACGACGCACCCAGTCACGAGATCTCGTCCTGGATGACACCCAACCCGCAGACGGTCGGTCCGGACGTCGACACCGACGAGGCTCTGAAGACGATGCTCGACCGGAACTTTCGTCACCTCCCGGTAGTGGAAGACGGGATGGTGATCGGGATGGTCTCGATGCGCGATCTCGCCGGTTAACTGCGCGGTAATCACGCGGTAAACTAGTCCGCCCCCAGCCTCCCGTGGTTCAACGCGCCCTCGTGACGGCGCAGAGGATGTTCGACCGCTTTGGGCTTGTTGGCGCTGCGCCGTTACCTACCGTACCTGCGGCCATACACGCGGTTGGTCGTCGTCTTCGGCCTGGCTCAGCTGGCGAGCCTGGCCATGGCCGCGGCCATCCCCAAGGTGATGCAGGCCATCATCGACGGGCCGATCACGCACCACGACCTGGGCCAGCTGCTGCCGATGGCGGGCTTCCTGGTCCTGATCGGTCTCCTGGAGTTCGGGTTCGTGTTCCTTCGGCGGAACTATTCGGGCATCGCCTCGCTGCGCATGGAGACGGACCTGCGAAACGACTTCTACGCGCATCTTCAGGGCTTGCAGGTCGCCTTCCACGACAGCTGGCAGTCAGGCCAGCTGCTGTCGCGCGCGATCTCGGACATCGGCACCGTGCGCAGATTCGTGAGCTTCGGGCTGATCTGGTTCCTGCAGACCATCGTCACGTTCGCAGTCGTCCTCGTGCTGATGCTCATGCTCGACTGGCAGCTCGCCCTGGTGGTGGTGGTGTGCATGCTGCCGATCGCCTACTTCAGCCGCAAGTTCCACAACCGGTACAAGCTCATCGCGCGCCGCTTGCAGGACCAGCAGGGCGACCTCACCACGATCATCGAAGAGATGGCGACCGGCGTCCGCATCATCAAGGCCTTCGGGCGCATGGGCCTGATGCAGAAGCGCTTCGAAGATCAGGCTTCGATGCTGCGGTCGACCAGCCTGCTCGGGATCGGCGTGCGCGCTCAGCTCTGGACGAGGCTCAACTTCCTGCCCAACCTCTCGCTCGCCGCGGTCCTACTGCTCGGCGGCATCAACGTCACCCAAGGCCGCCTCACCATCGGGGGGCTCGTCGCGTTCATGAGCTACGTGTTCATGCTCACCTGGCCGATGGACGCGATCGGTTGGGTGCTTTCCATGAGCGAGGAATGCCAGACCGCGTCCGAGCGGCTCAACGAGGTGCTGGACTCAAGGCCCGAGATCGCCGACCGCCCCCATGCGCGAAACCTCGACCCATGCCGCGGCCGGCTCGAGTTCCGCGACGTCGGTTTCAAGTATCCCAAGTCAGACGCGTGGATCCTGCGCGGGCTCAATCTCACCATCGAGCCGGGCGAGACGATGGGGCTGGTGGGGAGGACCGGGAGCGGAAAGACCACCCTGGCGCAGCTGGTGCCGCGCCTCTATGACGTCGATGAGGGCTCCGTGCTGCTCGACGGGATCGACGTTCGAGAGCTCCGCCTGAGCTCCCTGCGCTCGCATATCGGCGTCGCGTTCGAAGACCCGATCCTGTTTTCGGCCTCCGTGCACGAGAACCTCGTGATGGGCCGCCCCGTCGTCTCGGACGACGAGATCAAGCGCGCGGTCGAGGTCGCCCAGGCCGGCTTCGTGTGGGACCTCCCATGGGGGCTCGAGACCCGGGTCGGCGAGCAGGGCTACACGCTGTCCGGGGGTCAGCGCCAGCGCCTCGCGTTGGCCCGAGCGGTCCTCGGCGGGCCGCCGGTGCTCGTGCTCGACGACCCCCTGTCGTCGGTGGACGTCCATACGGAGGCCGTGATCGAGGAGGCCCTCGCCCGGGTGTTGAAAGGCGTCACGGGCCTGCTCGTCGTCCACCGGCCTTCGACTCTCGCGCTGGCCGATAAGGTCGCCCTCATCGATGGCGGCCGGGTCGCGGCGGTGGGCACCCACACGGAGCTGATGCGCTCGAACGAGGTATACCGGGCCCTGCTCTCGCAGGAATACGAGCTGCAGGCCGAGGAGGTCTTGGCGTGAGTGCAGTGAGCGCCCCCGCCGACCGCTGGCGCGGAGTCGCCTCCGAGGAGATCGACGAATTCTCGCCGAGCGTGGCCGGTCTGTTGCGCCGGCGCAGCCGCCGGCTCCTGGCCGACCTCGCCAAGCCTTACCGCTGGGCGATGGCGCTGGCCGGCCTCCTCATCCTCATCAGGTCGGCGGCCTACCTCGCCCTGCCTTACCTGGTCGGTCTCGGAATCGACAGCGGCATCCGTCCGGGACAGACCGGCAACCTCACGAACCTGGTCGACATCGTCGGCGTCCTGCTGCTGGCGCTGGTAGTCAACGCCGGCGCCAACTATGCCTTCTTGCGACTTTCCGGCCGCATCGGGGCCGACGTGCTGTTCGACCTCCGCCGAACCCTCTTTGCCCACGTGCAGGAGCTCTCGCTTTCCTTCTTCGAGCGCTACACCTCGGGCCGCATCATCTCCCGGCTGACGTCGGACATCGACGCGCTCAACGAGCTGCTCGCGACCGGCCTGACGTCCGTCATCACGTCTCTCATCTCGGTGGTCGCGATCACAGTCATCCTGCTGCGCCTCGACCTTCGCCTCGGTGCGGTCACGTTGGTGGCGATGCCCCTCGTCCTCGCGCTGACCTACTGGTTCCGGGCCAACTCGGCCCGCTCTTACCGCGCAGTGCGGCGCGCGATCGTCCTTGTGATCGTGCACTACGTCGAATCGCTGGGCGGCATCCGCGCCGTCCACGCTTTCCGGCGCGAGCCCCGCAACCAGGAAATTTTCGAGGACGTCAACGGCCGCTACCGGGACGCCAACATCTGGTCCAACCGGCTCGCCTCGACGTTCGGCCCGGCGATCAACCTGCTCGGCCGCCTGACCACCACGTCGGCGCTCCTGTTCGGGGGTTACCTCGTGGTGCAGGGACAGCTGACCCTGGGCGTCCTCACCGCCTTCGTGCTGTACCTGCGCCAGTTCTTCGAGCCGATGCAGGACCTCTCGCAGTTCTACAACGTGTTCCAGGCCGCAGGCGCCGCCCTGGAGAAGCTGGCCGGCGTGATCGAGGAGACACCCACCGTTCCCGAGCCGTCGACGCCCGTGGAACTGGGAGACGCGAAAGGCGCGATCGCCTTCGAGCACGTCACGTTCGCTTACCGCGACAAAGACGTGCTTCACGACATCGACCTCCACGTCCCTGCCGGCCAGGTCGTCGCCATCGTGGGCGAAACGGGCGCCGGTAAGACGACCATGGCGCGGCTGATTGCGCGGTTCTACGACCCGACCTCGGGAAGCATGACGCTGGACGGCATCGACCTCCGCGAGATTGCGGTCGAGGAACTGCGCCGCGCAGTGGTCACCGTGACGCAGGAGAGCTTTCTATTTTCAGGCACGGTGGGGGAGAACCTTCTCTTCGGCCGGCCCGGGGCATCGCGCGACGACATGGTCGCCGCCGCTCGAGCGATCGGCGCGGACGGGTTCATCAGCGCGATGCCCAACGGGTACGACACCGACGTGAGGCGGCGGGGGGTGAGATTGTCCGCCGGCCAGCGCCAGCTCGTCGCCTTCGCGCGCGCCTTCCTGGCAGATCCGCGCGTCCTCATCCTGGACGAGGCCACGTCGTCGCTGGACCTGCCCTCGGAGCGCCTGGTGCAGCGAGCGCTGCGCACCTTGCTCCGCGGGCGGACGGCGATCATCATCGCTCACCGCCTGTCGACCGTCGAGATCGCCGACCGCGTGCTGGTCGTCGATGCGGGAAGGGTGGTCGAGGACGGCGCTCCGTCAGAGTTGCGGCAGCGGACCGGCCGTTACGGCTCGCTGCACCAGGCTTGGGTGGAATCCCTGGCTTAACCGGCGGTAGTGGTGTCGACGTAGAAGCGGCGCCAGCCGACGACCTCGAACCCGAGCCGCTCGAGGATCGGCCGGGACATGTCGCCGCCCCAGACCGCGAGCCCCGCCACGCCGGCCGCGCGCGCGATCTCGACTCGCGCGGCGACCAGCGCTCGGTACACGCCCCGGCCGCGAAACTTCGGCCGGACCGAGCCGCCGTTCATCTTCGCGCCGTCGGGCGGGTAGAGACCCAGCGAGCCTGACCCGGCCGGCTCGCCGTCTACCCTGGCCAGCAGCAGGCGTCGGTTGCCGGCGGCGAGAAGGTTGCGGCGCCGCCGCTCCCGAGCGGCCACCCGGTTGGGGTCGTCGACGAGGGATGTGGCTTCGAAGGCCTCGGTGGCGGCGCGGTCCGCCTGCTGGAACGATTCCGGGTCTGCCAGCGCGTCGGCGATCTCGAGACCGGCGACGCGCGGGGCGAGGATCGTCGCGTCGCTCGGCAGCACCATCACCTTCGATTCTGCCCCGTGAGGGTCGGGAACGACCCCAAGCGTGAGCAGTCGCTCGGCAAAGTTCGCGGGCTCCGTTTCCGGATCCAGGATCCACATCAGGGGCAGATGCCTTGGCGCCACCGTCGCGCGCGCCTCGAGGATCACATCGTCCGCCTCGCCGGCCCTGCACCTGATCCACGAGACGCTGTTCGGGCCTGGGATGGGGAAGTCCGGCTGCAGGGTGATCTCATAACGAGGCGTGACGATCACCTCGACCCCTGGCTCCGCCCGCTGGCGGGCCTGGTTGGCGAAGTCGACCAGCGCCTGCGATACTGCCGGCATGGCTGAATTGTCGCGGAGACTGCGCCGGTGGGATCCGATCCGGCTCGCCGCGGTCGGATCGGGCTCCGCCGCGGTACTGCTGCTGGGCGCTTATGCTCTCGGCGCCACGACCGTGCAGCCGACGGTCGGGGGCGTCGTTTCGGCCCTCGCCCTGCTCGCGATTGCCGGTTCCGGCCTCCTGTATGCTTGGCGCCTTGGAGCCGGCGGCCTCGTCGAGTAGCCGGTAAGAGCAACTCTCGATCACCACGGAGAGCCGATGGACTCCCTCCACGCGATAGGTTTCTACGTGTCCGCGACGCTGTCGTTGGGCGGCGCGCTCTTCGTCGCATTCCTTCCCGCCCGCGAGACGCGCGGGCTCGCGATGGCGGTGACCGGAATAGGGCTCGCGGGCATCGCTCTGTCGCTCTCAGCCGGCTTTGCCGCCGCCGTCATTCTCGTCTGCTACCTGGCGATCGCCGCTTTGGTCGCCGGCCCCCAGTACAGGTCGTTCGATCCACTGACGCACGTCGCGTGGCGACAGGCCGGCGCGCTCGGCGCCGCGGGCCTCTTCGCGCTGCTGGCATATGCCGCTTTCCGGGGGGACTTCGTGTCCGCGACCTTTTATGGAGGCGCCATCGGTGGCTCGGCGCTGGGGCGGACCCTTTTCGCCCACGACGCTCTATCGACGGTGGCCGTCGCCGCCGTGACCCTGGTCGCCCTCGTGGGCGCCACCGCGGCATGGCGGGCCCGGGGCCGAAGCCGGTGACCCTCGGCCTGGTGACCGTAATGTTCGTGGCGGCCGCACTGGTGGCCGTCGGCGCGTTTGTGGCCACCTGGCGCAGCGACCTCACCGCAGCCCTGGCCGGCATACCGATCATGTTCGGCGGAGCCGGGGCGGCATTCGCCGGCGTCGCGCGGTTCTCGGCCGCCGGCGGCCCGGAGCTCATCGGCCAGGAGGTTGCGGTGCTGCTGGCCGTCGCCGCCCTCGGGCTCGTTGCGCTGGGCGTGGGCATCGCAGGTCGGGAGGGCGCTCGCTGAACCTGCTGGTCGCCTCCGGCGACATATTCATGGCGGCATCCGGCGCGGCATCGAGCACGCGACCGTCCGGTTTCACGTTCGACCCCTCGACCACGTTGGGGTGGGCCGTACCGGTCATGGTGCTGGCTCCTCTGTTCGCCTTCCTCATGGCCGTCTCGAGCGTGCGCACCCGCCGGTCGTCATCGACGATGGCGATGTCTGGCGCAGTGGTGACGCTTCTCTTGACCATCCTCGTGGGATGGGGCCTGGCCAAGAAGACGACTCCCTTCTCCGCGACCTACAAGTACATCAACCTGCCGGTCGCATTCAGCGGGCCGGTCAATTTCCAGGGCTTTGGGATCGACATCGTGCTCCACGTCGACCATCTCACGGTCGCCGCCCTCGTCGCCGTCGAGATCTGCATCATCGGCGCGATCGGTTGGCACCAGGTCATGGGGCGGTCCGAACCCGGCGCCGCGCGATTCCATGCTTTGATCAGCGTCCTGCTCTTCGGTTGCGTCGGTGCTCTCGTGAGCTGGGACCTGGCCGAGCTGCTCGGTTTCTGGGGCATTGCCGGGGGCGCGACCTACCTGCTTCTCTCGCACCGCTGGGGCCTTGAGGAAGCCGCGTGGCGTGGCCGCGTCGCGCTCGCGCTGCCCTTCCTCACCGACCTCTCCCTGCTGTCCGGCGTGGCCTGGCTGTACGCCCGTTACGGGGTCCAGAACCTCGACACGCTGTTTCCGATCCTCCACACCAACCCGGGCTGGACAGTGCGATCGCTGGTTGTCGCGTCGATCCTGATCCTGATCGGCGTGTCGGGGAGGCTCGCACTCTGGCCGCTCCAATCGTGGGTGACGCAGACCGCCGTCTCCGCGCCGGCCGCCGCGTCCGCGATGACGCAGGCGGTGTGGTCTGTACTGGCGGTCGTCGTGCTGTACCGGCTGATGCCGATCTTTGCCGCCACGAACCTGCAGACGGTGCGTGCCTGCATGTACGCGTGCGCGGCCGCCGCGGTGCTCGCATCCCTGCTGGCGCTTTTCGGAAACGAGCCGCGTCGGGTCATCGCCCTGCTCGGGTCGGCGGTGGCCGCGGTCGGGGCCGCCGTCGTGATCCACGGCTCGGAGAACAGCCATGCCGTGTTTGCGATCGCCGGGGTCGCCTGCATTCTTGCCGCGGCTCCGGCCCGCACCGCGGCCACCCTGGCCGCCTCCGCGATCGCCGGCGCCATGCGCACGGCCGACATCGCCGAGATGGGGGATGCATGGCAGCGAATGCGCGCGAGCTCGCTGGCCCTGCTCGCGGGAGGCATCGTGGTTGGTCTGAGCGCGCTGGGTGCGCTGTCCTTCGGCGTCTCGTCGCGGTCGTGGCTCGGCGCTCTGCTCGGAGAGGCCGTGCTGCTCGTCGCGATCGGGGTGACCCGCATCTTTCTCGGCGTGTCGATCGGCCCGCTCAGGCGCCGGCGCGCCTTCGATCCCGACCGCGTGCGCGAGGCGCCGTCGTCCTCGCTGGGTTGGCCCTACATGCTGGCGGTGGCGGGCGCCATCTTCCTGGCCGCCTCGACCATCCGAGGCTGGCTCGACCTCCTCGACGGGTTCAAGCATCCTGAGCCGTCCGCGGGTTCTTTCGCCGTCTGGCTGGGGATCGCGCTCCTTGGAGTCGCAGCCGCGACGTTCGCTTATGTCCGGGATAAGGATGGGGCCCTGGTCGCGTCCGCCGCCACCGGCGCCTGGCTCAGCGCACGGACGGCTACCGCTTCGGCGTTGCTCGAGCGCTTCCTCGTGGCCCCGACCGCGGACCTGGCGCGCCGCGTCGACATCTGGCTGCCAGCGGGTGACGGCGCCTTGGGCCGCTTTGCCGGCACGTCCGGGCGGGTCGCGCTCGCCGGCGGCCGGATTCCGGCGGTTCCGCTCGTGGTCCTGCTCGCGGTGAGCCTGGCCATCTTGATCGCACTCGCGGCCCCGGGACTCCTGCGTTGATCCTTTCCGCCTTCCTCGCAGCCAGCCCCTCACCAACACCGGTGTCGGTTCCCGGGTCGGGGATCTTCTCTTCTCCGCTGCTGCTCAGCTTGACCATCTGGGTGCCGGTGGCGGTCGCTGCAGTGCTTTCGGTGATGCCGAACCCCCGCGGGCGTTACGACGTCCTGATCAAGCAGATCGCGTTCTTCACCAACCTCGGCCTGCTGTTCGTCCTCTTCGTCGCCTACAACCAGTTCCAGTCGTTCGTTCCGACGATGCAGTACGAGGAGAAGGTCCCATGGCTCTCCGCCATTGGAGTCACCTACCACCTCGGCGTCGACGGCCCTGGGATGGTGATGCTCATCCTGTCCGGACTCATAGGCATTGCGTCGGTGCTCGCTTCGCTGGGCATTCGCGAACGGGTCCGCCCGTACTTCGCCCTCCTCCTGCTGACGCAGGCGGCGGTGAACGGCGCGATCGTCGCGCACGACATGTTCGTCCTGGTCCTGTTCTGGGGCGCGGCCGCGATCCCGCTCGCCCTTTTGGTGTTCGGCTGGGGCGGGCCAAGGAGCCATGTCGCAGGGTGGAGGCTGCTCGGTTACTGGGGCCTCGGCACGGTGGCCCTGGCGCTCGGGGCGATGACCCTGTACGCGGCCACGGGGGGCACCAGCTTCGACATGGACGTGGTGTTGAAGGCGACCCTCAGCTCCCGCCTCCAGATGACAGTCGGGCTCTTGATGATCGTCGCCGCTGCGACGCGGCTGCCGCTCTTCCCGCTGCACGGTTGGATTCGCGACGTGTGCGCTGAAGCGCCCGTCGGAGTGTCGGTGGTGGTCACCGGTGCAGCGTCCAGGCTTGGGGCGTTCCTGCTGCTTCGCACCCTGATCGCCGCGGAACCGGTCGCGGCGCACATCCTGGGACCGCTGTTGGCGGCCCTCGCGGCGCTCACCGTGGGCTACGGCGCCCTCGCGGCGTTGAGGACCGTCGACATCCGCCAGGTTTCCGCCTACCTCGCCATGATCCCGGGCGGAGTCACCGTGTTGGGTCTCGCCGCGCTTTCGCCGCTGGGGATCGGGGGCAGCGTGTTGTCGCTGTTCGCCGGCGGCCTCGCCGCGGCCCTCATCGTGGGCGCCTGCGCGACCATCTCCGAGCGTGCCCAGTCGCGCAGCCTGCTCGTCCTGAGCGGGCTCGCGCCGCGCATGCCGAACCTGGCGTGGCTCTTGATCGCGGCAGCGTTGGCGATTCTCGGGGTTCCGATCCTGGCCACGTTCCCGGCCGAGCTGATGACGTTCTTCGGCGCTTTCAAGACCCAGCCCATAGGCGCCTTCGCGGTCGCCCTGGGGCTGGCCGTCGGCGCGGTCACCCTCGCCGCGCTCCTCCGCCGCGTCCTGTTCGGCCCGCCCAACCCCGACGCGCCGGGTGTCTCTGACTCATCGCTCGGTGAGACCTGGTACCTGGCCCTGCTGGCCGGCGGCCTGTTGTGGGTCGGTGTGTTCCCGGGCGGCCCCGTGATCCCGGGCACAGACACGCCCCTGTTCGACCCGGGGATCGTCAACGTGATGGCGGCCGGCATCTCGGACATCGCATCGCCTTACACCGGTCCTTCTGCACCATGAGGAACGCCGTCCTCGTCCCGGATGCCCTGGTGGTAGGCGCAGCAGTGCTCGCCCTCCTGGGGGGGCGCTTCTCGTGGCTGCCGGCGGCGTCGAGGCGGTGGCTGCCGGCGCTTGCCGCAGGGGTCGTGCTGGTCGCGTTCGGGCTGGAGCTGTGGGTGGGAGCGACGCTGAGCACCTACTTTGGCGGCGCGCTGATCCAGGACCGGTTCGCCCTGTTCGCGAAAGCCGCGGTCCTGCTGGCCGCCGCCCTTGCGATCGCGACCGCCGACTGGACGGCGGAGGACTCGACCCCCATCGGCGTTGCGATGCCGCTGCTCTGCGCTTTTGGTGTGATGGTCGCGGCCTCGGCCGGCGACCTCGTTGCGCTGTGGGCTGGCCTCGAGCTGGCCGCCGCGGCAGGCGTCGTGATGGTGTCCCTTCGCCGTCCCGACCTGGCCCTGCGCTCGCTGATCGCGGGCGGGCTGGCCAGCGCTCTCGTGCTGATGGGGATCGCGTACCTCTATGCCACGACGGGCAACCAGGACCTGGCAGCCATCCGCGCGGTGCTCCTCGGTTCAGGGCCCTCCGTCGCCCTCGCCATTCCCATCGTGCTGCTGCTCAGCGGGCTGGCGATGCGGGCAAGCCTGGCGCCGTTTCAGCTGGCGGGCCTCCCGGCCGGCCTCGGCGCATCGCCCCTGGGGGCGGGCCTGGTGGTCGGGCTGATCGCGGCCGGCGCGGCTGTGGTGGCGATCAAGCTCGGCGCGGCACTGATTCCGATCCCGGCTGTCTATTCGCCGTACCTCGAGGTGCTCGCGGCGGTCGCCATGGTAGGTGGCGGCGCCGCCGCCCTGGCCGCACGCGCCCCGAGGAACCGTGTCGCCTACCTGGCCGCGGGCCAGGTCGGATGGCTCGTCGCCGGCCTCGTCACCCATTACAGGACAGGCGTGGGGGCCTCGCTGTTCTTGCTGGGGGCTTTCGTCGTGGCGGCCACGTGCGCGCCGACGGTCCTCGGCCGGGCGGAGGGGGGAGAGGCTTCGATCGCGGGCCTCGGCGCCCTCCGTCCAGCTCGTGCGGCGGCTCTTGCCCTCGCCATGCTCTCGCTCGCTGGCGTGCCACCCCTTGCGGGCGCCTTCGGGGAGCTCGCCGTCGCGGCGGCCCTGGCGCAGAGCGGGCACTTTGCCCTGCTCGCCCTTGGAGCGCTGGGCTGGATCATGGCAACCGCCGGCGCGCTGGGCACGCTGCGGACGATCTACCTCCAGAGCCCGCTCGAAGAAGGGCGCCGGGGCGCGGCCTCGGCACTCCCGGTGCTCACCCGCCTGTCTTCGCTGGGAGCAGTCGCACTGTGCTTCGTCATCGTTGCGTACGGGCTGTTGGGGAGCCCGATCATGGGCCTGGCAGACCAGGGGGCCGCAGCGCTGGGCCTCCGGTAACCCCTCGCAGGGCCGCGGCGGCGCCGCGTAAACTCCAGCGCAGCGAACTCAGCTTACGTCTCAGAAAACGTCCCTGGAGGTCCCGCTCTTGGCCCGCCGCCGCGCTTTCGAGATTCGCCATCTTGCCGTGAAGGCCAAGGGGCAACGCAAGAGGACTCGTTCGCGGGTCCGTCGTCCTCGACGGCCGCAGACGAGGGTCTCGCACCACTGGCTGATGCGTTTCTCGCTGGTGGTGCTGATCGTCATCTCGGTGATGGGCTTGATCGGAACGGGCGCCACCATCGGCATCGTCGACTACTTCGCCGGCGACCTGCCGTCGATCGACGCCATCAAGGCGGCCAACTTCACGCAGACCACCCGAATCCTGGACCGGAACGGGAACCTGATCGAGGCCCTGTACCACGAGAACCGGACGGTCGTACCGCTGAGCAAGATCAGCACCAAGCTGCAGCAGGCGACCATCGACACCGAGGACCGCACCTTCTACCAGAACTCGGGCGTCGACTACCGGCGCCTCGTGATCGCGGTCGTTTACGACCTGACCCATCGCTCGGCCACGCTGGGCGGCTCGACGATCACCGAGCAGGTCGTGAAGAACGAGGTGCTCGACGCTGGGGTGGCGGGGCAGGGCAGGACCGTCAGCGTCAAGTTCCGTGAGCTCCTGCTCGCCGAGGAGATGGAGCGCCGGTACACCAAACAGCAGATTCTCGAGCTGTACTTGAACGGGATCAACTACGGCAACGGCGCATATGGAGCGGAGGCCGCCGCCGAAACGTACTTCCAGGTTCACGCCTCCGACCTGACCTGGGCGCAGGCCAGCTTTCTCGCGGGATTGCCTCAGGCGCCCTCCGACTACGACCCGTTCGGCACCCCCGACCAGCTGGGGGCGGTGAAGCTGCGCTGGCGAGAGGTGCTCGACGGCCTGGTCGCGGTCGGGGACCTCAGCGCGAGCACCGCCAACACCATCTACAAGAGCGACATGGTCGTGAAGATGATCGCGGCGCACAACGCCCTCCCGGCCCAGCCCAGCCCGCTGACCGCACATTTTGTCGACTACATCGAGCAGTACATCGCGCAGCGGTACGGGGAGCAGGCGCTCTACGAAGGCGGCCTCACGATCACGACCACGCTCGATCTCGGCACGCAGGCGATGGCGGACCATTGGGTCAAGGCGGGCGTGAGCACCTACGCCAAACGCGGGGTCAACACGGGCGCGATGCTCGTCATGAACCCGAACGACGGCGAGATCCTGGCCATGGTCGGCAGCGCGGACTACAACAATGCCGCGATCAGGGGCCAGGTCAACCTCACCGGCATGGATCCACTCGGATGGCGAGGAGTCGGGTCCTCCTTCAAGGTCTACACGTACGCGGCTGCCCTGCAGGCGGGGATCGTGACGCCTGCCAGCCTCCTCAACGACCAATCAGGCGTAATCGGCGGCCACACCTTCAACGACTGGGACGGCAAGCACGAGGGATACATCACCTTGAGGACCGCGCTGGCACAGTCGCGCAACCTGCCCGCCCTGTGGACCTATGCGCAGGAAGGCGGCAGCCGGGTGATCGCGCTGATGCACAACCTGGGGGTCACGGCCCAGATCGAAAGCCCGGACGGCGTCGCCACCACGCTGGGGCCCGACCCCATCTCGATGGCCGAGCACCTGGCTGCGTATTCCGCCTTTGACAATGGCGGATACCGGATCAGCCCGCACGCCGTGCTGAAGGTGACCGATGCCAACGGCAAAGTGCTCGAGGCGCTGGACCCGAATGCGCCACGGACACAGGTGATCAGCCCCGACCTGGGCTACGTCATGACCGACCTTTTGCGCGGGCCGGTCAAGCTGTACCTGGGCAACCTCGCCGGCAAGCCGGTGGCGGGCAAGTCCGGGACGACCGAGGCTTACACCGGCTCGATCTTCATCGGCTACACCCCCAACCTTGCGGTCGCCGCGTCACTGATGCACATCGACGCCGGCCCGACATGCAAGTCCGGCTACGCGTATCTCGCCACCAACTTCTCCCCGTCCGGATGGGAATGCCCGACCGCGCAGCTGTTCGGCGAGAACGTGGGGATATCAGTCTGGAAGCCCTTCCTCGAGCAGTACTACTCGACGCATCCGTGGCCGGCAATGTGGGTCCAGCCGTCCGGGGTGGTGACGCGGTCGGTCTGCCCATACGACGGCGGGTATATCGCCGGCAGCGGGTACAGCGAGATCTTCCTCAAGGGCACAGGAGAGCCGCAGTATCCGTGCGGCGCCAACCCGCCACCAGGTGCTCCGCCGTATCAGCCTCCCGCGCCGAGTCCGTCGCCCACGCCGCCTGCCTCGCCCACCCCACACTAGGGGCATGCGACCGACCAGGCCGGGCGTGATCGCCGGCGCCGTTTATCTCGTGGCGGGCGCGACCTGGATTCTCGCCACCCACCCTCCGGGGCCGCAGGGCCTATACGCCTTTTGGTTTGCGGCGGTGGCCGCCGCGGGCTGCTTCATCCCTGGCGAAGCGAACCAGGTGTCGCTGGCCCGCGCCTACCTTGCGGCGCCGGCGCTGGCGTACTCGCTGACTGCAGGCATGCTCGGGTTCCTGGCGGTCGCCATCGCGATCGCCGGCCTGAGCGACCTGATCGACGGCACGGTCGCTCGCCGCTTCGAGCGCCCATCCACGCTGGGGGGCGGTCTCGACCCGATCGTCGACGGGGTGTTCATGGGCGCGGTGGCCGTCGGGCTGAGCGCCGGAGGAGGACTTCCTTGGTGGCTCGCAGGGGTTGTAATCGCCCGCTACCTGCTTCCGGCGCTGGGCGGCGCCGTGCTGATCGCGCTGCGCCGCCGCCCCGAGCTGCGCCATACCCTGACCGGCCAGGTCTCGACCTCCTTGATCCTGATCCTGCTCGGGGGAGTGAGCCTGTTCCGCGGCCTCAACCAGGATTCGAGCGCGGTGGTGGCGGCGGCAGAGGTGGTGATCCCACTTGCGACCCTGGCCACCTTCGTTCACCTGGCCTGGGTGTCACGGCGGCCGGTAGCGGCCCCGGAGCCGGGGTGAGAGTATTCTTGGCCGCGCTCCGGGCGCGGCGCTTCTTTGCGGGCATGGCGCGGTAGCCCGTCGGAAAGGCCGGGTAAGATGCTCCTTGGTCGCGCTAAGTGGGGTGCTGGCGGTACCCTGCACCGGCAATCCGCCTTAGCCGGACCGAATTCCCGCGTTGAGGTCTGGGTTCTCACGCCCGGCCATGGCAAACGGCGTTGAAAGGTTGGGA